>Ga0114918_10005289_pt1 | contig 11090 bp, 16 predicted proteins | sample LantaG_FD_87015 | JGI IMG/M metagenome (GOLD analysis project Ga0114918, IMG submission 87015) | Deep subsurface microbial communities from Baltic Sea to uncover new lineages of life (NeLLi) - Landsort_02402 metaG | ecosystem: Environmental > Aquatic > Marine > Oceanic > Sediment | place... | reverse complement strand
CTTATGATCAAGCGTATTATTATGGTAGGCAGGCTCCAGAGCACGCTATAGAGTTTCAGTATAAGTTCTTGGAAACGGATTGGGGAAGTTCTGAGGTTAGTAGGGATCTTAAGGAGACTATGCAGGATAAGAAGGTTGAGGAAGAGCCAGACTTTATCGACTTCTGGAGTAAGCTTAGCTTCTTCACTCCTGATTTTAAGAAAGGAAACTTGGCAGTTAAGGATGGACAGTTTGCAATGGTTAGGGAAGATACTCGTCTTGCAAAAGATTGTATCTTTAATGGATTTAAGAAAGCTGGGGCGAGTATTCTTGGGGATGTCGCTACGGAGCTTGCATTGAGTCCTAGTATCAATATGGCTTTGATTAAGGTATTGCAGACACAGAGTATACAGAGTAGGAGTGTGCAGATAAGCGAGCCTCCTAAGAGGAGTTTGTTTGGGCTTGGTGCAAAGAAGAAAGGTGAGGGATTACAATGAGTGATGTGTTATTAGTTTTGGGATCTATGTTGGTAAGTTTTATTATTGGTTTTTTTAGTGTGGCGATTCTTCAAGGGTCGTACTTGTTTAAGTATATCAAGGTTAAGCTTGGTAAGGGTAGAAGAATCATGCTGAACGTGTTACAGAGTACGGGTGTTGTCGTTCATAGAGTTGGTCAGATGGATGGAGATACGGTTTGGTATAAGGAGGGTAAGGTGAAAATTCATGTGAAGAATGATCCTGATGCTATTTATCGTGCGATGATGATTCCGCAGATGGATGTTCCTGATGGGCACCCTATTCCTTACCGTCAGAAGTCTAAGGATAAGGTTCCTCATGATCCTGTGGTGTTCAATAATATTCTTGAGAGGGCATTGACTCGTAAGATTCCAGGTATGGATATGCAAGTTAGGCTTTTGATCATTTTGTTGTTGGTTGTTGCTGCAGGTGTTGCGTTTAGTGCATATACTTCGTACAATCTTGATCAGAAGGTGTTGGAGCTTTCTCAGGTTGTGAATAGTATGCGGAGCGTGATTGTTCCTGGTGTAGAAACTGTTGCTGGCGGTGTTGCTCCATGATACCGTCTAGCAACGGTTTTTGTGTTGTTGTTTCCGTGGTTGATGGGCAAGACAAGTTTGGGAAGTGTATTGTGGCTTTGAGGGAGAGATCTAAGAAGGCTAGTTCGTATCAGACGGTGTACTTGAATGATATGCACTTGATGAGGCTCAAGAAGGGGGCATACTTGGCTTTTTTTGATTATCAGGTTATGTTGCCTATCTTGTCTTTATTTCGCTTTAAATGGCTGTTTAAATTGGCTTTCAAGCTTGCTTTGAAGCGTAACGGTGTTGTTGTGCGTTATGAGAAGGTGAATGCTCATGACGTAGTAAATTATTTATTTAAAAAATATTATGGGTGGGCATCATGGGACAATACGAAATCTTGGAGTGGCTTAGAAACAGAAGAGAATTAGGCGATGAGCGATTCTTCAACGTAAAACAAATACAACTTGGATTAAAAAAAGACTTGAGCCATAACGGATCAAGCAACTATCCTAACGTAGCGTTAGCAATACTAAAACTCCGCAGCATAAAAAGCTGTCCATTGGAGTTTAGACAATCAAGAGGTGGTTTAATCTACAGATACATTTCCGATGATTGATTCTTTTATAAGTATTCATCGTTTTAAACTAAACTAACTCAAAGATTCTTGCGAGGTGATATTAACATGGCAAACTTCATAGCAGGAATCGTTAGTTTAGTTGTAGGCATTACTTTGATCACATCATTGTTCTTGTCCACTGTACACGACACCAACACCACAGGATGGGGCACGGGCGAAGTCGCATTGTTCGGAATCCTTGGATTGCTAGGTATCGTAGGACTAGTCTACGGTGTATTGAACGTATTCGGCATCAGCATCTAATTATAGGTGTAAATTGATACTGGAAATATTTATTGTAATGATAGTCATAAGCCTAGTGTTTATAGCTATCAGCTATGCCATCGACCTTCCAGTGTTCGGTGTCATAGGTTTTTTTCTTATTTTTATAGCAGGCGTCATGATCTTCTCTGGCGAACTAGAATACAAAATCGGAGAAACCGTAAACGTAACAAACGTAAGCGACATGACCAGCTACCAAAGCACAAACCAGTACGAAGCTGTAACTGGCACAAGAGCACACTTGTTTGGAGTTCTACTATCAGTCATTGGAGGAATAGGAATCATGCTTGTCTACACTACAAAAGACATGGAGGGTTACCATCCAAAATGAAAAAAAGATTCAATAGAGGGATGGACAAGCTGCAAATAATTGTTAAGCATGATGGGCTTAGAGTTTCTGATGATTTCTTAAAACAACGCAAAAAAGATCTTGAAGAATGGTTCAAGAACCGAATAGAAAAAAAATATTTGTGAGGTACAAACAAATGCAAGGAATGAAACTAGGACAAGGACATACAAAACTTGGAGGAGCAATAACCAACTTGAAATGTAACAACTGCGGAACAGTTTACAACATAAAGAACGGTGTGAATCTCAGAGCTTGTAACACTTGCGGAATGAGAATGACACAAGCTGTTCCACCAATGAGGTGAACAAATATGGGACTATTATTATACAGTTTAGCAAGAATGACAGGAGCAAGCAAAAAGGTTGCCGAAGGCTACAGAGGAAAACAATCCTCCAAAGAAAGCAAACCAAAGAAGTTCAGGTTCAAGAAGGCAACCAAAAGACTTAGAAGAACCGCAAGAAGAACAGAGATGATGTACAAACGAGGAATAAAACCTCACGCCCGAAAGACACAACGCATCAGAAGAGCGGTGAGAGTAACAACCGACGAAAAATCACAAGACGCCACAAGCTGGAGAGGTACAAGCTGGAAGTAAATGGTTACCTTAACTATTAAGAAAAAAGATAATCCTAAGCTAGACGAAGCTGAAGAAGAAAAAGCAAAAAAGAAAACAGTAGTCATAAAACCCAATATTAATCCTTATCTAGACAAGTACAGAAATAAAGAAAATTATCGCATAGTACAAACAAACGTTACCAGAAAAGACGGAACCAAAGGCACAAACTTGTTAGTACGAAGAACTGACAGCTCAGGAAATGTGCGAGAAGATATTAGAGGAGGAACAGAAGGAAGTCCCTCGCAAACAATAACGACAGATAAGTATGGAAACAAGTACATCTATAGGCAAGAAGAAGTTGCAAGCAAACCACAAGAACCAAGTTTTGAAAAACTAAAACAAAGAGAGTTACAACGAAGAGACATGGAAAGAGAAGGAACACAGTTTCCCAATAAGCCTTCCTATCAATACGTTCCACTACGCACACCTGAAGAGATGCAAAGAATGACTAGGAACTCAGAAAAACCAATAGATCCTTCAAAGTTTGAAAGAGGACAAACAGTAGTTACATCAGGAGGGAACAAACGGTTTGTTTTTACGGGAACAACAGAACCAACAAAGCAACCCCCCAAACCTTGGTGGAGAATAAACTCTGTAGAAGATTTTGAAGAATCACTGGAAAGAATACCTAAAGAACAACAACCAGAAACCGCAGTACAACAAGCTGCTGGCTGGCTTGCAGATAAACAAGAAGAATTTGAAGAGTCAAAAACTGGCCAATGGTTAGAACAAAACCTTGGACGACAACACAGGGCTGTTGAAGAAGCAGTAGCTAGTCGCACGACAAGACCTGCTATGCAGTTTTTAGAAAAACAGGAACAAGAATTAGGGGTGAAAAGTCCTGCTCAACTTGTTGCAGAAGTTGTTGAGGAAGCAGGATTTCCCTACGGTGGAAGAGCGATACGTAGCTTTGAATCAGGAGTAAGAGAAGTAGTGGCAAATGAACCAGTAACCACAGCATTCACTTTTGCAGCAGGAGGTCTTGTAGGGGCAGGATCTAAACTTTTATCAGCTACTAAGGTAGGGAAAGTAGTGGCAACAACGGTAGGAATTGCTGGAACAACAGCTTACGCAGGAGGCATAGGTATTTCTGTAGCTACAAGTCCTGATCCTTGGAGAATTATTGGAAAAGAAAGTGTTGGTTTTGCAGCTTTTAGTGCTGGTGCTCATCTTGGTGCTGGCGCAACAAAAGTAGCACCGAAACCTAAAGTCCTTGGTAAAAAACTAAGCTTAAAGCAAGCTTTGAAAAGAGGAGGCTTTAACAGAAAAGAAATAGTAGAATTTTACGGTGAGAAAGGAGGAAAGGCTTATGATAGAGCCTTAACAAAACAACGCATAGCTTCGGATAAAAGCTTAAAGAAAGAACCTTTCACACAAATCGCACAATCAGATAACCGAGTTGCTGTAGAAGTAAAAAGGAGGGAAGGATTTGTGAGTGTGCGAAAGGTTGATACAGGTACTGCTTCTAATAGATTAATAAGTCTCGAACCAAGACAAGGATCGGGAGGTAAGCATTACACAGTTGAAAAACAAACGACTTTAGAACCTTTACGATCAAGATACTTAACCAGTGAACAATTTGGTGCCCTAAGAGATGTTGGTTTTCAGGAACCACAAATATATACTTCTACAATATCAAAAACCAAAGCATTAATGAGAAGTAAACCAAGACCTCTTCCCTCCAAACTATTGCCTCCAGAATCAAAGCTTGTAAAAAACACGGTAAGAACTCCTAGAGAAACTATTGAAACAAGTTCGACAGGAAAACCTCTTTACTTCCAGGAAGCAATACGAACTTCTACAGGAACATCTGTGAAGCCATCAAACAAATTACAACCAAGTGTACGTGTTTTTGTTGAAGGCAAAGAAGTTCAACTAGGAAAAGACGTAAAAGGTTTGCAAGCAGAGTTTGCAGCAGAATACTATTCTAGACCTAAAGCAAAGCCTTCTGCAAGAGTTTATTCTGATGAGATGTCTTTTGCAGATGTTGCTTACAAGACAACTACGGTCACTAAAGGAGATACTACTACTATAAGCCTGCGTCCTAGAGTTGTTGAGAAAACGTTTAGTTCTTCAAAACTAGATTCTTTTCAAAAAGTATATGAAAACAAGTTTAGTGCTTTTAACAATGCTGCGAAGTTTCAGTCAAGCATTGCCAAAAGTGGACTAGGAGGAGTAGGGATGGGCGCAACCCTTACCGCAGGGTTGAAACCTGGGCGCACAGTTGTAAAACCACCAAAGATTATTCTTAAAGCTAGTGAGATTCTAGAGCAGGCAAGCTCTAATAAAAGCAAATCCGAGACTAAACAAGAATCAAGATCTATCGTTAAACAAGCGTTGAAAACTAAGCAGAAAACCAAACAAGATACAAAACAAAAACTTAAAGTGGCAGTTATGGTGAAGCAGAAAACAAAACAGCAAGTTAAGCAGGGAGTTTTTCAAAAACAAGCTTCAATGTCTAAACAAATAACAGAGCAATCTGTTCAACAAAAAGTTGCCACTGATCAAGTTCAAGTAATAACTACAAGGACAAAACCTATCCTCATACAGCCTCCTGAACCAAGAATAAAGAAACCTACTCCTGTAATACCTCCTCCTAGAAGACCAAGACTTCCAAGACCGATGCGCTTTGGAAAGCCTGTACGTGCATTTGACGTATTCGTTAAGAAGAGAGGACGCTACGTAAAGGTAAATGTGAAACCATTAACTCAGAAAAGTGCATTAGGCAAGGGTGTACAAGTAACGAAAGGAACTGCTACCCGAAGCTTTTTCATAAAACCAACAAAAGGAAAAGCAACCGCTAAAACTTTTGGTTTTGACATATACAAAACACTAAAGAAAATGTATAGAAGTCCCAAAAGTGGGAAGGGCTACGTTGAAAAAACCAAGTATGCTATTGACAGTCCAGGAGAACTTAAAGAAATCACGTATAAAGGATTAATGAGTAGAGGTACTAGACCATTTTAGGTACTAAAGGACAGATGCGGATTGGGATTGTTGCTTTTGTGCTTCTTCTAGCTGTAGGGCTTTTTGTTTATGCTCAAATGAGCGGGTTCATTACTAACAGGGCGGATGAGGCGCTTGATTCTATAGATTTAACCCCCACAGAGCGCTTTTTCCTCTCTAACATTCATGTTTGGGTAATCATTTCGTTCTTGATAAGTATTTTGGCCTTTGGAATGGGATATTATTACATGGCAGGTGGTGGCCAATGAAAAAACCAGTCATGATACTGTTAGGAATTATACTTATGGCAACGAGCGTGTTCGGGTTGGTCATCAATAGTTTTTCTGATAGTTCAACAAGCGGAACACTAGAGTTTAATTATAACTATGTTGAGTGTTACCAGGAGTTTGCCAATGTATCCACTGCTTGCGGAGGTTTAAGCACGGGAAGCTATAATTACACAGGACAGGTTAACTCAAGTGCTGTAGATGGAGATTGGAGTACGTACATCGACGGAGCAGGATACTTGTATGTAAATTATACCGTACCCGTTCACACTACAAGCGCAACGTGGTTGTTCAGACAAAACATGGCAAACAATTCTGTAACCCTTCCTGAAAGTTGTTTTAACACAGACAAAGCACAACTAAGACTATATTCGGAAAGCGTTGGAGCAGGCCCATTCGACACCCTCCTTAGCTGTCATAATGGAACAGGGTTTCAACAAGTCTTCTATTCAGTTTACGGATACTTCGCTGAAGAAGCTATCAGATGGACTATCATTAATGAAACAAGTCAAGAAACAACGTATCTAAGCATACCAATAAATGCCGAGATCAGCAGTGCAAACATCAACCTTGAAGGATACTCAAACTATTTCTTACACGGTTTCAACGTAACTCCAGCTTCTGTGCCTATGACAAACCAAAGGGACATAGCAAGCAATGGAACAAACATTTTTGGAACCCACGTAGCATCAGGAACTATTTATGTTCACGATTTTGAAGGCACCCACATAGACGACTTCGCACATGGACATGCAGGAACTCACTATTTTTTGGCAGTGACTTACAATGGATCGAGTATTTTTGCATCCACTGTCAAGCAAGGAGGTGGGGACGAAAACATAACAAGGTATGCTGTTGATGGAACAAAGTATGAGACTTGGGCGCATGGTCTTACAGGCGCAGACCTTATGACCAGTAACGGATCGCACTTATTCATTGTTGACTCTACTATTCCAACTTTCGTACACATCTTTGAAAATGACGGGGTCTACACTGGCAATTACACCATTGCAGAAACAACTCATGTAAGAGCCTTAGACTATTACGACAACACCTTGTACTTATCAGCAGATGATACTCTTCTAAACTATGATCTCACAGGAACTTGGACTGGAGAAAACGAAACACTCGTTAACACTGGCGCAGGCATGGTATTTGCAGAAGACAGACTCTACCAGTTAGAAGCAGGAAACAATGACAACTGGATCGTTTACTACACTGCAGCCCATGAGTTCCCACTGAATATCACTGTAGGATCAACACCTATCAACCACACCAACAACGCCACCACAGACATCACAAATCCCGTCATGAGCAGTGTGGATAACTCTGCCTGCTCATGTACTGGTTGTGTGATAAGTGGAAGTCTTTGTATGGTTCCCTTGGTTTTTTATCCTGAGATCATTGGTAATCTGTCATACTCAGGTATTGAAGTTAACTACACCTACAATTTTACAGTCTACGCCTATGAAGAAGTAGGACTTAGCCAGTTAACAGACTTTAATGTTTACATGTATAGTCTTACCGACAGCAGAAATGCAAGTACCACCACAGGCGCAGCTTACTTGAACGATTTAGAAACAGGCGACTACACGGTAGATGTATCGTCTGACGGATACATTACTCGCTCATACGTCGTAACCATAGGCGCAAACGAAACCGTCCAGAACCTTACAGCATACCTTAATAGCAGCGCAGAAAACGTAACGTACATCCTGAAAGACAGCAGTACAAACAGTATTGTTGAAGGTGGATTGATTATCATGGAGCGTATCTACGGGAGCGAATGGCAACAAATCCAAAGCAAGTACACGGACGTTACTGGCAGAGCAAGCTTCCAATACCTTCCAGAAACCAATTATAGGTGGACTATAAGCAAAGATGGCTACACAACCAAACAGTTCAACTTAAAACCAGAAGAATCCGAGTATGAAGTTACCATAACCCCTAGCGTAAGCCTCGAAGAAGACTTGCAATACCCTGGAGTAAACATTGAGATCTCTCCGAAGTATTTCTGGAATAACCAAACAACACAAGTAAACTACACAATCTTTGTAACAAATGGAGAACTTAGTGAGTGGTGGATCAACGTATCATGGAACAACGTATCTAACTACACCTACAGTACAGACGCAGACGGAGGAAGAATCAGTGTAAGCATATTTATAGACAACGCAACGTGGACAGACAAAGTAAAAATAGAATACGCTTTCTTCATAGAAGACGAATACCGCACATTCACAAGCTACAGAGGAATCCTTGGGGGTACAGCCCCATTCACCTTTGCCAGCTTAAAAGACCAAACCTTCGGCTTGCAACCAATAGAACTTGCCATAATCTGTACCATTATCATCATGCTCGTTGGAGCAGTAGCTTTCATGGTAGGTGGAAGCCTGCCTGCCAGCATCATCATGCTCGCACTATTAGGCTTCATGACTTGGATGGGCTGGATGCCCTGGTACGTCCTTACAGTCGTAGGATTCATGACAGTCCTATTAATAATTGCTAGACTAAGAGGTGCTACGTAAAATGGAAGGCACAACAAAGCTATTGCTTATTATGGTGGCCATAAACATTTTTCTTTGGCTAGTCCAAGGAGCAATCACTGAGATAAATCCTGAAGACAGCCAGATATTTTTTGATGAAGACAACAGTCCTATAAGCCATTACCTAACAGAAGACGGATACGGAAACTTCAGTAGGGACGTAATGCCAGAACTATCAACAGGAGTAACCCCCGACACGGGAAACTTCTTCACAGACACAATAAGCAGCATAAAAAACTGGTTCCAAGAAAAACTAGCACCCGTAAACTTCGTACTAGACTTCTTCACAGCACCAACCGACTTTATGAAAACATTAGAGTTTCCGTCAGACATAGCTCTTGCCTTCGGAATACTCTGGTACATCATGGGAGTATTCCTATTCGTAATGCTAATATTCGGCCGAGGTAGCACATAATGGCAGTAGGACTAAATGAAACAACCATCATAGGAAGCACCCTAGAGCTATTCACGTCCAACATAACAGGAAGCCTACTCATAACAGGATTCATTGTAGTACTGCTGCTAGGTGCCTTGTTTATAGCCTTTAGACTGCCATTAGAAATAATCCTCATCTTTTTCCTTCCAGCAATCCTAGTCTTTGCAGCATTTAACTTTCTACCACCCATAGTAGCAGGCGTCATAGTAGTAATCCTAGCATTCTTCGTAGCCTGGACAGCATGGGCATGGTTCACAAACAAATAACCGAGGTGAAATAAATGGCTTACCCAACAAAAATAGGGAAACCAGCAGGGTTTCCAAGAAAAAAGAAAAAACGCTCTATCAAAGGAGTAAAAGGAGCACTGAGGTAGAAACACAATGGCAAAACGCAAAAAGAAAAAGAAGAGATAAGAGGGCAACAGCCCTCCCTCTTTAATTCTCTTTGACTTCTTATATTACTTATTCTACGAACTTTGCCGCCTGAACAACTCCCAGAGGGAGCTTCAAAACAATGACCAGGCTACAGTAAACCTCGAATGAGAATGGTCAAGTTTGTTCAGGGCTCGGCAGTTCATTTTTGTTTAGCCAATGCCTCGTCAATAGGTTTAAGCCAAATACACGCTCCAATAGACGCAATCATTGTATAACCGCATATCAAAAATAAATTTCCTGTTATTGATGCTATACCTACACACATCATACTTGCGTAACACAAAATCATTCCTATAAATTGTACTATATCCATTTATATCATCTCCGTTTTTGTTTAGGTACATTGGCTGAATACAAAAGTGTCACAAAACCTTTACATTTGCGTCACATTTGCGCATTTAGGCTTCATATTGTGCAATGCCTAGACGCTTATTTTTACGTTTATTTTTAAATACTGTCTCCAAAATGAAGGCTATTTTTTCTTCACGTATTACTTTTGCGCCTATCGACGCTAGCATTTTCAGAGCAGTGCTGTCTTTAGGTTGTTCCAGGATGGATTTCAATTCTTCGAGGTCTGCACGTTCCGCAGGATTCAACCTCACTGTGAAGCTATCAACTTTCTTTTCTTCCCCATATCTAACAAAAGGTTCATTATTTTCTAATGGCATTTTCTAATAACCCCCTTTTTATAAGCTCATAGGTGACTTTCTCACCTGTTTCTTTTTCGTAGTTCTCTACATTTGCAAATATTTGCAGTGTGAACTTTTCTTCAGCTTTTATGGGGAGTTCTTGAATCTCTTTAAGTCTCTTTGCATATTCGTTATCCATTGTCTAGTTACACCGTTTTTGTTTCCAATATATCACAATTGGAACAGTTTTTCTTGTCTTATTTTAAAAGCACATTCTAAAATATGCTTGGCTATTTCAGGTTTTAAACAGTTTCTTAAAAGCTTACGAGCGTTATGGCGAGGAATACTCATTCCCAAGTCTTTACTTAGTTCTTCTTGTGTGCTTCTACTCACATCTATATTAGTAAACTTTTTAACAGAAATACTGAAGTTACTCCAAAAATAGTGTCTGCCAAGCTCAACACTTGGTTTTATCAAGGGTTCATAATAAGGAATTACATTCTCAATACACCATTTTCCTTTAAACCAAGATTTTAATAATATTATTTCTTGATACAAGGTCATGTTTGAATATGTTTTAACATTTCTGCTGAAGTTAAGACGACTATGTGTTGGACATGGTGGAGAAGCCCATATAAAATCGTATTCTTCATAATGGTCTAATAAGTATTGGTGTGCATCTCCAACAATAACATTATCTTGTGGATAGTTACCTTTGTAAACCCCTGCGATTTCTTCATCTATCTCAACAGCAGTAACCTCCACATTATTCCAGAGTTTACGATTTCCTCCAATTCCAGCATAAAGATTAAGTATTTTCATGTTTATCACTTCTGTTCCTTTATGTGTTTTTGTAGCCATTTCTCTTGGAGCTTTCTTTCCGTAGACTCCGCAGCAGACCTCGCAGCAGACCACGCAGCAGAACTCGCAG
>Ga0114918_10005287_pt1 | contig 11096 bp, 16 predicted proteins | sample LantaG_FD_87015 | JGI IMG/M metagenome (GOLD analysis project Ga0114918, IMG submission 87015) | Deep subsurface microbial communities from Baltic Sea to uncover new lineages of life (NeLLi) - Landsort_02402 metaG | ecosystem: Environmental > Aquatic > Marine > Oceanic > Sediment | place... | reverse complement strand
TTTCCCACTAATCCTTCTTGATTATTTTTTTGCGCCCAGAATGCCCTGGTCATATATACTATCCACCTCCAGTGCAGAACGAGATGTAGAATTACAATAACCAACAGGGCAACAACAATCCAGTTGTGGCACCCAAGCCAGGTGTTTCTGGACCACAGGAAGATGGCATCTAGTAGTTCAATCCCCAACCTCAACAGTCAAACTGTATTCTCAATTTTCAGGCTGCGGTAAAGAAATCTAAATTTCCACCAGAATGCTATCTCGCTCCACCTTTACAACATATGTAGTCAATGGGTGAGGTCGCTTAATTGCCTTCCCAACCACTGAAGCTATGCCTGACATCTGAGCCCATCGAATGACATGACCATCACTTAGATCAAACTGCGCTTTATGCCTAGAGCAAGTGACCACAGTCCCTTCCAACTTACCCTGCGATAATTTCCCTCCCATATGAGGACAGCGATTATCAGCAGCATAGTACCTATCCCCGACCTTAGCTAGCAGGATTTCGCGCCCCTGCACTAAGACCTCCTTCATGCTTCCCTCGGCTAATTCTCCAACTTTGTCTACTTCCACCAAAATATTCATTTGCTTCACCTCTCAATATCAATACAACGTTATCACTGGCTTACCTATCAGCCTAATAGTTCACCCACTATCGGGAATCTTTCCAGCATATCAATTTCATGTGGAGCCTCCTTTAAAGCCTCAGTCAGGTCTTCCCCTGCGTAATGCATAACCTGGTGAATACCCCTTTTCCAATGAAAACTATGTGAAACGTCATATACCTTGCCACCACAGGCGACATAGGCAACCCCACCAGCTCCATCATACTCCTTCAGTTCCTCTCTGGTGAATTTCCTCATTTTAGCTTTACAAACTCCTTTCTTAACCTAAGGCTACGTCAAGTACCATCATTACGGCAAAGCCAACCATCCCGCCCATGGTAGCTAAGTCGGTATTGCCGCCTCCCTGTGCTTCCGGGATTAGCTCCTCAATGACAACAAATATCATGGCACCGGCGGCAAAAGCCAAAGCATATGGCAGAACAGCCTGGGCGGCAATAGCCACTGCAGCTCCAATAACGCCGGCAATCGGCTCAACAACTGCCGATAGTTGCCCATACCAGAAGCTTTTCCCCCGAGACATTCCTTCACAGCGAAGAGGTATAGAAACTGCAAGTCCCTCCGGGAAGTTTTGAATACCAATGCCAATAGCCAGGGCAATAGCTGCCCCTAATGTGGCCGAGGGCAAGCCGGCAGCAGCAGCCCCGAATGCGACTCCGACTGCAAGACCCTCGGGGATGTTATGTAATGTTATGGCCAGAATGAGCAGAGTGCTCCGCCTCCAGCTTGTCTTAATCCCCTCAGCAGCCTCCTTGGGAAAACCAAGGTGAAGGTGCGGCAGTATCTTATCAACAAGCCGCAGGAAAATGCCTCCCAAGAGAAAACCCGCCAAGGCCGGAACCCAGGCGGGAATGTCCTTCCCTTCTGACATCTCGATAGCTGGGGCCAGCAGCGACCAGTAACTGGCAGCGATCATCACCCCACCAGCAAAGCCGAGCATCAGGTCAAGTACCTTCCTGCTTATATCCTTGGCTATAAATACAACGGCCGCTCCCAGAGCCGTCAGTGCCCAGGTAAAACATGTAGCAATAAGAGCCTGCAGTACAGGGTGAAGATTCCACAGAATATGTGTCATACCTCAAAAACCCCTTTGGCATGGGTTACCGTATCAGCTTCCTTCCTAATGAGATCAGGAGAGACCCAGACTCATGTCGGGCCTCTCCTGACACCAATGCGACCTACCTCAAGAACTTGGACACGAAGGGAGAGGTCTCACCGCGACGGAGGAAGTGTCCAGAGGGCCCCTCACCCAGGAACTCCGAGAACCAGGATTCGTGCTCGATTTCCTCGTTAAGAATGGCTTGAGACAGGTCATAGGTACGATGGTCCTTACCAGCAGTCAGGTTGCAGATGTTAGTATATCCCCGCACTGCGCATCTCTCCGCCTCCACAAGCACCGTCAACATCGCCTTAATGTCAGTCGGGTCCTTGGGTAAGCTGGCTGGTGGGCAAGCAGAATAGTCATGGAAAGCTTTCATATCCTCTGGCAGTTTACCACCAAGTTCATAGATACGCGGAACCAGAGCCTCAAAGTGATTTCGGTCTTCGATACGAGCAGTCTCGGCAATTTCTTTGATTCCTTCGCCTTGCAATCCAATGAGATTGCACCTAAGGATGGTGTAATAGTAATACGTCGTTAGCTCTGCCGCAGCATTGTTGACCAAGAGCTTTACCAACTGATCAACATCAATGCCAGCTCTCTCTACCATCTCTCGTGCTACTTTAGCCATTTCCCCTCCTTAAAACTTATATTTCCTCCAGTAAGCTTGTGAATGTATCGTGATGTTCTTCTTCATCCGATAAAATTTGCCGGAATAACCTATTGGTTGTCTCATCGCCCTCTTTTCTCGCTACTTCTACTATTTGTTTGTATAGCTGAATTGCCCCTTCCTCGTCTTTCCTGTCTTGCTCTATCATTTCTTTTAAGGTTCCCCCGACGAAGATCGGCTCTGGTTTGGTTGTTGGTGTTCCTCCAAGGTAGACAAGCCTCTCAGCAATTCCCTCAGCGTGTTTCATCTCGGCTATTGCTATCTTTTCCAGTTCGTCCTTTACTGCAAAGCCCTTTACACCTTTCCAAAGAACATGTTGCCACATATACTGTATCGAGACCTGTATCTCCCTTGCTATTGCTTTGTTTAACGAATCCAGTAATTCTGCTGATACCTTTGCATTACTCATGATTCTGCCTCCTAATTTTATTTCTAAATTATTCCTAAATCAATTTGGCTCCCTCTTCCGTGAGTTCATATTTGTTATCCTCCTCAACAGCTAAGCCAGCCTGGGTGAGTTCACGAAGGCTACTCCTCGCCTTAAAAAGCGGAACTCCCACCTCCTTGGCAATTTTTTCGGGAGACCCCATCCCCAATTGTAATGCACGCATCATTTTGATGCCTGACTCAGTAGGTTTTCCATCAGGGCTAATACACGCCATATTCTTCTCCTTACCAGTACCTACAGCTTCTTTTTACAGAGATACCAATCTACACATTCATATCCTTGCTTAACCCTCTCCTCTGCCATTTCTTGCGTATTTGGCGGAGGCACCACTACCATATCACCTGGCCGCCAGTTGGCTGGAGTGGCTACCGCATTTTTGTCCGTCGTCTGCAATGCATCTACTATCCTCAGTATTTCATCCATATTCCTGCCAGTTGTCAACGGGTAATAGAGTATTGTCCTGACAATCTGGTTAGGGTCTATTATGAACACGCACCTGACAGTCTCGGTCTTACTCTGACCCGGGTGAATCATACCGTAGGCCAGCGAAACTTCCTTGCTGAGGTCAGCGATAACCGGGAATGGTATCTTTACCCCCGTTTTCTCTTCTATATTGCGCACCCATGCAATGTGAGATGAAACACTGTCAACGCTCAGACCCAGAAGCTCTACACCTCGCTTCTGCAGTTCTGGGTATATCTCAGCAAAAGCTATGAACTCCGTAGTGCATACCGGGGTAAAATCTGCCGGGTGGGAAAAGATAATTAGCCAACCCCCTTTGAAGTCTTCTAACCTGAGCACACCGTGAGTAGTTGCCGCCTCAAAAGCCGGTGCAGGCTCACCCAATCTAGGCAGACTAATTGCTCGCTCTTTTACTTCTTCCACTTCATACCTCCCTTGTTTTTAGCTTATTTCTCTTATCAACCTTCTTGCCCAGTCTACATATTACTAATCCTCCTTTCCTTTTATTAATCCTGCCTACTAAACCTCCAAGCAGTTTTCCCATACACCATGTAGGTTGCAATAGGCAAGCGCACAGAAAGATTTAAATTGCCCTACCGGCACCTGAAACCGGACATTAGGATTGGTGTAGGATGGCGCAAAGTCAGCCCGACCAAGGTCCACTGCCTGTCCATCTTTCTTCACACCAAATAGTTCTATCCAGGCAATGTGATGCTCCACAGTATTGGGGTGAGGAACTTCCCTGCCTACTACTACATGTACGATGTCTGCGCCTGCCTCTCCTTTTCCCTTGCCAACCTCGATTGCTGGGACATGCTTCTCCCTCCCCTCAGCCTCCTTGTTTTTCAGAATGTCTCCGAATTTCATTTTATCACCTCCTTTCCTTAATTCAATGCTGTCAAATAAAGTCGTTGGCCTTATGCTTTTGGGCAATGGTGTCAGCCAGGTTATCCAAGGCCGTGAAATCCGCTTCCCCGGGGAATCCCTTACTAATTACAGGATCTAACACCTCCACTTTCAGGTTAGGAATCATCCCCTGAAGCTGCTCCACAACCCTACCTCCCCAACCATAGGAGCCAACAATAGAGATAAAATGGAGTTTGGGTCTTAAGGCATTGGCCAGAAATGCAGCATAAGCCACATTGGGATGCGGGCCAACCATAACAGTAGGAGTGCCGATGACCATGGTAGCTGCATCCACCAAAGCCATTGCCAGTTTTCCTATATCTGCTACAGACAGGTTGAACTGCTTAACCGTGACACCTTTATCAGCCAAAGCCCCCACAAGATATTCCACCATCTTTTGGGTGCTGCCATGCATGGAGATGTAGGGCAAGACCACGATATTTCTGGGTGGGTCGAACACCCAGCTCCGATACGCCTCCAGAATAAATCCGGGTTTATCATAAATGGGACCATGGCTGGGGGCAATGACATCGATTTGATAATCTTTTAACTTCGCCAGATGCTTCTCAATATTAGTGTGGAACGGCATCATAATCTCAGCATAGTATCTCTTAGCTGCTTCATATACCCGCCCTTCATCATTTACATATAAATCAGTACTGGCCAGATGAGAGCCGAAAAGATCACAGGGGAAGAGTACCTTATCCTCCCGAAGATATGTGAGCATGGTCTCAGGCCAGTGAACCCAGGGTGTGTGGATAAATTCCAGGGTTTTATCTCCCAGGGATAGAGTTTCACCACCGTTCACAGCAATGAACCTATCCTCAGCAATAAGTAAGAGTTCCATAAGCATGCCTTTCCCCTTAGGAGTAGTGACCACTTTCGCTTCGGGATATTTCTCCAGAACCTGGGGGAGGGTACCGGAATGGTCCTGCTCGGCATGATTGGCGATGACATAATCGACAACGGGAATATCCTCCAGATAGGACATAAGGACATCTGCTATGGAAGGGTCAACAGTGTCTATTAGTGCTACTTTGTGACTACCCTGCACCAGGTAAGCATTGTAGCTTGTTCCATCTGGAAGAGGGACCAGAGCATCGAAGAGTCGCCTGTCCCAGTCAATAGCACCCATCCAGTAAACATTTGGTTTTATTTGTCTTGCTTTCATTCATGCCTCTTTTTAATGTTACGACAGCTTCTTTTCCTGTTTAATCCTTCTTATTTATGCCTGTAATATCCTGGACAGTTTTACCAATCAAAGAAATGGGCCGCTTAAAGATTCTTATCTCACGCTTATTCCAGAAGCTAATCAAATCATTCTCATCAACGAAAGTAATCTCCACAGGTATTGCTTCTAATATTCCCTCTAGTTGTTCTTTATTAAAGTCTCCCAGCATTGTCCCCCTCCTATCACTCTGTTACTTTTTCAAACTCATTCTTGGCAGCACCACATACAGGGCAGACCCAATCATCTGGTATTTCTTCAAAAGCAGTTCCAGGCTTTATCCCACCATCAGGATCACCCTTTTCAGGGTTGTATATATAGCCACATACTGTACACCTGTACTTAGCTAGTCTACTTACTTTCTCCTCTTTCTTTATATATGTGGGAGCAGCCTTTGGCGTTATACCATGCTTTACCTCATGGTAGTAGGCATAAGTCATGGGCTCACCATCCCTAAGTATTTCCGCCTCAACCAATTTTCCTATGAAAACGGTGTGTGTTCCAGCATCAATTTCATTAACTACTTGGGCCTCCAGATAATCCAAGGTGTTGTCCATAACTATGGGAGCTCCAGTCTTACCCACCTTATAATTCACCTTGGCAAATTTATCGATGTCTCTCCCAGACTTAAAACCAAAATTTCCAATCAAACTCACAGGTGTATCCCGCGATAAAATCGAGACAGCGAAAACACGGCTGCTGTGGATAAACTCATGAGTGAGATTCTGTTTATTAATACTCACCGCGATGGTAGGTGGTTCGGAGGTAATCTGAAATACTGTATTGGCAATTTGTCCGTTAAGTTTGCCTTCTTTAGCAGAGGTTACTACATATAAACCATAGGTTATTTTATGCAACGCTTTTAACTCCATTGTTATTCTCCTGTATGTATAAGTACCATTCTACCTATGTAAGATTAGTCCATAATTTCTAATTTCATCATTTACTATACCCTGTTTAGGCACCATTCAAGGAAGGGTGCTCCGTTCTGACAAACCAGCCCACCGGATCACTAAGATATTCATAGGAATCAACGAGAGCAAGGTAATGCCCTCTTTCCTCGGCAGCCACAGCTAGATAGAACTCTTTCTCAATAGGATAGGTTGCTTCTGCACTACGGGCCTGGTAAAAGGCATAGCTCTTATTTTCCATATCCATGCCTACCTTTATTGCTTCAAGCTCATCCCCAGCCACCTTTACACCGGTACCCAATTCCTTGGTTGCCTTGGCAAATATAGACTTAAGCCTATTCTTGGTTCCGGATGGTGGCTTGACATCAGGCCACCCCCGACCTTTCTTAAGTACTTCATATATCTCCTCAAATTTTTTACAGTGATCATTCTCTTCAGCAGCCAGCGTTTGAAACAGCTTTTTCGCTAGCTCGTTGCCACTTTCCCGACCTGCCCGCTGGTAAAATTCCTTACCATCGACTTCCATTTGAATCGCTTCCTGCAGTATTTCCATCACTTTTGGCCCTTCCTCTAGTATCATTTTTGATGCCTCTCCTTGCTAAGCTAACTTTTCCTTGGGGCTGGAAATCTGCCTTACAGGGGCCTCACCCTCTATCTCCAGGACTTCATACTCGGTGAAAATAGCTAATTTATTGGCCCCGGTCATCTCCTTTTCTCATAATTTTCTTCATCTCTGTAGGGATACCCTTTCCCTGCTGCTTCCAAGATGAATAAATAAAAGCTGCTAACCCACGTGAGGTTAGCAGCTCCACTTATGAGCTTCCCCGGTAAATACCTTCTCCTTACCTCAGGTACACTCATCCTTGTCCCCCCAAAATCTTAATACCAAGACATCAAAGGGGAAGTTTATAGAAAGATATACTAACACTTTTCCAGAAAAAATTAAATAACCGGTTCAGTTACTTAGCAATCAGGCAGGTAAAACTACTATTTTTACCCTCGCCGTATATGGCTCCTGATGTCCAATTACCCTACACAAAGCTAGACTATCCCCACCGGATCTACGTCTACAGTCCATCCTGGTGGCAAAGTTATGCCCGACAAAATTTGAGTCGGGGCATGACCTCTAAGAATTAGCTGCCAGCGATATCTTCCCCTGAGCCTTGAGACAAAAGCAGGTGTAGGTCCGATTAAGCTCAAATCAGTTATACCCCGGCTCTCTTTTTCACTAAGGATAGCATTAACTATCCTTTCTGCTCCACGGCGGCACAGCTCCTCGTTGGTATGAGTATAAACCAGGCGAACGAAGTGGCTAAAAGGAGGATAATTAAACAGGCGCCTGTATTCTATTTCTTGATTGTAAAAGCCAACGTAGTCATGTTTGGCAGCTGCTTGAATAACGTAGTTCTCAGGAGAATACGTCTGGATAAAAACTTCCCCTGCTTTGGGTCCACGTCCTGCCCTTCCTGCTACCTGACACAGAAGCTGAAAGGTACGCTCACCAGCACGGTAATCAGGAAGGTTAAGCCCCGTATCAGCGCTGATTATCCCGGCTAAGGTCACCAGAGGAAAGTCTAATCCTTTAGCTATCATCTGAGTGCCAATGAGGATATCCGCTTTATGCTCACGAAAACTAGTTAGCAGCCTTTCGTGAGCATGTTTTTTTGCAGTCACATCCCTATCCCAGCGAAGCAGTCTTACCCCGGGGAAGAAACGCTTTACTTCATCTGCTACTTTCTGAGTGCCAATGCCCAGAAACTTAAAGTAATGACCGGAACACTGGGGGCAAGCTCGAGGTGCCGGAATGGCATAGTGGCAGCGATGACAGATTAGCTTTTTCTCCACTGAATGGTAGGTAAGTGCTACCGAGCAGCGTGGACAACGAAAGATAAAGCCACAATCACGGCACTGGATAAAAGTAGCTGTGCCGCGGCGATTGAGGAAAAGGATTATCTGCTCACCTCGTGCTACAGCCCCCTTCATAGCAGCCAACAGGGAACGGCTAAACAAGCAGGTATTCCCTGCCTTAAGTTCTTCCCTGGAATCCACTATCGTTACTCTGGGGAGAGGGGAGTAGCCAAATGAAGGTTGAGAGGCCACCACCTTAGTAGCACCTTCTTCACTGCGAAGGGCATAGGGAATAACTCTCTCCTTCAGCCCTAACAGGTGATACTTGCCCAGTTGTGCTTTGTGGAAACTATCAATGTCTGGTGTAGCACTACCCAGGATGACAACAGCATCATTAAGTTGGGCTAATTTAATAGCTACGTCTCTGGCGTGATAGCGAGGAGATTTGTCCTCCTGCTTGTATGTCCATTCGTGCTCCTCATCTATGATAATAAGCCCTAGGTTGGGTTGAGGAGCAAACAAAGCACTTCTTGGCCCAATGACCACAGCACAGTTTCCTTCCTTTATCCATTGCCATTCATCGAACTGCTCGCCTAGCGAAAGGCCACTGTGAAGTATCCCAACTTTGCCGGGGAAACGACTGGCAAACCTCTCCACTGTCTGTGGAGTAAGAGCGATTTCGGGGACAAGACAGATACCCCGCCTGCCCATAGCAACAACTCTATCTAAAGCTCGCAAGTAAACCTCTGTTTTGCCACTGCCGGTAACACCGAAGAGAAGAAAAACAGGCGGCGATTGAGATGGTCTCACTTCGCCTGAAATGACACAGCGGAGTGATTCCCAAACAGATTGCTGGGATGGGGTGAGAGGCGGTGGCGAAGCAGGCTTGAGCTCGAGATGAGACAGTGGGTCACGTCTAATGCTGGTTAGCTCTATGGAAAGCAAGTGACGGCTTTCCATAGCTCTAATTACCTGGTAAGAACAATTAAGATGTTTTCTCACCTCATTAACGGGAATAGACTGAGCTTGCTTGCTTAGAAATTCCAGAAGCGCTACTTGCTTATAGGCTCCAATTTTTTTCAGCCTAGCTATTTCGTTCTGAATTTCAGCCTCACCAGCTGCCAGTCTGACATAGGGCACTGTTTTAGCTCTCACTTTAGCCTTTTCCAATTCCTGGTCCTTTATTATTAAATGGTAGCCAAGAAGCTGGCCGATAATTTGGTTAGCTTTCCTTACTCCGAGTTTTTTCTCCAACTCCCTTAAGCTAACCTTCCCCTTTTCTTCTATAAGGCCAAGAACTTGTGTTTGCTCTGGGGTCAGCGATGGCAAGCTTTCCTGAGGAGTTACCGATTTAAAATAGGTGACGAGCTTACGCTCAAAGGCGAGAGGCAACATCAAGGAAATAGCATCAAACAGAGGAGAAAGATAGCATTGACTTATCCATTGGGCAAGCTCGATTTGTGCAGTGGAGAGCAGCGGATAGGTAGTAATGATGCTGACTATTTCTCTAGTTTCTTTAACTGATGGCTGACCGCTTAACTCGATAACAATGCCCTGAACAATTCTGGAGCCAAAAGGAACCCATATTGCTTGCCCCACACTAACATTTAGCTGAGATGGAATAGCATAGCAGAAGGTGGAGCGACTTCCAGGGAAGTTAACCGCTACCTCAGCATACCTCATTTAAGGTGCTTGCGCAGGTTCCTCTTCTTCATCCTCTTGTGGCATAGTTTGCTCGGTTACTTTCTGCCGTCTCTCTCTCAGCCGAGTCTGCTTGGCACTAAGCTCGCGCATATAGTAAAGTTTAGCCCGACGCACTCTACCATGTCTGCTCACTTCTACACTTTGAATCAGGGGTGATTGAAAGGGAAAGGTGCGCTCTACTCCAATGCCATAAATTACACGCCTTACAGTGAAGCTTCCGCCATCAACGCCTCTCTTGGTCCTGATTACCATTCCCTGGAAATGCTGAAGGCGTTCCTTATCTCCCTCAGTAATCTTCAGACTGACCTTGACTATGTCACCAGGGGAAATTTGAGGGATATTGGGATTTATCTTGGGCTCAATAAGCTCTCTGACATCCATTCTTTCTCCTTATCTGCCAGTTTTACTTTTTCTAAAATATCGGGCCGTCTCTTTGCTGTTCGTAAAACGGCCTGACAGCGCCGCCAGCGGGCAATTTCACTATGATTCCCCGAGAGCAAAACTGAAGGCACTGACCAACCTTTATATACCCGGGGCCTTGTGTACTGTGGGTACTCCAATAGCCCATTACTATGGGATTCACTATCTGCCGATATAGATGAACCAAGCACTCCAGGTATCAGTCTGACCACAGCATCCACTACTACCATGGCGGCTAATTCTCCATTGCTGAGAACATAATCACCAATGCTAATTTCATCAGTAGCTAAATGCTCACGCACTCTCTCATCTATTCCCTCGTAATGACCACAAATCAACATAAGATGAGAATGAAGAGCCAGTTCCCGGGCAATTTGCTGGGTAAAGAGCCTGCCTTGAGGGGTGAGTAAAATTATAGGAATTTCACTGGTGTCAAGCTGTAGCTTTATTGCTTCTACTGCCTCAAAAACAGGCGCAGCCTTAATCACCATTCCAGGCCCACCCCCATAAGGGTAATCATCTACCGTATGGTGTTTGTCATGAGTGTAATCACGAATATTATGGGTTACAATATCAACTATCCCTCGCTCTTGAGCTCGCTTAATAATGCTTTGCTCCAAAGGAGAAGCGAACATCTCAGGGAAAAGACAAAATATATCAATGCGCATAGAAACCTCTGTGTAACAAACCTGGCATCACAAATCTTACCATACCTAAGACAGTAAGAAAAGTTACTGTACTCGTTCCTCCCATTTTAATAACTTCGGACTAGCC
>Ga0114918_10005286_pt1 | contig 11097 bp, 6 predicted proteins | sample LantaG_FD_87015 | JGI IMG/M metagenome (GOLD analysis project Ga0114918, IMG submission 87015) | Deep subsurface microbial communities from Baltic Sea to uncover new lineages of life (NeLLi) - Landsort_02402 metaG | ecosystem: Environmental > Aquatic > Marine > Oceanic > Sediment | place: Baltic... | reverse complement strand
TCTTTCCCGTGTTTGGTCATACGACTACACCCATTTACCAGCAATTTCTATCCAACAATGTGGTTCCATCATTGGCACATGTCAGAACTTCTGTTTCGGCGTATGAGAACGGGTCTAATAATGCCGCTGCGCGTTCGGCTTATCAAGGTGCCGTCTTGATGCGAGTACTTGATGTCACCGACAATTTCGTTGCGGAAACTGCCATAGCTGCTCCGACTGAAGCAGTGAATGGAAAAGTACGATTCAACACTGTTGATCCAGTTACCGCCACGCAAATATTCATTTCACTCAATAACAGCGCTACTACGCCCGTGCCCGTATTATTCAACCGGTTTGCCGACACGGTCGCATTGAGCAATGGGTCAATCTTCACAATCAAATCTATAAAAACAAATGCAGTTTGTCACACACTGGATGTCGCATATGTTTCTGGACCCACCGCGCTTACAAATGATCAGGCAATAACGTTTTACACGTATCAAGCCGTCTCGCCGCTTGCGCTCACAAGACTAGACGCGATGAATTTGGCCGTCCGGGCTCAATATTTTCAGCCATATGCTCTCGTTGCTGCTGCAACTGGCACTGCTGCTGTTGATGCAGCAACAGGCATTAGGGCTCGCATTCTCGCCATTAAAAACGCGTTGCTGGATCAAGTGAGAGTCGTGTCGTCCCAATTATCACTCATGAGTAACAGTGTGTCATCCTTGTACCAAAATATCAACGTGGTGAATACGCAAGAAAACGCATTGATTGCTTATTTGCAATCGCAATCTGGAACCGGAACCAATGCATTGGATTTGGCCGGTGCGCAAATGTTGGTGCGTGAATTGGAGTTGTTTCAGTCTGCTTTGGCAGACCAGACGACCGTGGTCACCCTTCCCGGTCCTGCATCACTTCCAGACTATGAAAACAATTGGTTCAACCAACGTGTTGCCGCATTCTGGAATGATAGCGCAAAAGTGGATGCTCAGAAACCAACTGTTACAAATAGAACCGCTCTCTACAATACGGCCAATGTTGCCTTTCAGACTGCACGATTTGCCAGGCAAACCGCTGCAATTGATTTGTATATTGCAACTACCCCACCTTCCCAAACCATGACGGCTCCCATTAACACCCAATTTGCAAGCGAGCAAGCTAGAGCCATGATGCAGACCATGCCGGCATACATTGTTACGTCGTCTAATAATGAACTTGCCCAATTGATTTCCACCAGATTGATAACTTATGTTAGGGATCGCGAGGTTGCCGTCACCAGTGCTACTGATAGGCCCGCAAGGCTCGCTGAATTTGTACAAAAGAAGACGGTTGAATTCATTCAAATCATGAATACAAGAAATTCCGAATATGGCAAGGCGGCGCACACTAGATACCTGAGTGTTATTGATTTGGCAATTTCAACTGCATTCTATGCCAACGCCCAGACAGGCCAGACCAACTTATTTAACACTCTCATGCAACGATGGAATTTGGCCAGCAACAAATCCGACATATTTAACCAGATTAAACCATTGTTGTTTGAGTTTGTGTACACCACCAATAACACGGTTTATTCCAGCACCGATTTCCCATTAAAGGCTGCTGGGGGTGAAAATATCTCATGGTTTGGCGCACCCAATGAACCGGCGGTGGATGTCGTCAAACGAAATGGATTCTTGTACACAATCATCAACAATGGTTGGCAATTTGTCAAAGATGCATATAACTCGTATGATGGCATTCAATTCAGTGCGTACGCCGTCACCATTAGTGACGTCATAAAGACGAGCAGTTCGCCCTCACTTACTGTAGCACAACTCACTGCTCCTCCCAATCTTATAACGTTTAGCACCACTTTGGCGATTGCCAATCCTCGCAATTTGGCTCTTCCCTTAGCTGCGGTGCAGTCTATTTTGTCCTTGTCGTACAACATTGTTGGCATCGGATATGCATCTTTGGCAAGTGCAGAGGCGACAAGTGCGGATCTGGCTACTCTTGGTTTTACCAATATAACTGGAACTGGCACTGGAGAACTAAATTTCCAAATCGAACCAATTGAGAATAACCTCCGTTACAAATTCATTCGCAATAGCACTTGGTATCATGGATATCAACAATCGTCCAATTTGATCAATTCTTGGACGAAGTTATCTCCTGCGCAAAATGCGGTGATGTTCTATGCTGGCACGAGCACGGATGCGCCCGCCGCCAATTTGTTAGCCAGCAGTCAATCCAGCGTCACCGCTTTGTACGATGATGCGGCATTCGTCATGATAATTGAAGACATCGCTGCATCCACCACAAAATCGGTGTCCCTCTACAGGTATAGTGTGATGGGATTGACTTCGGGCGATCTTGTAGCTGTCGGAAAATTGGCACCGGCTATTGCGCCTGCTACTGGGCTTGTGCCAACTCTATACTCTGTCAATGGCGCATTTCAAAAGAGTTCAGCCAATAAAAACATCACCCTCGTCGGTGATTTGGTCATTCCATCTAGCATCAAAACCATCGGCATCAACGCATTTGCCAACTCGTCTCAGATTAAATCATTCGTTTTTGGCGCTGGACAGGCAGGCTCCGTATCCATTGGTTCAAACGCATTTCAAGAATGCACTGCGTTGTCCGCGCTCAATTTAGGTTCAACCGTTGGTTCAATTGGCCCCAGCGCCTTTTTGAGATGCACCGGGGCGAATTCCCTCGTGCTATCACCTTCAGCCAACTTCACGGTTGTGAATCACTGGTCCTTCCTTGGATGCAGCAAGCTGGGCACAAGCGGAAATCTGGTATTGCCTGCGGCATTGCAACAAATCAACGTGCAGGCATTTGCCAACTGCCCCCTTTTGACTTGCCCGCAATTGAACGGTAGTTTCCCACCTGCCTTGCAGAAACTCGGAATAGGCGCATTCTTGGTTTGCACGGGTCTCACAGATGCCCTTAATTTCAACAACGTGAACAATGCCGGTGCATCCATTAGCAGCATTACGTTCATTGGGAGCGCTGCGTTCATGGGTTGCACCGGCCTGAACGGCACACTTGATTTGCCCATCAACAATGATTACAAAAATGTGATGCCCTACGCGTTTTCTTCCATTGATGCTCCCATTTTCAGTATAAGTGGCAGTTCGTTGTCACTGACACTGCCTCCTGGGCCTGTGCCTAGTCTGCCAATGGCGCTGACCGGCGCGGTTGACGTCGCAAACACTAAAATCACGACCATTGAAACCCGCGCATTTCACAGGTGCGCTGCATTGAATCGCCTCACGCTCACAAACCTCGTCACAAAGGTTGGGGTTCAATCCTTCCTGAATTGCAGCAGTTTGAGCGGGACCCTGAATATTCCGGCATCGGTGCTCAACGTGAACGAACAAGCATTCATGGGGTGCTCCAGATTGACCGGATTGAACATTATTTCTGCCACGGTTTCATCGGATAATGCTGGATCGGGAACAGCACTCGGACCTAAATGCTTCAGCAATTGCACTGCATTGGTCGGAAGCACTGCGACGTCGGGACTCGTCATTCCAAACAATGTTATTTCCATGGGTGACAACGCGTTTGAGCAATGCACTAGCATTGAGTCGATTACCGTGGGATCTGGATTCACCCAGGCGGGATCATTCGGCGCGAATCTGTTCGCCGGCTGCACCAAACTTGCCCGCGTGGTTTTGGCATTCTCGTTCCTTTCCATCACCGGACCACCTGTTGTTAAAAATACAACTGCGCCCGTACCCCAAACGACCCCACCGACCCTATTGAATTCCAGCTTCACCGGGTGCACGGCACTCGGCGTGTTTGGCGACATCACCCCCACTGGAACCGTGCAAATTCAAAGTGGTGCAACCGGATGGACGCCCGGACGTGCCGCGTTCTTCAACAATCTCACAATTGTGGTCAACAACCGGAACATCACGTTTTATTTGAAAGAATTCAACAGGAACATCAGCGTGGTGGATCCGTCGAAGGAACCCGTGCAACTGGAAGCACTGCCCGTCACCGACGCTCAAGCGATTGTTTACGTCAAGGCATCCGATATGCGAAGTGTATTCCAAGTTTCAACCGACTCTTATGTGAATCCCGCGGTAGGTGATACACCTGAGTCAAACAGCGACCCTCAGAAACTCTTCTTTGTGCGACCTGAGGTGTTCCCCCAGTATCTCAACGTGGCAAATGCACACGTGGTGCAGGGTGGCATTGAATCTTACAATTCCAAGACCTACGAGCAATTGGTCAAGGACGATGTCATGCGCTACTATGCCACTTCGCTCTTCAACTCCGCCGACTGGGTCACGCTGTTTTCAAACGATGTTGAAATGATGGAGAACATGGTGGCGTCGTCGGGATTGATGCCGATTGTTCCCAATGGAGAGACCGACGCGACCGGAAGACAGTTGGTCAACGAGGGTGTGCTCAACAAGATCATGGCCGAGCTGAACAGGATAGCATACAATAGACCTCCTGGCCAACTTGTCCCCCCAAATGCCACCGGCATCATCACCCCCAATTTGGTGAAGTCCCGTCATCCCGCGGCCGAAACCACCAAATGGTCGGCTCTTCCGGACTCAGTCACTCCGGAACAGGGCAACATTGGCATGAAATTGTTCAATCTCATCAATCGCAACGATCCGGGGCGCATCACGTCCATGAATTTGAATGGCTCAATCCCCACTGTTGCCATTTTTGCCAGGAGATCAGTTCATATTCGTATTCACATTGAATGAGAACGAGGTGCAATTGGCGGCAGACCTTCCAAAGGTGACCGTCAAGCAACGCACCTACATGATCCGGCTCGCGCTCACGGACGACTTCGCTTCCGGATCATCGTTATTTGCCAACCACACTAGTGCGTTGTACGCCCCCTCCCCCATTAATCTCAACGTGTTGCCCGTCAGCGGAGCGTATGCCGCCGACTACATGTATTCCAATTACGATCTGCATATGGCCATCAAGCCGTCTCTTCTTAACCAACACGAGGCTTCGGTGTACAACAGGATCACCGGGGGCACGCACGAACCCGTTCGCACGCCCCTCAACCTGCTGCCATTCACGGGTTGGTATTACAACTATCAGCACAGCACGCAATCCATTCGTCTGAACTTCACGCCGTCCGATATTTCCTCAACTAATGTGTATCGGTATTCTGACTTGAGATACTTGTCAGCGTACATTTACTTCCCCACCACATGGCCTTCCCAGACGGCTTTGCCCAATGCCAACCACTTTCCACAATGGGTGCTGACATTCACCGGTGGGGTAGAGCCCATCACCATTTCATACAGGGCACAATTCTTGACAACCGGTGTAGACACTGTGAATTTCTTAGGTGAAACGGTTCCATTTGACTTCACCAACACGCACGTGCAGTTGATTTGCCCGTTTGATAACAACGCTGATTTGCTTCCATTGCTTGCAGGGAAACTCGCCAATGGCAACGCCGGAACTGCTAACAGTATAGCAGGAACCAATATCTTTAGACAAAGGAGCGGACAGGAGACTGTGAGCGGGTTGCGCTCACGCACCAGCAACATGGGTCCATTCACTTACCCTCCCATTGCTCGCGGATATCAAGGCATCAATATGATAACAACACTAACACAAGACCAGATTGATGCCCTTAAACCCGCCGGTGCCACCCCCAGTTTTTATAGTTTGACCTCTATCACCCTGGACATCAACATGATCAGCAAAGACGGGTTTGTTCCCTCCATCATCATGAAATCGGTTGAAGTGGTTGCAAAGAAATACGAATCGTACTACTTGGCCCCCCTTGACCCGAACTAAACGGATGACCGAGAGGTTGCATTAAAAAAATGATTTAATCGTTTCATTGTTTCACCATTGCGATTAAATTATTTGTGATTTGCATCAATTCACTTGTTCCATGATCTGATTCTGGTCTTGAGTCTGATGCGGCGGGTGCGTGAGTGACGACAACCCGCGATCCGACTGATCCGGATTGAGCACCACGTTCTCCGTGTTGAACAACTGGTTGCGAATGTCGCTCGCATTCATATCGGAGCCATCGGCCGGCTCGGGATCCACCGCAAAATCGGATCCGGCGGTTTGAGACACGCCCACCAGCTCGCCCTGCTCGTTCAGCGTCTGCGTCAACTTGTTGCCGCTCTTCGCCGCCAGAGCCTTGTTCTCGTCAATCGCCTTCTGCTTGGCTTCCTTCACGCGCTTGTCAAACTCCGACTTCGCCTGCTCCTCGTTCTTTTTCTTGTCGCTCATCAGCTGGTTCAGCGTGTCCTCCATGTACTCCACGCGCCCCGTCTTGTACGCCTCGGGATGAAATGGGACCCACAGCCCCACGGGTCCCACAAACACGTCGTGATGGGGGTCCACCTCGCGCAGCATCTTGCAGCGCAGCTCGGCCTCCTTCTGCGAGGGGAACACGCCGCGCACCTTGAGGCCGCGCACCGACGTCTGGAACTCGTGCTTCGCGCCAAACTCCTCGTCCAGCCGCTCCTCGTTCATGTCCAAGAACGACTTGTAGTCGTCCACAATGTCGGTCTTTGCAATGAGCTCCTTCTCGGACTCCTTGAACTGCTGGAAGTCCTCGGTCAGCTTGTCAAACTTGACGCCGTACTTGTAGGACACGAAATTTAGGAACTGCAGAAACTTGTCGGTGGATTTGTGGATGTCCCAGTGCTCCACAAACTTTTGGAATAAGAAGTGCTCGCGCTGCTTGATGATGTGTTCGGGCGAAATGAACGACAGGCACGCGAACTTCTGGCCCGCAATGGGCTTGTCCTCGTCCAGCAAGTCCACGTATTTAGGGTTCACGGTGCCGTCGGGCAGCTTCTGCAGTGTCACGCCATTCGGCGGGCATGATGATGTGTGATCGGTCATTGATTTAGTTATGTGCAACGTGTTTAATATTTCGGGTTTGATTCTAAGCCCATTTTTGAACAAATGTATTAATTCAAACTAATTTATTTTTTTCCAAACGAATATTATAACCAATCTAAATAATATGCCAAGGGCTTATCCATATGTGAGCTATGGGAACAGTGGTCTACCTCAATATCAAACCCAGCAAGATATGGATACGGCTGAATTGTATAAGAGAAAGGGATTGACTGGCGGTCGTAAATCCCGTCGTAAATCCCGTTGTAAATCTAAGCGTAAATATAATCGCAAATCATGTCGCAGACAATGTAAATAATTAAAAATTACTTAGAAAAATAAATATTAGATAAATTGGTATAGCAATTAAACTGATAAATATTTATTTTTTTCTTGATGCATTATATAATCTACAAATCACACAAACAAACAAAATGATCGGCGGTGTTCTTGATTTAGGCGAGTTGGTCAAACGCGCCATTAAGTATTTGGTGGAAGGTGCGCTGGTCGCCCTTGCCGCTTACTCCATCCCCCAGCGCAAGCTGAACCTGGATGAAATCGGTCTCATTGCCCTTGTTGCCGCTGCCACCTTTAGCATTCTGGACACCTACGTGCCCACCCTCGCCGTGTCTGCACGCAGCGGTGCCGGCTTCGGAATCGGCGCCAACCTCGTCGGCTTCCCCGGCAACGTGCTCAAGGTTTAAGACGCATTAGGCGTTTCAACAAGTAGAATAAGAGAGAAATTGCATAATAAAAATAGTTATATAATGCAATTTTATGAATAATCAAATCAAATTACATTAGATGAGTGATTCCCATGTACAGTTGATGGGACGCCATGCGATTGTCAATGCGGCGATGGAAGCACTTGCGAGAAACATTCCGAACGCTTATGCACGTAATAAAATTACAAATGGAGAAGCAGCTGCATGGTTAAATAATAACAGGTATAAACTTTACATCTATACTCCTAGTTGGCGTCAATTCTTAATAGATGGATTGAACGAGGAAATTGAGGATGTTACTAAGAACGTTGTAAAAGCAACAACCAGTGTTGAAAAAATGAAGGAAATAATTAAAATATTATCAGAGCAAGCACCAGCGGCGGCACCAGCATCAGAGCAAGCACCAGCGGCGGCACCAGCATCAGAGCAAGAACCAAATGATGCCATAAAATTAACTAAGTTAATTGACAAACTAACGGAAAATGATGTTGCACGTAACAAGAAAGCAAAGCATCACCTCTCATTTTTATCATCATCATCATCAGATCCAGAAAAAAAACGAAATGAAGCCAAAGAATTAACTGAATTAATGAAATCAATGATAAATCATGAGAATACTCCAGATTACTTGAAAGCAATGTATCACATCTCCACTTTAAGAGGCAATGAAGGTGGTTATCGCCGACGAACCAAATACTCCAAGAAGCACCGGAAGTCCAAGAAGTCTAGGAAGTCTAGGATGTCCCGAAAGTGTAGGATACACTGAAAAATGAAATTTTGTGCATTGTGTCATAAATTGTATTATACAATGCAATAACCCACAACTTGATATAAAATTATGAGGGGGGTCTAAGGGGGGAGCTCGTCTCCCCTTTTTTTAGATGGTGGGAATGAATTCCCAGTTCAGCTCCTCGCAGATCTTCTTCCAGATTTCGTCCTGTTCAATGCGCTTCTCTCGGTCTTTTAGCATGGGGAAATACGAGAGGAACTCGCGCTGGTTCAGCAGCTCGCACATTTTATACACGGTGTAATAATAATTAAGGAAGTTGACGCGGTCTTCCGGGCAGAATTTAGCGTACGGCCCCTGAATTTCCATGAACAGGTTGCACAGCGTTTCCTCCAGTTCGGGCGACATGACGGGCGGCTTGATACCCAGCTTCTCCTTGATGAACGGGATGTGCTCGTAGTACTTGTTGTATCCCAGCTTCTTCAGAATTTCCTTTGCCTTTTTGTCGGTCAGCTGCGTGTGCAAGTCAATTCTCTCCTTTTTAATCTGATGCTTTATGTTTTCCAGGACATCAGGTGGAATCTGCGTGGTTTCCTTGGCCTGAAACTGCGCCAGAATTTCTTTGAAGTGGTTGATGCGCTTATAAGCGTAAAAACACGCCTCCTTGGGCGGCTCCTTGTACGACGGCTTCTCGTTCTCCACCAGGTAGCTCACGTGGATGGAGCAGTTGTTGCACACCATGATGCCCTCGTTGTCAACGGGAATCATTTCGCCGGCGTGGCAGAATTTGCACACGTCGGTCGCGAACACGTACTTGCTGATGTCAATATAGGACGGGTCCAGATTGGTCAAGTACCGCTGCACGTTGCTCTGGTTCACGCGCTTCAGCTCGTCTTCCTTAGACACGCACTCCACGCGAAAAAAATCGTTCAAGATTTTGGTCTTGTTGTTCCCGTTGCATATTTGCTGCTTGTTTTCAAAGTAATCAAATATGATTTCGTTGTTGTCTAAGTAGTAATTTTTGCACTCCTTATTGTGGTCACGAATGGTGGCACGCAGCTCATCCAGCCGTTCCTGCAAATCAACGGCATTCGGCGGGGATGTGAGCAGCTGCTGTTTCAACGCCCGCTTTTCTTTGACGAGTCGGGGGATGGTGTCCGACTTCAGCTTTGCAATTTTGGATTGATGCTCTCGGTGCTTGCTGTCCAGGGTCACGATGCTCTTTTCATCCAGCACGATTTTCTTGTTGGTTTTTTGCTTGAACGAGTTGTTTGGAGGCGCCATTTGAGCAAGGAAACAAGGAAACAAAGAAACAAGGAAACAATGAATTAGTGCAGTTGGTATATTTAATATATTATTTAGCGTAATGTTAATCACATATTATTTATCATTTTAATAATATTTAGGAATTCAAGTTCGGTACATAATGTCGCAACCGCAACCGCAACCGCAACCGCACCGCATCATTCAATCGTCGTTGTCGGAAGATGCGCTGGTTCAAATGTCATTTTTTTTCAAACTGTTAGAACAACAATGGAGCATAAAAAAACGGAACAACGTGTATATTTTGAAACAACGGGGCGGAGCTAAGCTCACTTACACTTCCGAATATTTGACAAGGGTGATGAACCATGCGACGGCGTTCCCCGATCAAGAACTTAAGCAAATTCAATTGATGACCTTTTTGCACAACGCACTGGAAGGCGGATGGAATATTAAGAAATACAGCACGTCCAATGAATCCAGCGCATGCAACAATTACGTGTTTGCAAAAAAACACAACGGGCAGTACAAAATGTATGAAGACGACGAGTATCTGACACAGTTCATGAAAAACAACCTTAGTTTGGAGTCATAGCGTCGTTCTGCGAAGTGCATCAAATCATGAAACTTTATTCAAAACACAAAACAAATGCTTAAGTTTAATTCATTTGTTTTCCCGATTTTTTTTTCTTTAGGCATATTATAACCAACAACAACAAAAATGGGAGGAGGATTAATGCAACTTGTCGCCTATGGCGCCCAAGACGTTTACTTGACTGGCAACCCCCAGATCACCTTCTGGAAGGTTTCCTACAAGCGCCACACCAACTTTGCCATGGAGTCCATTGAGCAGACCTTCAACGGCCAGGCCGACTTCGGTCGCCGCGTCACTTGCACCATTTCCCGCAACGGTGATTTGGCTTACCGCACTTACCTGCAGGTCACTCTCCCCGAGATCAACCAGCAGATGAAGGGCTCCTCTCAGGACGGTGTTTATGCCCGTTGGCTTGACTTCCCCGGCGAGCAGATCGTCTCCCAGGTGGAGGTTGAGATCGGTGGCCAGCGCATTGATCGCCAGTACGGCGATTGGATGCACATCTGGAACCAGCTCACCCTGACCGTGGACCAGCGCTCCGGCTACTTTGCCATGATCGGCAACACCACCCAGTTGACTTACATCACCGACCCCTCTTTTAACGATGTTGACGGCCCTTGCCAGGCCACCGCCCCCCGCCAGGTGTGCGCTCCCCGCAACGCCCTCCCCGAAACCACCCTCTACGTCCCCTTCCAGTTCTGGTACTGCCGCAACCCCGGCCTTGCCCTCCCCCTCATCGCCCTCCAGTACCACGAGGTCAAGATCAACCTTGATATCCGCCCCATTGACGAGTGCTTGTGGGCCGTCGGCTCCCTGTCCTGCGGTGCCGGCCAGCGCACCTCTGCCGGTGGCAAGGTCGTCACCGCTTACAACCAGTCCCTCGTTGCCGCCTCCCTCTACGTTGACTACGTCTTCTTGGACACCGACGAGCGCAGGCGCATGGCCCAGAACCCCCACGAGTA
>Ga0114918_10005283_pt1 | contig 11100 bp, 9 predicted proteins | sample LantaG_FD_87015 | JGI IMG/M metagenome (GOLD analysis project Ga0114918, IMG submission 87015) | Deep subsurface microbial communities from Baltic Sea to uncover new lineages of life (NeLLi) - Landsort_02402 metaG | ecosystem: Environmental > Aquatic > Marine > Oceanic > Sediment | place: Baltic... | reverse complement strand
GCGGGGGGGCCGAGGTCACAAAAAACATTAAAAAAACTCAAAAAAGAAACAAACTCACTCTCTCTTCTTCTCACGCTCTTCTTCCTTCCTTCCTCCCCCCCCCCCCCCCCCCCCCCTCCCCCCCTCCCCCCCCCCCCCCCCCCCCCCTTCGCCTCTCATTCCCCTCCCGTCCCCCCCTTTTTCTAAAACCCAAACAACCAATCAATCAGGGCGTGGGCCAGCACCAAATGTGGGCGGCGCAGTGGTACAAGTTCGACGAGCCCCGCCGGTGGGTCACCTCGGGGGGGCTCGGCGCGATGGGCTTTGGCCTCCCTTCCGCCCTGGGGGCCGCGGCCGCCCACGACGGCCACCGCGCCGACAGGCCCAAGCGCGCCGTCGTCGACGTCGACGGCGACGGCTCCTTTGTGATGAACATCCAGGAGCTGGCCACCGCGAAAGTGGAAAAGCTCGACGTCAAGGTTATGGTGCTCAACAACCAGCACCTGGGGATGGTCGTGCAGTGGGAGGACCGATTCTACAAGGCCAACCGCGCGCACACCTACCTGGGGAAGCCCGAGGCGGAGTGGCACCAGACGGGGGAGCTGGCCGACATCTACCCGGACTTCGTGGGGGTCGCGCGCGCGTTCGGCGTCCCGGCCCGCCGCGTCGTGAGCCCCACGGAGCTCCGGGAGGCGATCAGGGAGATGCTCGACACTCCCGGTCCTTTCCTGTTGGACGTCATGGTGCCCCACGTCGAGCATGTCTTGCCGATGATCCCCGGGGGGGGCTCGTTCAAGGACGTGATCACGAGCGGGGACGGGCTGGACACGTACTAAGTTTTTTTAGGGTTTTGGAGGGAAAAAGGGAGAGCGAAAGAGAGAGAGAGCGCGAGAGGGGGGGGGAGGGGGGGGGAGCGTTCGAATTAAAAAGAGGAAAGAAAAGATAGTTTTTTTTTCCCCAAAAACAAAAAGGCAGCACTGAGACAGTGCGTCCGGTTCTTCCCACCCACCCCTGTTTTTCTATTTCCATTGTGAATCAAGAGATAAAGAGAGCGTTGTTTTCATTCCGTCTTTCATTTACAAGTACAGCGACGGCGCGAACGGCACGCCGCGCCGCACCTTGTCGCCAGCGGCCTTGGCGAGCGCGGCCAGGCCCGCGTCGCCCAGGACCTCGGCCGCGCTGCCGAGCTGCCGCAGCAGCTCGTCGACGCGCCTGAGGGCCCGCACCAGCGACCCCTCGAAGGCCGGGCGACCGCCGCCGGAGGAGGAGGAGGAGGAGCCTCCGGCGTCGCCGCAGAGCTTGAGAGCGTCGACGAAGCGGGCGCCGCGGGCCCAGGCGAGGACGGCCTCGGCGGGCTCGGTGGAGAGCAGGGCCGCGGCGGCGGTGTCGGGCGACGGCGCCGACGAGGAGGAGCCTCCCGCCGCCGTCCCCGCCGCGCCGCTGCCGCCGCCGCCGCTCTCGTCGAACAGCCCGACGTCGCGCTCGACCCTCGCGACGCGCCTGGCCGCGGCCCTGAGCGCCGCCAGGGGCCCGTCGAGGGCCTCAGGGGCCCGCGGGGGCGGCGGGGCGCCGCCGACGCGGGCGAGCACGGCGGAGGCGTCGTTGCCGCCGCCGCCGCCGCTGCCAGAAGGGCCCGACTCCTGCCAGACCAGGCACGAGAGCAGCGCCGCGAGGTGCTCGGGCCGCATCCCGGAGAGCCCCCCGCCGAAGAGGGCCTCGGCCAAAGCGAGCTCCGCGCCTCCCGCCGACGAGAGCTCGGCCGCGGCGCGGCCCTTGACCGTGACGACGCTGCGGTCCCCCCCGCTGCCGCCGCCGCCGCCGTCGCCGCCGCCGTCGCCGCCGCCGTCGCCGCCCGGCCTCCCTCCGCCCGCCCCCTCGTCCGCCTCCTCGAGGTAGCCGAGCTTGCGCAACACGCGCACGCGGGCCCTCAGCTCCGACCCCAAGAACAGCCCCGCGGCGTCGCGCTCGGCCGCGAGGGCCCGCGACAGCCGCGACGCCAGCCCCCGCCTGCGCCGAAGCGCGGCGACGCTCGCCTCGAGGGCCGGGTCCGCGGCGAGCGGGTGCGAGCGCAGGGCCGCGCGCAGCGACCCGGCGCGTGCCAGGGCCGAGCGGTAGGTGCCCGAGTCGAGGCCCATGTCCGCGACGGGGTCGAGGAGCGGGATCGGGTCCGCCCGCTCCCCCTCGCCGCCGCCGCCGCCGCCGCCGCCGCCGCCGTCCGACGCGCTGCCGCCATTCTCGCGCCGCTTCTGCGAGAACCGGCGCGCGACCTCGGCGACGGCCCTCGCCGCGGCCTCCTTCGCGCCCGCCGGCCGAAGGTCGTCGGCCAGGTAGATGCGCACGCTCGAGAGGGCCGCGACGGCCGAGAGGCGCAGGGAGGCGACCGAGAGCTCTCCGAAGGGGGAGTCGATCGGGAGGAAAGGAGGAGAAGAGGCTGAAGAGGCCGAGGCTGAAGCGGCGGCAGCTGCAGCAGCAGCAGCAGCGGCAGCGGCGTCCTTTGTCTTCTTCGCCGCCGGCGTTGCTGCTGCTCCCGCCTTCTTCTTCCTGATCGGGACCCTGCACAGAACGTCGACGGCGATGTCGTCGGGGGCCGAGCTCGTCCCCCGACCGCGGACGCGCTCGAAGCGGACGATGACGCCCCAGCAAGCAGGAGAAGAGGAAGAGGAAGGAGGTTCCTCTCTGGCGTCACCGCCGCCGCCGCCACCGCCACTCCCTCCCTCTGCCGCAGCCGCGAACGTCGCGAGCCTCACGAGCCTCCCAGGCTGCACAAACGGCAGGCACACCGCCGGCACCAGCGCCGCGACCCTGCGGGCCTCCTCGGCGACGGCAAGCGCGTCCCGCATCCCGACGACCTCTGCGACGAGGGCGTCGGCGCTTTCGCCGCCCCCCTCCTTGCATTCCGCCTCGGCGACGGCCCGCTCGGCCTCCTCGCGCCTCGCAGCCAGCCCCGGCAGCGCCGCCCGAGCCTGCCACTGCGCGAACGACGAGCTCAGAAGACTCTCGGGGGACGCGTCGGCGCTGCGCGCCATCGTCAGCAAGGACCCGTACGACAGCCGGAACGCCGACGCGAGCGGGTCCGGGGCGCCGCGGAGCATCGCCCTCGCCGCGGGCGGCTCCATCCTCGAGTCCATCATCAAGACGACGACGCCCTTGTCGTCGAGGCCCCGCCTTCCCGCGCGCCCCGCCATCTGCGTGAACTCGCCTCCCGTCAGCCACCGGAACGCGCCGCCGTCGAACTTGCGGGCCCCGGTGAACACCACGGTCTTGGCGGGCATGTTGAGCCCCGTCGAGAACGTCTCGGTCGCGAACAACACCTTCACCAGGCCCTCCTGGAAGAGCAGCTCGACGGCCTCCTTGAGGATCGGCAGCAGTCCGGAGTGGTGGACGCCGACGCCGCGGCGCAGAGCCGGGAGCAGGCTCGAGGCTTGAAGCAGGCTCTTCCTGTCTTCTTCGGTGAGACAGTCGAGCGCGGCGCGAAAGATCGCGTCGACGCTCTCGGCCTCTGCTTTCGAATTCAAATCCAGAGCCGCGAGCGCCGCGGCGTGCGCCTCGCAGTCGCGCCTCGAGAAGCTGAAGACAATCAAGGGGTCGTAGCGGCGGTCGACGACCATCTTGACGACGCGGAAGATGTCCGACTTCTCCCCCGAGGGCGGGGACACGAGGCCGTTGGAAGGAGCGGAGGAGGAAGCCGAAGAGGAGGAAGAGCCCTTTTTGTTTTTGCCTCCGCCGGCCGCCGCCAACGCCTCGGCCGCCGTCGAGTCCTCGAGGCACGCGACGGCCTTCGCGAACGCCGCCTCCTTGAACGTCCCCTTCTCGTCCACGGCCAGGAAGAGGCCGTCCCCTCCGGCAGGGAAAACGTACATCTGCAGGGGGGTGGGGCGGTACTCGGTGTAGACGACGTGGCAGGGGCGGCGGTTGTGGAGAAAGAGGCTCTGGTCCGGAGGCGGAGCCGAGGGCGGCGGCGACGGCAGCGCGGCCGCGGCGGCGAGCTCTCCGCCGCCGCCGCCGCCGCCGCCGCCGCCGCCCCCCTTCCCCCCGCCAGCAACCCCGCTCCCGGTCCCAGCGCAGGCCGCCACCCACGCCGCAAACTCCGCGGCGTTCGGCAGCGTCGCCGAGAGGAAGGCCAGGCTCGCGCCCGGGGGGCTCAGCGCGATCGCCTCCTCCCACACGACGCCGCGCTCGGCGTCGCGCAGGTAGTGGACCTCGTCAAACACGACGACGCTCGCCTCGCGCACCGCGTCCGAGCCCGCGTACAGCATCGACCGCAGGATCTCCGTCGTCATGACGAGGCAGGAGGCCCCGGGGTTGATCGTGACGTCGCCCGTCAGCAGGCCCACGTCGCCAAACTCCTCGGCCAGCTCGCGGTACTTCTGGTTTGACAGAGCCTTGAGCGGGCTCGTGTAGATCGCGCGCGCGCCGTCGCGGAGCGCCATCGCGAACGCGTACTCCGCGACGACGGTCTTCCCGGCCGAGGTGTGCGCCGCGACGAGCACCGAGTGGCCGCTCTCGAGCGCGTCGATCGCGACGCGCTGGAACGGGTCGAGCGGGAAGGGGTAGGCCTTGGCCCTAGGCTTGAGAGGCGGCGGCGGTTTCGGAGGGAGGTGTGCGGTCGGGGAGAGGGCTCGGGGGTCGTTGGGCGGCCAGAGGACCTCGTGGGTGCAGGACTTGCCGTCGAGCTGTTTCGGGGGCGGCGGCGTTTCGGGAAGAGAGAGGAGGGAAAGAGAGGTTCAGGTTGAGCGGGGGGACATGAGCCGCCGTCGGCCGACGCTTGTTCCAATGCGGCAGCGGAATTCACCGAACGTTTCCCTTTTGAAGCTTCGTAATCAAACTCTCATTATCTGGCCTACCTCAATAACGTTCACTCTGTGCCCTGTCGTGCCAGTATGATCGACGGGAGGCTGCTGCGGCTGATGCGGCGGCCGAGGGAGAGAGGCGGCGGCATGCGGCGGCGGCGGCGGCGGCGGCGTCGTCGATCTCTTCTTCGATGTCGCTCCTCCCTCTCCCTGCGCCACCGCAGAGCGCTTGGTTCCGCGTGAAGACGGGGATATTGTCGTCGTCATACTCTAAGAATAGGTTTCGATCTTATAAAGGTGCCGACGAGGAAAACCCCCGGAAGGCTCGGGAATTGGCTAGCTTCGAGCGGCGACCTGAAACGAAAAACAGTAGCAGAGACGTTGCCTCTCTGCTCCGCTGCCGATTTTTTTCCCGCTTTTTTTCACTCTACTCGTCCCGCACTCCGCCCGCGCAAGCTGTGGCTCTCACCGCCCATGATGAGGCGCCGACCGGCTTCGTTCCTCGCACTGGCGCTGCTCTTGTTCCTTGTCTGCTGCTGCTGCTGCTGTTCCTCGGCCGCAGCACAGAACAACGGCAACAGCAACAGCAAAAACAAAAATGCCCTCCTCCTCTTCTTTGCCTGCCGCCCGAGGCGCCCTCGCTCCGCGAGGCCCCCTTCCGCCCTCCGCCCGGAGCGCCTCTCCGCGTCATCTCGAGGCTGAAGCCTATTGATGACTATTCCGTGCGGCCTAACGTGAGAAGAGAAGAGAGAGGCGTTGTCGGTGTTTTGACTTTATTTTTATCGCCTCGCGCCGGTCTTTTTTCCTTTTTTTCCTTTTTCCTCTCGTCTCTCAAAACCTCGTTCCCTCGACCTAAACCGCCTTTCTCGTGATAAAACGCCCAGGTCTCTCTGACCTACCTCGTCGGCTTCCGGGAGCCCCCAGAGACGATCCCTATGCAGCCACTGGAAGACGAACCCTTGTCGTTTGCCGCCGAGATCCCAGCCGCCGCGCTCTCAAAAGGCGCGCTCCTGCGCTGGGCGGCGACGGCGGCGGCGGTGGCGCCCCCGGGGGGCCCTTTGTCCTCTACTTCTTCTCCTCAGTCCGTCCGCTGCCCTCGCCGAGGGGACGACTGGCTCGGCACCGCCGTCCTCGACCCCGAGGATCCCTCCAAGCTTCCGTTGCTCGAGTGGTTTCGAGCGCAAAACTCATCCGGAGGAGGAAGCGGAGGAGGAGGAGGGAGGGGAGACTGGCTATGGTACAGCGGAGTGCTGCGGCCGCTCGCGGCCGTGTCGAGAAAAGGAACAACCTCTCTCGGGTGGCCGAAGCCCAAACTCAAGCTCGAGTTCAAAAAGGGCTACGACACCGAGGATGGCGGCGGCGGCGGCGGCGGGAAGGAGCTCGAGCTGAGGCCTCCCTTTGCGATCGAGGGAGGGGGGCCGGGGGCGGCGGGGCAGGCAGCCCCGATGACTTCCGTCGACCTCGACTCGCTCTGGTGGGAGCCGGGCTCCAACAGCTACGTGAGGCAGGCGGCAGCGTTCGCGGCCCTGCGCAGCGTCGCACGGGTGAGAGGGAGAGAGAAGGGTGTCTCGCTTTCGAGTTTTTTTTTAATTTTGAGATTTTTATAGCACGGGGGGAAAAAAAGAAAAAACTCACGCACTGTCTCTCTCTCTTGACCCTTTTTCGTTTCTCCAAAAACAAAAAACAAAAAAGGCCCCGGCCCTGCTGACCCGCCACGTCGTTGTGCGCCGGGACGGCAGCTTCTACGGCATCCACGCGCTCACCGAGCGCGCTGGAGGGGGATGGCTGCGGAGGGAGAGGCTGCTCCCTCCTTCCCCTTTGGCCCCCAAGGGCGGCGGCTCCGGCGCCTCTCAACAACCTTCGAACGGCGGCGACTATCAATTCGACATCTCGCTCTACAAACCGATCTCGGCCTCGGCGGCGCTGTTCCCGGTAAGCTGAGGGAATCGGAATCGAAGAACGGAGGAGAGAGGAAGAGAGAGGCAAAAAAACTCGATGATCGTCGTCGGCGGCGGCTCGATTGCTCACCCCTTTGTTTCAACTCCCTCCTCAATTCCACCACAGGGAGTGCCCCTGAACCTCATGCCCCTGGTCTGGAAGACGGAGCACGGGGAGACCCGCCACGACGACATCGACGACTTCACGCGGAAGCTCGCCAACGGAAGGGCCGCAGCGGCGGCGGCGGCGGCGGCGGCGGAGGCGGCAGGGGAGGCTCGGAAGAAGAAGACTCCGCCGCGGCGTGGCTCCTGGAGTCCCTCGACCTCCCGCGCACGCTCAACTACCTCTCGACCGCCGCGGTCCTCCAAACGCAGGACAGGTGCTCGAAAAACTGGCTCCTGCTGCAGGAAAGAGATAAAGAAAACAGCGGGCTGTCGCGCTGGAGTCTCTTGGCCGGCGATTCCAAAACGGCGCTCGGCGCCGACTCTGGGTTTGGAGGGGAGAGCGAGCACGCCAGAGACTACGCGCTCAACCACAGCGACCAGTTCGCGAGTCCGCTGTTCTGCGACCGCGGCCACCCGCAGGACGTGGAGGCGTCGGCGGTGGAGCCGTGGTCGGGCGTCGTCGTCGAACCGGTCGACGCGTCGCTGAAGAAGCAGATTGGCAGAAGCGGCGGGGGCGAGGGCGAAGGCGGCGGGGAGAGGAGGAGGAGGCGGCGGCGGCGCTCCGTCCTCGCTGCCCCCGAGGAAGCAGCCGCAGCGGCAGCAGCTCCGGCAGCAACCACAGTCTCTTCGGCTTCAGGTGCTCCCCGAATCGAGCCCCCGCCGGCAGACAGGCCCGCCGCTCCCATGCCGCTCCTCGGCTGCGCCGCCGACACGACGCAGCTCGCCAGGGCCGACGGCTCCCCGCGCTCGACCTTCAACCCGCTCGTCGACGCGCTGCTTCGCTGCCCGGCGACGCGGAGCATGTTCCTGCGGAGGTGCCAGACCCTCACGGGGCAGCTCCACGGAGCCTCCTCCCCTCCCCCCTCGGAGGGGGGGCCGCAACGACCCACAGCGGGGGGAGCGCTGCTCGGCATCGTGGGCAACCTGACCTCGGCCGTCGCCGCCGACGCCGCGAGGGACAACGAGGTCTGGCGAGGGGGGGACCCCGCGCTGGGCAGTCGCCAGCTCCTCGAGGAGCAGATCCCGGGACGAGCCAGGCAGCTCCAGGAGGCGTACGGAAAGGGGGGATACGTCGCGGACGGGCTGCTCCCGCCGCCGCAGCCCGCGCCGCTTCCCGCCTCGGCCGTGCGCGTCGTCGTCTTCCCTCCAGGCTCTTCCCCCCCTTCTCCTTCTCCTCCTCCTCCTTCTTCTTCTTCTTCTTCTTCTCCTCCTCCTTCTTCTTCTTCTTCTTCTTCTTCTTCTTCTTCTTCTTCTTCTCCCGACGCTTTGCTCGCAGCGGTGTCTGCGACGTCCCCTGACACCTCGCTCGACCTTTCCGGGTACTCGCTGCGGGTCGGCGCGAGGGAGGCGGCGTTCCCGGCCGGGGCGGTGAGCCCCCCCTCCGGCTGGGTCCTGCTCCGCTCCGCCGCCGGCGGCGGCGGCGGCGGCGGCGGCGGCGGCGGCGGCGGCGGCGGCGGCGGCGGCGACGGAGGAGAGGGGAAGGGACCTCGGCGCCGCCTGGCTCCGGCTCTGGGGACGCGCCTCGCGAGGGACGCGGGGCTCTCAGGGCTGATCCTGACCGTCGAGGGAGAAGGGCAAGTGAAGGAGGTGGCGGGGGCCGCGGAGGGCGCCGTGGCGCTGGTCGCGCCCGGGGGCGAGGTCGTGGTGCTTTCGTGAAGAGCTTTTCTTTTCGCCTTTTTTTCGCTTGTAGTCTCCACTCACTTCTCTGTCTCGCTGCACTCGCTTTCTAGTCTTTCTTCGCTGCTTCCTTCGGGCAGGCAGCTGCGTGCTCCCCACCTGAATCCACGGCGCTACGCGCGTGTCGGAGCAGCGTAAAGGAAAAGGTCAACGAGAGAAAGCGGGAGCGAGAGAGACAGATTGCATCAAAAAAATGGCATCGATGGGCACCAACGCGCCCGTGACGCTCGTCTCCTCTGACGGCGCCGAGTTCGTCATCGACCACGACGCCGCGTGCGTATCCAACACGATCAAGCATATGCTCGCGAGCAAAGGTGAGGGAGAAGTGATGAGGGTGATGATGTAGAGGGAGAACAAGAGCTGAGAAAAAGGGAAAGAGGAAGAAGAAGAGGCAGTCAGCTCCTTCTTTTTCCCTTTGACCTTCTTCGCTTCTTCAACCTCTCGACCTCGAAACAAAAAAACAGGCGGCTTCGCCGAGACCGAGCGCAGGCGGGTCACCTTCCCTGAGATCCCGGCCCCGGTCCTCGAGCACGTCTGCCAGTACTTTTACTACAAACTCCAGTACAGCAACGCGTGAGTAGTGGGCGAAGAAGGAGCTCTTTTTTTCCTCTGCTCGCAGCTCAGAATCCCTCGCGCACTCAACCTCTTTCTCCTTCAAAAAAATAATAATAATAAAATAAAACAGGGGCTCCAAGGCCATCCCGGACTTCAAGCTCCCGCCGGAGCTGGCGCTCGAGCTGCTCAAGGCGGCCAACTACCTGGACGCGTGAGAAGAGCGTACGTTGAAAGGGAGGGAGGGGGGGGGAGGAAAGATAAAAAAGCCTGTAAAAGAAGAAAAACGTTCCTGTTGCTCACTCTCTTTCCTCGTCGTCGACCTTCTGTGCCGCCCACCGTTTTCTCTTTTTTTCTCGGGCTCTCTTCGGCAGCGTTTGCTTCTTTTCTGGTGCGTCCAATGCGCTTATCTCCGCCCTGGCACTCTTCTCGAGAGATCTTCCTCTGCCCGACGACGCCGGCGGCGGGATTGAAGCTCGAGGAGCGAGCAAATGCGAGAGAGGGATTGAAAACGCATAGCTCTCTCTCTCGTGCACGCTCCCGAGAGAGCTGTTTGAGATCCCGTTTCGAAACGGCCTTCCCAGAATGCCCTCCTCCCAGCCGCTTCCTCGCGCTCGTTTCCCTCGCTCTACCCGTCAGAGGCTGTACAAGAACTTCCCGAAAGCATAGCGATTCGAATGAGAGCACCAGGTGCCTCGCAGGGAGGGCAGCAGCAGCAAAGCCACGAGACAGTTTGGAGAGCCCGGCCAGGGGGCCGCGAGCAATTTGCCATGCCTGACGAAGAGAGGGGACCGCGCCGCCTTCTTCTCCAGTTCTATCTCTCTTTCTTAACGCCTACGCCCTTATCTCCGTCTCCGCGCTGCAATTTACGAAACAAAAAAACCACAGGAAGAACCCAAAGACAAGACAAAAAAACTTCAGCAATGTCGAGCGCCTCCCTCTCTGTCGCGTCGCCCTCTGGCCGCGGAGGAGGAAGCAAGGCCTCTCCCTCCTCCTCGGCCCCGCAGACCGCCGAGGCCGTCGCCAAGAGGCTCCAGTCCGAGCTCATGTCCATGATGGCCGGAGCGAGTGGCGGAGGCGGCGGGCCCTCGGTCTCGGCGTTCCCCGAGGGGGACTCGCTGATGCTCTGGCGCGGCACCGTCGAGGGCCCCGCTTGCTCGCCCTACGAGACGCTCACCTACCGCCTCTCGCTCAAGTTCCCCGCCGAGTACCCCTACAAGGCCCCGGTCGTCAAGTTCGAGACCCCCTGCTTCCACCCAAACGTCGACGCGCACGGCAACATCTGCCTCGACGTCCTCAAGGAGAAGTGGTCGGCCGCGCTCTCGGTCCGGACGGTCCTGCTCTCGGTCCAGGCGCTGCTGGCCGAGCCCAACAACGAGTCGCCGCTCAACGTGGTCGCGGCGAGGCTCTGGGACGACGGGGAGGAGTACAGAAAGGTGCTGCACAAGAAGTACCAGGACGGGGTCGCTTGAGAGCGACGAGGGGGGAGCGGGGGGGGGGGGGGGGGGGGGGGGGGGGGGGGGGGACGAGAGGAGGGGGGGGGATGGTCCTCTCCCCCGAGAAATGCATGACGGAACCTCCGTGTCCCTGTTTTCCTCCCTCGGGGCAGCAGCCAGCGGCTCTCCTTGAACTCTCCGTTGTAAATCGCACTGCTCGTTACTCTATAAACTTCATTTTTAATTTTTTACAAGCGGGACTGGACGGCAGGCGCGCCTCCTCCCCCTCCTTCCCCTCCCCCTCCCCCTCCTCCCCCTCCCGCGTCGAGCTCGAGCCCGAGCTCCTCCGGCTCTGGCGGCGCCAGCGGCCGCGCCACCACCTCCCGCGCCGCCTGCTCGTCCCCGGGCCCGCGCCACCGCGCCGCCCTCGCCGAGGGCTTCGACAGCAGCCTCGCGCTCACTTCTTCGACAAAGTCCGAGGTCGGCGACGACAGAGAGACCCGGGCGAGAACCCGCCACTCGAGCCCGAGCGCGTCGGCGAGCGAGCGCGCCGGCGCCGCGCCG
>Ga0114918_10005282_pt1 | contig 11101 bp, 12 predicted proteins | sample LantaG_FD_87015 | JGI IMG/M metagenome (GOLD analysis project Ga0114918, IMG submission 87015) | Deep subsurface microbial communities from Baltic Sea to uncover new lineages of life (NeLLi) - Landsort_02402 metaG | ecosystem: Environmental > Aquatic > Marine > Oceanic > Sediment | place... | reverse complement strand
CGATGAACCACTCCTCCACGTCGACGTCGGTGCAGGCTATGCGCGTCTCGAAGTAAAGCGGCGTGCCCACAGCCATCTTCCACATCGAGCCGTTCATGGCCGCGCTCACGTTGTCGTCGTCCGCGTTGTTGGTCGTGACCGTCAAGATGCCGCCGAGTCCGTCATCGGCGATAACGATGGTTTCGCCGCCATCAACGCCTCCATCGACGAGGGTAACGTGCCACGCCCCGTTGTTCGCGGTGACGCAGAACTCACCAACCGCCCCGGCCACATACGGCCCCATCGCCGTGAGGAAGTCATTGAAAAGCCGCATGGTGCTTTTCTTCACGAGCGGGCTGTTGGTGCGGACTACCCGGCACTGAACGATGCCAGGCGTGGTCGCGCGGTTGATCGTCTGGAGGGCCAACAGGGCGAACCCGACCTCCGGGAAAATGCAACCTGCCCGGACCGTGTAGGCGCCGGGAATGACTCCCATCACGGTCGTCATCACCGTGGTGCTGACCTGGGCCGCGACCGGGATGGTTTGCCCCACTCGCGGGACGTTGATCTCGATCCACTGCCCGTTCGGGTTGGCAGCGTAAGCCTCCACGGCGAACCCGGCGAAGTCGCCGATGTTGCTGATGGAGGGTTTCTCGACAATGCGGTGCCGACCGCTACCGGGGCTTGTGACCGCCTCGGTGTGGCCCCGCTCGTCCGTGGCGACGTCGCCGTTGTAACAGAAGGCGGCACCCTGGACGATTGCCGTGGTAATCGCCGTCCATACGCGCTTCGGGACGGCCAGCGCCACGTCGCAATTCGCCTCCTTGTAAGCCGTTGCAAATCCCATCTGTGTCTCCTTTCGGTTAGAGCCGTGTCACGTTTTCCCACGGCTCAGGATTTTGGGGCCTTCCGGCATCCGCCCTTGGCCCCACCGAAGTGTCCGAGAGAACCGTTCTCCCAGGCACAGGCCCTCCGACTTTACACCTTGTTCACGACGAAACCGCCGAGTCGCCGGTTCCGACACCGAATCTGGAACGACAAATCCAGATCGGTCGTCGCCACCGTCGGCTGCCGGTCGCGTTTCCTGGGATCGCCTTGGCGGAAATACTCGCCCACCAGGGCCATCAGGTCGAACTTCGACAGGTTGATGCCGTAAATCGGGTCATCCGTGTCGGAGTCCAGTTGCCCGATGCCTGCGACGGCCGACCGGCCGAGGAGCACCGTGCCTTCGTACATGATGAGTTGGGCGCCGAGGTTGTCGTTACGCTGCTCGGCCAGGGTTTCCAACTCAACGCAGGTGTCGATGTTCGTGAACATCCGCAGTTGTGACTTGACCATCGCATCGGACAACTTCATCAGGGCCGGAATCTGGAAGTGCGTCCGCTTCATGGCCGTGCGGATGCGCTTCAGGCATGTCGCGTCCACCGCGGTGTATGGAGCGCAGTAGTTTCGCCACATGTCTTTCCCGCCGGCAATGGAACTCGTCCCATCGCCGCTTGTGCAGGGGGCGATGCCCGCGACGGTCGCCCAGTTGGCGCTCGAGTTCGGACGGCCCGAATAGAAGCCAATCCCCGTCGCGTCCTCGGCCTTGACAATCCAGGTCGGGAAACCCCAGACCTCTTGCGAAGTCGGGAGCGTGGGGATGGCCCAGGCGGCCGTCTCGATGGTGCGGGCGAACTTCTGCATCTCCGCCAGGCGACGACTCTCCACGATGTCGAAGATCATCGCTCGCCCTTGCTGCATCTCAGGTTCCCGACGGTCGAAAGACCAGTCGGTTGTGATGTGCTTCCAGGGGACGTGGGCCGGATAGCCGTAATCCGCCACGGCCGGATCTTTGGTTCCGTACAGATCCGTCCACTGGGCGTTCCCGCCCTCGTCCAACTGGATTTGCCATGCGATGTTGGTGCCGGATCTCATCACCACGCGGGCAGCCAACAGGTCCAGAAACGCAAAGACCTGATCCCGCATGGCGATTTCCAGCGTGCCAGGTTCCATGTTGTCGTGCGCCAGTAGCAACAGGTCCATGAACTGGCGGTCCGACAACTCGCCTGTCCGAAGAGGAACGATAGGCATTTCAGAGTCCCTTCATCCTTGTTGCCCGCTCCGGACCCAGCGCACGCCTACGGCTTGCCGCCGCGATTGTAAGGCTCCCCCGCCACAACCTTCTCCGCGCCGGCCTCGAATGCGGCCTTGCGCTCCTCGCGGGTGGCGGGTTTGGTTTGGCGGCGACCACGCGGACCGGCCTGCGTCTGGCCGGCTCGCTTTCGGGCGCGTGCCGTGGTCCGATTACGGGCAAGTGTTCCCAGTTTCGCCCCCATCTCCATCGAAAGGGCTCGCTCGAGCGCCTCCTGCGAATGGATGGGGGTTCCAGCCTTGCGGAAACCTTCGGCTATCTTCTCCGCCGAACGAATCACTTGGAGCCGCGACTGCTGATGCGGTTCCAGAGAACGAACATTCGTCGGCCCTTTGCCGAAAACGTCCACATAATCGTCGCCTAGACCGGCAAAGAACGTGTCGGCCGTCATCGCCGTCGCCCGGTCGCCGGCTTCCTGAACTTGACCCATAAGGGTCCGAAACGCCTTGCGCATCGTGTTCAGTTCGGCCACGACCGGCTTCATAAACTCGGCAACGACTGCCGGCTGCTCCCACGACTTGTCAAGGAGTTCGGGCGACAACGCGAACTCCCCTTCCGGCACCCCGCCCACGTCCGCCTCACGCGCGCCGCCCGAGGCTCCTGCCCCGGCCTGCGCTGCCGCTTGCGGATTGAACTGGGTTGCTTGGCGGCTGATGTCGTCGTGCTGGTCCGCCCGAGTGTCGAGGTGGGCTGAGGTCCATTCCTCGCCCCGCGCCTCAACCAGCGCTGCCACATCCTCGTCGGACAATCCGCTCCGATTCGCCGCCTGCTGCTGGCGCCAAGAGGGCTTCCATCCTGCTTCTTCGTTTCCGGTATCCTGGCTCGCAGCCCCGGTATCACGAACATCGGTCGCCGCGCCGGATTCGGTCCCGGCATCTTGCCCCGTTGGGGCGGCCCCTTCTTGGCCCGCCACATCGCCTGCTTCTTGTGGGTCTGCCATCGTCCTGTCTCCTGTTGGCTTTCCGCGCCCCGCCGCGCGCGGGTAAGCCGAGTTTGGCCCTATACGGCGGATGGGCTATCACTCGATTTTGTGTTGACTAGACTGCGAGTCTCCTGTATAAAATAAGCGAACGGCCCGCGGGGATTAGGCCGCAAGCCGCTCTAAGCAGAACCCTCTGAACAGGAGAGAGCCATGCCTAAAACCTACCGTAGCATCCCGCCGCTGAGCAAGCAAGACATTCTGCGCTTTTGGTCGAAATTTGAAGTTCGCGGTCCCGATGAATGCTGGGAGTGGCAAGGCACCAAAAAAGATTCTGGCTACGGCGTGTTTGGTCTTGGTTCGAGGACAGATGGAACTCGCGGAGTGTTCCGTGCTCCCCGCGTCGCTTGGACTATCGCTCACGGCCCCATCCCCGCTGGACTCTGCGTCCTTCACCATTGCGATAATCCGTCGTGTGTCAATCCGGCCCATCTTTTTCTCGGAATGCATGCCGACAACATGCGGGACATGTGCCAAAAAGGCAGACAGCCAGTCCTTCCGCAAATCTGTCAAGGCGAACGAAACGGTAGCGCCAAGTTCGTCGATGAAGACATTCGCGACATCCGCGCCGAATATGCGAACAGCGGCATTACGCAGACGGCGCTTGCGCGCAAGCACGGTGTCGCCCGACGAACAATTGACAGAATCATCCGCCGCGAGACCTGGACTCATGTTGGATAACATTGCTTTCATGTGTTGTTTCTACTCCGCCACGATTAGCCCCGTTTGCGGGTGAGGCTTGTTTCGCTTGCCCAGCCCGACAAAAAGGCCCCGACTCCCCGCTAGCAGAGTCAGGGCCTTTTTCATTTTTGCTGTCGGTGGCCGCCGTCAGCAGTGTCGGGCTGTCTCGTTACTTGTCTTCTGGTCCCCCTACTGTCGGTTCCGGGGTATCCACGGCCGGGGCTGCGCCGGGGCCGCCTGTAAGTTCCGCCTCCGCTACGAGGCCAGGGATACCCGCCAAGCCATACACCCACCCCTTCGGCTCGGCATCCCACTGGTAACTCGCGTTGACAATGTGAACAGTCCGCCCGCGGAAGGCTGTCGTATCACCCTCCTTGAAAGCCGACGGCGGGGGTGGGGTGCGAGGTGGCACCTCAGCCTCCGGCGCATGGCCCGCAGGGACTACGGCGGGAATCCTCGGCGTGATTCCACCCCTCGCCAGAAACCGCATCAGTTCCTTGCCCCGCGCCGTCGCCTCGTAACCCGTTCCCTTGCACACCGGGCAACGAGGGTCGAGCGCCCCGACCGAACTGTTTCCAAGACACCCCGAACAGGGGGCCTCAAGTTTCAGCATCCTCTCCAACTTCGCCTCTTTTGCCATTGCAGCGATCTCCTCAGTAGTAGCCCGATTTGTCAACGGCGCCAACGGCCTTGAGCACCCTGCGCCGGTGCTGCGGGTCCGTCAAGATGGGCCGGCCATCCCCGTCGATGTCCGCCCCAATATGTTCCTTCAACTCCCGATTCACCTGGTTCGGGTGATAGGCCAACGCATCCGAGTGGATCGGCCACTTGCCGGATACGGCGTCTCGCCCACCCCCGCCGACGTAAATCCTGTCTGCCTCCACGCCTTCGGGGAGGCCGGAACCAGGCTCGTACCCTTCCGCCGGGATGTTGGCAGGGTCGCTCTCGTGGGTCAACACGTCAGGGACTTTCTCTGTGATGAGGAAACTCCGGTCGAGGAGTTCCCCGGTGTCCCGACGCTGGAATGTGTGCCACGCCATCAGGCCGCTCCTGTCCTTGCTGGTCGCCCTGGGCGCGCCTGCGTAGCCGGTTCACGCGGGGACGCCCGCTGACCGCCACGCTGGGCCGCTTGCCCTTGAGGACCTGCCCCTTGCGGCACCGGCCCGACGGGAGCAAAACCCGCACCCTCCATCGCAAACAGCAGGTCGATTTCCCGAATCCCGTAGAGTTTCGCCGCGTGACGGACTATCGCCTCCGCGTTCAACGTCTTGCCCTGAGCGGCCAGCAGTTCGATGAACGGCTGAGTGATGCCCAAGAACTTCAGCATCTTGTCCGCCGCCTCGGGCGGCGAGTCCGGGGTCATCGAGTAAGGCTGAATGTCCACCTCGAGGTCCGCCGGGTCCAGTTCGCTCCAATCCTCCGGCTGCAACCGCACATAAACGGGTTCAGGAACCCCCGGTATCGTCAGCGGCAACCCCATCTCTTCCATCTCGTGCCGGATGACGTGCCACACGACCTTCCCGTACACGCTGCGGACACATTCGGTCAGGCGGCTCCGCATGTACGTCAGGCGGACCCCTATCCGGTCAGCCAGGATTTCCGACTGGCCCAGCGTCGGCTCGTCCGTCCGGCGCCCGCCCATGACGTTGATGTTCCCCCCAGCCTCGCTCGCGTGTTGGATGAGCCAGTTCAGCGAGCCGAATGTCTCAGGGGAAGCGCCACCAAGGTGCATTTCCTTGATGATCTCCGGGTGCTGGACGCCTATCAGGTCGCCATCCTCGGCGGTCCGAATGCGTTCCGCGTCACTCTCGTCCGTGTTCTCATACAGCCCCACCCGCTTATCCCGCTCGATTTGCCGGATCATCTTTCGCCCCACGTCGTTAATTGCCTCATCGAGATCCCAAATCACCGCCGCCGGCGACAACGGGAACGGGTTGTCCGGCACGTCGAAGAAGGAAAGCATGTCGTAAGGCCCGCCTTCCGGCCCGTCGTAATCCACGATGCGGAGCGGCAAGTCACCTTTCCCCTTGGCCGGCACCGTCCAGACCTGGCGCTCTCTCGGAATCCACAGGTCACGCAGTTGGACCATCGGCTCAATTTCCATGTCCGTGCCGTCACGCTTCTGGCGCTTCGACAGGTCCCCTGCATCCGTCCCCGGCTCATCCGCTTCCCCGCTCCGTTCCCCGCCCGCCAACAGCATGTCCGTGTTTTGGTAGTAACCCTCCTCAGCCCGCTGTTGAATGAACTTCACCGGCAACCAGTAAGCGTGACCCTCGAAATACATCTCTTCCCGATGACGCGCGTGTGGGTCACAGCAATAATCGTCTACGCTCACCAACTTCGTCGCTATCTCCCCCACGTCGAGCCAGTAGTCCCCGAACTCCAATTCCTGCCCTTGGGCCAGACCCGTCCACATGATGCCCGGGCCGACCAGCCCATCCAGGACGAGTCGCCGGAGCCGGATGACGAGTTTGATTTCCTCGGCCCAACGGTCCACCCGCTTGCCAAGCAGTTCAGCCAGCCCCCGCGATGACGGTTCCCGGGCCCGTATCCACGCCTTCGGGTTCGCACTCACAAGGGAAGGAATCAAACCCATGATGAGGGCGTGAATCTGATTCAACGGCCGGCGATCCACCAGACCCGACGCCCCGCCGTAATGAGCCCCACAATAGCGGGCGATGAAGTCGCGGCGCTCCTTGCGGAAGTCACCCAACCGGGTTTCCGACAGGACAATGGCCCGGCGGAGTCGCCGGACTTCCTCGCGCTCAGGGGCCTCTACCTGTGTCGCTGCCGTCGCCATCGGCCTACCCCTTCATCTTCAACCGATTCGCCCCAGGCTCCGGCGGCAACGCCTTCGCCGTCACAATCTTCGGCCTCTTGTCGGCCGCCTTGAGTCTCGCAATCTCCGCCCGGGCCGTCTCATCGTGAAGGTCAAACGCTTCATCTACCGACTCGGCCAGGATCTCAAAGGGGTGAATCCGCGCCTGCGGCCCCCGCGGTGTCTTTAGCGTGATGTTCAACTGGCCAAAATAGTCCCGCTTCACGCCCGGTTCCCGGTAAATGCGGACAATGACCAGCCGCCCCGCCTCGTCGGCGTGATGCTCGACCCGAAAACGCCTGGCTGGAACCTCACTCACCGCGTTTCGACCCTCCGTTGCTTCTCAAAGACCGTTTTCCAGTGGCTCCTGTTAGTATTAGTTCGCGTGTGGCACGAAACGCACAACGTCACTAGGTTCACGGGATCGCTGTTCTTCTTGTCGTAGTCGATGTGATGAACCGGCAACTTCTTTTCGCACTCCGCTTGTGAAACGCCGCACACTTGGCATCGGTAGCCATCCCGCCTGCGGACCTCCTCGCGAAGTTCGGCGTTCCACTCCCACCCGTAAGGTTCACGCGAGATACCGCCACGCCAAAGAGGGTGATTACGAGGATTGGCAAATCTTCGCTTTTGTGCGACGGCCAACTTCGTCCTCACTTTCAGTGAACGCATGGCAGCCAAATGATTCGCCCTCGCTTCTAAAGAAGGCTTCTTGCCTTTACCCGCAGCCGACAATCTCGCTCGATGTTCCGGGGCGAAAATCTTCCCCTTCTGGGCCACCGACATCTTCGCCCTTGTTTGGGAAGAGTGCTTTTTACCCAAGAAGTTCTGCACGCCCTTCATGGCGGCAGATAACTTCGCTCGATGTTCTGGCGAAAATATCCGCCCCCGCAGGCTTGCAGAAATCCTCGCTCGCGTTCCGGGTGTGGGGCTCTTGCCCCAAGATGCATTCTTTTCTCCGCTCTGAGCAGCAGACATCCTCGCCCGAGTTTCAGTGCTTGCCTTTTGGCCTTTGCGCATTAGTTGAACTCCGACAAATCCACGGCCTCACCACGCCTCGCTTTTGCTCTTTTTGCGTTCCGCCTCTTGACGGCGATGCAAGAGACTGCCGATTGGGGCCACTCTTTTTTGTGAGGCTTTGACCCACGGCAGGTCCAAGCACGCCCTGTAGGCCAGGGCGCACCCGATTACCCGGTCGCCATGCCGTTCCCGGACGTCACGCGGCAAGTTGGCTCGTTCCTGGTGGACGATGCGGCCCGCTGCGTCGTAAATGTATTGCTGATGCTGCTGCCAGCACGCCAGGCTGTGCAACTGGGTTTCGTCGTGCTGAATGGCGTCTATCCACCGACCGAACAGCAGTTCGCTCGTCTCGTCGCCCGCCCACCCCAGACTCGCCGCCCGCTTCTCGTTCGGACGGTCAGCCAGGTGATGATGCCACAGGTGGCCGTAGCGGCACTCGTCAAGCATCGTCCGAATCGTCGTGATGCCGTGCATCCGGCGAACGCAGCAGACCAGGGCGTAGTTGTAAAACCGGGCCACAGCCGCGGCGAACCGGCCCAAGTCGGCAGGCTTGATTTCGTTGTCCGCCAACTCCGCCGCCTGTTCCTTCGTGTCTGCAAAGAAGACCTCTATCGTCGAGTCCGATGCCCCAACCCCCTCGGACACGTCCATGCCGATGCCACAGGACCGCGTGACCGTCTCGATACCCGTTGGCAACGGTTGCGGGGGCGGCGCCGACGGCTCAATGAACACCAGCAACCGGCCACGATCCTTGCGAACCAGTTTCTTCCCGCTCTCGTCGAGGTCCATGCGATACAGCGGGTTCCACAACCGCGGTTCCTGCAACACCAACCCCTCAGAATCGAACACAGGCTTGCCCTGCTGAGCAGTAAAGTCCCGCTCATACTCTTTCCGCCACCGCCAAGACAGCCGCCACGTCCCGTCAGGCTGCCGGATGCAGCCAAGCCGCTGCTTCTCGGCGTCCATGACCTCCGGCGTCAGGGCAATCGGGTCAGCGGCGGGGGCGAGATCGACGGAGACGAACCCCCGTCGCGTAGGCTTGGCCGTGAGTCCGGGAATCAACACGGTTTCTTCGGCGATTATCATAAGTCCTCGTCCGGCATGTCGTTCACGAGCCGCATGAAGCAGCCCCCATCGCTCAGGTCAGCCGTAGAGATTGCCAAGAACCAGCCGCCACCCCGAATACAGGGCAGGGCGGCCGTCAAGGCTTCGCTGAACTCTTCCTGAAAGGCGCACTCGTCCGAGACGATGCCGCTGGCCGTCCGCTGGCGGATGATGTCACCGCCTTGCGGGATGCCCCATAGCGTCGAGTGCCGGGCCGGGAACATGATCCGCTCGGTCCGCTTGTCAACCTCAAGGCCAAGCACGGATTTACAGGGGATTCGCTCAAGGATGTACTTCGCCCGCCCAAGCAGACCGTCGCCGGTCAACTCGTCGCCGATCACGTCGTCAAGCCGCTTCCCTTGGAGCATAATCAGCCGGCCATCGTGAAAGATGCCGTCCCACACAGCCAACCCTGCGGCCCACCACGTCATCAGGACTTGCCGGCACTTCTTCACGGCGATTAGCGGGTTGTGCTGCCACAGGCGGGTCAAGGCTATGATGTGGGGGCGAGACGCGGGGAATGGCGTCTCGACGTTCTCCCGGCCGACCACCATGTTTGTCGTCACGAACCAGCGGAAGAAACAGAGCGGGTCACGCCGCGACAGTTCCCACCTCGCCAAGAGGCGATTCTGCGTCGTTCGCGGTGGGAAGGCTAGGGTCACGGGCAAGGCAAATCCTCCGCCACCATCCCGTCATGGATGGCCCGGGTCACTGGAGGCCCTTGTGGAACCCACTCGCCGTCCACCAAGGTATAGGGACGGGACACGCTGGGAGCGGGGGCGGGAGTTGAACCCACGTCGGCCGGGGAATGAACCCGGTGTGCTTCCGTTGCACCACCCCGCGTTGTTGGTTGCCGTCGGGCCATCGGGTCTTTCAGGGTCACAGAGCAACCCTCCCACCCTTGCCGGCCCCACGGTGGCCGTCGGAACCACCAAATCGCTGTTGCCGCTCTCTCCGCTCCTGCTTGACTGCTAGGCGCCGGGCTCTCTCCTCACGGAAATCGTTGATAGGGCCGGGCTTCGGCCGCAAGTCCGCCCCCACCCGCGGGCCAAGGGGAGCACGGGGGCCGATGGGGGGGCTGCTGCTCGTTCGCCTGCCATCTGTGCTCATGCTAAAACCCCGTCCAATACACTTTTGCGCCGGCTAAGTGTCGAAAATCGTCCGTTCGGGGTGGCAGGGCCAGGGTTATGGGCAAGGGACGTCCTCCGCATGCCACCAACCTCACAAGACCTTGATCTGGTCGGCCCGCAGCGTTTCATCAGAGCCGCCTGCTGCGACGACGCAGAACATCGTCTCGTTGGCTACACTGCCCCCTTTGGCGTAAACCCACCCCTCCCGGCCATCTGCCAGAATGCACACTTTGGTAGGCGGGGCCACCCAGACCCAAGCCGCCATTGCCTATTCCCCCTCGTCACCCGTCGCGTGTGCCAACCGCTGCAACTCCTCCTCAGACATCTCCCGCAACGCCGCTGACAGGCTCAGGTGGCCCGTAACCTTGACCTCAGACCGCTCCCGGAACTTGTCCGGGGCGTTGCCTTTCAGGAGGAACATCGCCAGATTGTCCGATTGCCGCATCTTGTGACCGACTACGCGGCCTTCATAGAACACCGGCTCCTGCACGCCCTCGACCGCTCGCCGGCGGGCTTCAGCCTCTAGGGTGTCCACGGCCGCCTGCTTGGCCCGCCCGAACGCCTCCGCATAGACCTCATCAGCCCCTAACCAGTTGCGGTGGGTCTTCGGGTCAATACCTGCAACCTCAGCCGCCCGTGTGATTACACCGTAGAGAGACATGGCCGCAAGAAACGCCCTCTTTTTAGGGTGGGGAATCTCAGGAAAGTCGATTTTGTCCGGAAGCCAGGGACCAGAGGCGGGCAGAGACGCATCATCGGGCTGCTGATCGTCGCTCTCCGGGGCTCCTGCGGCTTCTGGCGCGCCCTGCGGCTGATGCGGCTGAGGTTGCGCGGGGGCTGTGGGTGATGCGCTTGCGGGCGGGGCAGGGGGGACGCCACCTTCCGCGGTAGTCTGTTGCTTTTCTGCGTCCTTCGGATTGTGGTTGTGGGCTTCCTGCTTCACGCGTGGCATTATAACAACGCGGGCCGGGGCTGTCAAGCGTTTTGCGGTCGTGAACTTTGCGGGGGGCGAAAAAGCAGCGGCTTCCACCCTCGCCGGGGCTGCCGCTGCAACTGTCCCAGGACCCAAACGGCTCCCTATTCCGTGGGCATGATTTCCCCTTCGCGTTGGGCTGGTATCCGGTCAGCCATGCCGTTTCGTCAAGGCCATATCATACCACCAGGGCGGTGCCTGTCAAGCGATTTGCGGCTTTCCTGTATCTTGTGGGCTGCGCGCGGCGGCTCCGTCGGCTCGGGCGGAAGGCGGGTCGGTTCAT
>Ga0114918_10005281_pt1 | contig 11102 bp, 13 predicted proteins | sample LantaG_FD_87015 | JGI IMG/M metagenome (GOLD analysis project Ga0114918, IMG submission 87015) | Deep subsurface microbial communities from Baltic Sea to uncover new lineages of life (NeLLi) - Landsort_02402 metaG | ecosystem: Environmental > Aquatic > Marine > Oceanic > Sediment | place... | reverse complement strand
CGACTATCCTCACACACTACTAACAAAAAGAAAAAAAAGATATATACAGAAAACACAAAAAAAAAAAAAAACAAAAAAAAAAAAAAAAAAAAAAAAAAAAAAAAAAAAAAAAAAAAAAAAAAAAAAAAAAAAGATTAAAAAAAATGTCTTTCGCAGCAGCAGCCTCTTCCTCCTCGCCCAGGCGAGGCCTCGTCCCGACCGCTGGCCCAACAGCAGCAGCAGTGGGGGAACCCCTCTCATTCGCTGAGCGCTCCAGGCGGAGCCTGCTCAGCTTGCTGTCGCTGCCGAGGCAGCAGGCGGCAGCAAAAGCAAAAGCCGAGGAAGAGGGTGATGAAGAAGAAGAACCCGGCTCTTCCTCCTCTTCTTCCTCTTCCTCTTCCTTCTTCGCCCTGTGCTACGCCGACGCCGGCGTGTCCGAGTCCCTGCGCTCCCTGGGCGTCGATGCCGAGGCGCTGGCCAGCGAGGCGAGCGTGGCGCTCCTTTGCGACCTCAAGGAGGAGGAAGGGGGAGGGGAAGGGAAAGAAGGTCGAGAGGAGGAGGCGATGAAAGCAGTCTCGACAGCGGCCGCGCTCTGGCGAGGGCGCTGCGGGTTTCAGACCTCATCCAAGAAGCAGCAGCAGCCGGGGCACCTTTTCGTGCTGCTATCCTCCTCGGGCTCGCTGGACGCCGCCGCGGGGATGCTGCGGGCGCACGCGGGCTGGGCGATCGGCGGCGGCGGCGACACCAAGAGGACGAGAAAAACGTCTTCTTCTTCTTCTTCGAAGACAACTATCCTCGTCTCCCCTGCGCTGTCGTACGGGCCGAGGGCCCTGGCCGCGCTGGCTGCCTCGCTCGAGGACGCGGCCGGGCTGAAACGGCGGAGCCTCTCTGGCGGCGGTGGAGGCGGAGGTGGAAGTGGAGGTGGAATTGGCGGAGGCGGCGGAGGAGAAAACAGCAACTCCACGAATTCGCTGCAGCAGTTGCGCGGGTGCGAGTGGAGCCTCGCCGGTGCGAGACCCAGCTGGTTCGTCCTGCCCGAGAAGGGCGAGGCCGCGGAGCTGAGCAGGAGCGCGTGGCCGCTGGTCCCGGAAGAAGACGAAGAGGAAAAAGAAGAACAACAACAAGAGCCCTCCTCTTCTTCTTCTTCAAAGGCTGCCGCCGTTGCCGCCGCTGCCGCGTTTTCGACGGCCGCGGCTCTCTCTGCCGGGGCTGTTTTTCAGGCCGGGATGAAACTGGACCCGTTCGTCGTCGGCACGAGCCCTGCTGCGAGGAGTATCGCCGAGGCTGTCATTGAGGCCAGGAAAGGAGAAGCTGATTCTTCTTCGGCGTCGTCGTCGTTGCTCGCTCGGGCGGCCAAGGCCGCGGCGGCCGCGGCGTCGTCGCTGGCTTCCTCCTCGGCGACCGAGGGAGGACACTTGCGCCGCGCCGCGCTCGTCCTGGTCGACGCCAGGTCCTTCTCTGCCGGGGCGGCCTTGCACGACGACCACCCGCTGAGCAGGGCGCTCTGCTGTTGCTTGGATGCGGGCAAAGGGGCAGGAAACGAAGGAAGCGACTTTCCGCGCCGGCACGGCAGCGACGTCGAAGTTTCGATCTCGTCTCCTTCTTCGATTTCGTCATCATCTTCACTTTTCCTCCCGCCTTCTTCCCTGCTCGACGCCGCCGACCCCTGGGTGGACTCGCTGGCCTGCCGCCGGTCCGCCGACGCGGCCCTGCTGCTGAGGAAGTGGCTGCGCGAGGCCGCGAGGGCGGCGGGCGTGCCCGTTCCCGCGAGGGGCCGGGCGGGCTCCGCCCCTCCCTCGGAGCTGAAAAGCTTGGTCGAGGCCCTGAGCGCGGCGGCGAGGGCGAGGGTCTCTCGGAGCGGGAGGAGGGCGCGGGCGCTGGCGTGGGGGTACGCGGAGGCGGCTCTGAGCGGGGAGAGGTGGGAGAGGGCGGCGGAGGCGGAGAAGAGGCTGTTGGGGTTGTTGGAGGAAGGAGGAGATGATGATGAAAATGAGCGCTCTCATAATGACGAGAGGGCTCATTCTGCTGCCGCCGCCGCGGTCTCCGCCGTCGCCGACGAGCTCGCCGCCGCCTTCAGGTGCGCCGCGAGCGGAGAGAACGATTCCGACGCCGCTGCCGGGACCGGGACCGGGGCGGCCCTCGCAGACGCGCTGCTGCTCGCGGCCGTCGGCGCTTCGGTCGTCGCCGACCTGAAGTTGAAGTCTTCTTCTTCTTCTTCCTGTTCTTCTTCTTCTCCAACTTCCTTCTCTTCGCTCTTCGGCGAGGAAGACGCCTTCAGGGTCCGTGGCGAGGCCCTGGCGGCCACCCTGAGCGCCTACGAGGCCGCCGTGAGGGCCTCGAAGGAGGTCAAGCGGGAGCTGGCGGGCGAGGGCGGGTGGAGGCCGACAAAGGAGAAGAAGAAGAGCGCGGGAACGGGAGGAGAAAGCGAAAGCAATTCTTCGCTGGCAATCCAGGTCGAGCGGTTTGTAGATTCGTTCCTGGGCGCTGCCGCGAGGGCCGCCGGCGCTCGAAGCTGGCTTCCGGAGGCGCTGCGGACGCGGAAGAAGAAAGAAAAACAAGGAGATGGAGAAAAAGCTTTCTCTCTTTCTCCGGCGGCGGAAATCGTCTCTCACGTGCTGAGGAGGGAGCCGGTGCCCGGGGTCGGCAGCGGCGGGGGTCAAGGCGAGATTCCTGCTGTTTCTGCTGGTGATGATGATGATGATGATGAGCACGATAATGATGATAACGAACGCGGACAACGGAACGAAGCCTCCGATGACGACGACGACGACGGAGGCCCCTCGCTGCGCTCGCTGCTGCGAGGCGCCTTGGCCGGCGCGGCGGCGACGGGGTTTTCGACGCCGCCAAAGGTGCCAAGGACGACGAAAAGCTCCACAGCTGCTGCTCCCTCGCAGCAGCAGCTGCGGATCGCGGACTACGACGACGTGGTCCTGTTCTTTGTCGGGGGCCTGAGCGTGGCGGACGCGCGGGCCGTGGCTGCGGCGGTGGTGGAGGCGGAGGCGGGAGGAAGTGTTGGAGGAGGTGGAGACGACGACGGCGGCGACGACGAACACGATAACAGAGGTGGGAGAGGAAGGCCCGCGCCGAGGGTGGTGCTCGGCGGGAGCAGGCTGGTGGGGCCCGGGGAGGTTTATAGGGGGATGCTCGGTGGTGTTGGCGTGGCGGGGGGGACGAGGGTGTAAAAAAAAAGGAAGAAGAAGTTGGAGAAAAAAAAGAGAAAGATTTTTTTTCGACATTTTTTTGTTGTTCGCGAAGAAAGAAAAGAAAAAAGGTGGAGATCCATCACCGCCAGAGCCCCATCTCCGCCTTCTCCTACCTCCCTCTTCGCTCTGTCTCCTTGTCTCCCTGATGAAGAAAAAGAAAAGAGGAGGGAAGAGAGAAAAAATTATCCGTTCTCCTCCCTCTTCTCCCGCTTCCCCAAAGAGCAAAAAAGTGTGCTCTCACTGAGTCTCGATCTCAGGGCCTCTTCCTCACTAGATGTCTACTAAAGAAACGCCTGATTTAACGGTTTTTAAGGGTTGTTTCAACGTTTCAAGGAGAGGGGAAGTGAGAGGAGAAGACGCCGGCGAGGGAGAAGGAGACGGTAGGTGATTTTTTTTCCCTCAAAACAATTTGGAATTGTACTCACTCTACCACTGAACTATGAGAGCTGCAACTTGCCTGTTTCTATTTATTAGAATTATATGAAAGGCACGGCAGTGGGTGGGAGGGGCAGGATAGGAAGGGGAAAGGAGCAAAGTCGGAAAACCCGACTTTATAAAAAGTCGGGTTTTTTTCTCACCTCCCTCCAGGATCTTCCACACTTCTTCTTCTTCTACTCTCAACCTCCTCCCTCGACGCCTCGCCTCTCGCTCCCTCTCCTCGCTCTCCCATGCCCTCCCCCCCTTCATGCGCTCCTCGCGTGTCGCGGTAAGCGCCTCTTGGGCACTCGGCGAAGAAATTCGTCATCCTCCTTCTCCTTCGCCTCTCGATCTACCATTGGTAGATCGACGCTCGTCGTCGTCGTCAATCGACGAGCGTCGTCAACGCCTCTCGCTTTTTTCTCTCTCACACACATGCCCCTCTTCTCACCAATCCACCGCCCCCTCCTCTTCAGGTAACAGCCCTTGTCGCAGTTTCCGCCGCCGCGGTCTCGCTCCTCGTCGCGGCGCCGCTTCTCGTCGCAACTCCGCGCGAAAAGATCGGCTACGACGGCGGTCGATCGACGACGACACGTCAATCTCCAACTCCTCCTCCGGGCTTCCGCAAGCCCTCGGCCCGCGCCGCGATCCGCTCCAATGCTGCGCCTGGCGCTGGCGGCGGCCAGAAGGAGTAGCCATGCGGTGGTTGCGTCTTCATCGGCGCTCCCGATGCGAAGCGCGACGGCCGAATCGACGACGACGATGAGCTTTCTTCGTCGGACGTTTGCTTCTTCAACATCATCATCGCGATCTCCTCGACCTCCACCACCTCCACCGCCACCTCCATCTCCGCCTCGACGCCGCTCTCCTGCCGCTTCCTCCTCCTACGACCCGCGGCGCTCCAGCGAGCAGGCCCTGTACCTCGCCGCCCTGGTCCTCGGCATGGTCGGCGCCACCTACGGAGCGGTCCCGCTCTACCGCCTCTTCTGCCAAGCGACCGGATTCGGAGGCACGGTGCGCTCGGGAGCGACCGTCGAGGAGAAGCTCGCGCTGCGCCGCAAGGCCCGCGCCAAAGAGAAGGAGAAGAAGAAGAATGATGGAACGGTAAAACCTCCATCTCCACCGCCTGCTCGAGAGATCACCGTCACCTTCAACGCGGACGTCGCCGACGGCCTCCCCTGGCGCTTCTCCCCTGCGCAGCGCGCCGTCGTCGTGAGGCCAGGGCAGTCGGCGCTCGCCTTTTTCACCGCTCGCAACTTGGGAGAAAGGCCGGTCACGGGCGTCTCGACTTATAACGTCGCGCCGCAGCAGGCGGGGGCGCACTTCAACAAGGTGCAATGCTTCTGCTTCGAGGAGCAGAGGCTGCAGCCCGGGGTGAGTAGTTTGTTGAAGAAGGTTGGAGAGAGAGAGAGAGAGAGAAGGAAAGAAAAAGAAACAAAAAAACTCACCTCGACTTTTTCCTTTCTTTTTCAAAAAAAACTCATCAGGAGTCGGTCGACATGCCCGTGCTCTTCTATGTCGACCCGGAGATCGACGACGACCCAAGGCTGGCCGGGATAGACACGGTCACGCTGAGCTACACTTTTTTCCTGGTGGACGACGGGGAGAACTCCTCGAGTGGAGGTGGAGGTGGAGGTAGAGGAGGTGGAGGAGAAGAAGCAAAAGCGCAGGAAGCGAAAGCGGCGGCGGGTTGAAGGAACTCTTCTTCTGCCGCGCCTATCCCCCGCACACACGAAAGCACGCATTCACTCATTCGTATATTTCTCTAAAGATCACTTGCTCGTCCTTTTCTCTTAGTTCTTCGGCGCACTTGTAGCAATTTCCAATAAAAAAAGAAAAAAAACGCAAAGAAACTTTCGTACGTCGCCGACGCCTCCTTCCTCTCTCTTTCTCGCTCTCTCTCTCTCTCTTTCTCCCTTCATCTCATTCACGATTTCCGTTTTCCTCCTTTTTCTCTCTCCATTTACATCACGCGTGCCTCCTTTTTCTTGCTCTCTCTAACAAAATCAGATCAAAAAAATGGAAACGAGAGGGAAAAAAACTTTTTCTTTCTTCTTCATGCCGCCGCCGCCGCGACCGACGCCTCCTCGCCTTCCCTCTCGTTCTCCTCCTTCTTCCTCTCGCGCTCCTTCGCCGCGGCCCTCTCCGCCGCCCTCCTGATGGTCCTCCTGATTCTGGCGTTGATGAGGGTTTTCCTCTGTTGCTCGTGCTGGTGGTGCTGGTGGTGCTGGTGGTGCTGGTGCTGGTGGTGCTGGGAACGAAACGGAGGGTTGTTTTGTTGAAAGTGCGCTTGCTGCTGCTGGTGGTTTGAAGCGAAAGAAGGGAAAGGGCTCGCGTGAGAGAAGTGGTTCTGCTGCTGCTGTTGCCACTGATACCATTGCTGCTGCTGCTGCTGCCAGTGCTGCCAGTTCTGCTGCTGCTCCTGCTGGTGAGAGTAAAAGTGGCGGCGGAGGTGCTGCTGCTGCTCTTCCTGCTGCGACACGAAACCCGCCGCCGCCGCCGCCGCCGCCGCCGCCGCCGCCGAACTCGCTGCCGCCGCCCTCATCCACATCCGCCGCCTCTCCGCGGCCCAGAAGGCCCCATAGGACCCCTCGTCGATGTAGAAGCTCGGGGGCACGTCCGCGACCGGGGTCCCGAGGACGACGCCCTCGGGCTGGGGAGGAGCGAGCGTCGTCGCTGTTGCTGCCCCGTCGGCGGACGCGTCGCCGCCGTCGTCGTTGCGCTCGCCCGGAGCTGCCGCGGCCTTTTCTTTCGCCTTTGACGCCCCCGAGTTGCTGCTGCTGCTGCTGCCGCTGCTGCCGCTGCTGCTGCTGCTGCTGCTGCTGCTGCTGCTGCTGCTGCTGCTGCTGCTGCTGCTGCTGCTGCCGCTGCTGCCGCTGCTGCTGCTGCTGTTCGAAGCAGCCGCCGATGCCGACGACGACGACGCCAACACCCTCCTCAGCTCCTCCGCGGGCAGCGTGGCCGAGGGCGCGAGCCTGGCCCCGGCGCCGCTGGCGAAAAGAGCGCCGCCGCTGCGCCCCGCAGAGTGGAGGCTCCCGAACGACAAGAGACTGCTGCTTCCGTCTCCGTTTCCGCCTCCGCTCCCGATTCCGCTTCCGCTTCCAATTCCAACTTCACTCCAGGGCCTCCCGCGGAGATTCGGGCTGGGCGTCTTGACGCCGTTGCTGGGCGAGAACGACACGGAGGCGAGCCGCAGCGCGAGGTCGTCGTCGGAGCCGGGGTCGTTGTCGGGGCGGGCAAACACCGAAGCGGCGGCGCGAGGCTCGGTGGCGTTCTTTGCTCTTTTCTCTTCTTCGCCTTTTTCGACCTCTTCCCTCCTCTTTTGCCTCTCCCTCTTCTTGGCCTCTGCGAGCAGCAGTGTGGGGGCCCTGTGCAGAGGGATGCGGAGCTGGAGGGAGGAGGAAGAGGAAGACGACGAAGAGAAGGAAGAAGAGGTCATTTTATTGAGGAAAAAAGTTTTTTTTTCCTCGCGAAAAAAAAAATAAAAAGCGAGACGAAGCAGAAAAAACTCCTCACTTTTTTTCTTCCGCCCCACTTCCCTTTTCATCAGAGAATCTCTCCAACAAAACGATGAGCCTCCTCTCTGCTCGCGGCCCCGCCGCCGCCGCGGTGGCCTCCACTTCCGCTCGTGGAAGCGCCTCTGTCATCCCTGCCTGCTCCCCTGCGCGATTGGCGAGGCGGACGCCGGCGAAGCAGCAGATCGCTGCTGCCGCGTCCCGATCGCCGCCGACGCCCGCCAATCGCCGACCTCTTCTTCGAACGACGACGACCGCGACGGCGGCGCTCGACAACGACACCGTCCTCTCCGCCGCCGCCGCCTCCGCCGACGCCGCGGCCCCGATCTACGACATCAACGACCCCGTGGTCACCGCCGTCTTCACGCTGGCCACCGCGGCGCTGTCGGTGCTGACGCTAGGCGTGGCGTACCTGTCGCTCACGGGATGGATCGACTCTCGAAATGAAGAGGCCGAGAGAAAGAGGGTCGAGGCCGCCGAGAGGTCGCGGTGAGTTTGTTTTTTTTTATGTTTTTTCTTTTTCTCTCTTCTTTCTCTTTCGTTCTCTTTCTCTTCGTCCCTCTTTCGATCACGAGCTCAAAAGAGAGAGCGACAGAGAAAGCACGAAATCAAGCCGTGGACTTTTCAAATCTCGTAACACCCGAAAAGAAAAACTCACATTTTTTCCCCCAAAAACCCGTCAAAAAAAACAAAAAAAACTCCAAAACAGCGCAATGAACCCTTCGCAGGGCTCGGTGCCGAGGAGGAAGACGAAGGCCACGGACGTGCTGACCTCTCGCGGCGGCGGCAAGGGGTTTAGCAAGTAAGAAAGAGAAGGGAGAGTGGAGGAACAAGAAGAAGTTGGGAAAAAAGCAAGCAAGAAGAGGTGAATGAGAAGAGCGACGAGAAAAAGGGGGGGAGGTTTTTTCTTTTCTTTCTCTCTCTCTCTCGCGCGCGCGCCGCTTTGTAAAAAAGAACACGCAGCATTTGCCCCTTCCCTGAATGACCTTGAAAAAGCGATCGTCTTCTTTTGGAAGAGAAAGAAAGAGAAGAGATGAAGGAGAAAATAGTTTCCTTTGTTTCGTTTTTTTAACTTTCTTTTTTCTCTCTTTCTCTTTTCTCTTTCACTCCCTTTTCTCTTTCTCTCTTTTTCTTTCTCCTGCTCTCTCTCTTTCTCCTGCTCTCTCTCGCACCATCTCCCCCTCCCACCCTCTCTGTCTCTCTTTCTCTCTTTCTCCACCGTTCCGCATTCAAAAAAAAACTTTTCTAATCCTCAAACACCACCTTCGTCGCCGCGCGCTCAAAAAGCCTGTCGCGGGCCCGCAGCTTTGCGGCGAGAACCGAGAGGTGCGTCCGCGAGAAAGGCGTCCAAGAGCTGGGGGGCAACTTCCTCATCTTCAAAAGCCCCAGCTTTGGCAGCCAGGCGAAGGTACTAACCAGAGAGCTCTCGACCTGAAAGCGGTTCCGGCTCAGGTCTATAACTTCGAGCGTCGTCGCCGAAGCGAGCGCGCGCGGCACAGATGAAAGCGAGTTTTCAGACAGATCGATCTCTCGCAAGTGGCGCAGCCCGAACCCAAGGTCCTCCGGAAGAGTCGTGAGCCTGTTTTTAGAGAGTTTGAAGGACCGCAGCGCCGACATCTTCGAGAGCACCGCTGGCGGCACGCTCGTGAGACCGGAATGCGAGAGGTCGAGCGCTGTCAGCGCCGTCATCGAAGGAAACGCGGCCCGAAAACCGTAGTGAGGGGCGCTGGCGTCGCCCATGTAGCTGTGCGACAGGTTCAGGCTCCTGAGGGAGGCGGAGAGCGTTCCCACGAACGCCGGGACGGAGGGGAGAGCGTAGTACGTCATTTCCAACTTTCGAAGAGACGTCAACCCCGCGAGCGATCGTGGGAGCCTCGTTTCGGTCTCGTCATCGTCGAACTCTTCGAGCACGAGCCTCGTGAGCGCCGACAGAGCGTTCAGCTCGTCAGGCACCCACCAAAAGTGGGAGTCACGGATGATGAGCGTGCCAAGGCTTCGCAGGGAAGAGATCGCGGTCGGGAGAGTTCGGATCTGGTGGTGTCCACCAAACGGCGCAGCCGCGGCAGCGTGAAGATTTCTGCCGAGAACTCTAACTCCCCGTCCCCGGCCGTGTCCACCGTTAGCTCTTCGAGGCTCGTCACACTTCCGAGGGCTTTCCAGCTGGCAGATGGAAGCTCGTTAGTCGTAACGAGGGTAAGCTCGCGGAGGCGGCCGGCGGGCGCGACGGCGACGTGCAGCGCCCTTGCGAATGCCGGGCCCAGCAGACTGCACCTGGAGCGATCGTCATCTCGGACCGTCATCTCCTCCACCCGCAGTGCCACGACAGAGACAAGCGTCGCGAAATCCTCCGCTGAGATGCTCTGGCGGGACTCTTCCGTCCAGCCACCGACGATGCGCAGCGCGCGAACGGACTCGGCGCGCGTCGCCGCCCAGATGAAGACGCAGCTCACGATCACCTTCCGCGCCTCTTCGCCGCGGCTCAGGTCAACGACCATCGTCTTGTGCAGCGGGCTCGCCTGTTCGGTGCGGAACAGGTCCCTGCAGGCCCTGTTCAGGCACGGGAAGGTCTCTCGGACGCACTCCGGACTTCCTCCGTCAGCACCTCGAAGATCGAGATCTGAAGGTCGCCCGGGAGGTCCAGGAACGAGGGAGCTTCGGGACAGCGAGGAATAGGAGGAGGAGCAGGAGTGGGAGCGGGAGCGGGAGCAGCGAGACAGCAGCAGAAGTGGAAGCGGCCGCGGCGGTCGCGGCGGTCTCGGCGAGACGGAGCGACCGCCGCAGCGCGGCGCCGGTCAAAGCGGCGGCGGCGCCAGCGGTCAAAGCGTTGTTCGTTTCGTCCATCCCTGCTCTTGTTTTCGATGCTTCCGCGAACGGTGCGCGCTGCTTCTTTTCTCGTTTTTCTTTCGCCGACGGCAAGGAGATCTTCTCTCAGCTCGCCCGTGCGTGCGGGAGAGAGAGACAGAGAGAGGAAGTGAAGACGAAAAGACTGCGAACCAAAAGTCTTTTTCAGAATCGATGGGATCGAAAAAGAAAAAGAGAGAAAGAGTAAGAAGAAATTTGTTCCCTCTCCCTTCTCTCTCTTTCACTTCATTTCTTCTTCTTCGTCTTCTTCATCTTCTCAACCCCGACCACTCTCATTCCGTTCTCGTCGTCGTCATCATCATTTATTCTACAAAAAGGTAAAAAAACAGAAGAAAAAAAGAAAGCATCTCATCTTTGCCTTTTCCAAGAGAGCGCCCACAAAGCTCTCAACTCAACGAAAACCAAACCTCTCTTTCTCTCTCTCTCCTCTCTCTCTGTTTTTCATCCGCCCCTTGGCGCCCACAGCGACACCCCGCCGCCCCTGTCGCAGCACGCCAGAGGGCTCCCCTGCGGCGACCACGCCACGGCCAGAGCGCCGCCAGGAGCAGCAGCAGCGACGCCAGAAGAGGAAGCGGAGGAAGAGCCGCCGCCGCCGCCGCTGCTGCTGCTCACAAGCAGCCTCCGCACTCGCCTCCCCGTGCCAGTCTCCCAGACGAAGAGCCCGCCGCCGCCGTCGCCCGAGGCCGCGGCGGCGTGCTTGCCGTCGGGGCCCAGCGCGGCGGAGCACCACACGCTGGTGACGACGAAGGCCGGATCGCTCATCGGAGGGCACGGGGAATCAGAAGAGGAAAGGTTTTGTCGGTTCGAAGTCGTCGTCGTCGTCGCCGTCGTCGTCTTCGGCCTCAGAGACCGCGCGTCGCTGACCCGCAGCACCGAGTCGCGCCCGCAGGTCAGCAGCGTGGCGCCATCGACGCTGCAGGTCACGCTCGTGATCTGCGCCGCGTGGAGCGCCTTGACCTTGGAGACGCACTTGCCGGACTTGGGGTCCCTGCACACGAGAAGAGGGAAAGAGAGAGATTTTGGAGTTTTTTTTTGGGGGGGGGGGGGGGGGGGGAAGGGGGGGAAGGAGGAGAGAAAGGAAGGAAACGAAGAAAGGGTGGGCGTCGGTTATTCTTTTTCGCGGAGG
>Ga0114918_10005279_pt1 | contig 11103 bp, 10 predicted proteins | sample LantaG_FD_87015 | JGI IMG/M metagenome (GOLD analysis project Ga0114918, IMG submission 87015) | Deep subsurface microbial communities from Baltic Sea to uncover new lineages of life (NeLLi) - Landsort_02402 metaG | ecosystem: Environmental > Aquatic > Marine > Oceanic > Sediment | place... | reverse complement strand
CGTTTCGAGCTTTCTCGCATGGCCAACTTCATTCGCCGCGCTTTGGAGGAGCATTATGGCTGCGTCCGAGAGATCGTCGCGCCTGCCGCGCCTCTATTATGAAAATTTGGATCTACTGAGTCTATCAATCGGTCAGCCATAACCTCTCGCTCGGTATGTACTCATTCGCAACCTGGGCGCGTTGACGACAAGAGCAAGGAACTACTCTTCCAGGAGTAATAACTCCAGCACACGATCTACGATTTGTGTTGAAATCTGAACAAGTTGGCCGTCTCTGTTGGTTTGGATGTCCTGACCGGCCAGCCGCTTATCACCGTGCACCAAGTTGCATCGCACTTGGTATACTAGCCTCAGCAACGCAGCCATTTCCTGCTCGTGCCAGGGATCAGAGCCTTCGTTGCAAAGCTCCCGTTTCTTTGCCCGGCAGGCAGCAAACTCACACGCTCGTGGGTCTGCCGGAGACACCAAGTTCAGCCTCCCCCGCAGGTACAGTGTGGCAGATTTCATCCATTTTGTGGGTTTCAGTAGGTCAGAACCCTCGACACGCTCACTCCCGATGCATTCCAGCGAGACGAGTTGCCTGGCCAAGTCAGAGACTTCACCCCAGTGGTCTTGCAGCCTTTTACCGACGGCAAGCACTTTCTCGCGATCTCCATTTACTCCCAGGTCCAGGTCGTTGTAGGCGCGGTTAAACGCCATCCACTTGATCAGAAAAGACTGGTAGCTGGTAGAGAGCCGAAAGCCTTCGTCTAACACTGCTTCGATTTCTCGTCTCGTATCTTTAGCAATAGGCATATTGCCTCTCCTGTGAAACTGGGCTCATTGATGCACACCTACTCCCCCTCGTACCACTCCTCGTGGCCGTGGGCGATGGCAAAGGACTTGTTCGTCTGGCACGCCTCCCGCACCCGCTCGGGCCAGTAGCGCATCGCGATGTGGCTCCAGTCATAGTCGCCGCGCCCCAACCGCTCCCAGTACTTTTTCGGCTCGCGCCACCATAAGAGCATCAGTTCCCACAGTGGAGCCAGGCGCAGGATGACGCCGTCGTCAATCCAGTCGGGTCCGGGCTCGTAGCCCGCGCGCACCACCCGCTCCATCGTCGCGGCGAACTCGGCCAGTTCGTCCAGGAGTTGGGTGGCCTTGTCTATCTGCCGCTCCACCCGCTTGCGGGCCGCGCCGCTGAGCGCCTCTGCCTGGCCCCGCAGGTCGCCGATCTGGAACCGCAGGCCGTTCTGCTTGTGGTCGAGATAATCGCGCTGGAGGACGTAGAGGGTGGCCTTGTTCACGCGCTCGTGAAAGATGACAAAGCCATAGCTCCGCCTGGCCGACTGCAACGGCCAGTAGACGGGCCGCTTGCGGTACCAGCGAAAGTGCCAGCGGGTGAAAAAGTCGCGGCTCAGGAACTTGCGCAGGTCGCCACCGGCGCCCCCGACGATCATCTCCTGTGCAGCCTCCGCGCCCCACATTAGCGCGAGCACTTTCTCGACCAGCGCGGGTAAATCGCGCTCGTGGCCCTCGTCCAGCACGGCGATGCCATCTGGCAGGGCCAGGTGGCGTAACACGGCTTCAACCTGGGCGGGGAAAAGGTGGCGGCCGCCGTTGGCATCCGTGTAGGCAAAGCACTCCGGTGGGCCAACCAGTTGGTCGAACCCGGCCTCGTCCGGTTCCGGCAGGGAGGTGACGGCGAAATCGTTGCGGTGGTAGACGGCGGATCCCAGCGCGCCGTGGACGCCCGGCTCAAAGCGGCCCAGGACAATGCCCACGGCGTAGGAGATCCAGTGGACGGCCAGTTCCTCACGGGTCATCGGGGGTTTGGGTTCGGTCTGCCCCTTGGTTTCCTCGTCCGCTGAGGAGCCCCCGGCTAGTTCCGCCTCAATGGCAGCGCGGTCCTCGTCGCTGATGCCGTAGAGGCGGTAGACTTCGTCGTCAATTTGGGCCGCCAGCGCGGCCAGGCGGGTCTGAACGGCAGCCAGATCGTCCAGGCCGGTGTCCCAGCGCGGCGGGGCGATGAAGTCGAAGGTGGTTTCGTCCTCCATCTCCAACCTAACACTCAACCATACAGCTTGCCTAACCAAGGCCGAAGCAACACTCAGCCTACTAATTTTGGGAACTGGAAGTTGAGATAGATGACCAATCTCAAAACCTAATGTAGGGCTGATAATGTTGAGTAATCCCATTCCTACTTGGGAGTTCAGGACGGCGAAACCGACGAGCATTTCATCTTGTGAGGAGAAAAAACTTGCTGGTCCCTTGTGGCCAAAAATGAAACCTGGCGGCATGTAACGAGCCCCGAAGCCTTTAGAGCTAATCAGTGACCATGTCACCCCTTCACGGAAGTAGTAATTCGTATTCTGGGGGCGCGAAGCCAATCGTCCGCTGGGTTTGTAAAAGTTCTGAATTTCAATCCCATTATTGCACCAATTGACCACGTACTCTTGATTGCCGTACCACCTGCAGTACACCCCACCTTTAGTATGAGGGAACCACACTTCACCGGTGGCGCAAGCCCCGTCGCAGCTTCGGCAACCAAAGGCGATGCGCGTCTGGCCTACTTCCCACCAGTAGCGCAGGAAGCGAAAGTTGTCGGCGGTCGCCAATCCCTGCCGTGGCTGGGCTACCTCGCCCAGGGCGGGTAGGGTCTCGAACAAACGGCGCAGGCCGTCGGTGATCCAATACACCCACGGACTGCGGGGGATAGCGTCGAAGCGGCGCTGGGCCACGCGGTGGACGTTGGGAGGCAACTTCTCTGTCATCGTGTCTCCTCGGGAACGATGCCCTTCTGCCGAGCGATCCGCCGGCGCGCTTCCTTCAGGTTGGGCGCGTCGCCCGCCAGACGTAAGACCGCGCATTTGTAGAGATCGGTCAGGGGTGTCTGGACGCCATAGCGGATGGCGTCGGCCAGGTAGCGGATGCCGTCGCGCCGGCTACAAAAGGTCTTACGGTTCACACTGTCAATCGCCAGTGTCGCAAGCGTTTCTGCTTTCTCCGCGTCCGTCCAGTCGGCACCTAGGATCACGTCGAGTTTTGGCGCCAGCCAAGTGTAGAAGACGTAGGGCACCCCGGCGAGATCTCTCACCGTCTTGACCAGCACCGGGTCGCCTTTCTCCTGCTGGCGCGCTTCGTTGTACACCACGTCCGTCTCACCCACGCGGTTGATCTCCCGCCGGTAGAGCATGCCGACGACCACATCGTATTGTATGTCGGGCCGGATGAGCAAAATCTGGGCCTGCACGGGCGCGCCGCAGCCTTCGGGCACCGGCACCAGCGTCGGCGCGCCAGTCCGGCAGTTGCTGGAACGCGCACATTCCACCGGAAAGGGCGTGGTGACCCGGATGCGCCCTTCAGTAACCGCGGCGATTTCCTCGCCAGGATCAGCCAGCAGGGAGCCGTAGGCCAGGATGCCGTAGGTATACTTACTCAACGCCGCCTCCTTCTACCCGGCAGATAAAGTTCATCTTTCTTTTGAAATTATCACGCAAGTCAGGCAGATTGTTGGCTTTCAGGTGAGTGCAGTAGGCATCAAATTCCCTCTTGACCAATCTATGAAATTCTGCCCAATAAATCCTCAGGCTAACGCCATCAGTCAAAAGATCAAACGGTTTGTCGGAGTAATCCCGATCATCAAAGAAGCGGATAGTTGAGCCTTCCTTTGTTTCAGCCTGATGCAAAATGCCGCAACGGATGGTTCGATAAAATGCAAGCGCCTTGCGATCGTCAAAGGCCGATTTCAAAACAAACGACCTTTCTGTAAGAAACCTGACGTAAAAATCGGTATTGTTCAAAGACAGCTTCGTCCTCGCCTCATCACTGTCTTCCAAGCCCTCATAGAATTGCGCCAGCGTCTCGATGAGCAGGCAGGCCAGCGCCATCATGGCAAATCCAAAGCGGCGCTGCTTATGGGCGAGATAGTGCTCGGTATCGTCATCCTGCAATACCTGAATGGCATTGAGATAGCGGTATTTGATACGGTCCTCAAATATCTCAATAGCCGTATCCCAATCATCCTCCAACGAGAACGTCAACTCTTTCCAGCGTGCATCTGTCCAATTTCCGATTTCTGCATGACGAGAAGGAGCAATCCACATAGAATCAACCTGTCCTTTCCATTGACTTCAGCTTTGCCAGCGCCTGCTCAAAGGCCTGGCGCTTGGCCTCGGAGTTTGGTTCGTGCACCAGCCGGAAGTAGGTGCCTTCGTTGTTCTCACGGCGAGGCGTGTCAGGATCGGCACGCAGGACAAAGACAGTGGTGTTGACCTTCTCACCGCTGATCTCGTCAAAAGCGCGAGGGCCGGTGTGCGCCATCGTTTCAATGACGAACAGGCTGCGTAGATTCGCACGCAGATTCTCGTAGGATGACAGAAACATGAACGATTGCTGGGTGATCATTCCAAGACGGCCGCTTTCCTTCACCCATTCGCTGCAGCGCTGGATAAATGCCGCGTAGAGGTCACCCTTGGCGTCCGGGTACTCGTGTTTCAGGTAATCGGCCACGGTATCGTTGAGGTTGCGCTTGCCCGAATAAGGGGGATTGGTGACGACTATGTCGTAGTCACGCAGCATCACGTCCAGCAGCCGCAACCCCTTGACCGCCTCACCCGTGAAGAAGGTCTGGTCCACCCCGGCCTGGGCCTGCTGGCGGGCGAACTCGTCCAGTCCCTGCACGATCTGCGCCGAGATAATCTGCCAAAACTCTTCCTCGGCCGCCTCGCGCTCGAACTCGCCCGGCAGCCCGGCGAAAAGGGGTGTACGCTCGTATTGGCCGCGCTCCTGGGCGATCAGTTCGCCCAGTTCCCGCTCCAGCCGCAGCAGCGAGCCCAGTTGGTGCACGTCTCGCAGTCGCTCCCATAGCGCGCGGATCAACCGCTCGTAGATGGGGCGTGAGAAGCGTGCCTCTCGCAGGAAGGTGCCCAGGCGGGCGCCGTCCATGGGCCGCACGTCGGCGCAGGCCAGGTTGATGCGTGAAACGTGAAACGTCAAACGTGATGATGAGTCGTCCTTGTGGGCAGCGTGCCACGTCTTGGACTTGAGGTACAGGGCCAATGCAGACAGTTGAACGGCGCGGAGGTCAATGTCAATGCCGAACAGATTGTTGGCCAGGATGGCAGCGGGAATCTCCGCCGGGTCGCTCACCGAGGGACTCTCGGGCCAGCCAGACTCCCCGGCGCGCTCCAACTCCTCTTGATACATGGCGGCGAAGAGATCGAACGCCACCAGCCCGAAGTGCATCCCGCCACAGGCCGGGTCGAGGAGCGCAATCTCTTTGACGTTTGACATTTCACGTTTGACGCTTGACGTTTGACGATCTCCCACCAGCGGCACCACGTAATCCAGAACCCCCGTCCCCAACAACCGCGTGTCCGGGTGCATCTCCACCCACAGCCGGCCCAGGGTGTTCTGCACCAGGAAGCGCACGATCCAGTTCGGGGTGAAGAGCTGAGTAGCCGCCGGGATATCCCGAGCCCGCAGTTTTTGCTTTTGCTTATAGAGTCGCTCGAAGACCTCCGCCTTTTCTCGCTCGTTGAAGAACTGGTAGATCCAGCCGATGGTCTCGTCGGCTTCCCAGGCGTCGGCCAGCGCCAGTTGGTTGAGCATGTCGAGAAGCGCGTTCAAAGCCCGCGGCCGGGGAAAGAGCCGGCTGGGCAGGATGTCGGGGTCAAAGAGCACCCGCACCTCCTGCGCCACCCGGCCGGACTGCCAAAGCAGGAAGTGGCGGTAGGCAGCGTCGGCGTCGCCTCCCTCATACAGCGCCAGGTCAGCGGCGTGATCGGGGTCGGCCAGGTAGAACTTGAATCCGTTGGAGTCGGTGCCCTTATCCAACGTGCCCCGGATCAACCCACGGGCCTCCATTATCTTGAAGGCCACCAGCCGGTTGAGGTGGGTGAAGGCCACCTCCTTGACCAGCTTCTCCACCGCCTCGGGGCGGGCCAGGCCCGCGCGCTCCTCATCCTCCAGGAACTGGGCCAGGCGGCGGTAGGTCTCGCCGGTCTCGGGGTCCGCCTGCACCTGGGGTAACTTCTCTGACGGATCCAGCCGTCCGTCGGGGTAGAGACCGTAGGTCCCCTCCAGCAGCTCCCGCGCCTCGCCAGTCAACAGGTCGCGGGCGGAAAGGGCCAGGTCGTGGATGGCTCGGCGTTGGTTATCGGTCAGCGATTGCGGCACATTTTCTCCTTGCCACAGAGGCACAGAGATCACAGAGGAAAAATCCAGTTCACTCTCGGTGTCCTCTGCGTCTCTGTGGCTAAACGTCACATCCGGTACCGTCGAATCCCGTCCTTCAGTAGGCGCGTGTTAAAGTTGAGCAACAAGCCAACCGGTTTCCCCGTCATTTTCAGATAGCTCAGAATCTGCGCTTCAAAGACCGGGACGAATCGCTCCACACTCTTCAGTTCGAGTATCACTGTATCCTCAACCAGGATGTCCAGCCGATGTTCGCCAAGCGCGTGTCCCTTGTACGTCACAGGCACGGGCTTTTGACGTTCGTAAGCCAATCCTGCCAAATCGAATTCGATACACAATGCCGACTCGTAGATGGACTCTAGCAGCCCGGGGCCGAGACGGCGATGTACTTCAATGGCACAGCCGATGATACGCCTGGTGAGGTTATTCAGTTCCTGGTCGTTCATCGAGTCTCCTCGTTCAGCCACAGAGGTATGGAGATCACAGAGAAATTGAAAGTCTCCGTGCCCTCTGTGGCTCTGTGGCTAAGCATAAACCTTTGTATGGTAGCTCCCCCGCCCCTCGTTCTCCGCAATGCCCATAAAACGCAGGCTGCTGCGCCCCTCGGTGGTGGCCGGCATAAACAGCACGCATGGCACCCGCGTGCGGCCCTTCATCTCGTCCAGGAGTTTGGAGACGCGGTAGATGTTGGGAGCCAAAGCACCGGCGCGAACGATGAAAGCGATGTAGCGATCGGGGTCCAGTTCCGCCAGCCGCTCGGCCAAAAGGTCGGGCAGCGGGCGCCAGTCTGGGTCGGAAAGGTAGTCCTGAATCTGCAACTGCGCCGCTTCGAACCCGGCCCGCCGCTCCAGTTCCACCACAGCCTCGATCCCCTCGCTCTCGTCAATCGCCTGCCACAGGAGTTCGGCCAGGGACACAAACGCGACTTTGCGGTTGGTGTCGTTTTCCAGCCGGGTCTTGAGCAGGTCAACCTCGCGGCGCACGACCCATTCCTGCTCTGGCGGATAACAGAAGATGGCAAAGGGCAGGTCGTGGTAGATGTAATGCCGCATCGGGGAGGCCTTCAGATCTGCCTCCAGGGTTCTAACGCGCTCTTTCATTTTCGTTTTCGAGGAGGACATGGGCATACTCCGTCAGGCTGGCGGCCGGGAACTCGATGCGGATCACCGAGCCGGCCGCGTGGTAAGTCAACAAGTGCTCCTGGTGCGCTTCGATGAAGAAGCGCTCTACACCTTCTACGGGCAGGAAGAAGAGCCTCCAGTCGTCACTCTGGAGGACGAGGTGGCCAGAGCGCTCACGCTGCTGGAGCCAGAGAGCGATCAGGGCGAACGATGGCGTCGGTAAGTAGATGGGCGTCAGGTGCTTGTTGACGGCCCCCTGGAGCACGCCAAAGTCGCGTAGCGCGGCCATCGAGTTCTGCGCCACCCGCAGGATTGTTTTGTCACCCCAAGGTGTCGTCGTTTTGCCCTCGGCGACCCAATTACGGACGGCGCGCACCACGACCTCGATGGGCAGGTCGGTGTAGCCCGCCAGGTGGCGGGGGTAGAGCGTCTCGACGACGATATCGCGCAGGGTACGGTCGTTCTGGGCCGAGAAGAAGTAGAGCAAGGGATCAATCCACTGGGCTGGCGCACCGTTCTGGGTCAGCGTCACCAGCGCCGTACCGACGTCGGCATCGTCGAAGTAACGCTGGCGGAAGATGAGCAGAATGTCCTCCACGCGCTTACGCGAGGCTTTGCCAAAGATGTTCTCCCGCCGGGCGCGGTCAAGATTCTCTGCCACCGACCGTTCTGCATCCCACGCAGCCAACAGGACCTTGGTGTCGGCGATTAGAGCACTGGCCTTGATGATGCGGCTGGTGTAGGTGGGTTCAGATGATTCACTCAAGTTCCTTACTCCACGCAGAATGGGAACACCAGCTCGCCGGGAGCGCCCTCCAGATAGGCCCAGGCCAACGTCCGTGCCCGGTGCGCCAGCGGCGAGACGCCGGCCGGGCACGGTGGGATGTCAATCTCCAATCCGTGGGCGTTTGTCTCTCTTACGACAGTATAGGGTGCGGGATCCCTTGTGAGGTCAAGCAAGTGTTGACGCAGTGTCTCCAGCGTCGTGATGGGTTCCTCCGGCACGGGGATGGCGAGGAGAGGCGCGAAACGCAAAGCGAGTTTGTCCTGGTTGTCTGCGTCGAGCCGGTAGAGGTGCAGAGCCCCGCTGTTGACCGGGCACGCAGCCTGGTGGCGTGCGAGAGCAGCGGCCAGTGCCAGGCTCCGAGCCGCCAGGGGAGGCGCCGTAGGGAAGATACGTTCCAACAGAAAGCCGGCGTGCGGGGTGAGCGACTCGTCGTCCCACCAGGCCAGGCTGTCCCTATTGGCAGCCCGGGCCACCAGGAGACGCAGACCCAGGATCATGCGAATCCCTTCCGGTGTGAGGTTGTCGGTAGATGTGTGTTCAGACATTGAAGAAGGCACCTGGTGAAAAGCAAAAAGCCCATCTCTTGCGCGGGACGGGCTCCTGTGGTACACTATCCACACCTTGGCGCCCGCACTGCGCCAGGGGTCACGCCTCCGGCTCCCGCATAGCCGTGAGGCTTTTTCTCTTCGATAGAGATTGTAACACAATGCAGGTGGGTGGGCAAGTCACCGCACCCCTAATCCTCCCAACCACCACCTTTGCTGTCTGGTACGAGCTCACTTCGCCGGGCTGAATGTAGACCACAACACCGCAACCCGCCCCATCACACAGTGCAAGCATTGCACCAGAAGTCTGTGCAAACTTTGCACTGAGAACCTGTGCAGCCACACACTTCGCCGGGAGACGCCGTTTCTTCGACTGGTCACCGGCGAGTGCGGATGTCCCAGGCAGTTCTCCCACACCAGCAGCGCTTCGCGCACCCGGCCGGCAAAGTCGGCAAACTGCACTTCGGGCCAGCGGCTACCTTCCCCCCGGCGGTTGGAGATGCCGCAGTCGGCGGGCGTGGGCCAGCAGGGAGCGGACGCCGGGGTCAAACGTGGCCTCGGCGCGGGCCAGCAGTTCCTGCCACGTGAGCATGTGGGTCTGCTCCGGCGCCAGACGCAGAGCGCGCCGGAAATGCTCGAACTCGGCGGCGTGAGGCACGCCGTTTCGGTTGAGGTTGAGTTCGTTCACAATCGCCAGCAGGTGCGGCTCCAGCGACCATCCACCCGACCGACATAGTTCGTTAGCCAGGATCAGGTGGCGCAGCAGTTGATAGAAGCGCCGCATCGTGGCTTCCCAGTCCTGCATATCAGCCAGCAGAGCGCGCAGCGGCTGCTCGTAGCTCGGCGGAATGGGGCTCTTGTTCCCCCGCTCCCAGGCGCGCTCGTGGGCGCCCGGCCTGCCCAGCTTGCACTCCACCATCACCGGGGTGCGCTGCCCCTTGAGGATGACGTCGGCTTCTGTGTGGTAGCCCCTCCAGGGCTCTGCCCGCTTGAGAGCGGCCCTGATCTCCGGCATGGGTTCGGCGGCGTCCCAGGGCCGATGCCAGTAGAGCACCTGGAAGTCATCCTCTAGCCCTAGCGCACGGGCGACCACGTCCAGATGACCGGTGCGCTCCAGGGTGCGGAACAGGTTCCAGGAGAGGGCGTCCTCGCTATCCTCGCTGGCCAATCCGGGGTGATCGGGGACGGACGTGTTGGCCCCGAAAGTGTCCCGCCCGGCCTTCCAGGCCAGGGGAGGTACGTCGGCGTCCACGACGATGTTGTCGCGCCAGTCGTCGTAGACCTTGACGCCGGATCGGGTGATGGTGTATGGCTTGCCCGGCTTCGGCGCGGTGAGCGACAGTGGCAGTTCTGGCTGCTTCATCGCCACGAGCGGATCGTAGGCCAGGTAGTAGCCTGGAGGTAGCGTCACCTCGACGGCATCGGGTGTTTCCCAATCGCCTATCAGCCCGCGCTCGACCGCCTGCGCCGCGGCTTCCTCAGGCGAGGAGGCAAAGATCACCACACAGTGGCTGTTGCTTTCCACCTGGTAGACTCTGAGCGGCATATCTCCATCTCCTGGCGCGTCTGGTTGGATTTTCACCGATTCGGTCGCTGAAGGAAATTGTAACACAGCGTGGAACGGAGAACAAATCACCCGCTTCTTATCGCTACGAGGACACGCTCATCGTGCTTTCTAATACGATTCCTTGTCTTGTGGTATAATCATCGGCAAATGGCTTGCACAAACTAGGTTGAGGAGGGATCAATGGGCATAGAGAAAATCAGTCTTACCCTGTACGACCTCCTGGGGTACCTGCTCCCAGGGTATGTACTACTATTCGTTTGTTCGCTGATTGAGGCTACATTCTTGGATAGCAGCCTGTTGAATCTGTCTCGCATCACGGATGACCTGTTGCCCTCTGTTATTGTTGCCTATTTCCTTGGTCACGCATGTCACGGTGTCGGGTCTCTACTCAGGGACTCTTTGCACAAGTGGTTCAGCGGGCGCGAACTCCGTCTGAGTTCCTCACTCTTCGAACGTGCGCGGGAGGTAGCAAAAGACACATATGGTGCTAGACTGGCCGAGGACGAGAAGCTAGATACCTTGGAAACGTACTTGCTGGCCGATAGTTACCTCGTTGCCTCGGAATGTGTCATCGATCGGGACATAATGATTGCTCGAGAGGGCTTTTTCAAAGCATCAATGGTTTCCTTTGGCGCTCTCTTCATTGTGTTACTATGTTCGCTAATTGTGGGAGGAGTTAGGATTCAGACCGAACCAGGCGTATTTGTCGATTTCGCGTGGATCGCGACTGTTGTCCTGGCAGTGATAATACTTGGCTTGACTCTTCTGTTTCGGAAGAGATTTATGGCTCTCTGGGAATTGGCGTGGTATCCCCCATATGTGGGGGTTGGCGTCTCCTGCCAAAGTGGTACAATTGGCTCATCATATTCAAGGAGGTCATCAACCATGGCAATTCCACTCCGTTTT
>Ga0114918_10005278_pt1 | contig 11104 bp, 11 predicted proteins | sample LantaG_FD_87015 | JGI IMG/M metagenome (GOLD analysis project Ga0114918, IMG submission 87015) | Deep subsurface microbial communities from Baltic Sea to uncover new lineages of life (NeLLi) - Landsort_02402 metaG | ecosystem: Environmental > Aquatic > Marine > Oceanic > Sediment | place... | reverse complement strand
GAGAGAGAGAGAGAGAGAGAGAGAGAGAGAGAGAGAGAGAGAGAGAGAGAGAGAGAGAGAGAGAGAGAGAGAGAGAGGGAGAGAGAGAGAGAGAGAGAGAGAGAGAGAGAGAGAGAGAGAGAGTTTGTCGTTGGGAGAGGGCGGAGAGAGAATCGAGGGGAAGCGGAGCGAGAGAATAGGGGGAAGAAGCGGGGGAGGTGGAAGACGAGAGGTTGCAAAGCAAAAAAAGAAGAGAAAAAACTTGAGTTGAGCATCATTTTTTTCGAAAGAAGAAGAAGAAGAAGAAGAAGCAAACGGACGAGAGAAGAAAGGAAGAAGAGGGGAAAGGCAAAGCTCTCTCTCCTCCGCTCTTTCTCTTCTCTTTCTCTCTTCACGATGCCGTCCGCGTCGCTGGTTTTCTACTCGCCGACGGTGGCGTCGACGTCGGGCCCGGCGTCGTCGCAGCAGCAGGACAGGAGGATGACGAGTCGCATCTTCCTCGAGCGAAGACGCTGCAGCGCTGTCTCCCTGTCTCGCGGGAGGAGGCCCTCGCTGCTCGTCGTCCAAGCCGCCGCGCCGCCCAGCTCTTCGCCCGCGGCACGCAGGGACGCCGCGTCTGCGTCTGCGCGCGTGGAAAAGCAGCTGCAGAAGCAGCAGCAGCAGCTCGTCAGCAACGTCGTCCCTCTCTCTGTCGTCGCCCCGTCCCGATCGTCGCCGACGCCGCTCGACCGTCCCAAAAACAGGACTTCGAGCGCGTGGGTCCCTCCCCAGGCGCCCATTCTCTCCGGCGGCGGGGGCGGCGTGTTCTTCTTCTGGCAGCTCGGTGAGTAGAAATGGTTTCCAGTTGCATTAAAGGCTCGCATCCGGAGAGTTTGAATGTTGAAATGGGGGGAGGAGATGGCGCGCCCCGAACCTCTTTTCGACGGTATGCGTTCTCGCTTCCGGTCTCGACGACGCATTCCTTCCACCTTCCGCGCGGGGCTCTCTGGGCGCGCTGTGCTTTTCGTGCTCCCCCGGATGCGCCCATCGCATTTTTCTGGGAGCTCCCGTCAGTTCCAACGACGGCGTCGAGCTCGATCGCTGGAAGCGAGAGAGAACGAAGGGTTCGATCGAGACGACCTTCTTCTCCCTTCCGAAGAAAAGGCGCTGCTCTGCCCCTCAAAAATCAAAAAAAAACGCGGGAAACCTCGTGTTCTCACCTCCTCTCTCTCTCTCCCCCTCTCTCTCCCCAAACTCCAAATCTCTCTCCCTCTCTCCCCCCAAACTCCGAATCTCTCTCCCTCTCCGCAGGCGCCATCGACTACATGGCCCAGCGCTACGACCTCGACCGCGTCCACCTCCGCGGGGCCTCGGCCGGAGGGCTCGCGGTGACCCTCGCGGCCTGCGGCGTCAGGGCCCTCGACGCCGCCGAGGCCGCGCACGCGCTGTCGCTCGAGAGAGGCATCTTCGACCGTCCGACGGGCCTGGCGGGCGTCTGGGGCGGCGTCGTGCGCGACTGGCTCGACGCGCTGCTCCCCCACGACGCCGCGGCGCGCTGCGCGGGCAGGCTCAAGCTCGTCGTCACGTCGGTGCCCTCGCTGCAGCTGCGCGCGCTCGACTGCTTCCAGACCCGCGCCGAGCTGATCGACGCGTGCCTCGCGTCGGCGCACGTGCCGTTCTTCCTCGACGGGAGGGGGGCGGCGCGGTTCCGGGGGGAGCGGTTCGTCGACGGGTCGCTCTACGACTTTTTGTGGCGGAACAACAGCGAGCTGCTCGAGGCGGGCGGCGACGCCCTTGTGCTCGACTACTGCCACGACTCGGAGCTCCGGTTCGGGAGGCTCGACTTCCTGAAGAGGCTGGATCTGGACGGGGCCAAGGCGCTGATGGCTTCGGGCGCGGACTACGCTCGGAGGCAGGAGGAGGCAGGCGTGCTCGAGAGGTACCTCGGGGCAGTCAAGAAAGTGAGCATGGCGGAGGGCGGCAGCGGAAGCAGCAGCGGGATCATCCTTCCGTCGTCGGCGGTCGGAGTGATTCGGACTCCGGAGGCCGGGCTCGCCGCTTGAAGAAGGCTTTTTCGTATTGTTTTTGTTTTTCCCGCTAGGGGGAGAAACAAGCGCCTTCAGCCAAATAGAGAGAGACTTAACGAACGACAAATCCCTTTTTAGCTCCCCCCACCCGCGAAAACCTACGTCCCCTTTTTTAGTTTCTTCTCTTTTTTTTTACTTGCCGTGCGACGTCAACCCTTGCTGCTGCTGCCTTGTTCTGCGTCTCTGTTTTTTTCCTTTACGTTTCGTTCGCGCCCATTAGCGTTTGTGTAACAGAAGAGAAAAGAAAAAAGAAACAAGAGTTCTTCAATCTTCTCCCCCCCACCCCCACCCCCACCCTTCCCGACCTCCGCCCCCACTCTTCAGCTCCCGCTTCCGCCCTTTTTGAGCGACTCGAACCGCTTCGCGAGCTCGTCCAGCTCCGACGGCTTGGCGACCGTGCCTCCGCCCCCTCCCGTGTTCGGCGGCGGCGTCGGAAGGCCCAGCGAGGACGACGAAGAGGAAGCGGAGGGCTTGGGGGGAGCGAGGGAGGCGCTGTTCTTCGGCGGGGCCGGGGCCTGCGCGACCGAGTCGACGCTGTCAAGGGGGCCCGGCTCCCCCGAGTCCTGCTGCCGCTGCTGCTTCTCCTCGCTCGTCGAGGGCGAGCTCTCTCCTTCTCCTTCTTCCCTTGGCTGCCCGCCGGCCGCCGTCGCCTTCTCGTCGACCTCGACCGCGACGGCCGCCTTTGGCGCCTCCTCCCTTTCTTTTTTGGGGTTTGCCGCCCCGGCGTGCCGCTCCGCTTCGTCCGCGGCGGCGCTCGCCCTGACCGCGGCTGCCCTGGCCGCGGCGGCGGCCTCCTTGGCGGAGGACGGGCCGGCGGGAGGCGGCGCCGGCAGGCTCTCTCTCCCGTTGTCGCCGTCGCTGCCGGCGGCGGCAGGAGCGGCAGCGGCTCCTCCTCCCTCCTTTTCCTTTTTCTTCGCCGCTTTCGGGTCCTCAGCGAGCAAGCCGACGCCGCCACCTCCTCCTCCTCCTCCTTTCTTCCTCATGTCCTCCACGGCGGCCTCCTCGTCGAACTCGACCCCGCCAAACTCGGCGGCGATCCGGGCCAGCGCCGCGGCCTTGGCTTCCGGCAGCGGCACCGCAACAGCGAGCAGCCTCGCGAGCCCCGGGCTCACACGCCATTTCGAGACCGCCGTGGTTTCCTCAGAGGCCTCCTCGGCGTACTCGCGCCCAAACTTCTTCGCCAGCATGTTGCTCAGGACGGTCAGCTCCGGCAGCAGGTCGTCTCCCAGGCGCGGGGCGGCGAAGACGAGCGACGACAGCGCCTCGATCATGTCCTCCGGGGCCGTGTCCAGCTTCTCGAGCAGCGAGGCGCGCACGCCGACGAGCTCGAGGTGGAGCTCGAGGGCGTCGAAGGCCTGGAGCAGAGATTCTTCGCGGAGGACGGCCTCGACGCGGATGCGGGCGGAGTCTTCTTTTCCTGCCTTGAGGAGGTCGGCGACCTCTCGGCGGAGCTGTTTGAGCTGTTGAGGTGTTTTTTTTGAAGGGGGGGGGGTTGGAAGGAGAGGAGGTTGGCGAGAAGCTTGATGAGAGACAGTTAATTCGACCGCTGTTCGCTCGTGTCCTCTCTTCTCTCTCTCTCTCTCTCTCCCTCTCTCTCTCTCTCTCTCTCTCTCTCGCACGCGCGCGCGCGCGCTTTCTGTTTTCTGCTCGCAACGCACTTGGATCGTCTTCTTGTTGCGGAGGAGCTTAATACGCGCGACGCCCAGCTGGCACTGCGTGCGGGCCTTGGAGGCCTTGAAGCCGAAGAGCCAGGGAACCATCGAGGTTCGAGTCGAGCGATGGTTCGCCTTCGTTCTGGTCGTCCTGTCGGAATTGTGCTGAGCGGAATTTCCATTCCTTTCTCTCAGAGAGACTCTCTTTTTTCTCTTCTCCTTTTCTGCATGCGGCTGAGGTCCCCGAATGCCGCGCTTCGAGCCAGTTCGAGCCTTCAGAGGGGAATCTGTCGACGTGCTCGATGCCCAATGAGCACCAGGGCCGCTCCCTCGCCGTCGCGAGAGCAGGAAGGGGAGGGAGCATCGTCGATCGCACCGTCAACCTCTTCGACGCGAAGAGACCTCCTCCTCTCCTCCTCCTCGCTCCTCCTCCTGGCGTCCTCCTCCTCTTCCCCGCGCCCGTCCCTCGCCGCCCCGCTCGTCGACGAGAAAGAGGCCGAGGCGGCCATCTCCTCCGCCTCAGGCTCCGTCGTCAGCGTCCTCGCCGCGCGGAGGGGCCCCTCGAAGCCGCTGAGTCCCCTTTGTTCGGGCGTTGCGGTGCTGCCGGGAGGCGTCGTCGCCACCGCGGCACACGCGCTCGCCGCCGCGGCGGGCTCGCCGCTGTTCGTGAGGATACGAAGGAGGGACGGTTCTCCGGGTGATTTGGTCTTCGGGGCCTCGGTGATCGGAACGGAGCCCGCATCCGACGTCGCCCTGCTGCGTGTCGACTTTTCCTCCTCTGCTTCTTCTCCCTCCGCTCCCTCTCTTCCCCCGTCGCTCCTCCTACCGCCCTTGCCCTTCGGCCCCTCCTCCTCCCTGAAAGTCGGCCAGGCTCTCTTCGTCGTCGCGGCCCCCTCGGGCGCCGGCGCCCCCTTGGCGACCGCGGGCGTCGTCTCCGGCCTCAAGAGGGCCGTCGCGCTCCCGCAGGGCTCGTCGGCCGCTGCGATTCCGCCGCTCGTGACGGGGTGCTTGCAGACCGACGCGCCCTTCGCAGGGGCGGGGTGGGCCGGGGGAGCGGCGGTGGACTCTTCGGGGGCTCTGGTGGGGATCGCGACCACCGTGAGAGGGGGCGGCGGCGGCGGGGGCTTTGGGGGCCGGGGCGCGGGGACGTCGGCGACCGGCGTCGGTTTCGCGCTGGCGTCCGACAACGTCGCCGCGGCGGTGGAGCGGATAATGCGGTAGAAAGAAAAGAATTCGGGGGTGTTGTTTTTACACGTGCAAAGAATTTCAAGACGCTGGAAAATTTGAAAGAACGAGCGTCGGCTGTCGGTGGTGGTGGTAGGAGGGGGGCAAAAAACGAAAACGAGAAAAACTGATTTTTTTTGTGAAACGCATCAGACCTTTCTCTCTCCCTCTCCCTCTCTTCTCTCTCTCTCTCCCTCTCTCAGCCGCAGCATCAGCTACTCCTCGTCCGACACCGCCCCGGACTCGTCGACCCACTCGTAGTTCGGCTCGCTCCAGCACCGCGGCTCGACCCCCGTGACGGCGAACGCGGCCCTCTCGAGCGTCCGGAAGAAGCCCCGGCCCGTCCTCGCCTCGCCGTCGTCGCCGCACGCGCCCAGGTCGAGCAGCGGGTTCCACAGCCCGCTCACGATCGCGTAGTTGCCCTCGAACGGAGCGCGGTGGTGCGCCCCGTGCGCCTTTCTGGAGACGAGCACTCCGCTGTCCTGCAAGGCGACGACGAGCGCTGGGAGCTGAGACTTTTTCATGTGGCTCCACGCGTGGAACTGCTGCGACATGCAGCCCAGCGAGATCGTCGTCGCGGTCATCAGGTCTGCGAAGCCCGACGTGGAGAGGAGCGGGTGGCAGGCGGAGGAGGAAGGGTCGAGAAGGTCGCCGGGAACGACGGGGACGTTGGTCGCGACGAGCAGCAGCGCCGCGACGGGTGCGAACGGCGCGAAGACCTTGTGAAGGTTGTTGGCGAATTCGCGCTGGGTGATGGTCCAGGGTTTCTGTTGGTACGGGGAGGTTCATTTGGGTGGCGGGGGGAGAGAGAGAGGGGGGGCGAGAAGAGGTGAGCGGAGGGAAAGGGGGGAGAGAGAGAGAGAAAGGGGAGAAAGAGTTGTTCCCTCGAGAAAGGGGGAAAAACCCCCGAAAAAAACTCGGAGAAAAGAAAAAAACAAATCAGACTCTCTCTCTTCGTACCTGGTGGTGCCCCTGGAACGCAGCGATCTGCCCCCCGACGATCGGCGTGCTCCCGTCGCCGTAGTTGTCGACCGACCAGTGGTAGACGGCAGTCAGGAAGTCCGAAAGCAGGTACGAGGCTCCCAGCGCGACCGCGACCGAGGCCAGGCCTCCTCCTCCTCCGTTCTGCTGGAGGCACTTCTCGACGCCCTGCGCCGCAAGCGCCAGGAGCAGGGCGGAGGTTCCCGCGACCAAGGCGCGGTGCTCCCAGGTCGAGGCGAGCTCGTCGGCGGAGGCGCCCGGGTTCTTGCGGTCGGCGAGGGAAATGATAGTAGGAGAAGAGGCCGAGGGAGCGGCCGAGGAGGAAGAGGTCGACGCGAGAGGCGCGACCGACGAGGACGAGTCGGATGCGACCCCGCCGTCCTCCGCAAACGCCGCGTCGAGCTTCTTGTTTTCCTCGCTCGGCAGCGCCAGGCTGCGCTCCAGCGCGGTCGCGGCGGCCGAGGCCTCGTTGCGCAGAGCGGTGGAGGTCTCGCCGGGGCGGGTGGCGACCCGCGTGACGACGATTGGTCGGCGAGACACGTCGACCAATGCGCCACCGCGGCTCGTTGGTCGAGCGGCGAGATTGCGGGTCGCGCTGGCTGGTCCCGAGGCATTTTGGAGCGTTGCGCCCTGCCTCGCGGTTAGCAAGGTCAATTTCATATCGGATTCGAGCGGAAGGAGACTGGTGTGGCGCGACGGAGCGGGGCGAGAGGGATGTCGAAAAACCAAGTCAAGGAGTGAGGCGAGAAAGAAACCGACAAAGGAGCAAGCAGATTTTTTTCTTGATTTTCTTCGATTTTCTTCATTTTCACTTGACGTTGCCTGCAGCGGACTTTCTTCGGATTGCTCCGATTCCCTCCACATGCGCGCCTGTAAGCAGCGCTGCTCCCCTCGCTATTCCACTTCCTGGCCAGGTCCCTGCAGCAGCAGCAGCAGAAGCAGGCCACTGCCGCTGCAAACGAGGGCTCGATCCGCTCTCTCTTCGACCTCTTCTTCTTCTTCCTCGTCGCCTCCCCGAGTCTACCTCCAGGTGACCCCGCTCGAAGGCTTATCCTTCCTCGACTCGGGCCCGGCCGAACTGTCTCCACACGCAGTGGTCGTTCTGGAGATTGGGAGCGATGTGCGAATAGAGCAAGAGCAGCAGCGGCAAGTCTTCGCATTTGACTTTTTGCCCCGGGAGCCAAAGCAGCTCTCCACGGCGCTCGCTCTCTTTTCGGGGAGGGCGGTCGAGGCGACGGGGAGGGAGCGGCGCCTGTCCCGCGTTCCGAAAAGGCGCTGCGTGCTCGTTTGCTGTGAAGGAGGAGAGGCGACGAGCAAGGGCAGCAGCGGCAGCGGCAGCAGCAGTACCAGCAGCAGCGCAGAGGAAGAAGAAGCAACGGCGGCGGCGGAAAATAACACGAGCCTCCTCGCCGTCGCCCGCGCGAGGCTCCGAGCCTGGGAAGACACGCCGCTCGTCTGGCGCCGCTTCGACTGCACGCATGCGGCCGTCGAGCTAGCCGCTGAGCTCGCCGGGGTCGAGGAGAGCGCGGCGAGGAGGGCGCTGGAGAGGGCGTGCTCCTCGAGCTGAGGACTTGCTTTCTCGAGGTCATTTTGAGTTTTCTTTTTTGATCTACAGGTTGGTGGGGGACTAATATTTCTTTTCTCTTCTTGTCGTTTGTGTTTTGTTTTTTCACTGGCGTGCTTGTGCGTTCCGCGCTGTATATTATGTAAAGTAAGAGGCAAAGGACCTTGAGAGACAGGGGGAGAGAGTTTCAAGACAAAAAAAGAGGCAAAGAAAGGGTGACGGCGTTTTTTCTTTGGCCTTCAGGCCAGCCCTGACCTCCCGCGCCTCCCTCCTCCGCCTCCGGCCGTCGCCGCCGAGGCAGCGGCCACGGCGGCGGCCGCTGCGGCCGCGGCGCCCGCGGCAGCAGCCGTCGCGACACCGCAAGGAGAGCCGGCGCACGGCGCGAGGCCGCTGTTCGCTGCTGCTGCTGCTGCTCCCGGCTGAGGGGCGACGGGGCTCGCTCCCGCTGCTGCGGCAGAGAGTCCGTTGGCCGCCGCCGGCGTTGCCGCCCCGAGAGTGGGAGCAGGGGCGCCTGCTGCGCCTCCGCCGCTCCTCGCTGCTGTTTTCGAGACGGGGAGCGGAGAGCTGAGCATTGCTGTCGCCTCTCCGTCTTCGTCGCCGCCGACGCCGCCTCCGAAAAAGGACAGGGCGGCGTTGATGGTGCTGGGGGAGAGGGGAGGGCGGGCTTGCTGCTGGAGCTGCTGCGCCTGGAGCTGCTGCTCGTGCTGCTGCTGCTGCTGTTCGTCAGCAACGGGGGCACCGGCACCGGCAGCCGCAGCGGCGGCTTCTGCCTCCGCAGCAGCTCTTCCGTCCCGCTGCTCCATCTCCTCTATGGTCTCGGCCGCCGCCGCCAAGGCCTCGGCCGCGGTGAGCCCTTCGCCCGTCTTGTCGAGGCCCATCTGGTAGAGCACCTGTTTTTTTTTTTTGGGAGGGGGGGGCGATTTCGAAAAGAATTTGAAAAAGAGTGAGGTTTTTTTAGTTTTTCATCTCGCTCGTTCTTCTCTCTCTCCCTCTCTTTCAAGACATCTCTCACCTCTTCCGCCCCCGTGATCCTGAACGGCGCGTCGTGGAAGTCGAACGCGGCCGCGGAGTTGTCCTCGGCGATCTGAACCTCCACGGCGGCGTCCGGGCGGACAGCGATGAGGATGAAGGGGAGGGGCAGCGGCGTCGGCAGCGAGAGCGCAGGCGGCGGCGCTGCCGCGGCCGTCGCCTCTCCGCCTGCCGCCGCCCCCGCTCCCTCTGCCCTCGCCGCGACCTCGGCGGCCTCGGCGGCCGCCTTGGCCGCGGCGGCCCTCAGCAGGGGAGCCGGCGCGTCGGCGTTCCTCGCGATCAGGTTGACGAACGCGGTGGCCTGCCGCGACAGCTCGTCGACAAACGCGGCGCCGCGGTCGGCCGCGGCGCGCAGGCGGTCGCGCTCGGCGCGGAGCTTGGCGAGGCGCGCCGCCGTGGAGAGGCCCGCTGCCGCGGAGAGGCCTGCGCCGCTTGCCCCGGAGGCAGCAGCCGCAGCGTCCTCCGCCGTCGCTCCCGCTCCCCCTCCCGGGGCGCCGTTGCCCCTCGCCGCCGTCGCCGCCGCAGACGCCAGCGCCGCCCCCCCGGGGAGCGGCAGACCCCTCCACAGAATCTCCTTCTTCTCCTTCGTGTTGATGTCCATCGCCATCAGCACGTTCAGGGCGTCGTAGACCCGCCGCCGGATGTTCTTCTCGTCGAACGTGTTCTGCTTCCCGAGGACCTGCCTGCGGATCGGGCGCACCCCCGCTCCCGCGTCGGCTTCCGCGGTGCTGCCGCAGCTGTACCGGCCCCTGCCTCCCGCGGGGGCCGGCAGGGAGGTCGCGAGCGCCTCCCAGGGGACATCTGCTGCTCCCGCTGCCGCTGCCGCTGCGCCGCCGCTCCCCTGGGAGGGCCCTGGGGAGGGTCCCTCGGGGGCGGCGGCCTCGACGGCGGCGGCCTCGGCCTTGAGGTCGCGCACCAGCTCGTCGGCGACCTCGTTGTACGTCGTCAGGCCCTTCGACTCGACCTTCTCGCAGACTTTGAGCGAGAAGTGGCGCAGGCCCATGTTGTTGGCGCCCGCGGTCGCCGAGTAGACCGCGCTTGAGGGCAGCGAGGGGAAAGCGTCCGAGGAGGAAGGGTTGGGGGAGACGAAGGCGTCGCCGGCATCCCCCCTGGCGTTTGCTCGCCGCTTGTTGCTGCCGCGGCCCGTCGTCAGCGCCGCCGCGGCGGCGTTTTGCGCCGTCGTCGTGCTGTTGCCGCCGCAGCCGCCGTTCTCTTCGCCTCCGCCGCCCGTCTTCGCGCGCCTGACGTCCGCGGCCGCGGCCGCGGACGCCTGCGCCGCGGCGGCCAGCCTGCCCCTCGCGTCCCTGGTCGCCTCGGCGGCCCGCGCGGCGAGGGCCGCCGCGGCCCGCAGCGCGTCCCTGCCGCCGACCATGTCGCCTTCGGACTCGAGGTAGGGGGGGGGGGCGGTCTGCTGCTCCAGCCCTTGCTGCTGCTGCTCCCGCCCTTGCTGCTGCTGCTGCTCCCGCCCTTGCAGCTGCTGCTGCTGCTGCTCTTGCTGCTGCTCTTGCTGCTGCTGCTGCTGTTGCTGGAGCTGCTGGAGCTGCTGCTGCTGCTGAAGCTGCTGCTGCAGGAGCTGTTGCTGCTGCAGGAGCTGGCCGTTGCTGTTCTGGAGCGCAGAGGTCGGGGAGCCGGAGGGTAGGAGCGGGGAAGGGGAAGGGAGAGGGCGAGAAGCAGAGGCCGCCGCTGCCGCCGCCGCTTCAGCTGCGGCGGCGGCGGCGGCGGCAGAAGCTGAAGCGGCAGTGGCGGCCTTTGCAGCCGCCGTCGCGGTCGCTCCGTTGGCTGCTGCTGCTCCCGACTGCTGCTGCGTCCATTGCTCTGTCGGTGTTTCGAGTTCGGGAGAGGGGGTCGGAGGGAAACTAAGGGTGAGTTCGAAAGTTCCCCTCTCCCAGGAGAGCGGCTTGGTTCGCCCTCGCCCCTCTTTCTCCCGAGCAATCGGCCGATTGGCGCCGAAACAGAGTAGTAAGGAAAAATCAAAGCTTCTTACCGTGCATTCGCACTTCTGGGAGCTCTCCCTCGTGTATCAGGCCCAGCTGAGACGCGTACTCATACATGCCCTGGTTTTTTGGAGGAAGGAGGAAAGAGGGAGTGTCCCAGAAAGAGAGAGAGCGAAGAGGGTGAGTTCAGAGAGAACTGAAGAATTGAGGGCCGAACAAAAGCGGCAAGCTCTTGTTCGCCCTCTTTTCTTTTCTTTTTTTTTCGCGCGGGAGGCCCCTTGCGGTGTCTTGCGAAACAATTGCTGCCCACAGCTTGGTAAAGTTCGTCGATTTCGAGGCGCCCAGGTGGACACTGAACAAAACGCGAGAGGGAAGAGGGCTCCCCGCGCGACGTTTCGGTTCGCTCCTCTCTTTTTTGCCTCATGCCTTTCTTTTTTTCCCTCTCAATCACTAGGTGATCGACTTCGAGCTTCTCTCTCTCTCTCTCGTTCTCTCCCCCCCGCGCGCGCATTCAGGGCCAGCGCTCGCCCTTGCTTCCAATTCTCACCGTGTCATGAAAGTCTCGCAGCAGCTCGTCGTGGAGATTCAGGGGCTGCGGCGACGCGGCCTCCATGATTGAGGCCGAACTGATTGTTTTCCGTTTCGTGTGCTAGCTCTCTCTCTCTCTCTCTCTCT
>Ga0114918_10005277_pt1 | contig 11104 bp, 22 predicted proteins | sample LantaG_FD_87015 | JGI IMG/M metagenome (GOLD analysis project Ga0114918, IMG submission 87015) | Deep subsurface microbial communities from Baltic Sea to uncover new lineages of life (NeLLi) - Landsort_02402 metaG | ecosystem: Environmental > Aquatic > Marine > Oceanic > Sediment | place... | reverse complement strand
TTTATCAAGAAGGTTTTGGAAAGAACGCAGGTCACAGTTATTCTGTAGCATTCTCTTCCAAGCGCTATGCGCCACTCCAACATCACGACCAAACCTTACATAAACCAGCTTAACCATTTCATAGGTTTGCTTCTCTGTAAACTTTTCGTTATTAGTTGTTACTACTGATAGATCCATGTTGTTCCTTTTGGTTTTCACGTTTTGTTAACAACCACTATACCATACCAGTTAACTTTTGTCAAGTTAAATGATATATCTTTTTAGAGGTATTAACTGATTATTGCGGACCCAAAGGTCCGCATAATCGTCTTAATTAGAATGTATCAATCATTGATCAGAATATGTTTTCACATTCTTATTGCTTGGACTGAACAAATTCTTCTGAGTTTCATAAATATAAAGTCTAGCATACAATCCGGATCCTCCACTTATAAATGATGCCATAGGAAGTGTATAATCCCAATTACCTTGGGCTCCAATTGATCCCCAAGTACCAAATACATTAAGTGTTGAACCTACCGAACATCTTTGATACAGTTGTTGTGATCCACCAGTTGGAACATATGAAGCAACTTGGCAAACTTGGTTTTGGGCTCCCGAAGTAGCATTAACACGCCACAACTGTGTATTAAACTTTTTCCATGAACCACTTGCGGTAGGCTTTGGTAGGATCGACCAAGTCCAACAACTTGGTCCACCCAAGTAAGATCCATTACACCCGGTTCCACCAGTATAAACACCATGATAAATATAGCTATATGATGAACGATTTGGAATTCGAATGTAATATACATCAACAGAACCTGAAGTGCCCGTGTCAATAACTACTGGATTGCTAACCTGGTCTTCAGGGTATGTGTAACTATTCAATGCCCAAGGTCCATAGAAGTTGTTATTGCTGCTTGTGTATGGAATTCCAGTGTCAGTTCTAATATGCCCATAAACAAGGGAACCTGCTGTGTTTCTAGCAACAAGTGTAATATATGTTGAACTTGAAGAACGAGGTCTTTCAACACCAATTGACTGTACAGTACCCATTTCCGTAAGAGTATTCCAATTACCCCAAACCCAATTGCCTACTGTGTTTAGTTCACGGATAATATACTTTACATATCCACTAGATCGGTCTATTCCAAAAACAATATAACGCTCCCTTGCCCAAGAACACGGCGCTACAGCTAAAGCCGCTCCGCCATTTGCATTAAAAGCATCACTGGTTTTAAACGTTGGACTGTTTGGAACATAATTCCATGCAGAAGTAACAACAGAACCACTTGTATTAAATTGTTGATGCATCATCATATAGTTTGAACCATTTACGGCAACCATATTGATATTTCCAGGTATTGATGGTGATGTCAATGTGCCCGTAGCAAAAGTTGCCGCACCATATACATTCCTATCCGTTGTTGTTGGAGCGGTAGGTGCCGCAGTCCATGATGTTGTGGTAATAACCGCCTCTTCAATTGTATCAGTATTCTCTTCTTCAGGCGCTCCAGTGTTTACGGTGCATGATGTCATTGCCAAAGCAATTACCATCAATACACAATACAGCTTCGTTAGAATATTCATATTCACTCTCCTTTGTTGTAGATAACATTGTGTTATCTTGGGTTACACGTTTTATTAACAACCATTAACATTAACTTTTGTTAAGTTAAATGATATAGCCTTGTGCTGCTTCTGAGAATCGAACCCAGCGCAGATCGCTTATCAGGCGTTCTAGGGCAACCAGCCCGTCAAACAGCGTTCTAGAGGCATCCTAGCGCGACTAAATGGTATATGAAGCGCTATCTACCCGAACGGAGCAATCACCAACAACATCTAATACATTATTAAGCTTCCTAGCCTCTTGGGCAACTTCTTCATTAAGCTTTGCTCTCAAAATCTGAAGAGAATTATAATATAATTATAACCACCTTTATCGTTTTCTTTTTCAAGAAAATTAAATTGGCATCTTGGATCCTTAAAAGCATTACTGAAAGTTTTCATTAAAAGCCCACAGTCCATCATCATCTGATCAAAACTAACTTCTTGTTTATCGCTCATATTAACCTTTCTTCATTTCAACTCTTTCATTGAGATTTTACTGTTTTTGTTAGTGTTTTTTCTGATAAGCAAAAAGTTATAACGTTTAAGGAGTTTTAATATTATGTTAGTTATAGAAAATCTTACAGATGAGATATTAGAAATGCACCATTGCTAAAAACCGACACGGGAACCACCCGCTTTCTAAAGAGTCAAAAGATTCATTCAACCTCCAGGTCTATTTATTATAGTGAAGCGAATTGGATTTGCACCAATAACTCTGGTTTAGATACATCAGTCCAGTGTTTTGTCTCGTTAAACTATCGCTTCCTGTTCTATATACTACTACTAAACATAAACTATCACCTCAACAATTACCCACATAACACATGCTAGAATTGTAAACCTAGCGTAATCTATTCGATGATTCATTATTCACTCCAATACTACTGGAATTTCGTTTATAATCCCACAATGAGGACATATCACTTTGGGGTAATCAACCGCATCAATTCTTTTATTGAATGATGCTCGGCATGAGCCACATTCAATATAAAACTTTGGACCGCAAAAAAGATTCAAAGTGATAGATATGTTTGAGCCATGAAAAGCATGACATCTAACAACTTTATTAGAAATCATTGTTGCATGGCAGACTATCCACCATCGTGTTCCAAACCATGACAATATCATCGCTCGCGTGACTAGAATTGACCGCGCGAAGTACAGACGTCTTTACCTTTTCCAACTTTTTGCAGTTGGAACATTTTCCACACCGTTTCATGTTCATATCCTTTCACTTTACGTGGCAAAGTCATCGTCTCTCACAAAGATAATCTCAACCTCTTTGATCCCAACGTATTTGATTACTCCCATTATCAATGATTCATTAGCATGAAGCCTAACATAAACTGAAATGTTGTCTTCAGGATCCACACTCATCGTAATATACCACGAATATCTTACAAGTAAAGAGTCTAACAGGTTATATTTTTTGCATAAAGTAAACATACTTTAATACTGAAATATAACCTCCCCTCACCTTCTTAACTGATTGTACCACAAGTTATAAACTATGTCAAGTACTTTATTTGGTTTCCTCACTTACAAGCCAGTTTTCTTGTGGAACCCATTTGCCATCAATCTTAACATAGCAACCACCAAGCGTTATATGCTTACTTTCATATGATGTACTCTCACTGATATCATTACAATCAGTTACATTCACAAAATGAATGAAACTAACTACTCCTATCATAAACAAGGAAAGCACCAAAAACAAAATAACTAATTCTTTTTCCATTATTACATCCTTTTAGTTAGGTTCAATTACTATATTATGAACTTGAGATCCAATTTTGGAATTGTATACATTTTGCAAAGCGGACATAACAGCCTCACCCAAACTATATGCCGCTCGGTCAAAATCAATACTGTATTCTCCATTACAAACTCCAAATGTGGCATCATCACAACCACCAGCATATAACAAATCCGCACTTCTAGAGTCATCAACTGTAGGTGGCGTGATCAATAAAGAAAATCTAAAGTAACGTTGTACCATTACCAATCCTTTATATGGGAATTGTTGGTGAAAACTCACCTTCTGGAGCTTCATGCAAAGTAAAATCAGATACGCAGAAGAACTCAGCTGCATCGTAGAAATGGTCTTGTTTCAACCAGGAAGTAATCTCTCTTTCCTCGTTAGTAAAGTAATTTATTACAGGATCAGTTCTTAAATAAACCCAACCCCCCAAACCAAAGCCTTTCCATTCTTTATATTGACCAAGCCTTTTTTGGATTGCTTCGATTGTTTCGATAATCTTATTTGCTTGCTCTTTATCTTTTAGAATACCAATGCAATCAATTTCATCTCTTCCATATTGCCAGATTATTGCATACATTTCAAACACTCCAATGTCGATGACATCTTGCCAGTTGAGCATCATCGCGATAATATGCTACGTTCTTATCCGAATTCCACCCAGTTTGACCGTACACCCTGTTGTGATATTCAATAACTTTGGGAAGCTTCTTTAGCTCATCATAACCATCGCAGGATACAGTAACAACATTCACCCCATTAGGCAACTCTTCCTGGCTCAATACGGGAATCATGTTATCTACTGCCTTCGCTCTAAAACCATGAGAACCAGGTACGCTTGTTTCAAGTTTCATTTCACTATCTTTCTTTAAAGAAACGATACAACTGTTCAGAAGTTAAAGGCTTCGTTACAATAAAACCATTATCAATCATCGCTTTATTGTAAACTTCTGGGTTTATATAAATATCAAACCACATTAGAGCGTTATTAAGTAGTTTTCTCATTCCTACCCTCACCTTCTTAAACCACTATAACACGCCGAATAGCGCAAGTCAAGCGGTTTATAATGTTTATTCGAAAACCGGCGCGATACTTCCTTGTGTGCTCGATTTTTGTAATAATTTCGTTACCCCCTATAATCACTTTTAATTAGAATAAAAGGCAACTCCTCTTCAGGTGCATTGCTTTTAGCATAAGGCAATTCAGCACCCTCGTCTGCTCCAAACGCTTTTACGGAATCCACACCCAAAACCTCCCCATAAGTTTCGCTTTCATTAACGTAAACATAAATCGGCAAATCAGGGTCAAGCGTTTTAAGCTTTTCAATTAGATCATCACGATTCATATTACTTGCTATTCCTTTCATCTTCATCTGAGACAAGACTGCCAAGTTAGAAGAATTTGTCAATCATTATCTTCTAATTCTTTTAACTCTTCATATGATGGCTCAGTCCCATATCCAATATCAATTAACTTAATTGTATAAAACTTACCATTCTTTCCAACTACCATGTTTGAAGGTCTGAAATCTCTGAAGTCGCTATCAATAACTTTTCTAACTGTTTTCAATACGTTTCCCATATCTACTTTGGAAATATTGTTCGATATTCCAACTTCATTTCCTTCAATTAAAGAATTTGTTATCTCTAATATAACAGCTTTATCACTTAGTTCTTCAGATAAGATTTTAAAAACCTCTTTAGGTTGCCTTGAAATGTTACTTCCAATATAAAGCATCAAGGTGTTTGCGGTAGAGAACGGCAAATCAGATCCTCTTTCTTGCTCTATAGCAAAAACAGAAGGTCCTTTTGGTGGGCTAAGTTTCGTGACTTTATATATCTTTATGATATTGTTGTTTATTACAGTAATGTCTTTCTTAGAAAGCTTCTTGCCACTTACTTTGTCTCCAAGCTTAAACTCCCCATTCTGAATCTTTCTAACAATATTCATGTTAAAAGCTTCAGAAGAATCTGTTGTAAACTTAATTACAATATTAGGATCTTTTTCCGAAAAGAAGATTTGCCCCTTAGTACCAGCCGGTCCAGGCGTTAAATTAATTCCAGTTTTCTTTGAATAAAATTTAGCAGCGTTCTCAAATCTACTCTTGTTTTGAGTAGCTAATTTGTAAAACACACAGCATGCCTTTAATAAGTCCATGCTTTTATGCTTAACTATTCAATACTTTGCTGAATAATTTTCGGTAATGTCATGAAGCTTGGCGTTGGTAATATCAAATACCATCTTAGTGATTCCAAGAGATAGAAGCTTCTTCTTCACTTTCCCCTTAGTTGCCAATGAATTAGGAAATGCTCTTACATATGTGGCGTCTTTAAAAGACGAGTTCTTAAAGTCATCCCGTTCCAAATGAATAAACCGAATCCACTCCTCAAAAAGACCAGAATCAAATCCCTTCATTTTGTATTCTCTAAAGATCATAGCATGATAATCTCTATCTCTACAAACTAAAACGACATTCTTTTCTGGATGCCACATCCATTTGAAAACTCTTTTTAAGTCATTTTGGTTAAATGACTCTGGGTAAATAATCATACCTTTTTAAACCTAAGCATAGGGCACGACACGACCGTTCATACGCTTTGCTTCGCGTACAGCGGATTTCTTAAGCCGATAGTTTTCATAGACCGTCCGACCCTTTGGATCGGTGTAAATCACGGTCCATTTGAATTCTTGTTTGCCCTTCATGTTGTTATTCCTTTCAGTAAAACTCGGTTTTCCCATACTTGAAGTGTACTCACAATAATCTAGTCATAAGTATCGCCAGAGGATAACCGAAAACCTCCCGAACCCATGAATCTAGCACTTATGAATAACCTGGAATCACACGCGCCCCATAACACAAACCCGTATGGCTTAAGTTTGTGTCGATTCCCTATAGATAACAATGTTATCATATATCCAGTGTTTAGTCAAGCGGTATCTGAAGATCTAGAACTTTTTCTAATTCTTCAATCTGCTCGAACCTCATAATCCTTACCACAATCATAACACTCCCGCAAAACTAGCCCATTTTCATCAGGCGTCATATCAAGGACATTAGTATTGCGACTATTACATTCAGGGCAAACCGCATCAACACGCAAGTTCTCCATGTTAAAGATAGGGCTCTTACTCTTTGCTACTATCATGAAGACAATATGTGAAACTAGAAACTTTGTGGACAAGTTTCAGCGTGCATCAAGTGGTTTATATTGTTTACCTCACTTGCTGCTAGTATAAACCAATTCAGAAATACTTCGCGTAATGGCGACGTAGAGCAAATTCTCCTCTTCCTGCCCCTTTGACGGTCGGTAAGTATCCCTCAAGACCCAAACCCGTTCACGCTCCAATCCCTTCGCCTTATGGGTGCTTGAGAGCATGATTCGATTAGTATCGTCCCCATCATGGAACAATCGATCAATGTTTTGTTTCACTTCTTTAAGTGTTTCAGCACCTTCACAAAGCGCCTCCAAACATTCCGCCTTATCCTCAATGATTTCAGAATTGCGGTTTAGCTTAGCGAGGCGCATACATTCCATAGCGCGCCAATTATTCAGCCAAACCAGGAATGAATCGACGTCATCCGCTTTGCTCTTCTTAATCATCCAAGCAAGGTTTGCGCCAAGGTCACGACCTTGAATGTTAGCTCTCGTTCCTGCCTTCAAGAACCCCAAGCAAAGCTTGATAAGAGGAGCGTTTACCCTTGAGAGAATGAAATCACCAGGTCGCGCCTGTTCAATCATTTGATCCCTGGATGCTTCTCTAACAACGCCTTCCTTATTCGTATGAAAAGCTTCGTAATCTTCAACGAATTCCTGCGCTTCTGCAACAATCGACTTTGCACAGCGATAAGTAACACTCAGAGGCAAACGCTTTGAACTCATTCGCTCAACGATATTGTTGATTGCGTTTGAATCAGCACCCCTGAATCCATAAATCGCCTGGTGCTCGTCACCAACCGAAATGACCCTACCACTATCCTTCTTTGAACGCAATGCCAACTCAATCTGACATGCATTCAGATCCTGCGCCTCATCAATAAAGACATAATCATACTTCATTACCGCCATATCATAGGTAATGGGAAACCAGATCATATCGTCAAAGTCAATGCGCTTGATATCTTTCTTGGTCGTTTCCATTACCTTGAGAACCAAAGCAATGAATTCTTCCTCAGACTTATCACACGTATCAACTCCGTGCTTCGCAATAACTTCCAAAACATCTTCGCTATTCTCGCAAAGATAACCCTTCGCCAAACTTACCGCCTTTGCAATGTTTGAACGAAGCTCGAACGTTTCAGGCTCTTTACCAAGCTCAGCCTCAATATAACCCATGGCTTTCTTGCCATCAACAGTTACTCGACCAAACGCCTTAGTAATTGCCCTAAGACCCAAGGCATGAAGGGTAAGAACGGTAACCGAATCTGGGGCACGTTGCTGCAATTCAATCTGAATCGACTTATTGAACGCTACCATCAAAACCAAACCGCTTCGGACATGGTAAAAACCCTCAACCAATGTCGAAGTCTTACCAGTGCCAGCCAATGCGTCAACATGAAGATTACCACTACCACTAGCAATCTCCTCAAAGATTGCCAATTGAAGGCTCGACCAATTATGATACTGACGAGCGATCTTGGGAAGTTCTTTTTTAGTGTACTTCTTAGGATAGCTTTTCGCTCTTGGATATGCCATTATATTCTCCGTGGCTTGCAGCTTGTTTGCTGCGACGTTGTACAGCTATATTCTCATATTAACTGCCAATTGTCAAGAGCTTTTTTACACTCTTTTAAATACCCAATCCCCACATTGCCTCTTGACAAGTGGGGAAAAACGTGGTATACTATACGGCTTTAAACCGGGGGATATCCAATGTTACTAACAATTGTTTCCTTAGTAATGCCTTTCCATTCAGAAAACACACGTGGCGAAATGGCTTTCATAAAACCTTTAACCGTATTGCAAAAGTCATTATCGCCAGCAAATCGCACGTAAAAACGTTTCATATCAATCCACACTTTCTGGGTGGTCTTCTGACATTTCAAGCAACCTATCCAGAACTAAAAGATGCTCTTGGCACCTTTCAATCGTAGCGTCAATATGAGAAGGAATAAGACCGCAAATGTTTGGGCTGAAAACGACATTGATTACGCTTACGCCGAGAAGAACCCGCCGTTCTTCATTAGAAATATTGTTGTTATCAAATTTGCCAATGGTTGCTTTCAATTGCACTATCTTTCCAATTGCTTCAATCAAAAGAACGCGAGCCATAATCAACTTATCTCTTTGTAATTGGTTCAATTCTCACCTCATTCCAAGTTCATTTGAAAAACCCCCTGTTATTATTTAGTGGGTCCAGAGGGGCTCGAACCCTCGACTCGCGGATTAAAAGTCCGCTACTCTACCAATTGAGTTATAGACCCAAGATGAACACTCACATGTTTTTAAGAACAGGACCTTTATTATAACCGTTGAAACGCCTCATATTCTTCAGAGCTTGATTTAATCCTCCAAAAAGCCGTTATGGATAAGCTATCGTGCGAATACCGGTTTTCTTGCATGCTGATCAATTCAGCATTTGGATAAGGCTTCTTTAAGGTAAAACACCCCTCAGAATCTATGTCAAAAGCTATTCTGATGTCTGTTTTTGTTCTACAGATTTTCATGTTACCAACCCAAAAAGAACTTTCCCAGTTGGACAACTGATGCCGCCAGTATAACAGCAAACATAATATAAATCAAGAAGTTTTTCATGCCGCAGCCTTTTGCTTTACAGGGGAAAGAAGCTTGAATAGCTTGTTATCAATCCTGTGTTCTTCACCAGAATCACAATAAATCATGGATAGGAATTGAACCTCATTACCATTGGGCATTACTGAAACGCCTTCATCAAACGTAACATCCACAAGCTCATACTCTCCATCGAATTCCGTGATTTGATAACGCCCATTAGTTTTCATTGTCTTATCCCTTTTGTAAGGAAATGTAATTCTGCACACTGTTTTTATTGGGAGTCTTTATCCCAATTGCAGTCATTGTTATACCTCTTTAACCGGTTAATGCCCGCTTAGCGGGCGTTAACTCACCCATACCTTCCAATGTCAATTCCCTCTCGTTGAATCGCATCGGCAATATCCGCAATCTTATTGTGAAGGTCTGGAATCTCTCCAATACCACTATCCACACAAGTGTTTTCAGAATCCTTTACGCCAGCTTTATAAGCTTCATGAACCAGCTTATACATTGACAAAAGGTTTTCAAGCGTGAATTCTGAAGTAGTTTCAAAACCAGGCTCTCCCCAATTGGTAACCATTCTGGCAAGCTCTCTTCTGTTCGTCTTCTCTTCCCCTTCACCATTAAGAACATGCCTCTCATGGCTCATCAAACCACACCAGGCTACCCTAATATCCCCAAGGATTACAGGCTCGCCGCCGCAAAGACTCAATGCTCTTTTCAATTCTTCCAGCTTATCATAAGCCTCCAGAACGAATTCAGGCAATTCTTGAAGGAAAGGAGCGCAACCATTAGCAATTACTAGAACCTTCATGTTATCACCTATTCTGGCAAGTTAGGTCTGGTTCCACAATCAGCACGAAGCGTATGACGCAGTGGTATGATTGCTGGTTGATGAGTGTGGTGAATATATACGCAATCCACCAGATATTTTGCATCACCCAAACTAAGTTCAAAGATTTTCATTAGAATACGAATCTTGTCAAGGCGGCTCATATCTTTACACGCCTCTTCATTCTCCCCAATGATTGATAGCAACTCTTCCCTGTTACATTTAATATACATGTTATCACCTATTCAGGTAGAGAATTCTTTGGACCTTTGTACGTTGATTCGTACGCTCCATCAAAATGCAACCTTATAGATTCACAGTTTGGATTAGCGCTCAACCACTTTGAGATCAAACAGATAAGCTCAAAGGCTCGCTCTTTGGATAACTCAACATCCACACTTACTTTATCTTTATCACTCATTATAACGCTCCTTAACTGGCTAAAGCCCAGGCGCTACCTGGGGCATTAGACAGTTGGATTAATTCGTTCTCACAGCCTAACGTATTCACATTAGAGAGTCAATAAAACCCTTACACCTTTATCAACTCTCAACCATCCCCGCTCATACTTTAAGGGAAGTATATACGAAGTCTGTTCACCTCATCAACCTGAAATCAATAAGGCTACATTAGGTTCATCCAGTGAGTCTTTTTTCCTCATAACAATTAGACTTTAGCCCCTCGTATCCATACGCCTAATCATATAGATAGTCACCGGAGTCACAACTAAGGTTCCATTAACCCGCCTTTCATTTCTAATTATGGACTTCTCAGTTAGTTATGTGCTTCTGTGCTTCAATCTCCAAACTTACCTTTATTAGCTCTTACATATATTATTATTTAGAATTTATTACTTCCACATAATAACACATCCTTTCTTCAAAGGTTGCCGAACAGATTATCGAATCATGATATATCCTTTCGTTAACCAGGTAATGCCCGCATTGCGGGCTTTACCTTAGAATGGCATTTCTCCTTTACCATATCCCTTTATCATCCAGTTTACCGTATCATAGAACGAATAGGTTCCTGGTAGATACGCCCAAACAGTTTTGATTTGTCTCTCCTCTTCAGGATTTGCCTCTTCCATACCCTTCCGGGGCAATACTCGGCAGGTCTCTCGAATTTCAACCAATCGCTCTTTTGTGATCTTATTCATACTTCATACTCCCACCTGTTTCCAGTTA
>Ga0114918_10005276_pt1 | contig 11107 bp, 13 predicted proteins | sample LantaG_FD_87015 | JGI IMG/M metagenome (GOLD analysis project Ga0114918, IMG submission 87015) | Deep subsurface microbial communities from Baltic Sea to uncover new lineages of life (NeLLi) - Landsort_02402 metaG | ecosystem: Environmental > Aquatic > Marine > Oceanic > Sediment | place... | reverse complement strand
GGGGGGGGCGAGGTCGAGGTTCGAGGTTTCGTTGAGAGACTTTTCTGAAAAAAAGAAAAAACTCCCCCAAAACACACGACAAAAAAACAAACAGAGCCGAGCGTCGCTCCGCTCGACCAGCTCCCGCCGATCAAGTTCACCAAGCCGGACGTCGAAGGGATCATCCAATTCCTGGTCCGCGAGAAGGACTTTGACGAGGGGCGCATCCGAGGCGCGCTCAACCGCCTCGGAGCCGCCGGCGCCAAGGCGCAGCAGGGGAGGCTCGACTCGTTCTTCAAGCCTGTGGCGCCGAGCGTGGACGTGAGAAAGCTCGGGAGCGGGGGGGGTGCTGCCGGGACGAAGCGCGGGGCCGCTGCCGGCGGCGCCGGAGGAGGGGGCGAGAAGAAGAAGATGAAGGGGAAGGCTGGCGGGATCGGGCGCAAGTAGAAAGGGAGAGCGAGCGGTGAGGGCTTGTTGAGTTTTTTTTCTTTCTGAGTCGTTTTTCTGTCCGCAATTTTTGCTTTTCCTTTTTTTGTCTCGCATGCAATGGAAAAGAAAGAAACGAACGGAGCGCAAAAAGAGAGAGGCTTTCGAACGAAAAAGCGAGAATGAGATAGAGACACTTTTCTGTCTCTCCTTTATTTCTTTACTTTTATTCGACGAGGTGTTTTTTTAGAGAGAGTTGGGGCGAGGCGGGGCATTTTGTTTTAAATTTAATCTTTCTATATGATTTAGAGCGACCTCACGGAAAATGTGAGCCGCGGGGAGGAATAGGAGGAGGAGGAAGAGAGAGACGAGCGCCAAGGTTGAGCAACCCTCACTTCCTCTATTAAAATTTATTTCATTCCGAAGAGAGCTAGCGAATGATGACCCGAAATATGGACACGGGTGAGAGATGCTATTTATATGTATTTTTGCATTCTGCTTTCCACGACGAGTGTTTCAAAAAACTCGGGGTGGGGGATGCTTTTTATATGTATCTTTGCTATTGAGCTCCTAGGCGAGCGCGAAGAGGGAGTAGGAAAGACCTCTCTACCCCCCCCCCCCTTGCGCTTTGTTTTTTCGGCTCGCTGCCTCTGCTTTCCGCGAGAGTGTTTAAAAAAACTCGTCTTCAGAAGAAAAAGACAGATATCATTTTTCTACGCCGTGACGGGCTGCACGAACGTGTCCGAGACCCCTCCGATGCCCGGGATGGGCTCGTAGAGCGCCCCACCATCGACGCTTTCCGCCGCCGGCGCGGAACCGGGAGCGGGGAGCTCCGCCGAGGAGGAGGCCTTGACGGGCACGGGCGGGAGCGGCACGGGAGTGCCGACGAATTTGGGGGCGAGCCCGGCGCCGGCGGTCCACATGTTTTCGGCGACGTTGATGCCCAGGGGTAGAGCACCTTTTAATTTGCGATTGGAGATATTTAAAAAGGGAACGAACGCGGGAAAGAGTGGGAAGCGAGAGAGAATAGAAGGCAGTGAGTTTTCCCTCTTGTCTCTCTCTGAGAAAAAGAAGTGCGAGCGATGAAAAAAACAAAATAAAACTCACCAACGTTCTTCGTCAGGTCCGGGACCAAAGGGTTGCCGTCCTTGGGGTAGAACGAGTCGAAGGTGTGGTGTATCTGCGGCGGGAGGGAAAGGGAGATCGGTCCGTTGTGGTGTTTTTGCGTTTCTCGGTGAGCGAAAGATAAAAAAAGGAAAAACAGAGAAGAAAAAAAAAACAAAAAAAGGCTTCCTCACCCCGAGGAACGTCCGCGAGTTGCAGTTGTCCAGGATCGCCTTCCACATCCCCCCGTCCTTGTACCCTCGGAGCACCAGCGGCCTCACGACGCCCGAGTTGTTGAACGTCTCGCCGTTGAATTCTCCCGAGACGAAGGTTCCCGAGTAGACCGTGTCGGGGCCCCATCCGGCAGCCCCGGCGGGCACGCCGTAAAAGAGCCTGACGAGCTGGAAGGCTGTCGCGCCGAACGCGCCGTGGCCCGCCGGGTACGAGGGGAAGTTCGGGGTCCAGTTCTGGAGCGCGCTGACGACGTTCGAAGTGTGGCTGCCGAGGGGCAGCCAACCGGGAAGCGCCGCGCCTGCGCGGCCGGCGCGGACGCCCGTAACAGGCCTGTATTTTTGTGTGTTTTGATTTTTGATTTTTAGCAATCTAGAGAGCGAGAAAGAGACAGAGCAAGTGAGCGCGAACAGAAGAATCATACGCCTGCAGTCTTTTCTTTTACCTCTCATAGAACTGCGAGTACTTCTCGCTCCACGTCAGCGTCCCGACGTCGGCCATCCCGGCGTTGACGAACGCCTCGCGTTCGTCAACAGCCTCGCGTTCTGCGCTTCGGTGTTGCCCCTCGTCTCGGCGACTTTCCGGACAAACTGGTTGTAAAGGCGCGGAGGGGTCGCCAGCATGGGCTGGCCGTCGTAACCCCAGTAGACCGCCGTGACGTTCTCCGTGGGGGTCCTCACAGCCCTCGGGTAAGAGACACCGTTTACCGGGCTCGTCTCGTTCAAGAAAGAAGCGATTCCCAGGGTCTCGACCGCTGCGTACTGATCAGAGAGGAATGTGGAGCCGAGGGGCGCGAACGAAGGGACGGGGTCGACTCCCAGCCTCTGCGTGGTGGCGAATAGCGGCGCGGTGGCGCCGTAGTAGGGGGCGTACAGGGGGGCCTTGGGAGTCACGGGGTCGGGCTGAGAGAGAGAGAGAGAGGGAGAGAGAGAGAGGGAGAGAGAGAGAGAGGGAGAGAGAGAGAGGGAGAGAGAGAGAGAGGGAGAGGTGCGAGGTGAGTTTTTTCTTCTTCTCCACTTCTTCCCACTCTCGGGGCCAGGGAGAAGAAAGCAAAAAAATCTTTTCTCTCTATCTCTCTCTCTCTCCTCAATTCCAAGGACACACTCTCAATAACTTTCACTCATACCTGATACTGCGCCCCGACGTTGACCCCGGCGGGAGAGGTATACTGCGCGAACGGCACCGCGATGCGGGACACGGGGTCCGAGGCGCGCTGCCTCAGCTGCGCGTCGGCGACGTAGGCCCCGAACTGTAAAGAAGGCTGGAGCGCGACCAGAGGGACGCCGGCGCAGAACTTGAGCAGCTCGGCATCGAGCGCGGCCTTCTGCTTCGGGTAGAGACGCAGGAGAGCTTCGTAGGCCGCGCCGGCGATGGCGGCCTGCGGACTGGCCCTGGCAGCGAGCGGCGCGGCCTCGAGCTGCGGGAGGTACTTGGGAAAGGCGGGAGGGTTCCCCAGGGCCCCGGCGTAGGCGTCGTACATGGAGAGGTGGACAATGGAGAGGGCGCGGGAGCCCAGGATGGGGCCCGGCTGCTCTCCGGTCGTCGCGGCACTTGCGTAGACGTGGAGGGCAACGGCGTTCTTGTTTTTTTATTGTTAAGAAGGAAAAAAGTCGAGAGAGGGAAAGAGAAAGAGGAGAGAGTGAGCCTTGTTCTTCTGCTCAAGGCTCGACCTCTCTCTTTCCAACTGTCAAAGAAGGCAGCAGCAGCGGCTCTCTTGCCTCCAAAAAGAGGGAGGAGCCTTGAAAAAGAAAGAAACAACTCAACCTCTTACCAAGTCATGATCGCGTCTCCCTTCGTCCTGAGCCTGTCAGCGAAGCCCGCGAGGGAGTTGAGGACCTCGCCCTCGGCGCGCCTGACGTTTTGCTTCAACCCTAAATCGGCCTGCGTGGCGTTGTTTGCCCTCTTGGCCGCGAGAATACCAGAAACGTTGGGCAGCAGCCGCGGCGGCTGGGACGTGTTGAGCGCCGAGCGGAGGCTGGCGAGCTTCGCCGCGAGGTCGGGGGCCGGCTGGGCGAGGAGCTTGCCGAAGACGGGGATAGAGGAGGGCGTCGTGAGGCCGTAAGTACCGTCGACGACGACCTTGGGGTCAGCGGCGGCGGAGGTGAGCTTTTTTTTTTTTTTTTGTGGTCGTTGGTTCAGAGAAAATAAGCAAAAGGTCGAATGGCGGCGGCGCGCGACATCGTCGAGAAAAGGAGAGCCAACGGTTTCGCAATCTTGCGACTCTTTTCTTCTTTCCAGGGCCCTTTCCCCCACCCCTAACTCCCTCACGCGCTGAAAAATATATGCGGATGCTGCAGAGACAAACGGAAAGGCAATTTGATGGACACAGAGAATTTGCGCCAGGCGAAAAACGGGGCGCTTTGGTGCAGTCTCTTCTCGCTCGCCATGGCGGCAAATACTGTTTCGCAGGCCTCTCTTTTCTCCCAGTCCTCACCTGCGCCGACGCTTGCCCTCCCACGAGAGCCAAGAACGCAACAGCGACAACGCCAAACGTCAAACGGAATGCGAAGCGCATGACTGGTTTCTTTGCAATTGAGAAACGAAAAAAAGTAAGAAAAACACGAGCGTATCTTTTTTCGAATGAAGAGAGAGACCAAAAGTGAGGACTGTTACATTTTCGTCTGATTTCTTTTCTCTATTCAGCGACCGGATCCAACCCCGAAAGACCCACTCCGTACTCCCCCGAAGGCCTCCTCTGCTGCTACTGCTGCACCCTCGAGGGAGAGGCCGCCTGCTGAGCCTGAGCCTGCGGCGCCCCGCGATACCTCGAGTCGAAGAACTCGAGCCCGGCGTGCACCGAGCCCTCGACCTTGCCGTCGCTGCCGCCGCCGCCCCCTCCTCGCACGCTCCCCACGCCCTGCTGCTCCCCAACGCCCACGGCGACGCCGCCGCACCGCAGCATGCGCAGGAAACCCTCAAAGTCCAGCGCCTCGGTGTCGGCCGCCCCCGTGGCCAGCAACGCGTCCTCGACCGCGTGCGCGACCTCGGCGGCGGGGAGCTTGTCCCTGAGCGCGGCGGTGAGCGCCGACGCCGGCAGCAGCGAGGCGCCGCCGCCGTCGTTTTCGCCTCCCTCGCCTCCCTCGCCGCCGCCGTCGCCTCCGCCGCCGCCGGCCTGCTGCCTCAGGTCGCCGAAGACCTTCTCGGCCGCCGACAGCCATTGGTCGCGGTAGTTGGTCGCGATCGAGCCCCAGTCCAGCTGCGACGCGACGAAGGCGGCCTTGGGCACGAGCGAGGAGGAGGGCGAGGGGGCGAGCCCTCGCTCCTGCTTCGGGGCCGCCGCCGCCGCCGCCGCCGCCGAGGAGGGAGCAGCGGGGGCGACCTGCTCGGCGAGCACGCGCGCCTCCGACGGCTCCAGCTCGTAGCCGAGCCTCGCGAGCCCGTCGGCGAGCGCGCTGGCCGTCACGGCCTCGTCGCCGCGGCTGAAGTTGAGGGCGCGCATCACGTCGCGGAGCTCGCGGAGGGAGACGAGCGGGTGGGCCGGCGGCGAAGGGGAGCGGGCCGCGCCGCCATCGCGGCCCCCGCCGCTCGGCGCTCGGCCGGCGGCGGCGATGGGGTCTGCGGCGGTTCGCGCCGGGCGGGGCGCCGCCGCCGCCGCCGCCGGGACGTCGACCGCGGCGGGGAGGGAGGAGGCCACCACGGGAGAGAAGGTCACCTGCTTCCTGCCGTCTGCCGACGGGCGTCCCGCTGCTGACGCTTCCGCGACGACAGAAGGGGACGGGGGCGTCGAGAGCTGCATCGCCGTCTGAGGGAGCGGCGGGGGGGCTCCGCCTCCGCCACCTCCGCTGCTTTCGCTCGCGTTTGCCATGAACGCGGCGTAGGCCCCCTGCTGCCTGCGACCCCCCATCTCGACCGCGAGCGTCGGGCTGACCGGGCTCGCCGAGGGCAGCGAGGGCGCGACGGCGGACAGGGAGTTTGAGGGGAGAGGAGGCGCCGCCGCCGCAGCAGGAAGGGAAGAAGAAGGAGCAGGCGTCCCGCCGCCACTTCCTCCTCCTCCTCCTCCGCTGCCTGCGGGCTTGTGTCGCAGCTCCCCCTCATCCGTCATCTCCCCGCTCCTCCGCCTCCCCGCCAACGCTCCATGCAAGCTCCCGCCGCCATGGACGCTGGCCTCGCGTGCCTCGTCCTCGAAGGCCCTAACGAGGCGGGCGAAGCCCGCGCCGTCGTGCGCCGAGGTGTCGAGCGCGAGGCGCGCCGCCTTGCGCGCCGCGGCGCGCTCGCGCTCGGAGCGCGGGGCGGTGCGGGCGTAGAAGAGGCCGGGCTCGCCCAGCTCGGCCGCTGCGGTTGCTGTTGTTGTTGGGAAGAGAGAGAGAGAGAGAGGAGGAAGAAGAGAGGAACACGTGAGTTTTTTCCCTCTCTCTCTTCTTACGAAAGAAAAACTCGAAACAACTCACCTCCCTTGCCGTTGTTCGCCTCCGTCTCCATCTCGTCTCCTCCTCCTCCTTCGAGATCCATCGAGGCCGCAGCGGCAGTCGCGGGGGAAGAGGGATCGCCGCCAGCTTCCTGCGGAGACCTGTCCCCCCTCGCTCGCGAGAGGCGGAGGCGCTGCAGGCCGCGAGCCACGGCGGCTGCAGCAGCAACGGCGCTTGCGCCGCCGCCGCCGCCGCGGAGGGACCCCCCTTCGCCGCCGGCTCCTCCCTCCACCCGCGCCGCCAGCCGGTGCGCCGCCGCCGCGGCCCGCATGATCCTCCAGTAGTCGCCGCCACCGTGCGCCGACTGCGTCCCAGGGTGGTGCTGGAAGTGGGGCTGGCCTCCGAAGCCGCCTCCTCCTCCTCCTCCGGCGGAACCGAACGACGAGGGGAGCAAGAACGCCGACGCGTCGCGGAGGCTCCCTCCTCCTCCTCCTCCTCCTCCGCCGCCGCCGGCGCCGCCGCTGCTCGCCGACTCGAACGACGCCCGGCCCGCAGCGGCCGCTTCCCCGCGGACGGCGCGAAGCAGGTCCCCGGCAGAGGTCGACTTCGGGAGGCGCGCGGAGGCCGTCCCTGCCGCCGCGGCGAAGGGCGAGCCGGGCGACGAAGAGGCCAGAGCTCCACCCGGGGGCGCCATCGCCGCCGCCGCCGCCCCCCGGAGCGCAGCAGCGGCGCCCTCTCCGCCCTCTCCGCCGCCGCCGTCCTCGCCCGTCATCGCGCTGCCTCCCATCCCGCTCCCGCCGCCGTGCGTCGACGAGTCCGGGCTCGTCGACGGGCTCGGGGGCTGCATCTTCAAAATCTCGGCCGCGATCAGCTCGAAGATCGTCCTCCTGAGCGGGTTCGCCTGGCCAAACCTCTGGATGCGCTGCACGACCGACGCGCGCAGCGGCGCGCCCAGCGCGCGCGCCGAGGCGTCGCCTCCCAGGACCCACGGGTGCGCCAGAGCCTCCCGCGCGCTCGGGCGCTGCCTCGGATCCTTCTTCAGCAGGGAGCCCACAAAGTCCTTGGCCCGGTCGGAGATGCTCCCCCAGGTCGTGCCTCGGAACGAGGGCTGCTGCGCCAGGATGCCCTTCCAGATCACGGACAGCGCGGGCGCGTCGGGGTTGGCCGCGTCGTCAAAGGGCAGGCGCCCGCAGAGCAGCTGGTAGGCCATCACGCCTGCGGACCACACGTCGGCCTCGGGGCCCACTCGGGAGGAGAGAACTTCCGGAGCCATGAACCAGGGCGTCCCCTCCAGACCCAGGTCGGACCGCGGCAGCTTGGCCGGGTCGAAAAAGGCGGCGAGGCCAAAGTCGATCGCCTTGAGCGGCGCGTCGGGCGCCTCGGAAAGCAGCATGAAGTTTCCGGGTTTCACGTCGCGGTGGAGGATCCTGTGCGCGTGGCACTGAGCCAGGGTACGCAGCACGGCGCGCATAAATGAGGCCACGGTCATCTCGGAGTAGTGCGGGCGGTGGGCGATGGCGTGGAGGAGCTCGCCGCCGCGGCAGAGCTCCTGGAGTTTTTTTTCCATTTTTTTTGTGGGGGGATCGATTGTTTTGGGGGAGAGAAAGAAGGTGAGTTGCTCCTCTTTCCGCCTCTCTCGTGTTCTTTCCTCTCTCCTTCCTCTCCCTCGAAAGAAACGTCCTTAAACAAAAGCGCGCTGCACCATCACGATGTGGGCAGAGTCCGCGTCCTCGAACGCGCCCTCCAGCGCCACGACGTTGAGCGTGCCGCGCAGCCGCCGCAGCACCGCGACCTCCCTCCGGATGTTGTCGACGTGGGCCGCCTGCCGCTCCGGCGCGAGCCCCGGGGCGTCGAGGCGTTTTGGGATGGACTTGCAGGCGAACTCGGTGCCGTTGCGCTTGTCGATGACAACGCGGACCTGAAATTGAAAAAGTGTTTTTTTTTTTTAAAACGGTTTTTTTTGGTTTTCGGGCGTGAGAGGTCGAGGTCCTTGCTGCCCCTCTCCTCCACCACGAGAGATGAAAAACAAGCCAACAACACACTCACGTTCCCGAAGCCTCCCTTGCCGAGCTGTCGCCCCCACGTGAAGCTGCGTGCCAATTTGTAATAAGGGAGAGAATGGAGAAGGGCGTTTTCGGCGGTTGGTGAGAAAGAGAAAGCCCCCCCCCCTTCCGTCGTGGCGACGCAGACCTAGCTAGCAGGCCACCAAAAAAATGTCGAGAAAATTTGTTGAGAGAGCAACACATTTCGCTTCTCTCTTTCCTCCACTGCACACGCACCGCTCATCAAACCCGTCCATCGGATCGAAGCCTGCGTCTATCAGGGGCGTCTCACGCGCCTTGGCGAGGTCCCAGACGTCGACGCGGGGCATCTTTTTGGAGTGCGATTAAAAAAGAAGAGTTGCACGTTCGAGGAGGCCGATGTGTCGGTAAAAAAAAACCGATGCTCCTCTGTTTTTTTGACCGCTCGGCATAGCCGAGAAAGAAAAGGACGCGCTGCACCCGGGTTTCTGCACTCTCTGGAGCTTGAGTCGTGCGGCGGCGTCTTCTTACCGCTACTCTCGAGAGAAGGAACGCGAGGGGGCAGAGCGTTCCTCGCCGAGAGAGCGAAAGAAAGAGAGAGAGAGAAATCTCAAGAAACAAAAATGAAAGAAATTGGTCTGTCGCACTAGTCGACGTTCGATCTTCATCGAAAAAAGAAAAAAACAAGTGTGCCATCTTTCGTCTCCCGTCGCTCGCTGCTGGGTTGCAACGAATTCGCAATCTACTCGAGACGGACCGCTGATCTCATTCGCGATGGCGGGCGTGCCTTGGAAAAGCGCGAGGAGTGCGCCCGCAGAACCGACCCCATTCGTCTCCGTCGCCGTCATCGGGGGCGGCGTCGCCGGGCTTGCCGCCGCCGGGGCGCTCGCTTCTTCCTCTTCGCTCTCCTCGAAAGACCGAAAAACCATCCTGCTCCTCGAGGCCCGCGACGAACTGGGCGGCCGCGTGAGACAGCTCCACGGCCTGGCGCCCTGGCCTGTGGAGATGGGCCCCGAATTTGTCCACGGGGAGCGGTCTCCGGTCGTGGTGAGAAGAGTTTCCCCCTTTTTCTTTTGAAAGTTCGGGGTCGAAAAAACACGCTTATTCTTCTCCTCGCGCGCTCAGCCTTTTTCCAACGCCCCCCCCTCAAAAAAAAAACAGCAAATCCTCCGCGACGCCGGGTGCTCCCTTCGCGAGTACGAGTGGCCCGACCGCTGGTTCTTCGACGACGAGCGCGTGCTGCGGAGAGCGGCGGAGGCGGGAGAGGGGGAGAAGAGGGCGACTTCTTCTCCTCCTTCTTCTCCTTCTTCCCCTTCTTCCTCGAGGGACAGGGACGTGTCCCTCGTCCAGGACCTCTTCGCCTCCGTCGCAGAAGACGAAGAAGATGAAGAAGAAGAAGGAGGACAAGGAGAAGAACAGGAAGAACAGGCGGCATCAAGCGCAGAAGGAAGCACCGGGGCTGACGTCTCCGCCCGGGAGTGGATGAACGGAAAGGGGTTCACCTCCAAGAGGCAGCACGACATCGCCGAGGCGTGCTTCGCCAACGACTTTGGCGCCTCCCTGGACTCCCTGGGGTTGCGAGAGCTCGTCGTAGAAAATAGAGAGTGGGACGTGGGAGAGGCGTACTACGTGCCGGACGCGCCGCTGTCCGAGCTGGTCGAGGCGCTGCAGGCCAGGGTGCCCGCGGGCTGCGTGCGCAGGGGCTGGCCCGTGTCCCGGGTCGAGGTGCTGAGCGGCGCAGCAGAGGTGCGGCGGGAGCTCAGGTCTTCCGTCGTTTTTGGGAGTGCCTCGCTTCCGAATCCACCGCGCCAGCTCGTCAAACTGACGGGACCCAACGGCGGCTTCGTGCTCGCCAGGAGGGTCGTCGTCGCGCTGCCGCTCGCGGTCCTCAAGGCGTCGCTGCTGAGGCCGGGTTTGTTGGCGCCGTCTTCGTCGGCGGCGTCATTATCATCTCCCTCTCCTTCTTCTCCTTCTCCTTCTTCTTCTTCTTCTCCTTCTTCTTCTTCTCCTTCTTCTTCTCCTTCTTCTTCTTCTCCACCTCCCCCTTCTCTCATCCAGTTCTCGCCTGCCCTGAGCAGCCGGAAGCTCGCCGCGATGGAGCGCCTGCTGGTGGGCAACGCGATCAAGGTCATCCTCTCCTTCGCCCGCCCTTTCTGGCCCGACGACTTTTTCGACGCCGTCTGTCCGGGCTGCTTCGTCCCGGAGTTTTGGGTCAAGAGGCCGCCGGCGCGGAGGCATTTCGACGAAAATGATAACTCTCTTTCGCCGCACGTCGTCACGGGCTTCCTGTGCGGTGACTTCGCCCAGGAGGCGCAGGCTCTGGGGCAGAAAGAGACCGTCAGGAGAGCGCTGGAGCAGCTCGATGAGATATTCCGAAATGATGGTAACGCCTCCCCGGCCTCCGACGCGCTCGTGGCCTCCCGCGTCGTCGATTGGTCCCTCGACCCGTGGGCCCTCGGCGCGTACTCGCACCCGAGCCTCGGGGCGCGGCGCGGGGACAGGCGCGCGCTGGCGGGCCCGGAGTTTGCGGGCGCGCTCTTTTTTGCCGGGGAGGCGACGCACGAGGCCGTGAACCCGTGCCTGCAGGCGGCGATCGAGACGGGGGAGAGGACTGCGCGGGAGGTGCTGGTGGCCGAGAAGAGGGACGCGGAGGAGGGAGGGACGACGAGGAGGAGCAAACTGTAAAATGAAAGGGACGCCCACCTGAGAAAATTAATAAAAGAGTTTTTTCTCGCCTTTTTCCGCCTCATCTTTCGACGACAAAGCGCGTCGGTCCCTCCCGCCAAACGCCGACGTCGAGCTCTACATCATCGTCTCTCAGACTTGGTCCCTCCCGCAGCTCATTGTATCTAAAAAATGTTTTTTCGCTGCAACTGACAAGTTGAAAAAGAACGAAAAGAACGAAACTCAACAACACCCCCCCCGCTTACTCTCTCTCTCTCTCTCTCTCTCTCTCTCTCTCTCTCTCTCTCTCTCTCTCTCTCTCTCCCCCCCCCCCGC
>Ga0114918_10005275_pt1 | contig 11109 bp, 20 predicted proteins | sample LantaG_FD_87015 | JGI IMG/M metagenome (GOLD analysis project Ga0114918, IMG submission 87015) | Deep subsurface microbial communities from Baltic Sea to uncover new lineages of life (NeLLi) - Landsort_02402 metaG | ecosystem: Environmental > Aquatic > Marine > Oceanic > Sediment | place... | reverse complement strand
GTCTAATCTTTTTGTTTACATACCACTCAGTTATCTGTTTGGTAAAGGGTGATTTTCTTCCCTTACTTTTAGAAGATACTGGATCTGACTTCTGTATATTCTCTAAAACTTCTTCTATCTCATCATCCTTAACATTATGCTTCTTTAATGTTTCAATAAGATATGGTTTCTGATCTTCAAAGCCTGCAGCAACAAGCATCTTAGCTATTACCATATTTCTAATTAATCTAAAGGCTATCTTTTTATTTTCCAATCCTCGGCCTCCAGTTGTATCATGAGCTAACGTTACAATATGAGCATTAGGTATCGCCCTAATTGCTGCTAATCCAGTTGTTCCAGATGCTACAACATTATCAATCACAACAACCGGACGATCAGAAGGCACATCAGTAACACTCTTAAAACCCATATCTTTGACGGTTAATTTCTCACCTCGTTTTTTTGTATCATATTGAGATGCACGAGGTAAACCACGAATAGCATCTATAACCTCAACTGAACCCTTAATGGATGCTATTGCTTTAGCTAATTTTAACATTGTAGTAGATTTACCAGAACGAGAAGGCATAGGTACAATAATCGCATCGTTAGGTATTAATTTTGACATAATACGAGCAGCTTCACTTATAGCTTCAGGTTCAGAATTCTTAATCCCATGAGCCAACTCTCGTAATTTAGGATTGGCATAGTATTCACCAGCAGATATATAGGTCACCCCGTTAGCGGTTCCCTTATGCGGTTTGACACTTGCTATAAAATAACGCTTCGTTTTCATGCTTTAACGATCCTAATTTGATTACCTGTTGTGTCTGCTAAATACTGCAATGCCTCTTTGTTGCTTCCAAATTTAAGTTCTGACATGACTACTTTCTCCAGTAATAGGAAAACCTACCTTTATATAGAGACATAATTTATAAAGAAATTCGCAAGATGCCCTTCGACGCAATATCGACCGACCATACCCCTACCACAATTTTTATATATTTGATACCAATTGTTCCTTTCGTTATTTTCTGATAATATCCTATATATAAAGGAGAATCGTAGAATGTCTGTCAAAACGCCAGTAACCGACAACGGAATAAAGACTAAGGTTGTATTACTCGGCAATAAAATACTAATTATAGGAGAAGATGGTATGACTATTTCCGAAATCGCATTTAATCAAATTCCCGAAGAATTAATCCTAGATAGCTCAGGGAATTGTTATGTCAGAGGTCCATTCACTACAGCAGGAATAGGACGACAGTTAGCCTCTGTAACAAACACCGGAACCTTAAATGATTTTTCTCCGACGTTCTCTAGTAGTAGTAATGTACTCGATATTATTTCAGACGGAGGAACCGGGTATTATGTTGCTTCCTTTAATGAAATTTATCATCTAGATAGCAATGGAATTATCGATCTTAACTTTAATGCAAACTTTTCCACTTATGTATATGCTATGGCCCTTGATGCCACATACCTTTATGTCGGTGGTCAATTTACCACTGCCAATGGAACAAGCAGAAACAGAATAGCTAGAATAGATAAAAACACAGGAGTGCTAGACTTAACATGGGATCCAAATATTAACTCGGGATCAAGAGTAGAATCAATGGTCCTAGAAGGAACAGATTTATATATCGCGGGGTCCTTTTCTCAAGTAAGCACAACCGCCAGAACCAATGCAGCCAAAATTGATTCATCAACAGGAACCCTTGATGGTAGCTGGATACCAAATCCAAACAATACGACAAAAGTAATAAAATCAGATATTAATGGAATCTATTTTGGCGGAGAGTTTACATCTATAGGAGGATCAAGTAGAAACAGAATAGCTAGAGTAGATAAAGTTAATGGTACAGCAGATTCTTTTAACCCAGGAGCTACAGGTACCGTGAACGATATTGCAATAGACGGAACAAATCTCTATGTTGTTGGAAACTTTGGTGGAATGACTATAGCGCCAGGAGTGGCCTATGCTATCAAAATGGATACATCGGCAGTCCCAGATTTAACTTGGGATCCAGATTCTAGCCGCATAATTACTACCGTGGCTTTTGATTCCGTAGGTGTATATCTCGGATCAACAATTTCAGGAACTCTTAATGGAAATACAACGCCAGTAACATTTAATAACATAGGAAAAGTAAACAAAACTGATGGAACAGCAGACGCCTCTTGGACATCGTTGGCTGGAACTTTGAACGATGTAAATATAATATTCGTAAATGGAAATAATATTATATATGGCGGCAATATAATAATGGTCAACATAAAACAAAGAGAATGGGGAGCCAAAATAGATTCTAATGGAGACTTGACTAACTGGGATCCTCGTCCAAGTGGGTCTATCGATTCTCTAGTAATAAACGGATCCGATGTTTATTTAGCAGGAGATTTTGAGACCATTAACGATGGCGCTTCTGTTGCATATAAATTCGCAATTGTCAACAACACAGATGGAACAATCAATACATAAAAGGAATTTAAAATGGATAAAATAGATAAAGGCGAAATCATCGAAGAAGTAGCCGACGTAATAGAACACGCAATTGATCAAGCCCCTAGACAAGATGTTGGTTTCTTTCTCAAAGTAATTGCTATAGCCATTCTAATCGTCACTATCGGCTATGCAATTTCTTTAGTATTTGAGGGAGAAAGATCATTGTCCTATGAAAATGGTGAGGGAAAATCAATTACCATTACAAAGGAATAAAACCATATAAATCTTTGGAATAGACTTAAATGAAAAGAAGTAGTTAATACATCAACCTCCCCCGAAGATATTCCTCGGTTAGTGCTTCGTTATGAACCGTTACATTAAAGAAGTGGTCTCTCTGCTTCTTATACTCATCAGCACATTTCTGGCTACATGCAAAATCACCGTCTTGATTCAACAAAATACGATCAAGTGTATCTGAACTCTTATCACACTTTTCATTCGCACAATTCATATCCTTATCCCTTTTTCTTATAAGGGCATTCCGGCACCAACTCTTTTATTTTTGATATTCCTATAGGATGTTGTGTCGGAACAACATGTATACAATTATATAAAATGCCACGATCCCACCAGTATTTCCAATTGTAAGTCGAGTCATCCTCAAAAAGAAAATTGTATAAATTGGGCTCCATGTTGTTCTTTGGGTCGCCCTTATGACACTTGGTATAGAAATCTCGGATACACTTTTTACACGTCTCCATTTCCATAAATTAATTCCTCTACTGCTTATCCATCACTTTCTTAATAAACAAATCACCAATTACATGTGATCGAAGCACATCTTCTTGTATCACGAACGTTCTATCTTGAGGATTATAATCGGATGAATTAATAAGTAAATCAAACAACTCCCTAGCGTAATGTTCGTCTCTATCCTTCTTTAACAACGTAATAAGCTCTGAACGAGATCTTTGGGCATCAGCTTCCAACCTATTCATCTCGGCCTCAATCTGTAATTCCCTTCTTCCTTCTTCTGTCATCATATTATTCTCCCCAATTAATTTTCTCAAATTCCTCTACCAAAACTTCTTGAACAATTGAACAACACCATAACCAATACCAGCAGCAACCAACGGCGCAGCAGCCACAACGACAAGACCTCCAGCCATCGTCCCACCAACTGCAGCTAAACCAGATGAAATACCAGCAGCAGACAAACCAGACACAGTACCGCAAACAGAAACAGCAGCAACAGAACCACCAACTCCTGCTACACCGCCAACCCCAACACCTGCAACTTCGCTGTTAGACATTTCTTAAAGTCCTCCTATTCTTATTCCAACAATCGATACAATACATCTTATCATCAAAAACATAACGCCCTTTAACCTCACGATCACCTTCTTTTTCATGACAAAATCTACTATGACACTGAGAACACCTACAAGCATCTTCTTCCGTTTTTTGACAATTTTTATGTATCATCAAATTAACCCCTTTCAAAAAGAAAATCCTAAAATACACTATAACGCATTATCCATTAAATGTATAGAACAATTTGTGCCAATTAAATAAAAATATATTTACAAGATAAAACATAGAATCAACAGCATATCAATTATCTAAAAAGAAAATGAATATTTATCGTGTTAATATTTCCTTTATATTCTATCTATATAAAAGACCACTTTATTGCACAGGAGACCAAACAAAATGGAACTCAAATTCGCAAGTCAAGAAGAAGCACTACAACACTTAGCCGATCTTACAGGCAAAAGAATTAAGATTGCCACAGAAGATATGGTAGATGAATTGCTGGATATTGTTATGCGTAAACCTGAAATATTGAAAGACGTAACATTATCACCAAAATTACAATTAAAAATTGTCAAAGAAGATCATAGCGTAATTGAATATATTAAAAACCCATCAGAAGAAGTAAAATCAATATTGGAAGATATAAAGAAAGAATTTGAAATAGAAGAAAGTATAAACAAAGAACAATATGAAAGAGAAATGATGCATACAAGAACAAAAGAAGGATACTAATTTTTCTAATAACTCATAGGAGAAGGAACAATGGAAGATCTTAAATTTGCAACAGAAAATGAAGCATTACAATATCTTGCCGATCTTACAGAAAGCAAAATTATCGTTGCTAAAGCTGGTGTCATTCCACCTAGCGCTCCAAAAGAAATAAAAGAAGTTGCTGAAGCTTGGATGAAAAACGCAATGGAAGCTGCTGAAGAACAAATTAAAGATTATGAAGACGGAGATGAAGAAGGAACTAGAAAATTCTGGAAAGAAAGAATCTTTGTCACAGAAGAAAAAAGAAACGGGCAAGATGCTTGGTGTATTTTTGACAACTACGAAAGAGCCCCTGGATTAATCTATTATCCTACAAAAGATGAATGGTATATGAGCGAATCAGGTAACGAAAGCCTCATCAAAGGCGGAACACCAGAAGCAAAAGCCAATGCTGAAATTATGTTCACAGGATGATTAATTACTTTTAAAAGCTAAACAGGATAAAGAATAATGAAAGATCTTAAGTTTTCAAGTCAAAACGAGGCTCTTCAACATCTAGCCGATATAACAGGCAAGAAAATTAAAATTGCAATGCCTAAAAAACCAGAAAAAGAATCTTTCATTTTTGGGGGTATGGTAATCGATGTATCTAAATTACTTAAAGATCTCAACTCAAATAAGCTTAAGCCATCAAAGACAATTAATGACTTCCCTATCGAACAATATGCAGAACAAATGCTAGCCCTAAAAAAAGAAAAAGGATATGACCAAAATCCATACTCTATATTCATTAGAGTCGATATGGATTTCGTTAAAAATCTTCAAGACTCTAGGATAAAAGAACCCGGAATCGCAATCGAAACAAGTCAAGGCGTTCTTCTGGTTGACGGACACCACAGACTCACTAAACTCTACCTAGAAGGCGAAACCGGAATGAAAGTACACATCATCAGCAACAAAGATGCTAAGAAATATTTATTACGTGGAAAGATAATATAAAAAGAGAACCCAAAACCCCAGAGCCCTAAAAAGCCTGGGGTTTATTATCCCTTAACAATAAAGACCATAACCAAACTGAACATTAAGATCGCCCCAGTATCCATTGAAACAAGGAATGTCATCCTTCTCGACCACCTTCTCCCACTTAAAATCAGGAAGAGAAAGAGAAACAAACCACATGAGTAAACCCAAAAATTGATCATGATCTATATAAACATCACCTTCGTCGGCATAACAAAAATCTTCCAAAGGACAACCATGCACCCTTAAAATATCTACACACTCCTCAGAAAGACTAGTGTCCTCATACTCAGTACAAATATGATATCTCTTAGCTTCTCTATAATCCTTCTTAACACCAGTGAAATCTTCGTCGTGATTAAAAGAAATCCCTGTCATCCTACAAGACTTCTTATAAGCCTCCTGCATCTCATCAACTTCATAATTCGTCTCAACAAGAACCTTATCACTCTTGCCATGACCATCATCAGACCAATCACCCAACACTATATACATCCTACCCATATCTAATTACTCCTCAGAAATAATCAACATTAGACCACATATCATCCCAATATGCGTCGTTCATTTTCTCACACTCCTCACAATAAAAACCCCAATTTTTTTCATCATCAATATAAGCCGAATTTTGACGCACCCACCGACCTGGATTTGAACAAGCATCATGAACACCCATACAATTAGAAAGAGGAGGATCACCACTCTTGTCCACCCTAGTTCGCAATCCAGCATCTTCCTCTCGCTTTACTTGTACAATTCCTCTTATCCCCATATCAATTTCCCCTAAATAAAAACAGCGCAATATCGCCCGAACATGGCCCTTCCACGATTTTTATATATTTGATACTTATTGTTCTTCTGATAAATCCTTACGTGAATTACCCAAACCTAAAGGATTGGGCTTTCTTTTTCAAATCCATTGTAAAAACCAATCCATCATGTACACTCCTATGGACTATTGATCTTCCGGCCAAACCAAAGCATCACATTTACCAGTAAACACTAACCAAGTTGCTTTCAATCGATGCAATATAGAATATAACGGCAAAGGTCTAGCTGGAACCCATTTACCATTAATCTCCGTAGTACAATTGTTGTTAACTACATCTATAACTCTTATTATTCCAGGAGACTTCATCTGATTTTCCCTTCGTTATAATCATACTGAAAATACATTTCTGCATAATCGCTCATTTTTCACCCCATGCCCGATTATACCAACTTTGTTTCAACGCCTCCTGCATAGCATGAATTGCCGCAGCTTCAAAATCCCATCTTTTCCTTTTACATTCTAACCTTATCTGATTTGCCAACATGGATAAAGCTTTAATTTGTCCATGTAAATATGCTTCAGATTCAGTAATCTCATCAACTCTCTTTAAATTCTCTTTTGTAGCTATAGGCATTTTTACTTTCTCCCACATAATCTAAACAACAGAATACTTACGATGAATTACCTTTGCACCATCAGGACCCTTCATATGAGGCTTAATCCAAATCAATTTCCTGTCCATGCCCATATCACCACATACCTGCTTACGAAAATGACCACGAACCCAAAAACGATAACTATAATGAAATCCATCAACATTTGTCACACGATCAGCACTACCAACATCCTTCTTGGAAATCTTAATACTCCTACCAACATCAAAATACTCATTACTAGTTATCTTCTCCAAATATAACGACAACCGATCGCGCTTCTTCTTCTCCTTAGCACCCCTCACCCTAGAAAGAACATCTGCATACTCATTGCTCTTCTTAGTATCAGCACTCTCAGAATTCAAATACAACAATATCTTTACAGCCAACTCAATCACAGGATTAACCTCAACACCACCAAAATTAAAATGATTAATCGATATTTTCTCGTCTAAAGATCTCTCGCTATCTATACACGCACGAACCCATAAACAAGAACTCGTTAAATAATTCTCAACATCAGGAGAACTTATCCCCATAAATACAACACGATTAGGATTGGTCGCATCAACATATACACCATCAATCTGTACATGATCATCTCTATAACTCAAATACACAGGACAACTCTCTAAATTAATGTAAAAACAAGAATAAGGGAACTTTAAAAATTGATAAGTACCAGCTAAATCAGTACTGTGTAAAAGAGATGTCAACCCACTCGATACATTAAACGTCTTATAACCATACTCCCAATACTTACACAAAGTAATCGTTATGTCAGATAGCGTCTTTAACATCAATTTATGAAGATCCACCAAATACCACTGACCACTATCCTCAAAAGAATTAAGCAAACCAATATTATCTATCTCAATCTGACTACCTCTTTCAAGAATACCTGTTGATTTATAATTCTTATTCAAATGATCAAAATAATCAGAAAATAAACGCATAGGATCAGAATGAAAATCAGAAGGAAAATCAATCATATCACCAAGAGACATATAACATATCTTAGCTAACTTCTCAAAATTCATTAAAGATGCCATCAATCTACCCCCTACATTCAACACGCTCTTCAATCCACTTTACAACTTCGTCAGTCAAACCCTTCTCGTCAATAAAATTAAGAAGAGCATTCCTGGAATACTCATGATCCCATTTGTCAGATGCAAACAACCCCCATAAATGATTAGCAGGAGCATCTAAAATATCTTTTTCCATATCCAATTCTCCTTTCTTAACAATAGAATCAACAGCTTTATGAAATTCTAAAAAATAAAATAAATAAACAACGCAATAACGCCTGAACATGACCCTACTTCGATTTTTATATATTTGCTACGAACTGTTCTCGCCTACATATCTGCCCCAATTTATGTCTCCATCACGACCAAAACCAACTCCTAACACTTTCTGTCCGTCCAACCCATGCCAACAAACAATCTCGCAACAACCAATTAGCAAACAGAAATCACAACAACTAATCTAAACAAAGAGATATAAACACAAACCACTGCAAATCCTCTGCAACACAAGAGAATAAACCACTGTTACTCAGGATTACTTTCGCTGTGAATAAAAATCTTGCCACAATATCTCCCAACCAATAACTTGCAACCTCAGAAAGGCCATACTTCCATTTTAAACCACCTTAAGGCCAAAGAGCATACCAAACAGCCTATAAGCAAAGAAATGGCCATAAAACCATATTGCAGCCTCTTAAATGGGATCCTAAATTGCGATCAACTATACTGGCAACAACAAATGGACAATATATAGTATAGGAACAAAATGTACTAAGGTCCTCAGATTTCCCCAAAAATACGAAATTTTTTTCAGCCCCTAACTTCACTTCCCCCATAAAAAAGACGAATTTGATACAAAACACCCCCATAAAAAGATACCCAACTCAATTGCCATAACAGTCTGCCCTATATATTAGATACACATATGCCCACAACTGATACACACATGACTCGTTTTAGAACGGTTTGTAACATGTTGTACCAATAAACTCAAATTTGGTTAAAATCTGTAGAATGTGGATGCGCGGCTTTTGACCCATATAGGCCGTTTTAGGGGGATATGTGTGCATTTTGACCCTTTTTCGTGCTCTCCGGCCAGATGGGGGATCCCCGGTCGCTAGACCCCTCCCCGGCCTACACCTATAGAATCAACGGTTTTCAGAGATTAGAAAAACAAAGAAAGAAAAAGAAAAGAAAATTTTTTGTCCTCCTGAGTGGGTAGTGGGCGGTCATCCTTGGTACATATATAGAATCAACGGTTTCCAGGAATTCTAAAAACAAAGAAAGAAAAAGAATCGAGATTTTTAGGCCCCGATTCTTTTTCAGAATCTTTTTGAGATTTGGAATCAGTCTATGTTGATCCAGACTGATTCCACGTTCGGTAGTGCGCGAATTTCTTTCTCGACACGCTGGAACTCTTCACCGGCAAGGCAAGCACCACCTATGCACACTTTGTAACAACGGCAGGGGCTGGTCTTAACCGATGCCCAGATAAAGCAATGGCCGAAGTAGTGACCTTTGGCGGTACTTGCAATGTACTTTCCTTGGGTTTTAACTCTTTCGATGATTGCGTTCGCTTTTGCACTTGCCATTTTGATTCTCCCGTAAGGTGGTATGATGTAGGCGACCCCGTATCGCTTACACCTATAGAATCAATGGAATATAGAAATTGGGAAAAGAAAACCGGAGATTTTTAGGCCTCCGGTTTTCTTTTTTTGACTTACTGTAGGCAATTATCACAAATTCCCTTGTCTGTTGCTTCATCGTAATAGCTATCGGCAGGAAATTCACCTTCCCACTTTTTGAGGCCGAGAGACGCCATTTTACTCTCAGGCTCACAGATTGTCACTCCATTGGGAGCTTGAATATCACCCCCACAGGTTTCACAAGTATCAAGCTCAAAAGAGTAATTGCTGTTTTCGCCATTGTTCATGTAGTGCGTATATCCCATAATTCCGGCCATTTTGATTCTCCCGTATGTTGGTGAATGTAAGCAATCCCGTATCACTTACAACTATAGAATCAATGGAATATAGAAATTGGGAAAAGATTCTGGGATTTTTTCATCCCCAGATTACCTGTTCTTCCCTCTTACAGGCTTCCTCAGCGATTGCAGTGAGGCGGGTGAGGTAGGAGTTGGCTTGTTTAATATCAATGCCCATACGGATGATTGTACAGCCTCTATCGCCCTTATCTGTTGACCCTTGGCGACAAGCGAGTTCTACGGGAGTACGCTGGATAGCTTTCAGAAGGCGGTGAGGGTTAATTTCCCCGCAGTAGTCAAAATCTAGGCCAAGGGAATTCATAACGGTTTGTGCGTTCCCGTTGGCTACGTTCATCTCGAAAGGGAAAATATCAAATTTCACTTCACCGCTTCCCTTGCACTCACGACAATCGGGTTCGGCTTTACCGTTTTCAGAGAAGTCCACACACTGGCAGTCATAACGCTCTACTTCGATCATCTCAGGCTTGTTGTTTCGGATGTAGTCACTACCATTGTCGATTGCGAAGGTGATAGACATTTTTTGATTCTCCCATGTGTTGGTTGGCCGTATGTAAGCAATCCCGTATCACTTACAACTATAGAATCAACGGTTTCCATGGATTCTAAAAAGAAAATGGGGATTTTTATTTCACCATTCCCTTTGCCTCCGGCCTTTATTCCGGCAGGCGTTTTTTCTGGCCTGCTTTTTGCGGTCTTGGAATGCCCCTGTTTTGAAGCTGAGATTGTGCCTTCTCAACTTGCCGGATTCGCTGGCATAGTCGGTTGTTACAACAAGGCGGTTTTCTTGCTTTGGCTGAAGATTAATCATGATTGTTCTCCCGTGTTGTAAGCAATCCCGTATCACTTACACTTATAGAATCAACGGAATACAGAAATTGGGAAAACAATCCAAGAAAAAGGACAGGTGACAGGGGATTTTTTCTTCCCCTGTCACCTGTCAAGAGTGTTCACGCAACCGCTACTTCTACGGTTGCCAGAAGAGTCAACGGTGCGCCCATACGCTTCTGGGCTTGCCACAGGCCCATTTGCTGAGCCGAGAAGGTGTGATTCTTGCACACCCGAACGTCACCCACAGCGAAGGATTTACGCTTAGTGACTTCCGAACCACAGAGGCCACAGGTGGTGGTGATAACGCCAATTGCTTCACCCTTGAGCTTGCCACCCTTGTTTGT
>Ga0114918_10005274_pt1 | contig 11111 bp, 11 predicted proteins | sample LantaG_FD_87015 | JGI IMG/M metagenome (GOLD analysis project Ga0114918, IMG submission 87015) | Deep subsurface microbial communities from Baltic Sea to uncover new lineages of life (NeLLi) - Landsort_02402 metaG | ecosystem: Environmental > Aquatic > Marine > Oceanic > Sediment | place... | reverse complement strand
TATGCTATTGAAGTTGGAATTCAGCTAAAAGAAAAATTTGGAGGGAAAATAACGGTAATTACTCTCGGTCCACCAGGTGCGGAGAAGGCTTTAAAGGAAGCAATTTCTATGGGATGCGATGAAGGTGTATTAATATCAGGAAAAGAATTTAAAGGTTCAGATACCTGGGCCACTTCTTATGCATTGGCTGAAGCTATAAAAAAGATAGAAAATTATGACTTAGTTTTAGCAGGTGAGCGTGCAACTGATGGCGATACTGGCCAGGTTGGTCCCGGTGTTGCTTCATTTTTAAATCTTGCCCTTGTTACCTACATAAGTAAGATTGTTGAAGTCTCCTATAAAAATATTATAGTGGAAAGGCTTGTAGAAGATGGTTATGAAATCTTAAAGGCGCCGCTGCCAGCTCTGCTGACTATGGTTAAGGAAATAAGCTTTCCGCGTCTTCCTACATTACGTGGAAAACAGAAGGCTAAAAAGACTGAAATTCCTGTATGGTCAACAGAAAATATGGAACTGGACAAATCAAAGCTTGGGCTGAAAGGTTCACCAACAAGAGTTGTAAAAATTGGCCACCCCAGGGTTACTCGGAATGGCACAATTGTAAAAGCAACTGACGATGAAAGGATTTCAGAAGCTATTGACAGATTATTAAAATTTATGCGGGAAAAAGAATTAATTTAAGGAGGGCAATAAGATGAGCTATCGCGGTGTATGGACCATAGCTGAGGAAAGCCGGGGGAAAATAAAAGAAGTATCTTATGAACTTTTGGCGCGAGGGAGAAAATTAGCTGATAAATTAGGAGTAGATCTGGCATCAGTGCTGCTTGGCAGCAATATAAGCGAGTCTGAGCTCAAGCAGCTTGTCTACAGGGGAGCAGATAAGGTATATGTTGTAGACGCACCTGAGCTGGAAAACTTTATTGCAGAAAATTATAGCAATGTACTGGTTGATTTAATTAATAAATATAAGCCTGAGATTATAATTGCAGGGGCGACAACGAGCGGCAGGACTTTGATGCCGCATGTATCTATCCAGGTTAATGCCGGGCTTACCGCTGATTGTACCGGGCTGGATATAGAGGAAGAGACAAAAAATTTATTGCAGACAAGACCTGCTATCGGTGGCAATATTTTGGCAACAATTAAAACACCCAACAACAGGCCCCAAATGGCTACAGTAAGAGTAAAATCTTCCAAGCCGGCTCCAATTGATAAGAGCAGAAGTGGAGAGATAATAAATATCAAGCTCAAGCAAGAGCTGATTGATGGGAGGGTGGAAAGAATAGGATTTAGGAAAGCTGAAGGTGAAACCGTAGGTATTCAGGACGCAGATGTTGTAGTGGCAGGCGGAAGAGGTTTAAAAAAAGGAGAGAACTTTAGACTAATCCGGGAACTTGCAGAAAAATTGGGCGGAGTTGTTGGTGCATCCAGGGATGCTGTTGACAGGGGCTGGGTGTCTTACCCACACCAGGTAGGCTTAAGCGGCAAGACCATATCTCCAAAATTGTATATAGCGATTGGCATTTCAGGGGCGATTCAGCATTTAGCCGGTATAAAAACTGCAGATACTGTTGTCGCAATAAACAGTGATCCAGATGCGCAGATTTTTAAAGTGTCGGACTTTGGAATTGCAGGGGATCTGTTTGAGGTCATACCTCTATTAAATGAAAGATTGGCGAAGAAGGGGGATAAGTAACATGAAATATAATCCAGTAACAAATAAAATCATAGCTGAGCTGGTTAAAATTGTTGGAAGTAAAAATGTCTTAACTGATAAGGAAAAAATAGAGGCTTATTCACATGATGAGATGCCAAAGGAACAATATGCGCACATGCCAGAAGTTGTAGTAACACCTGAAACAGCAGAGGAAATAGCAGAGATTGTTAAACTGGCTGGCAATGAACTGATACCAGTTACTCCGCGCGGCGCAGGCAGCGGACTGTCAGGCGGTGCCATACCTGTTTTTGGCGGTATTGTAGTTTCTGTTGAAAAGATGAATAAGATTTTGGAAATAGATTATGAAAATATGGTAATGGTTCTGGAACCGGGTGTGGTTACAAATGATGTGAACGAACTTATTGCAGAGAGAAATTTGTTTTATGCAGGCTATCCTATGAGTCTGGAAACCTGTTTTATAGGCGGCAATGTAGCTGAAAATGCAGGAGGCGGCAAAGCTATCAAATACGGTGTTACGGGCCGGTATATTTTAGGATTGGAAATAGTTACTCCGGCAGGTGAGATAATTCAGTTTGGCGGTAAACTTGTCAAGGATGTTGTTGGATATAATATAAAGCAGTTGATAATAGGATCAGAGGGAACTTTAGGGATTGTGACCAAAGTAATTGTTAAACTATCACCGCTGCCAAAATATAAAGTGGATTTGCTCGTTTTATTTAAAGATGTCAAATCTGCTATTTCTATGGTTTCGCGTATACTTACAAAAACAGGAATAACCCCTACTTCTATTGAATTTATGGATAAGCTGTCTGTCCAAACATCATGCAAGTATTTAAACGAGCATCTCCCATACCAAAAAGCAGGCGCTATGCTGCTGATAGAAGTTGATGGCAACCGCGAAGACCATGTTAGCGATGATGCTGAAACTATTGGAGAACTATGTCTTGAAAATGGAGCAATAGAAGTTTATGTGGCAGATAATTACACTACCCAGGAAAGAATTTGGAGTGTGAGGCGTAATATTGCTGAAGCCTTTAAAGTAGTGAGTCCCCATCAGAGTTTGGAGGATATTGTAGTGCCGATAGCATATATTCCTGATTTAATGCCTGAGATTGCTCTAATTTCTAAAAAATATGATATTCAGATTCCATGTTATGGCCACGCCGGTGATGGAAATCTGCATGCAACTCTTGTAAAAAATCCTAAGAGCACCATGGAAGATTGGTATGAGATTGAGGCAAAAAGTTTAAAAGAATTATATGAAGCAGCGATAAAGCTCGACGGCACTATAAGCGGCGAGCATGGCATTGGTTCCAAGCGAAAAGCTTTTATGGAAATTGCGGTAAGCAAAAATGAACTGGATTTAATGCGTAGAATTAAAAAAGCTTTTGATCCTAATGGCATCATGAACCCAGGAAAGATATTTGATATGGAATAGTGGAATAGGAAGGTCTTATTTATAATATTTATTTTACCGAGAATTCTTTAATTTCTTCCAGCTTATCATTTAGATAAACTTCGGCGCTGTATCTTCCCGGCGGGAAACCTTCAGCTATTTTAATATTAAACGCGAAATAGCCTGAACCGGGGTTTTCTGTTGTAAGTTCCTGAATATCTATCTCCTTGCTGATTTCAAGGTAGTTCCACACAACACGCAGTTTGTCTTCTGGCGTAAAGTCTGTAATTTTAACAGATAGGTAAATGGCTGTGGTTTCAGGCGGAAAGACATTTGTGACATTAGAAGGTGCAGAGTTTTCGTCAACTTTTTTACAGATAGCAACCTCTTTAATTGAAGCTGGTTCACTGCTTATAACGTCATGTACTTTTTCCTTAATTTGAGTTGTTCTGCCGGCGCATCCTGTAAGCATCAGAGAAATAAATAATGCAGTGAGAGTAAAAAACAATACTCTGTTAAAAACAAATGTTCTATTTTTCATATACTACTCTTCTTGCTTTTTTACGGTTTTTGCTAACTAGCAGGCTGTTTTATTGTAAAATAATAATATAAGAAAAATAAATTTATGTAAATGGTGCTGTTAAAATCTGTAATATATTGAGTTATAATATCTGTAATGTATTACGGATAGTCAGTGGGCTTATTATGATAACATATTCGAGAGAAGAAATTATATCTTCCAGTAAAACAGCAAAAATTTTAGGTTTAGTTTTGTCTAATTTAAAAACAGGAAAACTCAGTAGAGCAGTGATATCAAGAAACAATAAACTTGAGGCTGTAATTTTACCAATTGAATATAAAGGAAGCATATGAGTTAATAGAGCATATAGAGATTTATAAAATAAATTTTTGGAAAGAGATATGGAAAACAGTACAAAAAGAGAAAAGCTTAAAGAATTTTATTTTCAAATCAAGGACTGCAAAAAGTGCGAGCTTTACAAGAGCAGGACTAAATTTGTTTTTGGCAGCGGCTGTGCTGACGCACCTGTCATTTTTGTAGGCGAAGCTCCCGGCAAAAATGAAGATATCCAGGGCAAACCTTTTGTGGGACAGGCAGGCAAATTACTTGATAAGCTGCTTTTTTCAATTGGTTTTGAAAGAAATCAGATTTTTATAGCAAATGTCCTAAAATGCAGGCCGCCGGGAAACAGGGATCCGAGAGTTGATGAAATAAATATATGCAAAGAGCATCTTTCCAGGCAGATAGAAATAATAGATCCAAAGATAATCTGCACAATGGGCAAATTTTCTACACAGCTTCTGCTCGATACTTCAGCAGGAATAACCAATCTCAGGGGGAAAGTTTTTAGAATTGGAGGCAGAATTATTCTTCCGATAAATCATCCGGCAGCTGCTCTGTATACACCATCAAGAATGTCAATACTGATGGAAGATTTTCAAAAGATAAAGGGCCTGCTTAATCCAGGTGCAGAGCCGAAGGAAGATGAGGGTAGTGCTGAAAAAAAGAAGAACATTCCCAGAAGATCTGCCGCAAGTACATTGAACATAAATGAAGCAGGCAGCAGCAGTACTGACGTGGGCAATGGCAACAATAAAAGCGAACAGTTAGGTCTTTTTTAAATGCAACTAAAAATTACTTCAAATTCTGCAGTATTCACTAAAAAATTAGGTAAAAATTTCTCAAAAATTATTTCTAACGGAGATATTATCCTATTTTCAGGCGAGCTTGGTGGGGGCAAAACAACTTTTATTTCCGGGCTGGCCAAAGGATTGGGCATAAGAGAAAATATTTCAAGTCCAAGTTTTACCATACTTAATGTATATAATACTCACAGGAAAAATAAATTAGTACATGCAGATTTTTATCGTTTAGAAAATATTGAAGATATAGCGGAAATTGGTGTTGAAGATTATTTATATGACAAGCGTGCAGTAGTCTGTATGGAGTGGGGAGATAAAATAAGAAAATATATTGACAGGGACTGTCTTGAAGTAGAAATAAGTTATTTATTTGCAGATGATGGAAATGATAGTTTAAATAATTTAGACAGGAGGCTTGTCACTTTTAAAAGTTTTAGCCAGTATTGGGATAACAAATTAACAAAATTTATGACAAGATTTAAATATGATGAATATTTTAGGGATTGACAGCAGCAGCAGGAATTTAAGCGCGGCAGTAAGCAGAGATGATAAATTGTTGTCTGAGGTGATAAATCATGAAAGCTCAAAGCACATGGTAAACATAATTAAGTTTACGGATAAAGCTCTGCGCAGGGCAGGCCTTTCCATAAAAGATGTAGATGTTTTTGGAGTTAATCTTGGGCCGGGAGACTTTACCGGCACAAGGATAGGGGCCAGTGTTATAAAAACATTGTCATGGGTAGAAAAAAAGTGTGCTTACGGAATAAATTCCCTTGATGTTCACGCAGTGATGTGTGCCTTTAAAAATAAAAATACAATAGCAAAGAATTTACTTAATGGCAGGCCCGTGACAATAGCTCCTTGCCTGGATGTTAAGAGAAGCGAAGTTTACTTTTCTTTTTATGGTATTTCAGAAGACGAAAATGATGTTTGCCATAAATCAGAAAAGAAGATTATAGCCAGTATGATAATTGGAGCGAAGAAATATAATATAAAAAGAATTGGAGATTACCATTTGGCTAATAAGGACGAATTGATGGAGAAGTTCAATATTTTTTTTGAAAACGAAGTTTTAAAAATACAGAGTAAGGAAATAGCACATGTAAATCCTGCAGTAATTGTTTGCGGCAGCTCCTACGCCAGCCATAGAAGCACAATGCTGGACTTAATCAGGAGCAGCAGCAGCTTTATTCTGGACAAGAGGTTGCTTTATTCTCAGGCAAGGTATGTGAATTTGTGCTCTTACTTTAATGCTTTAGAAAAAGTGGAACTCAAAAATCTCGCTCCTGTTTATGTAAGAGATTTTGTACCTTTTGGAAATTAAGAATGAAAAACGGCGGCATCTTAAATATTATGAGTATTGAGGAAAAAGAAAATAAAAAAGACATTTATATATTAGGTATTGAAACATCATGCGATGATACATGTGCTTCTATGGTAAAAAATGGTTCGGTGATATTATCCAGCGTAGTATCGTCTCAGGATGAGATCCACAGAAAATATGGAGGAATAGTTCCTGAGATTGCATCAAGGAAACATATTGAAGTTATAGACATTATAATAAAAGAAGCAATAAATAAGTCGGGCATAGATATTAGCTGTATAAATGCAGTCAGTGTTACCAATAGGCCCGGGCTGATTGGTTCGCTTCTTGTTGGCGTAGGCGCAGCAAAGGCTATATGCTATGCAAGGAATATACCGCTTATTGCAGTAAATCACCTTAAGGCTCATATTTATTCAAATGTTCTGGCACATCCCAATATAAGAGGAGGGTTTATCGGGCTTGTAGTTTCAGGCGGCCATTCAAGCTTATACCTGATGGATAACGATAAGTGCAGCATGAAGCTTGTAGGGCAAACTGTGGATGATGCGGTTGGTGAAGCATTTGATAAAATTGCAAGGTATCTAAACCTTGGTTATCCCGGAGGGCCGATAATTGATAAATTATCTAAAAGCGGCAATTCTGATTACATTGATTTTCCGAGACCTATGATAAATAGCGGAGACTTTAATTTTAGCTTTAGCGGACTTAAAACTTCTCTTATCTATCGTACAAAAAAAGATAAAAAACTAATGCACAAGGAAAATATACCAGATCTTGTAGCAAGTTTTCAGAAAGCCGCGGTAGATGTGCTGGTTGAAAAAACTATTAGGGCATGCAGGAAGTACGGGATGGATAAGATTTTAGTTAGCGGGGGAGTGGCTGCAAATAGCAGGCTTAGAGAAGAGTTTACAAAAAGGTGCAGCAGTAATAATATATCTGTTTATATTCCGCCGCTTTCAATGTGTATGGACAACGCTGCAATGGTAGCTTGCCTTGGCTACTATGAATATTTGAAGGGGAATTTCAGCAGCCTTGATGTTGATGTTTATTCAAGGACAGATCAATAGTTTTGTAAGCCTGACTGTGGGCATGTTTAGTAGTTCGTATTTCTGTAGAAAAAATTTTTTTAATTAACTAAAATAATCCTTTTGTCTGTCATGTGGTATGTTTCCTCTCTTGTATTCATAGGTGACATTTTCCCTGAATAACCTAGAGGTGACAATATCGCAGAATAACAACACAAAATTAAAATAATCTATTGACATAGAAAACTAATAATGTTACATTTAGTGCAATCGATTGAATGCAATACTTAAATTGACATATTAGGGAATTTCTAAAACAAAAAATTGGTGAAAGAATGCTAAAGGGAAATTTTATAAATTTTATGCAAACGATTAAACAAAAGGATGTATTATGAATAACTTTCCAAAAATACCTGATGAGGAATTTAGATTAAGAATGCAAAAGTTTAAAGAAAAAATGGAAAAAGAGAAAATAGATCTTGCAGTAGTTTATTCAAACTTGCTAGATCCATCAGCAGTAAGGTACTTTTCAGATGTCTTCCCAATAAATGAGAGCGCGGCGTTAGCTGTACCACTTAAAGGCGAACCTATAATGTGCTCAGGGCAAGCATGTCATGAATGGTCAAAATATAAATCAAAGATAAAAGATATAAGAATATTTCCTGAAGTAGGGGAAGTATCAGGTGTTGAATATAATATAGAAGGACAGCTTGATTTTGAGGGTTTATTTAAAGAGCTTAAGAGTAAATACAGTATAAAAAAGATTGGAGTAGTAGGTGATCTTATATTTCCTTATGAGATATATAAAAAGCTGGAGAAGATTTTCCCTGATGCAGAAAATGTAAGTGCTGAGGCTCTTATGTATGAGCTTAGAATGAAAAAGTCAGAAAATGAGATTGCATGTATAAAGAAAGCAGCAGAGATAATAACAAATACTTTTGAGTTTGCCATACCTAGGATAAAACCTGGAGTAACAGAACTAGATATCCAGGCTGATATAGAAAGTCAAATGCTGAGGTTAGGTGCTGAAGGCTATACATTGTCTTTTAGTCCAATGGTTCCGTCAGGATCAGAGAATTCCAATTTATGTATGTGTAGAAATACTCTTAGAAAAGTAAAGGAAAGTGAAATAATAAATCCTTCAGCAGGGACATTATATGAAGGATATAATGCTCCAATATGCACTCCAGTAGTTTTAGGTAAAATACCAGGTGAAATCAAAGAAGCAGTAAAAATTGCTAATGAGGCAAAAAATATTGTAGCAGATTTTATGAAACCAGGTGCAACATCCAGGCAATTATTTGATATTTACAATAAATTTCTTAATAAGAAGGGATACAGTAAATATAGTCCTTATGGATCAGTTCATTCAAGCGGAATGCTTGAATGTGAATCCCCGTTTTTCTCTGCTGAAAAGGATATTGTTATGATTGAAAATATGTCGGTTTGTATAGATGCTTACTTTAAGGATCTTCCCTGGGGTGCATTCAGAATTGAAGATACATATATTATAAGAAGAGATGAAGCTGAACTTATAACTAAATTTAATCAAAAATATATACCCGAGTTATTTAAGTGAGGTTTAAATGGAAGAAAAAAGTAACTTAAAGCATGGTTCTAAGACCTGGTATGTTGCAGATGGCTGGATACCATCAAAACAAGAGACTATAGATTCTGAATTAGAAGGACATGAAGCATTAATGATATTAAATTGCCAAAATGTTAATGCGGAGATTTTACTTGATATCTTTTTTGAAGATAAAGAACCAATAAAAGATGTAAAATTGGAAGTTTCTGCCAAAAGGATTAAATGCTTTAGAATGGACCACCCAGAGGAGATAGGGGGAGTAAAAATTGAAAGGCTTACACAATATGCTTTAAGAATAAAAAGCAGTATAAAAGTAATTGTTCAATTTGGAAGAATGGATGTAACGCAACCAAATCTTGCCTATGCTTGTATGTTTGCAATGCCAGGGTAAGAAATTTATAAGTAAAATGAATATATGTTTTAAAACTAGTAAAAAATTTAGAATATGAAGGAGGTGATGGTTAAAACTGGTGGGTAAATATTACTCAAAGATAAAGGTATAAAAGAAAAAATTGAAAGGAGGTGTAAGGTATTTAGGAAAAACATTTAGAAAATTAGCAGATATATTGAAGGTATTTAATAAAAACCTAAATAAAGGAGTAGAAATGAAAAAATCATTAATTTGGTTAATAGTAGTTATATTTGCAGTTACTATAGGATTTACGGGAGTTGGTTGTAAAAAAGAGGCAGCTGTAGAAGAAAAAGTACCAGCTGAGGAGGAAGAAATAGCTGAAGAAGAGGTAGCCGAAGAAGAAGCTCCGGCTGAAGAAGAGCAAATTACACTTTCCTTTTTTACTCAGGAACCGGGAGCATATCCAGAGTTATTACCCATGATTATAGAAAAATTTGAGGAAAAGTATCCAAACGTTACTGTAGATAAAAGAGCTGTTGGATATGGTGAATACCAATCAACATTGGTAACAATGATTGCTGCCGGTGAAGCACCAGATGTTTTTTTAGTTGAACTTGGCGCTCCTTATGTTGCTCAGGTAAAAGCTGGAGAGCTTGTAAATCTTGATGAGTATTTAGAAGCTGATGATGGAGCTTGGGCTAAAACAATGGCAGAGGGTGCTCGAATATTAGCACAAGTTGATGGTTCACAATACTGTACTGTTTACACAATGGGTAATATTCATTTCTTTATAAATAAAGGGTTAATGGAAGAAATGGAGTTATCAGAACCTAAAACAACAGATGATCTTATTTCTATGGCTGAGAAACTAAGTGGAACAGGAATTGCTCCACTATGTATGGGGATTGCAGATAAATGGGGCGCAGTTGATCTATTTGTAGCGCTTGTATGGCAGCAAGGCGGAGAAGATATTTTATATAAAGCTGACGCAGGTGAAGCCAGTTGGGTGGATCCACTTTTTGTTGGTGTGATGGATACAATAAAAGAAATGGTAAATGCAGGTGTTTACTTTGAAGGTGCTACTGCTATGGCTTACCACGAAGATGCTTTACCTATTTGGATTCAGGGTAATACAATATGCTTATACCCAGCAGGCAATTTCATTATTGATTCAATTCCGGAGGAAATGGATGTGTTGGTTAGAAATTTCCCAGTTAAGCCTGGAGGAAAGAGTCTTTTAACTGGAGGAACAGCTTATACTGTGGGTATATCTACGCAAAGTAAACATATTGATCTTGCAGTTGAATTCCTAAAGGAATTCAACACCCAATTTGCATATGAACAATCGGTTTTAAAGGGGGTTTCACCAGCTGGTAAGATAGAAAAGGATATTAAGTCTCCTTCACCTATTGCAGATGCAATTAATGCAGTTGCTGGTGATGCTGTTGATAGAAGAATTTATACTCCAGAACTATATGATGCAATTGCGGTTGCGGTTCAAGGTGTATTTGCAGGAGATCTTAGTCCCGAAGAAGCTATGGAACAGATTCAAAAAGTTTCTGATGAAGTATATTGAAATAAAATTTGTGCCTTATTGAATTGGGTGTACTAGATCAAAAAATGTTCCCCTTTACATTTCTGTGTAAAGGGGAACATAATAATTAGGGGAAAGAAGGTAGTTAATTTTAAGTTTTTTATAACATAGATAGTAAAAGGATGTGTATTTATTAATAAGAAGTTTTCGTTGCTTGCCCTTTAGCGGTTTTGCTGTGCTTGAGTACTTGTATTTTTAAAAATTATAACGATAGGTAGTATTTTAATATTAACTGTTTATGTTGATGCACTTAGAATTAGAAATAGATGGTTACTTTATTTAAATTATAACTTTGGAGTTTTGCACATGAACACAAGAGAACTTTTTATTGAAACTATGAATTTTAATAAAAATATAAGATCTCTAAAATGGGAATACGCTTATTGGGGATCTACTATAAAAAATTGGTACATGCAGGGTCTACCAGAAAAAAACTATCCTAAAATCCCTATTTATATATCAAGCATAACATCATCTCTATATACAAGAGCT
>Ga0114918_10005272_pt1 | contig 11115 bp, 16 predicted proteins | sample LantaG_FD_87015 | JGI IMG/M metagenome (GOLD analysis project Ga0114918, IMG submission 87015) | Deep subsurface microbial communities from Baltic Sea to uncover new lineages of life (NeLLi) - Landsort_02402 metaG | ecosystem: Environmental > Aquatic > Marine > Oceanic > Sediment | place... | reverse complement strand
TTACAGGCAGTGCGTTCCATTGTTGGTGTGACATAGATATCCAGAGTGGCATCTGGCAGATGATAATTTATAGTCAGGTGGCGGAATTGGTTAGACGCTAAAATAATGGGTGGATAGCGTGCCATTGGGGTAGAACCAAGAAAGTTACGCATACAGGTTCGAATCCTGTCCTGACTACACTTTCGGTCAGTTGAGCAATTGGTGTGCTCGCCGGTCTGTAAAACCGGTCCCTTCGGGTAAACTTGTAGGTTCGAGTCCTACCTGACCGACTTAGGCTTAGGATAGTGAATTGAAGGTTCGACTCCTTCCTTGAATGTGGATGCCGGCGGGCACACATCACGGTTCGATTCCGTGAGGCCTATCTTTAACAAAATGGCCCTGTAGCTCAATTGAATAGAGCATCTGACTACGGATCAGAAGGTTGTAGGTTTGAGTCCTACCGGGGTCACGAGGTCCTGAATAGCCAGGATTGGTCCACACCTCCTACATGGCACTCGGTCCGTTAAGCCGGGGAAGTGGACCTATTTGGTACCGTAACTCAGCCTGGTAGAGTGACAGACTGAAAATCTGTTGGTCGCTGGTTCAAATCCAGCCGGTACCACACTAAATGTGGGTTTAATTTAGTTAGTGAGAAGCCCCGTGTGAAAAGCGGGAGGTATGTAAAGTTCACGAGCTCTTTAGAACATAGTCGATAGACGTATCGGCGTTGGTGCAATTCCCATAACCCACACAACATTCCTCGGTAGCTCAGAGGCAGAGCATCTGACTGTTAATCAGAGGGTCGGGATTTCGAAATTCCCCCGAGGAGCAACTAAGATCACCAATGGAGCCAGATGCCTTTGGGGTGATTCACTAAATACCATAAAGTTTGACCACGGCATTTAGCTCAGTTGGTTAGAGCACTACACTGATACTGTAGAGGTGCTAGGTTCGACTCCTAGAATGCCGACAAAACTTTTTTCACAAAATGGTTTCAGAAGCATCTAATGTTGTTATTATATAATAGTAATTGCAACAGCAACTTACACTGGTTCTTTGAAATTGAAAAATTTGGGAATGCTTGAGTTCCCGTCAGAGTGTTGGTCGACGCGAAACAGTTCGGCTGCCGATAAGATCAATGGTCTGACAAAGGATAAGATGCCGCAAGGCATCAGAAAGGGTGAAATCTCACGATAGCCCGCCTGTAAAGGTCCACTTAAGCAAGTGACGGCCAAACTGCCACTCGGGCAGGCCTTCAGGGCTAACTGGAGGATAGGCAAAAAGTCAGCGGATTCAGTCCCTTGAGAAGGGATAAGACCGGAGCCGATCGGTGAGGTCAAACTGGACAGCGGTGTCCGGACTGTTCCATACCCAGCTGATGAATGCTGAAGAGGTCAAGTCATAGGTCGAGAGTCAGAGCCGATACCAAGGCAAAGGCGATCAACCATTCTTAGAGGCAAAAGGGCTTAACCGCTCGGAGTAGTCTCGAAAGAACGCACATAGGACTTGGTAAGTCCGAACGCATAGAGGCGTGTTGTATTTGGTCTCTCAAAAGGAGATCGAGCAGCTGTCAGGGCACGTCTCGGTGAGTTATAACTTAATTGTTAGCTCAGTTGGTTAGAGCATCTGTCTTCTAAACAGAGGGTCACTGGTTCGACTCCAGTACAATGCAATATATGCATAAAAAGCAAAGACCTTGACACTGATGGGATACAAATCACCTAATCCCGAGGCAGCAATGCAACTCGGGACTGGAGAAGCTCGCAAGGCGGACCCAGTTTGATTTAAGTCTGCACCTATCCTTTTAGCGAAGGAGAACGGCTCGCAAGGTCGGGGAAATGATGAGAGTCGAGTAGGCCCATCGAGGATGAGAGACAAGCCACTCTCTAAAAAAGGCGGTGATGCTGACGGACATGTCAGGACTTCGGTCGGGCATGTGGACAAGGTGAGAACCTGCTGGATTAAGCCCCGGTTGGATAATGCACCAAAGGCGTTAGCGGAAGACGTGTAGTCTCAGCGTTTCATTCAAAACTCTCGGCCACTCCGTTCTGGAGACGGCCACGATAACAAGGACATATAATGGCGGGCATGAAGGCTGGTGGTGATGCCTGGGTAGTCTCATAAGCTACTATCTTTACGATGTCGAGGTTCGATTCCTTGGCCCGCAACTAATAATTTTCACATAGCGATATGGTAGAGCTGGTTTCTTATGCTGCTCTCATAAGGCAGAGACCCTGGTTCAAGTCCAGGTATCGCTACATCTAACAGTACCCAGCACACCTCTCCTGGAAGTGTCCCAGGCTGGGTCTTTTACCGTTTAATTTAATGGCGAGGTCGGCAGTTCAATTCTGCCTCTCGCTACTCTGGAAGGGTGGCAGAGCTGGCTTAATGCACTAGTCTTGAAAACTAGAGGCCTTCACGGGTCCGAGGGTTCGAATCCCTCTCCTTCCTCCACTGGAGAGTTGCTAGAGTGGTTAATAGAGCGGTTTGCTAAACCGTGGTCGCGAAAGTGGCCCGCAGGTTCGAATCCTGCACTCTCCGCACACGGTGATTGTAGTTCAGCTGGTCAGAACGCCTGATTGTGGTTCAGGAGGCCGTCGGTTCGAGCCCGACCTTTCACCCAACATTTAACAATTAGTTAACATCCAAAGCTTTTCAGGTTCAGCGGGATTGATTATATTTACCATGTAATCATTACTAATCAAAACAAAAGAACAATGAAAAAGATTATTGGAGTACTATTGGTCATCACAGGAATCATCACAGCAGCAATCGGTGGCTTTGGCCTCCTGATCTACGGCATCTGGGACATCTTCACCAACATCTCCTCGATGGGATTCGGTGACTTCCTATTTGCAGTGCTGTTGATGTTGGGTCGGGACCTGATCGCATTTGCGGTGGCCTTTGTATTTGCCTTCTTTGGGCTGGCCTTACTCAATGACTAATAACCTTACTGTGACAGTATCCGGATTGCAAAGTGGCGGTCCTTTGGGCCGTCCGCTGTCACCCCATAAGTCGATGTGGCCGAGCGGTTAGGCAGGGCTCTGCAAAAGCTCTTACCTGGGTTCGAATCCCGGCGTCGACTCATCCCGCTTCCAAGATTTCAAGGGCCCTTAGCTCAGTCGGTCAGAGCAGAGCACTCATAATGCTAAGGTCGCAGGTTCGAGCCCTGCAGGGCCCACTGGGTTTCACACAGCCTTCCAAGGTGTTATTATTACCTTGATATATAAACCATGAAACTAGCAATCATAGGCAGCAGATCTTTCAATGATGTCGCCTTTATTTCTTCTGAACTTGATAAGCTGCTTAAGTTAAGCAACTTAGATCTAATTATATCGGGTGGCGCAAGAGGAGCAGACTCGATAGGAGTAGAATGGGCCAGATCTAAAGGTATTCCGTGCACGGTTCATCTTCCAGATTGGAATAAATATGGTAAAGGTGCCGGCTTTGTTCGGAATGAACTGATCATAAATGACTGTGATGCTGTAATTGCATTTTGGGATGGAAAGAGTCGAGGTACATTATACTCGATAGATCTTGCCGAAAAGAAAGGCAAAAAAGTCATCATCATAAAAAAAGATCAACCCAATGATAAAGTCATTTGATGAGTTCTGTTCAGGCCAGCTGAGTGAAGGATTCTTTATACAAGACAATACTATTCTATTTGAGCCAGGTTCTAAATCAATTGTCAATACTTCTTTTGGTAAAACTAAAAGACTGATTCCGTATGAGATGAAGTTGCCATTCGGTAAAATGTACACTGTTTATAAGAAGGCAAAGGATGCAGATAAAGAGCAATACAACGAAGTACTCTCTACCATTAAAGGGCAAAATAGCAATTATTCAATGGATGTTGAGTCTTATGATAAGTTTTTGACTAGAACCGCATTATACCTATCAAAGATCGTTACCAGTGAGAATATTGACACCATCATAGTGATGGAGACTTCTTCTAGATTATTGGCAGACCTGATGGTTAAAATGAATAAGTATCTACCCAAGTATTATGAAATGCAAACCTACAATAAAGGCATCTTTAAAAACCCAGAAATTTCTGCAATTGAAATAAGCACTCAGCATGAATTAAAACCTAACACTATCAAAGAACTTGAGCGCATCTTAACTAAAGCAAATGAAAAGTCTTACTTCTCTATTAAAAAGGTGCCTGCTCAATTTAGAGATCTGATTAAAAACTGGCTCAAAATTAACAATAAGATCTTATCTAAAATAGTAGATAAGAGAGTAATGCTAATTGATGATATTGTGACTACTGGATCTACTGTGAAGGAGGCTTCAGTTCTTATTGAAGAAGCTGGGGCAAAAAGCCTAATAGGCATCTCTATTATTAAAGGAGATGCTTGAAACTGTTTCACACTGTCTTTCAGGTTGTTATTATTATACTGATACATAAACCATGAAGACAATAAGCCTCGGCGACATACACGGACGCGACGTCTGGAAGTCCATACTCTTCGGATCCTGTTATGAATATAACACATGGAGGAACGCAGTTGAGGCCGGTGCTCCCATAGACTGGGACGGGAACATGCCATTCTTGGGCTATGACAAGATCATTTTTGTTGGAGACTATGTGGACAGCTTTGATATACCTTCTTCAGTGATCCTACATAACTTAAGGGAGATCATAGACCTAAAGCAAAAGCTTGGAGACCGTATGGTTCTTCTACTGGGCAATCACGACATTCAATACTTTGTTAAGGACCAAAGATGTAGCGGCCATAGGCCAGAACTACAATATGACCTAGAGCAGTTGTTCAATGAGCACCTTGATCTGTTCAAGATGGCCTACCAGCATAAAGACCACCTGTGGACTCATGCCGGTGTCAGCCAAAGCTGGTTGGGTGAGCTAAAAGAGGAACTCTACAGCCCTGAGATAAGATTTGCCGCCTTGGTGAAGGATGAAAGTCCAGAGACCGTGGCCGATGAACTCAACTTGGCCTGGCAGTTCCAGCTGTCCAGCCTTTTCAATTGCGACAGTGACAGCGGAGGCTACAGTACAAATGGCGGTCCAATGTGGATCAGACCTAGGAGGTTGGACGCAGATCCTTTGAGAGGCATCAATCAGATAGTAGGTCACACCACAAAGCGAAGTATTGTACAGAATCAGTTTGACACAGTAGTTCACTGGTACATCGATTGTCTTGTATTCGGTGACGAGAACGCACTCAAACTTGAACTATGATGGGACTACGAGAAGAATATTTTTGGCTAAAGGGTATACTGGAATCCGAACAGAACCGGCCGCATCATAGGCCGGCTCTGCTTCGGTTGATCCAGTTGTATGAAGATCGATGGACCGATCGACCAAAGGCCGATCCCATTATTGTTGCCATTTCGGTCAATAGTTTAAAAAAGATGCTCAAGCAGGACTAAACAAATCTAATAGGTCACATATAAAACAATAAAGAAAGATGACGGTAGAACTTACAACAGAAAATTTTGAACAGATTGTAATGGCCTCAGAAAAGCCGGTACTAGTAGATTTTTGGGCCTCTTGGTGTGGACCGTGTAAGATGGTAGCTCCTGTACTAGAGCAGATGGCAACCGAACAGAAAGAACGTGCAGTGATCGGCAAGCTTAATGTGGACCAATACCCAGAAGTAGCGACCAGATTTGGCATCCGTAACATCCCAACTCTGCTTTTCTTCAAGGGAGGTAAGATCGTGGACAAGCAAGTCGGAGCCGCACCCCTGGAAAGGCTACAGGAAAAAATGAACCCATTATTGTAAGATGCCGAAATTCAAGTTCCATCTAAAGTCAGTAGACCAGACGCACCTATGTGCCTGGAAAATCACTGCCGAATCAGAAGATGTTGCTTGGGAAATAATGGCCGATGTGAAGCAAGTGCCGGCCGAAGAGCTAAAGAAATTCATAACTATAAAAACCATAACAGATGATACTGAACATGCAAGCTGAAAGCAATTCTAGCACTATCAAGAAGTGTTTTTATGATTTTACCAAGGGGGTACTCAAAGTGGAATTCCAGTCCGGATCACTCTATGAATACGAAGGAGTGCCTTCTGAGGTGTACGATAGCCTGTGTAAGGCCGAGTCGCAGGGCCGGTTCTTTACCGAGAGCATTAAGAACAACTATCCACATACTAAGCTGTTAGTGGATTAATGAGCAGGATCGTATTGTGTGGCAAGGCCGCAAGTGGCAAGGACCACATGAGAAAGGTACTGGGGTCCAGGGGCTTCCGGTATGGTGTTTCTTATACTACCAGACCACCCAGAGAGGGTGAGGTGAACGGACGAGACTATTATTTTATCTCTATTAACGAGTTTGAAGCCTTATTAAAAGATGGCTATTGGTATGAGTGGGTCGAGTTCAACGGCTGGTACTACGGCACCAGCCGAGATCAGTTTCATAAGGACTGTGATCTGTTTATTATGACGCCCACTGGCGTTTCCAAGATCCATCCGGAAGATCGTCTCAATACTACTATCATTTATTTGGACATCGACCTAGAGACCAGAAAGAGTAGGCTTACTCAGCGAGACATGCCCGGAGACAGCATGGAAAGACGCATTATGGCCGATGAAGCGGACTTTAAACAGTTCACCGACTTTGACATACGAATTACCAATACAGACTTTTAATATGCAAGAAGAGAGACCTATTTACATTATATTAGAAGGCCCTGATCGATGTGGTAAAGATACTCAACAGGAGTTGATTATTAAGAACATGCCCGACCATGTTTTTCATAAGATGCATTACTCTGCATTACCATTCAAAGATCCTGAAAAACATATAACACATTCTTCACAGTTATATGATCAGCTACTAAGAAGTATATTGGCCTTTTCTCAACAAGAAATCAGTGTTATTTTCAATCGATCATATTTAAGTGAATCCGTTTATGCTCCACTTTATCGGGGGTATAGTGGAGACTATGTATTCGATATTGAAAAGCGATACACTACACAATTGACCGACCAACTCTATTTGGTCACTATGGTAAATGATCCTAATATATTGATGTCCAAAGATGATGGTAAGTCACAACATGGAAGTCTAGAAGATATACAGGCCGAGATAGACGGCTTTGTCAGGGCACATCACAAGAGTAGTATCAAGAACAAATTGCTGATCAATGTCAAAGATATGTCGCCTAATGAAGTATCTACTATGATCGTGCAGTTCCTACATGAGAGACGACCAGAGTACTCAAAACAGCAATACGCCATAGATTTTGAAACTGATAAATAAAAAGCAATGATTAAAAATGCATACAATTACATGTTTCACTGTAGTGATTACAGAACCGTTGACTGTCAATGGGCCTGCTTCCATCGAGAAGATGAAACTACTTATTGGAGCGGTAATCTAGATAAATGGGGCAATAAAAAAAAGCTTAGGGTAACCTATGGAAAAAGTCCCGATGAGGCCTGGAATAAAATGAATATACTTGAGTCAAAGGTCGAAGTTTCGTCCTAGCTCTGAATTTGTTATTATGACTACCATGACCCAACTAGATCAACTAGATGACTTTTATGTAACCTCGGACCTATGGTTAGGCCGATCTCAAATTTTGGAGATAGGTAAGAGAACCCAATGGAGTTCTGTTGAAAAAATGAATCAAGCTTTAATCCGTTCTTGGAATAAAGTCGTGAGTCCGGATGATCATATAGTATGTTTGGGTAATTTTGCATGGGATCCAATGACGGCAAAAAATAGCTTGGATCGACTCAATGGACACATTTACTTTCTAAAGGGAAGTGCCGATGATGCATTATTAGAAGTGCATTTAGAATTCGAACAGGTCTCAATATTAGAAGGTGATATAATTACAGTACCGCAACATGATCTGGTATTGAGTCATTATCCATTGCGAATGTGGGCCGGTCAAGATTCTGGTACACTGCATCTACATGGTCATGCCATATATTCACACGAAACCAATTTGGCCATAGAAAGGCGGTTCAATATGTGCACCGACAACTGGGGCTTTTCACCAATTAAACTATCAATACTTAAAGATTTACTGAATGAGTTCAAAAAATGAAACCTATGCAGAGCTGGCAGCTGCATTCAAATCAACCAGAAGTGACAAGACATTTAAGCGTCTAATGGATAAGATGATGCCTGGTCTAAGGAGATATACTTTTAACTTAGTAAAAGATCCGGACCTGACAGAAGATATGTTGTCCGATGTAATGGCTTCTATTTATTATAAGATCGATCAATACAAACCGGAGTATCAGATTACTACATGGGCTTACCGTATAGCCTATAATGCATGCATGGGTCACTTTAGAAAGAAAAAGCCAACCATTAGCATAAGCAAATTGGCCAATAATAATGTAGAAGTGACCAATAGCGGTGAGGCATCATTTTATGTGATAGACGCTGAAGAAGCCATGATAACAGATGATGATCGCTATGAAGAAGAACGTCTCTTGGCCAGAAAACATAATATGGCCGAAAATGCCATACGATCACTACCTCCATTATATAGACCGTATTTGGAAGAACTACTGATCAATGAAAAGAGTTATGCTGAGATCTTTGACATCATGAAGATTCGTGAGAAGGGCATCAACGAACAGACCGTAAAGAACCGCATCTTTAATGGTCGTAAAATGTTACAAAAGCAGCTGATGCAGACTAAACTATTTTCCGAGGAGGTATGATCTGGCCCATCAAGGCATATAGAGAGGCCAGGATCTGGTGGAAGGTCAGGCAGGCCGCTTTTGAATATCAGGCTCAACTGGAATCGGTCGGTTTTCGAGTGGATTGGATCGGCCGTATCTATACAGTGATTAATCTCCCTGAAGAAGTTATAACGGCCGCTCCTCAGATCCAAGAGGGATATGTACTGATGAAATTACGGGATTATGATCGTATCTTCTTACAATTGGGATTGGCCGGTGATGTCTTTCCAGAAATGGAGCGAATTGATGAAGAAAGAACTGCTGCATTTTTATTGGTATTGACACCTGAGCGAGAATACCTAAGAATATGGCCGGGGATTAAGTTTCTGATCGGAACCGGTCTACTTTTATTGATCAGTAGGATAGTTTGGGTGACCACTTTGAAGAATTGGGACACTATATTGACAGCATGGAACTGGATAGTAGAGAAGATAGATCTGACCCTGTAAAGTGGGCCAAGTGGCTTCAGCAGCAAATTCAAGAAATGGAAAAGCAGTTGGCCGAATTACAGGCTGAATGCAGTCATGGACCAAACATTGGTTTTAATAGCAGTTATGACGTAAAGCTGAGCTGCAGTAAGTGTGGACTCGATCTGGGCTATCCAGATAGACGAGATCTAAAAGACTTTTTAGACAAATAATATGGCAACAGCAGAAGGACTTAGCAAGACGGTCACCATTGATGGTAGGAGGCATTACGATGTAGGTGTGGGCAAACTGCTTCCATCAGTGACCACCATTTTGGGGGCAATGACCGATAAGTCAGGTATCCAGGAGTGGCGGAATCGGATAGGTGAGGCCGAAGCAGACCGTATTAGCAGATTTTCTGCCAATCGAGGTACTGTCATGCACCAGATGATCGAGTACTATCTGCTGTCCGGGACCACAGACCGATCCGGTCGATTGCGAGAAGCCCAAGAAAAGATAGTGGACTTTGTCAAACAAGAAGGCTATACAGAAGAGGAGGCAGAAGTAGGTCGCAAACTGTTCTACAATTTCTATAATGCCGGCAGCTTTGACCAGGTGTATGAGATAGTTTCTATTGAAGAGACATTACACTCATTACAACATGGCGGTTATGCTGGTCGGGTGGACACTATCTATAGAAAGCGGGATGGTAGACTGATTATCTCGGACTATAAGACTTCTAAGAAGCCCAAAAAACTTGAATGGATCGGCGATTATCTGGCTCAGGCCGCTGCCTATTTTGTGGCCTATTGGGAAATGACAGGTGAAAGGCCTTCAGGCTGTGAGATCTGGATCAGTAATGAGCAGGACTCTGAGCCGCAGATCTTCGAGATGGACCTACCGATGATCAAAAAACATGCGGCCGAATTCCTCAAAATGGTCAGGAACTTTCATACTAAATACAGTAAGGCCTGATATATACATAAATAGTAGACCACTCATGAAAGTCAAGAACTTTGCCCAATTCATCTCTGAAGAAAATGCGAAGCACATCGAGTATATTGAGATCGCAGATGGCTCAGATACCGAGCTAGAGGCTGAGGTCCAGGGCAACGATGAGCATCCTGATGAAGAACAATGTCCAAGGTGTGGTGAGAAACCAGAAGATTGTAGCTGTGCAGAGGATGATTTTTGGTCCACTCAAAACTATCACCGAGTAGAAAAGGGCGAGGTAGAAATCAGTGAACCTAAACAACAATTCAAAAAAGAGGATTAAGATGGGACAAGAAAAGAAGGAATGGATAGTCTATGCTATAGCCTTGTTATTACTGGTGACTTTTTTACAGACATGTGGCACTAAGGGCAGCCTGTATGAGGCCGAAGAGCGAATGACCAAGAGGCTGGATTCTATTGCAGAGCTGCATGACCAGGCCCTGAATGACATCGAAAACAAGGTGTTGAGCAAAGATGAGATGGTGGAGCTGATCGAGACCACACCTGCCTGGAAGACGCTTCGCATCGAGGAGATCAGCGACAAGGAGAAGATCTCTATAAATGCCCTGGAAGAAGGGGATAAATAAACTGAATGCAAAATAGTAACGATAATGAATCAAAGACAACGACTACTAGAACAGATCCGTCAGCAGAGCATCCAGAAGAGGGCCCAGGCCCTTCGTGAAGCTGCACAGAGACAGGCCAACAATGCACCGATAGCCAATGCAGCAGCTGGAGCCAGCTCAGGCGGCGGAGGCCGAGCTGCATGCGATCCAGAGGCTGGAGTGACCATTTACATCGCAGGAGGCGAAGAAAGCATTATAGCCGTGCAAGGAATCTATCAGGGACTGGACAAGAATGGCAGCCCTGTATACAGAACGGACGTCATTTCAGGACTATTTGTAGGGACAATCGATTACGACACAGAAACATCGCAGTGGAGGCTCACTATGATACAGGGCGAAGAGGAATCATATTCGTATTCGCCGTCCCTCATCAGCCAGAACTGGACCGACACCCTAGGATTCATCACACCACTCTACTCAGTGTGTGGGAC
>Ga0114918_10005271_pt1 | contig 11116 bp, 8 predicted proteins | sample LantaG_FD_87015 | JGI IMG/M metagenome (GOLD analysis project Ga0114918, IMG submission 87015) | Deep subsurface microbial communities from Baltic Sea to uncover new lineages of life (NeLLi) - Landsort_02402 metaG | ecosystem: Environmental > Aquatic > Marine > Oceanic > Sediment | place: Baltic... | reverse complement strand
TTCCCCGCCTTAGCTTTATCGATGTTATAGTGGAGGCCACAGGAGTCCCGGAAACAGGGGCAAGAATTGCTTTTGAAGCTATCAATAATAAAAAAGATGTGGTCATGATGAATATAGAGGCAGATGTCACAGTGGGTCCTCTATTAGCAAAATTAGCCAGGGGTAGGGGTGTAGTATATACAGTAGGTGCGGGAGATGAGCCCAGCGCCATTAAGGAATTATATGATTTTGCCACAAGTTTAGAATTCAAAATTGTGGCTGCTGGTAAAGGGAAAAACAATCCTTTAGATAGGGAAGCAACTCCCCAGAGTCTACAAAAAATAGCCTCTTCAAAAGGAATGAATCCTAGAATGCTTACCGAATTTGTGGATGGAAGTAAAACAATGATTGAGATGACAGCCTTAGCTAATGCTACTGGTCTGGTTCCCGATGTAAGGGGAATGCACGGTCCTGAATGTTCTGTGGAGAGTCTATCATCGGTCTTTACCCTCAAAGAAAAAGGGGGAATATTAAGCCAGGATGGAGTGGTGGATTATGCTCTGGGGGATATAGCTCCAGGTGTATTTGTGGTTGTGAGTACAGATAGTCCTCAATTAAAAAAAGATATGAATTACCTGAAAATGGGCTCTGGACCAAATTATTTACTATACCGCCCTTATCACCTGGCCAGTATCGAGGTCCCTCTGTCAATAGCCCGGGCTATACTTTATCGTGAGCCAACGCTTAGTGCAAAGGGTCCCTTAGCTGCGGAGACGATAACTGTAGCTAAAAGGGATTTGCGAAGAGGAGAAAAGCTGGATAGCATAGGAGGTTATACCATTTATGGCTCCATTGAGAAGAGGAGTGTAGCAAAGAAAGAGAACCTTCTTCCTTTAGGTCTAGCGCAGGGAGCCATTATGAAGGAAGATGTCTCTAAAGATGAGTGTATAACTTATGACGATGTTGAGTTAGATTCATCCTCTTTTCTTTTGAACCTACGAAAAATCCAGGATGAGATTATAGAAGGAGGAAGAGAGTATGGAGCTTAGCAGGAGTGCCCTTGTTCAGATGTATAAGCAAATGTTAACCATACGGCGATTTGAAGAAAAGGTAGCTGAGTTTTTGGTCAAAGGGATGATTCATGGAACAGGTCATCTTTATATCGGAGAGGAAGCAGTGGCTGTGGGTGCGTGTAGGGCTATTAAACCCGATGACTATATAACCAGTACCCATCGAGGACACGGACACTGTATAGCTAAGGGGGCTGATTTAAACCGAATGATGAGTGAGTTATTAGGTAAAGAGACCGGTTACTGTAAAGGCAAAGGTGGTTCCATGCACATTGCTGATGTGGAAGCGGGAAATCTAGGAGCAAACGGGGTAGTAGGGGGAGGTATACCTATAGCCTGTGGAGCTGGTATCACTATTAAGATGAAAGGCTTAAAGCGGGTGGTGCTCTGTTTTTTTGGAGATGGAGCTGTTAATCAAGGAGTTTTCCATGAATCTCTTAATCTAGCTTCTGTGTGGGGTTTACCTGTTATCTTTATCTGTGAAAATAATCAATATGCTATGTCAACAGCTACCAGGATTGCCTTTAATATTAAAGATCTTTCCTTGCGCGCTGCTTCCTATGGAATGCCCGGGGTTAAAGTTGATGGAAATGATGTTCTGAGAGTATACGAGGAGGTTAGTAAGGCTGTTTCTCGTGCCCGAGATGGAAAAGGGCCAAGCTTTGTTGTCTGTCAGACTTACCGTTGGAAAGGGCATTCCCGAAGCGATGCTGAAAGGTACCGAACAAGAGAAGAAATAGCAAAATGGAAAAAGAAGTGCCCCATAAAAAAGTTTGGAGGTTACCTTCTGGATAAGGGTATCTTGAACGGGGGAGAAATGGAACGGATTGAGGAAGAGGCTGCTTCCTCCATCAAGCGAGCAGTGGATTTTGCCCAGAATAGCCCTTTTCCCTCATGGGAAACTTTAGAAGAGGATGTCTATGCCAGCTAAAGACAGCGGATAGCGTTTAGCGCGTAGCATATAGTAAAAACAAAAAAGCAGAAAGAGATATTGTATATTCCCCTATAGGGGAGAGGGGTAGGGTGAGGGGAAAGATGGCAGCTATTGAATTGAGTTACCGAGAGGCTCTTCGCCGAGCTTTAAGAGAAGAGATGCAAAGAGATGAAAATGTATATATGATAGGTGAGGATATAGGGGTTTACGGGGGAGCCTTTAGTGTTAGTCTGGGTCTTATGGAGGAATTTGGCAAGGAAAGAATTAAGGACGCCCCCCTTTCGGAGGCTGTTATAATAGGGGCTGCTCTTGGATCAGCTTTGACTGGAATGAGACCTGTAGCAGAAATTATGTTTATGGATTTTATCACCATTGGCATGGATCAACTGATTAATCAGGCAGCCAAGATTCGCTATATGTATGGCGGGAAGGCTCAGGTTCCTATGGTACTTCGGACAGCGGGAGGATCAGGAACTGGAGCGGCTGCTCAACATTCCCAGTCCTTAGAAGGTCTTCTCTGTCATATACCAGGACTAAAGGTGGTTATGCCTTCTACGCCTTATGATGCTCTGGGGCTTCTCAAATCTTCCATCAGAGATAATAATCCGGTGGTCTTTGTTGAGCATAAGCTTCTCTATTCCCAAAAAGGTGAGGTACCGCAGAATGAATATCTGGTTTCTCTGGGTGAGGCCCAGGTAAAACGAGAGGGAACAGATGCAACCATTGTTGCTCTCTCTGTGATGGTGCCAAAGGCGCTAGCAGCGACTGATAAGCTAAGTAAAGAGGGCATAAGTACAGAAGTGATAGATCCAAGGACGTTAGTTCCCCTGGACTCTCAGACGATAGTTAATTCAGTAAAAAAGACGCATAGATTATTGATAGTTCATGAGGCTTGTGGCAGAGGAGGATTTGGCGCGGAAATTCTGGCTCAGGTTGAGGAGAGTGAGGCTTTCGATTATCTTGATGCTCCTATTAGAAGATTAACGGGGCGAAATATTCCCATTCCTTATTCTCCCCAGCTAGAAAGACGCACAGTTCCCCAGGAAGATGATATAATCCAGGCAGTGAGGAAGTTAGTTGGGTGAAGAGATTGTGATGCAGATTCAAGAATACGAATTTTCATGTTAACGATTTTCTAATTCTTTCTTTTTCTTTGCTCCAATCATTAAATTTTTCTTTGCCTTTTGCCACGGATTCTTCACGTTGAGATAAAATATCTTTATGCCATGATGGTGAAGGTATTCTGTCTGCATGTCGACACAAATCATCCCACAAGGATTCCATGGCACGAATCTTATCTGCCGTTGTCATTTTATCAAGCTCAATTGTGATACTCATTAGTTCACCTCGCATGCTTTTCATTATATTTTAAAATCTAACATTATTTATTATCCTGCGACTATATTTTTTAAACTTTTTTATTTTACAATATAAAATGTCTTGGGACAAATGCATAGAGACTATTCTTTTATTGTTATCCTCATAATCCGGATATTTTCTCGTTTTACTTTACCGTCACTATCTACCACTGTTAAGGTCACGGTATAATCACCGGCTGAAGAGTATGAGTGGTTTATTACTTTGTCTTCTCCCATTGTACCGTCACCAAAATTCCATTTGTAGGATATTATAACAGCATCAGGGTCAAGGCTATACGAAGAAGAGGTATCAAATGTTATTATCTGGTTAACAGGTGGCTCTTGGGGCGAATATATAAATGAAGCATATGGTATAAATTCCGAAGGCAGGATGACAAGCGGCCTAGCGTATCCTTCTTTTAGTAAGTAAGCGTTTAAGTTAAGTCCATTAATATAAACAACTGCTAATATTCTGTGGTATTTATCATATTGTCTTTCATCGTCTACTTCAAGCTTGACAACTTTTCCCAGACACATTTTTTCAACAAGGTCTTTAACTTTCTTACCCTCTGGTGTATCTATACCAACAAGCCGTATGCGTTGAATACCACATATATCCTTATTTTCAGGAGCAAAGATAACGTTTATTGTATCACCATCTTCCACATACTTAACTGTTCCACTTCTTATTATTCCCTTTGATAATACACGTTCCCTGAACCGCCAATCCGAATCCGAATTTGTATCTAAGCCATCTGGATACCTTGTCCAGTAGCGATTATCATTGTCTGTATCGCTTGTCACTTGTGTTCTGTCCACTTCTATAGCTTCTGCATCTTTTAGTATAATCAACTCGTCTTCGTTATCTAACCATTGTTTGGAGTGGATATAAGTCCAATAACCTTTTGGGGGCATTGTAGTGCCTTGGGGTATTCTAACAGTTACTGTTCTTCCATGTGTAGTCTCAAAAGTCCAGCTGCTTATATCTACCTCAACTTCGGATGGGTTGTAAAGCACAACCCACTCGTTGCCAGCATCTTTTCCCGCAGGATTCAGATCGAACTCGTTTATGACTATGTTTCCAGCTAAGACAATACCTGCAAATACAACATATTGGACTAATAAAACGACTAAACCAGACAGCAATCTCATCATTTTCTATTCTCCTTTTTCATAAGTATATTTGTCCGCAAGATTTTCTATCCAAATATCGGTTATTACTGCCTTTACTTTATTGAAAATCAAGGAGTTGTCAAATTGCCAAGAAGAGATTACGTGGCTGCTTAAGAAGCTGAATCCTGATTTTAAGACCATCGCAGATTTCAGGTTTATTTTATTATTTTGTTTGTTGTTTGTTTTTGAATTTGCAAGCCCTTACGACGGTACTTTTGTTAGCGTTTAAACTTTTAGCTATTTCTTTACAAGGCATGCCTAACAAATGTAATTTAGCGAGTCTCTTGTTTTAATTAAGATTTTATATATAATAATTATAGTATGAATCCTACACCTAAAATAAAGCTGGAAAGAGAAGATAAAAGAATTAAATTAACTCTTCCCTGATAGTGACTTGTCACTATCAGGTAGTAATCCTATCTATATCAAAAAAATCAAGACTATGGTTGTTCTCAGGCCAGGATAAAGAAAGACATATAACAACACGAGATGTTGAGAAGATATTTTCAAATGTTTGTAGGGCAGTAAAAATACTAAAATCAGTGTCGGTTCACAGTCTTAGATATAGTTTTGCTACCCATCTTTTAGAAAGTGGTACAGATTTACGGTATATTCAAGAGTTACTTGGGCATAAGAGTTCGAAAACTACAGAAATTTATACTCACGTCAGCCAGCGAGATATCGGGCGAATTAAAAGTCCTTTGGATTTTGGAAGCAGATGAAAATAGCAAAAAGTTCTAATTTGAGGCTTCACCTAGAGTTGTGCATAAACGAAGTAGTTCGCAAAACATGCCAATTTGGAAGCATAAACGAAGTAGTTCGGATATAAGTAGTTAAGCGAAATTTTGCGAGGATTTATATGTTCCTTACGACTAAAGAGAATTGTTTATGATGCATAGGATTAATAGGATAGTGGAGGCACAGGTATGATGGGGAATAATAATATTGCGCGGCAGAACCCTTTTGCCAAAGATCGATTAGAAGACTGGAGAGTGGAAGAATTCCCAGAGAATTATAAAGAACTGGTTAGCTGTTTTGCTCCTCCAGGATTTATGGGCAAATTAGAAGATCCAAGCATTACAAAGGCACTAATAATAATGGGCGGAAGAGGCTCTGGGAAATCACATATTCTTAGAATGTTATCAGTCCAATCCGCAATTAACGATTTAAGAAGAAAATTAAATAAGAAAGAATTGATCACAGGAGATTATAATAGAGGATATTTTGGTGTCTATGTTAAATCCGATTGTTTTTTTCCTCTTTCAACAGAGAATATTTCGTTTCTTTCAATTGATCAGCTTAATCCCATTTTTGAGCATTTATTTAACTTGCAAATAGGCAGAGCAATTTTGGATGCAGCTCGGTTTTTCTGCATTAATTTTTCAGATATCCCAAGAGAAAAAGAGGCAGAAATCTGTCGCAAAATTACCGGAAGAACTACAATGCTAAGTGGCCACACTCTTTTTGATATCTTTAATTCATTAGATAGGGAAATAAACGAAATTCAAAATTTTGTAAAATTGTTTCCTTATGAAAAGGATTTTTCTAAATTTAGAGAAAAGCTACATTTTACCAATACCCCTGATTTTATATTAGAACTTTTCAATATTGTTCGAAATGAAATAAAAATTTTGAGTGATAAGCTGTTGTTCGTTTTAATTGATGAGTATGAAGATTTGGATACCTACCAGCAAAAACTAATTAATCGGCTTATAAAACAACGCAGGTTGATTTTCAGGATTGCCTCAAAGATTAAAGGCATTAAAACGTTAGAAAGAATTGATGAGGTACATGACTATGAAATCATACCTTTGCATTTTGATGTAACAAAAGAGACTCGGGCACCCTATAGGCGTCTCGCAAAAGATATATTTGTTAACAGGTTAAATCTGTATGATGGTTTTTATAAGGAAAAAGATCCTAAGAGATTGCTACCATCACCCTCGTTGAAAGACGAAGATTTAACAGAAGAAGAAATCCAAACAAAATTAATAGAAATACGCAATGCTTTAAAGAAAAAGAAAAATATCGAAGATCCTGAAACGTATTGGAAAAATTTTGAAGGACATTATAGAGATGCAGCAATATATAGGTTACTTAGGCAAAAAGGAAGGGATAAATTGTATGCAGGGTTTGATGAGTATGTCGCTCTTTCGTCGGGGATAGTTCGCCTTTTTATATGGTTATGTCGTGAGGCTTTTTCATTAGCGCATCATAATGGAATACGAATTGAGGAAGGGAAATCCATAGATGTGCATATTCAATCCAAAGCAGCATGGGAAGTTTCCAAGAGAGAACTTACAATTACAATTCCCCAAAACGTATGCAATATATATGGGCAAAAATTGGGACGATTCATTTTTGATATCGGAAGCATCTTACGGACTAAATTGCTTTTTTCGACTCAACCGCAAGCAAATAGAATTGAAATAATAGATAGCGAAAAGTTTGAGATTGAAAAATATAAAATACCAAAAGAATTTATTGAGAGTGGGTTAGATCTACCGGTTTTTCTCAGTGATATCTCTTTTAAACCAAGAGATGTAAAATATCCAATGCCGGAATCTTTCAGTTTAAATTGGATTTTTGCTCCTTTACTTGGAATCTCACCAGAAAAGCGTTGGCGGACTGAACTTACAGTAGAAGAATTGAATGGTTTATGCTCTACGGAGAATCGCTCGGAAACACTTGAAAAAATTATCAAACAAATTGAGGGAAGAAAGAGGGTTGTGCGTAGGAAAGAAAAACAACCTGGACAGACTTCGATTCTACAGCTATTTGACGAAAAGCCCCCCTTAAACCTTTTTAATTGTCCTATAACAGGTTTTGGATGTAATCAAAATTTAATAAAATATTCGTTATCAAAGTCACAATGTAAAGCTTTTCTGGCAGTTCCTTTTGAACCCAAAAACTGGGTTAAAGATCCACGGATATGGATAAAGGAATCAATGCATAATGATTTTAAGATTAGATGCGTAGATGTTGATGACGTTGAGGTAAAAGGAGGGCGAATACTTTGTAAAATTTGCTCTTGTGTAAGGCAAATGCCTATTGGTCTTTTTGAGATTACCGAGCTTAATCCCAATGTAATATTTGAATTGGGGATGGCAACTGGTTTAAATAAACTAAACTTTCTACTAGTTTATAAAGAAAAAATCCCGCCCAATTATACGGCGAATTTTCCTCCGGCACCTTTGGAAGGGATAGAGTATATAGATTATAAACTAAGCTCTTCAAGCATAACCAAGACTATTCAAGGTGAAATTTTACCTACAATTGAAAGCGCAAAAAAAGAAAAACAAATATCATGTTGGGTGCTCAGAGGTAATTGTCCAAATGTGCATATCGAAACAAAAGAGGACAAGCTATTCCTAGGTTTGCCTCTCGATAAAAATCAAGCTTTTTTCGAGAGCACTGAGAAGTTAATTAGAAAAGTTTTAAGTAAAAAATACCAAATTGTAACACACGTCGCTACGAAAACTTTAGCTGATTTATGTCAGATGTGTAAAACAATTAGAAGTTCCTCATTCTGTATCATTGATACTACTTATAACGATATACCTATGCTGTTTGGTCTTGGTCTTGCATTTGGAAAAGATAAAAAATTCATTCAGCTTCATAATACCAGTTTGGGTTCTGAGCGTCCTATCTCGGACCTAAGACCATGGGCGATAGAATATACAAGTTTAACGGAGTTGAAAGATTTGTTGAGAGATGAACTCCAGAAAAGACTCGGAGGTTTGCAGAATGGGAAGTGATTTGCAACCGAAAAGGATTGATAAAATTTTCACTATTAGGGAAGGTGTACTTGACGATGTTTTTTTAACATGTGGTAGTTTTGAGGAGAGATGCTTAGGAGTACCGCAAAGGTGTGAAACTAACTTTTCAGAGAGGATAGTGTTGTTTAGATTTATAGAGCCAAACGAGAAAAGAGAGAATCTTATTAAAGAAATAGAAAGCCTTTTGAAAGTCAAAGCCCTTGATGAGAGATATTATACAATTGCTGTTGAGCATGGAAAAACTACTGAAAGCATCTTTGAATTTCACAACTACTGTAAACATAACTCCTTATTGGGGCTTAAAGATCTAGCGATTACAATTGATATAACCACTTTTACAAAAAGTCTTTTGTTAGATATTCTATTTTACATCAAGAACTTTCTTAAAGTAAAAAAATTGCGACTGCTTTATACGATACCAAAAAATTATGCATCGCCAGAAGAAGGTGAATTGTCTTATGGAATTAAGAGGATTCATATTTCACCATTCTATTGGAATGGATGGGTTTCTACTAAAGACGACTTTTTAATAATCATTTTAGGCTATGAGGAGATGAGGACATGGTCATTGATTAATAAATTTGACGCAAATGTTAATCTGCTTTTCGTAACAAAACCTGGCTCCATACCTAAATGGAATATGTATTGCGAAAAATATAACGAACAACTTTTAAAAGAGATACCTTTTACAGATAGTATTCCTGCACTTAATCCTGTTGAGACAAGTAATGTTCTTAAGAAATATATTACTAATGACATAATTAAAAAATATAATATATTTGTATCTCCTTTTGGCACAAAATTACAGATAATAGGCCTTTTCTTTTATCTTCTATCTAATCCAAAGATACCACTTAATATAATTACCACTACACCCGTTGAACACAATATTCCCTATTATTCGTGGGGTATAGGTGAAACTTTTCAATTTTTCTTACTATCGCCCCAGGTGAACAGTTTATGAATAAAATAAAAAGAATGGATTTTCAACGAAAATATAATGCTAAAGCAATTCTCTCTACAAATTATCTGACTCATGGAATTCATTCTTATACCGCTAAACTTATCCCTCATATCCCTCATTATTTTATTGAAAAATATACCAAAAGAGGTGATGTAATTTTTGACCATTTTTGTGGCTCAGGAACAACACTTTTGGAAGCAAGACTTTTAGGCAGAAATGCTATAGGTATCGATATTAACCCATTGGCAACACTTATATCGGAGGTGAAAACCACACCATTAGATACAGATGAACTAAATTTAGCAATTCGTTTAGTTAAAGAAAAAGTAAGAAATGGGTATGGGAGAATAATTGTAAAGTTTCCAAATATTAATTACTGGTTCTGTAAGAAGGCACAGAATGAATTATCCAAAATAAAATTTAATGTAGAAAATCTCAACGGCAGATTTAATGAAAATATCAATAAATTTTTATTAACTTGCTTTTCTTCAATAATTAGAAAGTCCTCATACGCTGATCCCCGAATGGCAAAGACATATAAGTCTAAGAGAGTTATAGAAAAGATAGAAAATGGGTGGACACCGACTCCAATCCAATATTTTGAAAAAGTTCTTGATAAGAATCTTGAAAGAATAAAATCAGTTTCAGAGCATCTAAACAGGAATAATAATTACGTAAAGGTTTTCCAAGGAGATGCAAGAGAAACTTCGAGCATATTGAACCAAAATCGAATTAAGAAAGTAGATTTTATTATTACATCGCCTCCTTATATCAATGCTCAAGATTATTTTAGAAGTTATAAACTGGAGTTATGGTGGTTGGGTTTAGCTACACCTGAAGAAGTAAGATATCTAAATAAACAAGCGATTGGAACTGAGAATATTTCAGGGAGTAACTACAATTCCATACCGAAAAGTGAAAATCGACTCCTCAACCCAATTCTTAACAAAATTTGGAAAATAAATAAAAAGAAATCCTACATTATTTATAATTACTTTGAAAATATGGAGAGAGTCGTCAAAGAGTCCTATAAGGCGTTAAAAATAGGGGGACATTTTTGCTTAATTACTGGGAACAACACTATATGTGGGATTCAAATTCCAACATACAAGATTCTTATTTACATAGCAGAAAATACAGGCTTTAAACTTGTAGAAATATTCAGGGACGAAATCAGAAATCGCTCATTACCACCTGATAGAAATCATCAAGGTGGAATCATCAAGGAAGAATGGATTACAGTGTTTAGAAAGGGTAGAGGACAAAATGAAGATTGAGTTGTTGTTCATCACCCCAAATGCGGAAAAGCTTATAGAAACAGCCGGACGCACATCTTATTTATCATTCAATAAGCAAGCAGAAAATACTGAAAAAGAATTTGTACGGATGCTTATTAAGCGAGGACATTGCTCTGTATTAGAACATGCTTATGCTACATTCAGAATTTCTGGTGTATCAAGAGCGTTTACACATCAATTGGTAAGGCATAGATTATGCTCATTCACTCAACAATCACAAAGATATGTAGATGAAAGTAATTTCAATTATGTTGAACCCGACTCAATAAGAAACAATCCTGACGCACATCTTTTTTTCACCAAGTTTGTGGAGAACGCAAAGAAAACTTATTCAGAATTGCAAAGATTAGGAATTAAAAATGAAGATGCAAGATTTGTCCTGCCCAATGCTGTCGAAAGTCAGATTGTAATTACTGCGAATTTCAGAGAGTGGCGTCATATAATTCAACTCAGATGTAGTCCTGACGCACAATGGGAGATAAGGAAAGTGGCGATCGAAATTCTAAAAATTCTACGGAATCACGCCCCAATAATTTTTGAAGATTTTGAGATCGATGAATA
>Ga0114918_10005269_pt1 | contig 11118 bp, 7 predicted proteins | sample LantaG_FD_87015 | JGI IMG/M metagenome (GOLD analysis project Ga0114918, IMG submission 87015) | Deep subsurface microbial communities from Baltic Sea to uncover new lineages of life (NeLLi) - Landsort_02402 metaG | ecosystem: Environmental > Aquatic > Marine > Oceanic > Sediment | place: Baltic... | reverse complement strand
GCGTGAAAGAATAAAAGCTATGTTCGGCAATTCGAGCGTACATGACAATAAATTCGACTTCTTAATCGAGGCCCTCGCTAACGCAGCTTAGGGCATTAATAAAAGTGCGAAAGTTTACTATTAATGAGCAGCTAAAAAGACTTCCTGAAAAACTCGCCCCCGTTCTGAAATCTTTCGGACGTGCCCCTGCTCTCCGTAAGGAGTCCCCAGGACTGTATCGGCCCGAATCCTGCTTGCATCTTTTCGAATATGAGAGCGAGAAGTTTTATGACCTGAAGTCTTATTTTTACGCTCTTAACTCGGCGAATAATAATATTGCCGGTAGAGAACTCGACGTTTTTTTCGAGTGGTGTGAAAGCCGTCTTATTGTGAGCAAGGCGGTTCGAGAACCTGAGTCAACTGTTGAGCTTTCTTACTGTGGGCTCTCCATATATGTGCCGTCGAGCCCCAATGCCGGCACTTCCTACAACTTTTTACCGCTATACCGGCAAACAGAACTCGAGCATACGATGAAGCTCATATCGGAGTGAGCTTATCTGATTTGGATTTCGGATTTCCCCTCAAGGGTTATCAGCAGAATCTTTTGCTCGCGATCATACTGTGTTTCGTCCGATCGGAGTATGCGTGACTTGGCGGCAATAACCAGGACCTCGCTCGGTTCGGTTTCGATTCCGGAAATCAGCACGTAGTATTGGTTGGGGCCCCAGCCGTCTGCCGTTAACGTGACACTTTCTTCGCGTTCGCGAATATCTCTTATCGCGCATGGAGCGTGAACGAACCAGCCGCGGCGGGGAAGTTTTTTTACATCGTATATTTTGCCCTTGCCGTAGAGTTCCGCCAGGTGGGCCTGCACGGTCCCGGGATTGATGGCCGGGCCGGCGGCAACCTGTGCTCTTAAATCGAAGAAATCCGGCAGCAGGCCCTGTCGCTGCTCATCAGTCTGAGGCCAGGACATTTGCAGGCCCGTCACCGTGATGCCCTTGGCGATTTTTTTCCAGGGGCCGTCCGGGTCACATTCGCTCAGCAAGTGCAGGGCCGAACAGTAAACCAGACCGCACCACTGGACAGGCCGGCCAAGCCACAGCGGGGCTTTCCAGTTGGTTGCGCCCAGCACCGCGATTGTCGAATAAACTCCAACCCGGCCGGACGTCGGCGCGTGCAGATAGATAAACGGAACTCCCGTCCAGGCCCAGTACCGTGCCTGGTCGAGATATTCCTGCCTGCCCGAAATCATATAGCCCAGCGTATAAGCCTTCACCATGTGCGCCGAGGCAAGGATGTCGGGAGTATGGAGCGGCACTTCCCATGTTTGCGCTCCGCGCGGCACGGTGTCGGCGTAAAGGGCGGTCTGTTTGTCGAGCAGTTCAAGTGCTTCGCCGATCAGCTCTTTATCCGCCGACAGGGTCGCTCCTTCAAGAATCCCGGCCATGTCCCTCCCGGCAATGCCGTTAGCATGTTTTGCGAAATGCGTTTTCGAATAATCCGTATCGCCCGGCCTGTAGAGTTTCACGCCGGCCGCGTCGAAGCCTGTGAGCAGACCGAGTGCCTGGCTGTGTTTTTGCTGCACGAATTCTAACGTGCGCCCGAAAACAAGGGGGGTATTGGGCGGATGGGCGTGCGAGACGCCGCTTGAAAAAGGTTGCCCGGGAGGTATTTTGCTCAGCGTAAGGCTCTTTTCATTGCTGAGTTTTTCGCGGAGGCTTTCGTTTTCGGTGTTATTTGCGAGCCAGTCGATATACATCGCGGCATCGGCCGCCGGGCCGGCGGGGAAATTGTTGCCCCAGACTGCGTGTCTGAAGAGGCCGCCCTCATTGATCTGCGAATCCAGCCAGCCGTGAGCGAGCAGATCGACTGCGGCATCGAAGCCGCCTTCGAATTCCGGCACGTCGGGCAGCCCCTTCAATGCGACATAGTGCCGGACCGCGGGGATAACACTTTTTCCTTTACCGCCGATGATCATCATGGTGACTTTCAGCGGCTGATTCGCAAGGAGTCTCAAAGGCGCCTGGCCGCAGAATGCATTCTCGAAACGGCGGTCACCGACTCCGGGGCCGGACAACGCCATCACATGGGCGCCCGAATTATAGATCCTGTCGGGCGAATCGAACGTCGCCGCAATTGTCTCGGACGGCTCCCAGATGATGCCGATATAGTTACCGCCGCGTGTAATCGTCATCAGTGGAAAGGTTATCTTAACCGGATCGGGGACACGGCGGACATGGTCCGGCGTCGCGATGTCCGCCTCGCTGCTGCTGGGCTCATCGCACAGATATTCCAGCCCGGCAAACAGGCCCTGGTCCTTCCGCTCGCCGAACGTGCCCAGGCCGGGGAAAATCGTCAGCCACGGGACGTAAATAATATCCCTGTCTTTGTCCACTTTCAGCTCGATTTCAACGATGAGTGTGCCTTGCTGTCCGGCGGGTTTTATGCTCCTTCGGATTTCCCATGCGCCGCCCCTGCTGTCTTTGAAATTTGCTCTGCTCGTGGATGAATTATCGAATGTCTCGTTTGCGTTTTTGAGATTGAGCCATTCGGTCTGCTCGTCGAATATCAGGCCGAGAAGTTCGCCCTGATACCCGGCGGCCATTTCCACGCCGTTGACTTTAAGAGCGAAGTTGCACCATGTGCCTCCATAATGCTCGAATTCCAGCCCGCCGGATTTGACCGAAGCCAGGCGTTCTGATGTCCTGTTTGGTTCTCCGGGTTTCTCCAGCGGGGGAACGAGGATTTCGCTGATTGTTTCGATTGTGATTCGGGCGACAGTCACGGCACCGGCCCCGATGCAGGGGTCGAGACGAAAACGCGTGCCGGGGCCTAATTTGTCCCGAATCACGAGTGAGTAATCGTGCCATTTACCATCGGTTCGCGCAGTGAACCGAACCGAATCTCCCGCCCGAAATACCCTGCCATAGAAAAGTTCGGCGTCGGCGTCGGCGTCCGATTTCATGCGTATTTTTACTCTGATAATTTTATCGCCCGGCAAATCCATGGCAGGGCCCTCGATCCACGGATCTTCCCCGGTAGATTTGACGAGCAGTCCTTCTGGCGAGAATGAGAGATTCTCCACCTGCCTGTTGCCTGTCCAGCCATGCAGACCTTTGCTGAAGTCCCATTCGACTGCTGTCTTGCCGAAAGCCGGAACTACTAAAAACAATGTCACAGCTATAAATATTGTTGCTGATTTGAAATTTGTATTGAAGCTGTTTCTGAACTTATTGACAGGCATACACACCTCCAAATATTTTTCATGTCGTTACGGTTCGGTTTTTGTTCAGCAAAGCGAAGAGGCCGGCGGCAACCATCAGGGCGGCTGTCCCCACTGCGCCGACGATAATCGAGTCCAGGCTGCACTGCGCCCACCGCCACGAATCGGGCAAATCGCGGGCGAATGTCCCCCAACTGATTACGATGACGCTCACGCCTATCGATACGATTCCCTGCCACAAGCGAAGGCGAACTTTCATAAATGCCAGAAGGAACAGACCCAGCAGCGCCCCGCCGAAGATTCCCGAAATCTGCCACCAGACATCCAGGATACTCTTTGCACGGATCATCAGAAGGGCGGCACCGGTTCCGAGCACGCCCCACACGATCGTCGCCAGGCGCAGAAACCGAACGCTGGCTCCTTCTGTAATATTCGGATTGAGATATCGCTTGTAGAAGTCCAGCAGTAGAACCGTCGCCGAGCAATTCAAGGCCGAATCAACGGTGCTCATTGCCGCGGCGATAATCGCGGCGATAATCAGTCCCTTCAAACCGGCTGGCACTTGTGTCGCAATATAGTAAGGGAAGACCTCCTCGCCTTTTGTAATGCCCTCTCCGAGCTCGTGACCGCCCGGCGAATAAAACGCGAAAAGCGATGTCCCGATATAGAGGAAAATCGCAGTCAGCGGAATATAGATCAGCATCGCAATCCAGACCGAGCGTTTCGCATCCCGCTCGGTGGGGACGGAGCAATATTTCTGCACGTAGTTCTGGTCGGCCAGCAGGCTCCGCAGGGCCTCGGTGACCCCGTAGATAATCATCACCCATACCGTGCGGTCGAACAAATGCTCCTGGGAGGCCAGCGTAAATTTCAGGCTGCCGAAGCTGAACTTATGATTGTCGATTGCCGCCTGTATTAGAGGTTCCGGCCCGGAGAAAACAGCAATCGACAAAGTGACGGCGCAGAATAGAATGCCGGCAATCATGATTATCGATTGCATAACGTCAGTCCAGATCACGGCCTCCATGCCGCCGAGCAGCGTATAGACGATAGTAATAAGGCCGATGACGATAATCACGACCGCGATGTTCCACGGCACGAATGTGTCCAGCAAGAGGCTGGCTAAGTAAAGGATTACCGCCACACGTCCGATCATATACAGCACAAAAGCAAATGCGGCGTAAATTCGTCCCCAGGCGCCCAGCCTTTCTTCCAGAAACGCGTAGACGGAAATCAGCTTTGTTCTTCGATAGTACGGCACGACGTATTTGCAGGCCAGCCAGGCAACCGGGAAGATGCAGAGCGCGAAAATAATTGGGTGCCAGTTGGAATCGAACGCTTTGCCCGGAGTGGCGATGTAGGAAATGCTGCTGGTATAGGCGCTCATCACGGCCAGGCCGGCCGCCCAGGCGGGAATCGTGCGGTCGGCCACCATGAATTGCTCGGCCGTACGACACTTGCGTGAGTAGTAAACGCCCATGCCGATCAGGACGCAGGAATAAAGAAGCAAAATAGCGATATCGATTGTTCCGAGACTTCCTTGCATACGCTTTGACCTTATCGAAAGATGTTCTTATTGTTTTTGTATGATGCCAAGTTCTTCCAGGTGCCGGCGAATGACATCGTGCTCCGCGCTGCGGAAACGGTGAAACGGCTCAGCCAAAAAGTCGCTGCAGATGCCCATGCACGAAAGGGCGCATTTCAGACCCTTTAAATAACTCGACTGAAAGCGCCCGACGCCATAGATGGATGTGCTGATCTGCATGACTTTATTGTGCAGAGCTTCCATTGTTTCCAGGTCCTGCGAGCGAGCGGCGTCGTAAAGGTCGACGTAGAGTTTTGGAATAATGTTCGCTCCCCCGCAAACGCCGCCGGACGCGCCGAGCAAAACCGCCTCGGCCAGCAGCTCTTCATGGCCCATCAGGAGCGAGAAATCCGGGTGATCTTGCAGTAGAAACTGGAGCTGGTGGAAATATGCCATGTTGCCGGAGCTGTCCTTCAGGCCGACAATGCCGCTTATCTCGGCCGCCGCCCGCACGGTCTGCGGCTCGAAAACCGCCTTGGTAAGGCTCGGCATGTTGTACAGGAATAAAGGCAGCGGCAGCTCGGGCGTTAGATGCCTGATATATTCCAGCAGCTCGGGCTGGCCTGCCGGGAAGTAATAGGGCGGCGCCAGCACGACGGCCTGGGCGCCGGCATCGTTTGCTTTGACGGCCGTATTGACCGACTCGGTAAAGGATGTGTCGGTTATTCCGACCAGCACGGGCACGCGACCCTTGACCAGCGAGCAAGCACGCTCGATCAGCTCGTATCGCAGCCGGTAGCTGAGGCTTGGCGCCTCGCCGGTCGTTCCTAAAATGAACAAACCGTGAACTCCGCCGCCAAGGATGTGCTCGATCAGCCGCTCCAGGCCGGCGACATCCAGGGTATCACGATCCAGAAGCGGCGTGACCAGCGGCGGAATGATACCGCGAAGCGGGCTCGGTAGTATATTCGAATTCGATTCCATGTTTGTCGGTTCTCCATTTCGTCACCAATAAATGCGGGCTTAAAAATCGTGCCGGTATTTAGTATAATCGCTTTTATGAGTTTATCTCAAGACATAAAGCATAAAACAATCGAACTCGGCTTCGACCTGGTTGGTGTGACGGACGCCTCACCGATCGATGCCGAACAGGCGGAAATTTTCGCTAAGTGGCTCAAGTCCGGCTTCGCGGGCCAGATGGATTACATGCACCAGAATCTGCAAAAGCGGCTCGATCCGGCCAGGCTCTTTGAAAATGCGCAGTCGGTTATCGTTGTCGGCCTCAATTACACGCCGCCGAAGCATAAGCCGAAACCGCCTGACACGGCCGCCCCGACGGGAAGGGTCGCCGGCTATGCCCAATATGAAGATTATCATTCATTTATCAAAGAGCGATTGTACAAGCTGGTCGAATTTATAAAGTCCCTTGCCGGGCCCGGCGTTAAGTCCAAAATTTGCGTGGACTCGGTGCCCCTTGCCGAGCGGGCGCTGGCGGTCAGGGCGGGCCTGGGCTTTATCGGGAAAAACCACATGCTCATAAATCCCGAACTTGGCTGCCGGATATTTCTCGGCGAGATTGTCACCGACTTGAAGCTGCCGCCCGGCGAGCCGATTGCCGGCGATTGTGCCGGCTGCCGCAGATGTCTCGATGCGTGTCCGACGGGCACCCTGAGGCCGGATGGCCAATTTGACGCCGGTGTGTGCATCAATTATCTGACGATAGAATACAAAGGCCAAATCCCGCCGGAGTTGGCTGAGAAAATCGGCGACCGGCTCTTCGGCTGCGACGAGTGTGCCGCCGCCTGTCCCTATCAGAAACAAGCGCCGGCCTGCGGAAACAGGCAGTTCAAATTCTATCGTGACAGGGCACGGATCGACTTGCAGGAGGTCCTTAGTTTGAGCGACGAATCGTTCGAAGCGAAATTTTCCGAATCTCCAATCAAACGTCTGGGCCTTGAAGGCCTCAAGAGAAACGCCCGAATCTGCCTTGCCAATATACCGCGTTCGGCCTGATATTCATCTCAGGCGTTCGCGTATTGTTCGCGGATTTTCTCCAGCAGCTTTTTGGTGGCGATGATGCCGTCGGTTTCGCTTAGTCTTTCGCCTTCGTACTCGATGCCGACATAGCTTTTGTAGCCGGCGTCCAACACGATTTTCATCATCCGGTAGTAGTCGATCTTCGTCTCATCGCCTTTGTCGTCGAAGTCGTAGCTCTTGGCGCTGACGGATTTCGCGTACGGCATGAGCATCTCGACGGCGTTATAAATATCGGTTTCGGGCGGGAAGTTGCCGAAGTCGGGCAGCGTCCCGCAGTTTGGCAGGTCCACTTTTTTAATAACGCCGGTTAGCCATCGCCCATCGGACGAAAGGCCGCCGTGATTCTCGACGATTACGTTGATATCGTGCCCGGCAGCATATTCGCTGAGCTTTCGCAGGCCGTCGACGGCGAGTTTTTGCTGCTCATCGTCCGTACCTTTCGAATAAGCGTTGACCCGTATCGAATGGCAGCCCAGGTATTTTGCCGCCCGAATCCACTTGTGATGATTATTAACAGCCTGGCTGCGCAGCCGCGGCTCCGGGTCGCCGAGAGCGCCTTCGTCGTCGCACATAATCAGCACAGATTTGACGCCGAGGTCCCCGGCGCGCTTCTTCATCTCAGCCAGATACTTCGTATCGTTCGCCTTGTCCATAAAGAAGATATTGACGTACTCGACGGCCTTAATGCCGAGGGCGTGGGCTTCATTTACGAAGTCGAGATTGTCCAGTTTCGGCTCGGCCCGGCCGAAAAGCCGTTTGTGCCAGGACCATTGTGCTAATGAAATCTTAAAAGGGGATTTTTTGCCGGGCATATCCTTTTCCTTTTCTTGATAAGATATCCATATGCCATGAATGTGTCAAGAGCAGCAAAATTGGCTTTTCGACCAAGAAGCAAAAAAGTGCCGTAATTTTTTCCTATTTGATGAACGAGTCGAAAACCCGGACGCTCTTCCAGTTATCCTGGTTCTCTTCGATGAATTTGAAGTGATCGGGGGCTTTCTGGTACTGGTCATGGTAGTTTTTGCTCTTGAACATGATGTGCAGGCTGACCTGCCAGTCGCGCACATTTACATCCCGTTGGTGTGCCTCGATTACCTCGCCGGCTGCAAAGAAGATGATGCCGGGATGGTTGCTCAGGTACTTGTAGCAGTCATCGACGAGTTTTGACTTAGCGGCTTCGGAGTCGTCATTCAACGTAAAGTAGACGTCGTGGATGAGATGGTGTGGTTTCTGTCGATTCACAACCGGCCCAGTTTTGCAGCCGGAGATGCTTACGACTACTGCAACGGCAATGAGCAATACACAATTTCTCACGGTACTATCTCCAAAAGAATTTTCCGGCAACGATACCGACTAAGGCCGCTTGTGTCAAGTGTAGCCGCGGGGCATAGCCGAATCCGGTGGCTCATTCGACTTGTGCTAAGGTGCGAAAGTTGCCCCCACCTTCCTTTTAAATTCCCAAAGACAAATGATGCCGGACACTATCGGATTGACTTTTTGAGAAAAACGGTCAAGAATAGCAGGCAATTCGGCCGTAGATGATAGGGAAGTATTGCGATGCAGGATAAGAAAGGGAAATTCGGGTAACCAGATATGAGCGATGAAAGAAAAATAGCGTACTTTTCTATGGAAGTCGGCCTTGAGACGGACATGCCCACCTACAGCGGCGGGCTTGGAGTTCTTGCCGGCGACACAATTCGCTCGGCCGCCGAGCTTAACGTTCCGATGGCGGCGGTAACTTTGCTTCACCGTGAAGGTTACTTTTATCAAAGGCTCGATGAGAACGGCGTTCAAACCGAGCAGGCCGTGCAGTGGGTTGTCGAGGATTTTCTCGAACCTTTGGACCAGATAGTAACAGTGGAACTCGAAGACAGGCAAGTGAAGGTCAAGGCCTGGAAATATGAAATCAATCTTGGCAGGAACGATGTGCCGGTATATTTTCTGGATACGAAGTTGCCTGATAACAGCGACTGGGACCGGACATTGACAGACCATCTTTACGGGGGCGATACGTACTATCGTTTATGCCAGGAGATTATTCTCGGCATCGGGGGTGTGCGGATGCTTAGGGCGCTGGGGCATGACCAGATCGAAAGATTTCACATGAACGAAGGCCATGCCGGTTTTTTAACGCTGGAGCTGTTAAAGGAACAGTGCGAGGGGGCGGGAAGAGATTCTATTTCGGACGAGGATATCGAGGCCGTGCGAAGCAAGTGTGTATTTACAACGCACACACCGGTCCCGGCAGGGCAGGATAAATTTCCCATGAAAGAAGTTGAAAAGGCATTGACCAACCACCTCTGCCTGCAGGTTAAAGATTTGATAACCCACGATGGGGCTCTTAATATGACGTATCTTGCTTTGACACTGAGTCACTATGTAAACGGTGTGGCTAAAAAACATGGAGAGATTTCAAGCCACATGTTTGCCCCGTACAGGATTGATTCGATAACCAACGGTGTGCATGTCGCCACCTGGACGTCACAACCGTTCCAGGATTTATTCGACAAGTACATCCCGGGCTGGAAGGGAGACAATTTCAACCTGCGTTATGCCCTGAGCATTCCGGACTCGGAAATCTGGCAGGCACATTTACAGGCCAAGCGTGAGCTTATTCATTACGTCAATCACGAAACCAACAAGGGGATGGATACGGATATTTTAACGTTAGGTTTTGCCCGGCGTGCGGCGACCTACAAGAGAGCGGATTTGTTGTTAAGTGATATAGAGCGGCTAAAGGAAGTCTATTCCAAGGCCGGACCGTTTCAGATAATCTACGCAGGTAAAGCTCACCCGAAAGACCAGCAGGGCAGGGAGCTCATTGAAGCAATATTCCGGTCTATAAATGCCCTGAATTCGTATGTGAAAATCGCCTATCTCGAAAACTATGATATCCAGTTGGGCAAGCTAATGACGTCCGGCGTGGATGTTTGGGTTAACACTCCTATGCCGCCCATGGAGGCGTCGGGCACAAGCGGCATGAAAGCGGCCCTGAACGGAGTGCCTTCATTCAGTATTCTTGACGGCTGGTGGATCGAAGGTTGTATCGAAGGCATAACAGGCTGGTCGATCGGGCAAAACAGCCGCGATCTTGAAGCCGAACGTGATACCGGGCAGGATGCGAGCGCCCTGTTCGATAAACTCCAGAACACAATCATTCCTCTGTACTATAATCAGCCGGAGCAATTCCGCTGCGTAATGTCACACTGTATGGCTCTCAATGGTTCGTTTTTTAACACCCAAAGGATGGTGCAGCAGTATGTTCTCAAAGCTTATTTCTCATGATGCACTTTGTCGGTAGCAGATAATCCTGACAATGATGTAATATTTTAATGGCGGCAGGCTATAACATGTCTATCTTCTGCGGTCGAGATTCGGGCCTAGCGGGCATATAAATTTCTTGCTTTACCGGTAGTTTGCCGTTAATATGTTGCGGAAACGGGAATTTTGGCCTGTAATTAACGGTCATGCCGTTTTGAGAGTCTCGCCATGGGTTGGGCCGGATCTCGGGCTTTCCCAGGAAATTCAAGGTACAGAATAATTAGATTGCTAATTTATTTAGCACAGACAAGGAGAATGAAGTTATGGCAGTAAAGATACATTACGAAAATGATGCTCCTATCGATGCCTTAAAGGGCAAGAAGGTGGCGGTTGTCGGCTACGGCAGCCAGGGCCATGCGCACAGTCAGAATCTGCGCGATAGCGGCGTCGAGATTGCGGTCGCCGAGCTGGAAGGGACGGACAATTACCAGCTCGCGGTCAAGCATGGCTTTAAGCCGACCGACATAAAAACAGCTATGGATGGTGCAGCTCTGATCATTGTGACGCTCCCCGATGAAGTCCAGGCGACAATCTACGCCGACCACATCGGGCCCAACCTGGTAGCGGGTCAGACGCTGGGTTTCTGTCACGGTTTCAATATTCATTTCAAGTATATTGTGCCGCCACAGGATGTGAACGTTGTGATGATAGCTCCGAAAGGACCCGGACATCTGGTTCGCAGCGAGTATGAAAAAGGCGGCGGCGTGCCGTGCCTGGTGGCGGTCCAGCAGGATGCGACCGGCGATGCAAAGCAGATTGCCCTTGCATGGGGCAATGGTATCGGCGGCGCCCGGGCGGGTATCATCGAAACGACGTACAAAGAAGAGACGGAGACGGACCTGTTCGGCGAGCAGTGCGTTCTTTGCGGCGGTCTGACCGCGCTGATCAAGGCCGGTTTCGAGACGCTGGTCGAAGCTGGATACCAGCCTGAAATCGCCTACTTCGAATGTATGCACGAGGTGAAACTGATCGTCGATTTGATGTATCAGGGCGGGATGAGCTATATGAGATACAGCATCTCCAACACCGC
>Ga0114918_10005266_pt1 | contig 11119 bp, 4 predicted proteins | sample LantaG_FD_87015 | JGI IMG/M metagenome (GOLD analysis project Ga0114918, IMG submission 87015) | Deep subsurface microbial communities from Baltic Sea to uncover new lineages of life (NeLLi) - Landsort_02402 metaG | ecosystem: Environmental > Aquatic > Marine > Oceanic > Sediment | place: Baltic... | reverse complement strand
GTCCTCGTCTGTGAGATTCAAAAGGCACGGCGTTTTTTAGGGTCCAAGTCCAAGATCCATCCTCCACATACAAATCTGGGGTATCGGTGTAGGCGTGCCAATATTCCATCATACCAGCACCGTCCCCTTTAGCCCCCAGAGCAGTCACATCCGTCACGGCTACTAAAATGCTAGTACGATCTGTAACGGATACTCCAGCGTCGTCTGAGATACCAATAAACCCAGTCGGTCCAGCCTGTGACCCAAATATTGCCACAATGTCTCCGAAATCAGCTACCGTAGGTTGCCATACGGTACGGGGATATGCCCCTAACACATCATCGCTGTTCGTCAGGTTAAAACTGTGTTGCAACTCCAGGTCAGTGTTGAATTGGGACAGCATGATACTTTCGTTGGCCGTCACTGGGTCTGTGCTGCCATAAGTTACATAAATACGACTACCGTCCTCGAGATCAACGGCTAAACCAAGAGCCCTGGCATCAGCTTCCTGAACGGTTGTTCCGTTCACCCGTATGGCATCTCCGTCCCAATAGACCGGCCCAGCCACTCCACCCCACCCCATTGTGACTGCGCTAAAAGAATGTAACATAATATAACGAAAGGTCACATTGGTAGATATAGGAGGAGTCCAAGCCATCCCCTGCGCAGTAGGGCCTACTATCCAGGCCGATGTTCCCAATCCCGTCCAACCGGCCAATGAATTAGGATTAGTAGTGATAGGACAGGCCAAGGCTGCTTGATACGCGGCTTCAGTGCTTGCCACCCTTATGCTAGGCCAATTCCCAGTCACCCCGGCTTCCCAACCTCTCAGGACTTCGATTGTAGACCCGGCCCCGCTGATAGAAACACCCATATCGACTACCAGACCAAATGCGTAATGATTGTATCCTTTATCTCCGCCCACGGGGGTATCAGTCACTCGAGTTTGTTCGATTCTCGCAGTGCTACCATCAGGCTCCCCGACAATTTCATCGAGACTTTCAGGCTTTGAGTATTTCCATCGCCACCATCCACCACCTACGTTAAACCACCCTTGTGCGTTGCCCCATGATCCTGCTTCTGTGGCGTAGTAATACGTACCATCAAAAATTGCTCCGCCACCAATTTCCTGGAAGGTCCAGGTCAATCCTAAATCTTCTGTTTTGCCCAGGTGCATCTTGGTGTATAGGGTATCACTCAGCAGAGCATAGAAAGTTGTAGTAGTATCGTTGGGGCAGTCCAGATCTACAAATATACTTATCCCGGATGGTAGATTTGAGGGAGTTCTATCCAACCAGGTCTTGCCAGCATCGTAAGACACTTCTAAAAATCCATCCCCACCCCCTACTAGAATAACGCTCTCTGGATCGCTTGTCCCCTGAATTTGTTGCCAACCTCGTAGTACCATACCACATACGAATGCAGTGTCCGCCAAACCAGTATTTCGTGCAGCCCAAGCTGCCCCCCCATCCGCGGTCCAATAACAACCATTAACGCTGTCAAAGATTACAGCATGATCTGGCAGATCGCCAATCGGGGGAGGAAGTGGGGGAGGTTCGGGTGGATCAGGATCGGGAGGATCTTCATCCGGAGGCTCTATGGGATATATCCCAGTTATACCCATAAGAGGATCGTTTTCCATATCGGCAGTTACGTCGACAGTTACCACGCCTGTCTTATTATCGAGCTTAACGTCAACCGATCGTGGAATGAAGTGCTTATCAGTCCAGGCCATTCCCCGATCATTCTCCGCAAGCGTTAGTGTATGAGTAAAGTAGGCCGGCTGACCTATATCGAAGTACCAGTGATTACCTGCAAGTTGGAACGTAATATCCGTGAACGGATTATTCTCTTCGGACAGTACAATCCCAGCTAAAGCATTTGCATCAGCTTGTGGGCCGAGGATCAAGCCCTTAATAGTCTTCCCACTGCCTTCCTGTCGTGGAGCGTTTCCAGGAGCTTGCGAGATGATTGGAGTTGCCTTGCGATTGGAGAGGTCATAATAGATACCCTGCAACTCGACGTGGCGCGTAGCCCCCACCTGCTTATGAGGAATACCCAACTGTGCACGCAGGTGGCTAGTGACATCAAGTAACTCCACCACGCCTGCACGGTCAGCTTCGACTAAATAGTTAGGGTCAAAGCTCATGTGTACTGTGCCCTGCTTATCGCATAAGACCCGAGTGTATAGACTACTAGACAGGTAGTCATCAACCTGACGATATACGCTTCCTAGCGGAAAGTCCTGAGACTTAAGTGCGAGCGTAGTATCGGGTAGGTATACATCGGCAATGTTAAGCAGAGTACTCTGGAACCGCAAGATGTGGTTAGCAGCCTTCGGCGCAGTTAAATCAATTAGGCCGGGCCACAGATCAGCGGCAGAACGGTCCTCCAGCGTCTGCGGGAAGTCCTCACAGTCCTTCATAATGCCATGTATAGTTCGTGCCTTGAATGTAACATAGCGTTCGCCGTTGGGATCGAACTGTACTATGGTAGAATCCTCTTCGATCAGCCCCACAAATCGTACGTGCTTCCGATACGGGTAGCCGCCGATGTGCTGCTCGGTATCACCATACCATTCGTCGGTGAACAGAACGATCATGGCCCTCGCAGGAAACTCTGCGGGGGTAGCATCGCCGTACACCTTTATAGTGATGCTCCACCCGCCATCTGTTGTATCCCCACTAAGTTGCGTGACCTCAAAATCGGTATAAGGAGCTCCGGCGCCAGTTCGATCATAGACCATTACTGGACGTCTGCCTGTGGCAGCCTGACCATCATTATCAAGGATCTCGAGTGATGCCCAGTACATGCCCAGAGCGCTGTACGTGATCTCATGCGGTGCAGCTTCTGTGCCTGCAGTCGCCTTCGAACCAGGTGTGCCGCCATCGAATACCCACGAGTACGTATCGATGGTGTCGCCTGTTATAGGATAAGATTGGTCACCGAAAAACTTCACGACCCCGCCATCGTCGCGAAACACGGGAGCAGGTGGCCCCATGATAGGAACGGGTGGTAGGTCTCCACCCTGGAACCCAAGATCATAATCCCAATAGTAGTTCACGTCGTCGCCGTCGAGTACAATACGTGAGAATATTACCCAGTACTCAAAGTTGTCAACGACAGTGATGTACATATCGTCTGTCCACTCCACATCTGCGTTCTCCGCAACATTTACATGGGCGTCCGTAGCAGGCCCCTCTGCGCCCTCCGGATTGCGGACTCGTACTCTCCCAAGATCCCAACCGCCCTCTGTAGTACCTAAGAGCAACGTGTGGCCCTCAACAATATCCGTCCACGCTCCCAATGTCACGGTGTCGTACGTGATCGTCATCTCACCCTGAGCAATGTCTGCATCGTTTACGCTAGCCTGGAAGGCCGCCGAGGGAATGAGGACACCTAGGTACGACTTCGCCCGGTGATTCTGTAAGCCCAGAAGTGCTAGCTCTCCAGCTGTGAGTGCGGTCTGCATTATGGTACTACCTCCAGGTGAGTAAACTCGATCTCGAAGTCGCTGTAGCCCCCGCCGAACACTCGCTTGTCCTGAGCGTCCTGAGGCCAATGCATGTTCGCGGAGAATACGTCAAACGCATCAGCAGCATCAGTTCGCGTCTGTATGTATACGGCTGCACTTACACCTGTGCAGAGTGCACGCAGTGCTTGTACGCCGGCCTGCGGAATGTAGTCAAATGTCCACTTACAGGATGCGAAGCCGTCACCTCGTGTTAGACCCGTTGACGACCATGACGTTTGTGCCCAGGGAAAGTAATCGCTGTGGCACGCCGTGCCGCACAGAGTTGGCACCTCAGCTAAGCCCAAGACAGTCGCTCCGATTTTATAATCGCTGTCAGCCATTATTGTACCACCGCCCTCACAAATGTACCGATGTCGTCAGCTACAGTGTCTCTGATTAGTGCAACGAGTTGACCCTCGGGTACGTACTGCGCTCCCTCGCCGTCGAGCGTGATCCGATGGTCAATTCGAACCGGATCCCAACTACGGCTCAAAGCTCCTACTAGCTTCTCATTGGTTAGCGGCCCTAAGTGACGTTCTAGGTTACGGGTAGAGTCCGCTCTTAGCACGAACTCACGACCATACTCACCAGTCATAATCGGGCCCGATGCATAGCCACCCTCAGCATACGCCGGTCGATAGTCACCCGATCCCATGGGCACTGACCACTGAGCTGCAGACCATCGGGCATACCACTCCCACAGCTGGCTCCGCCACGAACTTGAGGCCGACTCTTGTTCAGGAGCTGTAAAGTCCCAGGCATTCGCAGTTCCGCCTCCAGTAGCTCCACTTCCGCGCGCCATTCGGTTCCAGAGCGGAATCATATTTGCAACGAAGGTTTCAGCCTGCCCTAGTAAGTTAGCGTAGTGAGCTGCAACGTAGCCTTCCTCCGTCTGCATAAGACCCCAAGTTCTAAGAATGTGCATCAGGAGCTCCATCCGTGTCAGGCGGCCCTTCTCCTCCTGTGCCTTACGAGCCGCCTCCTTCTCCTCCTCGTACTGAGTCGCACGATCCCCTTGGGCGCGGTCGAACTCCTCCTTCTGACGTTCCTGCTGCCGCTCAAAGTCTTCTTGTCGGCGGGTCTCCTGGAGCTCAAAGTTCTCGACAGCATCCTCTCGCTGCCTTGCAAACTGCTCCTTGATTTCCTCCCGCCGCTCCTCCCCATCCTCTCTGAGGCTGTCTAAACTATCCTGCTCATCTTCCCGAATATCAGACTTTTGGTCTTCACGATCCTCAATCATCCGGGACCGCTTCTTCGTATACGCCTGCATCTCGTCAAGAACCCCGCGTGCGTCACGCCTACGTATGTGACCCTCGAGGCTATCCAAGTAATCTTCTTTCAAGCGGCGCAGCTGCTTCTGGAAGTCCTCTTCACCGTCGAGCATTCGCTCGTGCGTCTGTTCACGGATGTCAGCTTCCTGCTCAACACGCTCCTTAGCCAGGCCAGCAAAAGCTTCAGCCTCCGACTCGTCTATATCACCCATCTGTCGATCAAAGTCTTCCTTGGTCCTCAACCGCTGCCAGTCAAGGTCTGCTTGAGCCTGCAACATCTGACGCCCGAAGTCTTGTTCTGCCCTTATTCGACTTCGGGCAAAGTCAGCATCGCGGCGCGCCCACTCCCTCTCAAAGTTTGCCTTTTCTAGGAATGCCTGCTGGTTATAGTCGTACATAGCTTGCGCAACACTTAACTGGCTCTCCATCGGCGGCGGTACCAGTGACTCAAATATTCCACCAACCGGAATCCCAGCTCTAAGAACGTCTATCTCCTCCTTGCGCTTCTCTGCAGCGTCACTATACTGCTTCCCGGCAAAGGTCCAATTCTTTATAATGTCTTCTTCAGCGATGCCCAGAGCCTTAAAGATGTACGGCGCTGCTGCTCCCAGACCGGGGATTCCTAGGAAGGGTATCGGTACGCCCTTTGTTAGTGCTAGCATTTGTACGTCCCATGCCATTGCAGGAGCTCCTAAGAGGCCCTTACCCCAGTACGGGTTCTTCTCCGGGTCAATTCGCTCTGGGATACCTAAGTCGAAGGCCCGCCCAAGCTCGTAGATCGCGTAGCGGAGGAGTTCCGATACTGCAATTGCGGCGAGTATGGGCGGACCTGCAGCCGCAGCCGCAGCAGCTACAGACCTAAACACTGACCCCAGTTTAGTGAGGGCAGCTGGGGGAACTATAGTGTACTCTCTCTCAAGGGCAGCTAGGCGCTTCGACTCAGACATACCTAAGAACGCTTCGCGAGTTGTACCTCCAACAGACCGGCCCCGTATGTCAATGTCGCTCCACATCTTTCGCAGCCCTTGCTGAGCTACTGCGGCTGAGAACTGTGTTACTGCCGCCTTGAAAATTAGATAGTTAGCTGTAATTCCCAGAGCCGTGCCCGCGAACCCCATTAGCTTGCCGATACCGAGTAATCCTACACCGGCACCTCCAAGAACCAGGCCGAGGATCGGAAACTTTGTGGTAACCTGTGTGAGACCTGCGGCTAAGTCTGCGACAGTTTCTAGAGGGGTCGCCATTGCCTTCCCCCAGGCATCTCCCATCGCAATCGAAGCAGCCTTCCACGACATCTCAATCCGACCAAGCTTCGTCGATAGGGCACCCTCAAGTAGGTCTACCTGACCACCCATCAAATCGACTGCGGACTCCATCGACCATGCTACGCCAGTCATGTTCTCTACGAACTGCTGGTATGCCTCAGTCTCTACGTTTCTTACCCCGGCAACGAGGTTAGCATAGGCTCGCATAGCGTTGATACCCTGCTCTCGAGCCTGCGTCTGGACACTAACGAGGTGCGTAATTGCCGGTAACGACCGAGCCGTGTTCACGCTAGCAAGGAACTCTGCTCTGGCTTGCTGAGTCATCTGTTCGGTAGCTGCAGCTAGCAAGTCAATATGCGCAGCGTACCCCATGTACTCACCTTCGGGGAACACAACATCCTGCCACGTCTGGCCAACTGCAAGTGTGGAGGATAGAACGCGATTCATGCTCTCTTCATAGTCTGCCGTAGGTTTGATCGCACGCACGAAGAACATTCGCTGGGCCCTACCAGCCATAGTACCTCGGATGTTAGCATCCGCTAGCATGCCCGTCGCGGCAGCTACTTCCTCGATCGAGACACCCAACTCATTTGCAAGCGGGCCGACCATCTTAAATGCCCCACCGACGTCAGCTAGAGTTGCAAACGACTTAGCTGCAGTGTAGTTCAGCACTGCAGAGATGTAGTTCACGTCTTTAAGGGTCATGCCAAACTCGGCCATCGTTCCACCGACAGCCTGCATGGTCGTATCTAACTGTTCACCGTTTAGGGCTGCCAGATACTGAATTTGAATAGTATCTGCAAGCATTTGGTTGACTTCTTCTTCACTACTGACAACCAATCCAGTACCGGCCGCCCACTGCCGCATACCCTCAGCGATCTGGGTCGGATCGAATAGACCAATGTCTGCAGAAGCTTGCAGTGCTGCCCGCGACAGCTCGCCGTGTAGCTCAATTGGAGCCTCCATTGCGGCACCTGCACGCACCACTGCAGAGTCAAACTCGCGGAACGCATCCGACGAGATACTTAACGTTCTCAGAATCTTCTCTCCGGCTCCCTCAAAGCTGCGCCCAACCCATTCCATCGCGTATCCGAGCCGCCGCAAGCCGAAGTATTGCATCGTTGCCCTATTTAGTGCTTGACCAAATGCGTCAAGCGTCGCTTCCCCGGATATGAAGATCCTGGGGTCCCAGGGGTCTCCTCCGCCTCCGCCGGCACCCCCGCCACCAGTGTTTATGATTATAGGAGTACCCGCACCGCCTCCGCCCCCAGCTCCTCCACCAGCTGCAGGTCCAGTTCCGTACACACCGCCAGTACCATACACTCCGCCAGTCCTAGCCGTCGCAGCTCGTGCTACAAGTGCAGCATTGGTAGCTGCTTGCGCAGCTGTAGCTGCCGGCTGGGCACGAACCTGAGCTGCAGTTAGCCGTGGAATAGCTGCTGCCCTAGGCATGAGTGTCGCAGTTATAGGAACCTTCTTCCCGGTTGCCGGGTCGATATGGTAGAAGCCTTTAAGCTCCTTCTCCTGCTGCGCAAGTTCAGCTGCTGCGCGCTCCTTCTCGACCTGTGCAGTCTTACGTCTCTCGTGGAGGGCGAAGCCTTCAGATATCTCGAAGACTCTCTGCGCTTGCGTTCCAGAGAATCCAGCTCGAGCTGCAGTCGACTGCGCTGCCTGCTGTGTCGCCTGCGTCAGTACATCGTTAGCGGCAGCAACGTTTTGCTCTGACTGAGCTCTAATGCCTAACATCCGGATAGTAGATCCAATAGCCTCTGCAGCTAGCTGCTCACGTTTCTCCTCAGCCGACGCAACCCGGCCTGCCAAGGCTATAGCTGCTTCCTTCTGCGCAATTTCGACTGCCAGAGCAGCCGCAAAGTCAGCCTGAGCTTTAGTAACCTTCCTAGCTTCAGCGGCAGCTTGTTCACCTCCAACATCCGCCGCCGGAAGTGCTGCAGGTCTTAGCGGAGTAGTAAGGCCGGGGTACGGAGCTGTAGGGCCGAACATTTGGGGTGCAAGTGTTCCACGCCACTGCGGCTGCTGAAGTAACTGCTGACTACGACTTATACCGGCCGGCAGCGCAAGCACAGTGGGGGCAGGGGGTAACACTAAGGCAGACACACGATGGAGGGTTTCAGTAAACTGCTCCCAAAGCTTCGCGCGCTGACGCCATTCCCACGCACGTCGTGGAGCTGGGATATCGTAAGGGCTGATTGCTGAAGGTTTGGTGAGTGCGGCCCCCAGCTCAGGCCGTGCGACCATTTCGGTAAGCATTGCACGTGTTTGGGGAGCTACATGGAGCCCAGTCCCTATGTCTCCACGTGCCTCCTCGATGGCCTTGTTAGCTTCTCGGGCCGTACGACGAATCTGCTGCTTTGTCGTGAGCTCCTTGGCGGGGGCTGTAACCTCTTTAACGAGCCTAAGGTAGTCATCCCGATAGTTCCCAACAAACCTGTTAAACTCTGAACGGAGGTTGTCAATCAGGAGGTTGACATTGGTAGCCTGCGTTGCGCTTTCTATCCGTACGCCCAAGAGCCTGTTCAAGTCGTAGGCAAACTGCTCATACGCGTCCATTACCGCGGGTGCAGCCCTTGCAAGGATTGCCGCCTCGCGACGCTGCTTGGATCCCTTATCCTCAATGCCCTGAACTGCCTTAAGTGCTAGGGCTACACGTTTACGTGCAGCCGCCATCTCTTGATTAGTAGTCGGAACGTCGTACATCCGGAGCCCAGCTTCTGTCGTCTCGTATTCTCGCGGAGGCACTGTCTCCATGTAGGGCTTGTAGGCTTCATACTCAGCCAGCTCCGCCGTGTACCTTGGAGGCTGGCCGGCAGCCTGACGGGGAGGTACCATTACACGACCCCCGGCCTTCTGGAACTCTTCGAACTGCTTAAGCTGAACCTCGAACTGCTTGCGTTCTAGGGGCGTTGGGGCCTGGGGAAGGGTTGGTCGGAAGACGTCTCTGCCAGTAGGCGACCGTTGGAGATGTCCAATTTTAACTTCACCCTGCTCACTGATGTAGACTGCGGGTGGGAGCTGCTTTACGTCTACCCCAGCCATGTCCATGACAGCCAAGAGTTGTTGGGCACGAGACAGGCGGGCGCCAGCTCGGAACGGAGGTTGTATGTATTGGCCGAACGTAGTTTCTAGCTGGCCGAGTTGCCGCTTGCGGGCAACAAGATCCCAGACATCCTTCGCGGCCATAATAGGATGGGTCGTAATTGGCTTGAGGTCAACGGTGATCGACTCCATCCCGCGCTCGCGGACTCGTCGTGCCTCGGAGCCGGCCTCTTCAACCTCAGCTACATAGTCGCCAAGCTTTTCTTGGACCCGGCCCAGTAAGGTAGAGGTACGCTTCTCACTTAGCTGCAGCTTGCGGGTCATAACGTCGACGACGGTAGCCTGGTCTCCGAGCTGCTTGATTGTCAGGTTGCCGAGTTCATATTGCCCGACAATGGATGCAGCAACTGTACTCGCAGTTGTGTATGACATACCAGACTGGCGAATGCGGGGGGCCGTGTCACCTGCTCCAGCAGGTCTGCCCACCTTCTTGACGGCCTTGTCAGCCTTGTCAGCCTGCGCAGCAAGTTTGCCAAAGGCAGCATCGGCCTGCTTAACCTCTGCCGTAAGTGTGTGGAGTTTCTGGCTGAATGCTGCAGTGTAGCCGGGAAGTGATCTGAAGTGCCTATTAAGCTCGCTCGTCATCGTAGAGGCGGTATTGGTAGCGTTAAATACCTCCTGCAGGACGTTCGTGTGTGCTTGGAGGTTGCGAACGATTGTGGTAGCTTCCTTGCTCGTCTCGATCTGGGCGACCGTGTACTCCTTCTGCAGCTTGGTGAGCTGCTTAAGAGCTGTAGCACGGTCAGTCTCTATCTTCTTAAGCTGGGCCTGCTCATACGCAACTTCGAGTGCGGTGCCGGACCCACCAGTTTCGACGGCCTGCATAGCCCGAGCAATCTCGGACTTTAGCTTCTCAGCTCGTAGCTCGATTTCGTAGATGATCGAGTATTTTTCTTGGGGCATAGTTACCTGCCTCTCACCGGCTGGTTTAGCCTAGGAATCAAAACCTCGTTATAGATTCGACGGCCAACACGTTGATGCTCTCTTCTAAGTGGAAGCATGGGCCGAGACGGAATCGTTGCTTGCCAAGGTGTATAAGTACCATCCTTGTTCCGAGTGCGGCCTGAAATGTGTTTACCAAAGTGGTGCGTCGTAAAGAATCGGTGTGCGTCAGGATTGAACCTGATGAAGACGTTAACTGAGTTAGCAGGACGCTCGACGTAGAAGCCGCCAATCACGCTGCTCCTTAGTACGCCAGTACGATGCAAGATCTTGCCAACGCGTACCTGCCGCTTACTCCTGCCTCGAAGCCGTTTCTCAATCGTTGGTATCGTTAGGCGAGGCCAGGGTGGAATACCTTCCCTGTCGAATATCTGAGCAGTCTCTGCCCGGACAATTGCAAGGATGTCCTCAGGAGCCTCTGCGACCACCCGGTTAATTCGATCGCGAGTCTCCTTAACAGCATCCTCGACAACCTGTGTAATGGCTGCCTTGGCGTCCACTTTAACTCTTAGCCTTATCTGCCACACCTTTACGCACCTGTCCCCTCGAAGCGCCTGCTGGGATCCCACTGTTCTCGAGCAAGGTCGTCATGCGCTTCTTCCGCCACGCAATAACCTTGAGGTCTTCCATTAGTGCCTCAGGCTGTTCCATAACAACTGATGGTGGATACTGCCAGTCGAGCGCGTCGAGTATCTTAAATACTGACCACGCAAGATCTAGGTCGTTGACATCCCAGCTGCTTTCTGCCTGTTCGTCTTCATCACTTTCCGTGTTGGCGGCTCGGAGCCAGTCGAGGAGTCGTTGGTCAAGCTGTTCCCTTCGGCTGGCTCTAGCACTTCCCCCTCCTCAAGTTCCTCCGCGGAACGAGAAGTCGGTGCGGGCTGAGGTTCCCAGTGAGGGTTGAGCTTGAAAATTTCTCCCAACCATCTAACTACCAGCTGCTCGGGGAGGAGCATAAACTCCGCCACAGGGATATCCATTTTGAGACCAACTCTGGCGGGCCCTACGATCTCCGAGTCGATCAGATTCTCGAT
>Ga0114918_10005264_pt1 | contig 11120 bp, 9 predicted proteins | sample LantaG_FD_87015 | JGI IMG/M metagenome (GOLD analysis project Ga0114918, IMG submission 87015) | Deep subsurface microbial communities from Baltic Sea to uncover new lineages of life (NeLLi) - Landsort_02402 metaG | ecosystem: Environmental > Aquatic > Marine > Oceanic > Sediment | place: Baltic... | reverse complement strand
TAGAAGAAGAGGTCGTGCTCTTATGAAAAAGAATGAGGTTTGTAGCCTCGTTCCCCCCTTTCTCGAGCACGACCCTCCTGTCAAACCTTTTTTTCTTCCAATTCCCCCCCCCCCCCAAAAAAAAAAACAGGCCCTGCTCCAGCTCGAGTACCCCGACAAGCTCCAGAGGCTCCTGCTGACGCCGCAGCGCGAGGTCCTGGTCGAGCTGGTGATCACCAGGGACAACGGGGAGATCGAGGTAAAAGGGGGGGGGATTTGAGAAGGAAAAGAGGACGAGACGATTTTCCGACCCTCGAAACCTTTTTTCTTTCTTCGACGCTCAGAAAGAATTAAAACGATGAAAATTTAAAAAACAAAAAAAAACGAAAAGACCTTCAACGCCTATCGCGTGCAGCACGACGACTCCCGCGGTCCCTTCAAGGGGGGACTGAGGTACCACCCGCAGGTAAGAGAGAGATAGAGAGAGAGGAAGAGAGAAAGAGAAAGAAACGAAGAACGATACCACGGGAGATAGAGAGAAAGAAAGAGAAGAAGAAGGAGGAGGAGGAGGAGAGAAAGCGATCCATTTCCCACCGACCGCTCTCTCACCTCCCTCTCCGTCCCTCCTTCCCTTCGAAAAAAACCTGCCCCCCTCCCCCTCAAAAAAACCTGCCCCCCCCCCCTTCCAGGTCGACCTCGACGACGTGCGCTCCCTCGCGTCCCTGATGACCTGGAAGACGGCGGTGATGGACATCCCCTTTGGCGGCGCCAAGGGCGGCGTCACGGTCGACCCCTCCTCGCTCTCGGAGCGCGAGCTCGAGAAGCTGACGCGCAAGCTCGTCCAGTCGATCAAGGACGTCGTCGGCCCGCACGAGGACATCCCGGCCCCGGACATGAACACGGGCGGCAGGGAGATGGCCTGGTTCTTCGACGAGTACAGCAAGTTCGCCGGGTTCAGCCCCGGGGTGGTCACGGGGAAGCCCGTGCACCTGCACGGGTCGCTGGGGAGGGAGGCGGCGACGGGGTGAGAGAGCGTTTCGGTGTTTTATTCCCGTCTTTGGTTAAAAAACTCACTTTTTTCTTCCCAAGCCCTTCTTTTCTCTACTCTCTCTCTCTCCCTCTTTCCTCTCTCTCCCTCTTTCCCTCGCTCTTTATCCAACCCCAAAAAATGACAACATGGCTTCCCTACCCCCCTAAAAAACAAATCGAAAACCTCGAAACCCACCGAAACGGAAAAAAACAGGCGCGGGACCGTCTTTGCCACGCGAGAGATGCTCAAGGCCGCCCGCGCTGGCGGGCTCGGGGACAAGGCCTACGCGATCCAAGGATTCGGCAACGTCGGGGCCTGGGCCGCCGAGCTCTTCGAGGAGGAAAAGGGCCGCGTCGTGGCCGTGAGCGACGCGTTCGGGGCCACGCACAACGACGCGGGGCTCGACGTCAAGGCGCTGAGGGCGCACGTGGCAGCGGGGGGCAAGCTCGCCGACTTTGCCGGCGGCGCCGCGATCGACAAGAGCGATATCCTGAAGGTCGACTGCGACGTGCTGGTGCCGGCCGCGATCGGCGGGGTGATCGATGAAAGCACCGCGGGGGACGTGAGGGCGAAATATGTGGTCGAGGCCGCCAACGGGCCCACGACGCCGGAAGGTAAGGAGAGAAGAAGAAGAGGAGAAAGAGAGTTGCAGCAGCGAGTTTTCGACGAGACAAAGGAAAAAAACTCGACTCTTTTTTCCCCTTTCCCCCCCCTCTCTCTCTCCCCCTCTCACGCACGTATCAAATCAACTCAAATTACACCAATAATACACAATGACGACTCCCAACCAATGTCAGGCGACCGCGTCCTCCGAGAGCGGGGGGTGACGGTCCTGCCCGACATCTACACGAACGGCGGCGGCGTTACCGTCTCGTTCTTCGAGTGGGTCCAGGACCTGCAGAACTTCCGCTGGGACGAGAGCGCGGTCAACGAGGTGGGTGCTGTTCCGTTCCGTTCTGGTATTGTTCAGGGCGGTCTCTCTCTTCTCTTTTTTCGAGAGTTTTTTTCTGCTTTTTTATTTTTTGGATTCAGGGAAAGAGAGAAACGAGAAAAGAAGAAGAAAGAAGACAGAAAGAGAGAACAAGGGGTCTTTCAAGAAGTATCATTGACCCCCCCCCTCCCCCCTTCTCTCCTCCCCCCTTCCTTCTCGCCTTCCCGAAACTCTTCCTCTCTCCAACTCCAACGAAAAACGCAAGAGGCTCGACAAGACCATGACGGCCGCCTTCGAGGACGTCTGGAGGGTGGCCTCGGAGAAAGGGCTGCCCCTGCGGACGGCGGCCTTTGTTGTCGCACTGCAGCGGGTGACGAGGGCGCACCTGCACCGGGGGTTTGACTGAGGAAGGAAAAGTGATTGGGCAGAAATTCGCTCTTCTTCTTCGCTGGAAAGGAGAGGAAAGGGGGGGGAGCTCGTGTCCAGCCTGGGAGCGAGAGGGATCGCGCGCGCGTGAGGGAGGGAGCGAGAGGGAGAGAAAAGAGAGAGAAAAGAGAGAGGTCGTGAAAGTTTTTTGAGTAATATTTTCCACTGTTTTATTCGGTTTTCGAATTCTTCCTTCTTTCTCGTTCTCTTTCTCTTCGGTCCCTCTCCCCTCGAAGGAGGAGAATGGCCGAGGACGGCGGCGACGGCGGCAAGCGCCGCGTCGACATGGTCCGCGTGCCGAGGTGAGAGAACACAGAGAACAGAGAGAATGAAAGCGACACAGGCGAGATCGGATGAGCAGCCATCGCTTTTTCTCATCCACCTCTCGACCTCGACTTCTTCTTCTCACGCTTTCCTACTCTCCCTCCGCCTCTTCCCCCCCCCTCCAAAAAAAAAAAAACCAGCGAACCACAATACTTCGACCGCATCGCCCTCCTGGGCCGAGACGCCGAGGAGGTCTTCCCCTCCCGCTCCAAGGCCGCCGCGGCCTCGGCCGCCGACGCCGCCGCCGCGGCCCTCGGCGCGCGCCGCTTCGTCTCCGAGAAGGAGCTCGAGGGCCTCAAAGCCGCGAGGGGAGGGGGCCCTTCCTCTGCTCTCGATGACCACCCGGAGTCTTCCTCGGGCAAGTCCCTCGCAGAGGTGCTCCGCGAGCGGGCCGCGGCCAAGGCGGCCGCCGTGGAGGAGACCTGGCGGCAGATGAAGGTCGGCACCAACCGCCCGCTGGATGCGGACGAGGTCGAGTTCGTGAACGACGCGCTCGACGCCGAGGAGCGCGGTGCGCGGGAGGCGCTGCGGAGGGAGGAGGAGGAGATGCGGGCGTTCTCGGAGGCGGTGAAGAAGAGGAGGGCGGGAGGAGGAGAGGAGGGAGAAGAGGAGGGAAGAGAGGAGGGAGGGGCGGAGGGAGCGGGAACGGAGGCGGCGGCGGCGGCAGCAACTACAGCAGCGGCAGCAGCAACAGCGAGAGCTCCTCCTGCTTCTGCTGCTGCCTCCCAGCCCCCCGCGTCGAAGCTGGGAGGGACGCTGGTGGTCCGGGCGAAGAAGAAGAAGACGAAGAAGGCGGAGGAGGAGAGAGCGGCAGAAGGAGACGGCGAGAGAAGGCAAGGGGACGCCGCGCCGTTGCCGCCGCGGAGCAAGCGCCGGCGGGAAACAGAAACAGAGGAGGAAGACGACGAGGAGAGCGGCGACGACGACGACGACGACGACGACCACGAAGGAGCCAACGAGAGCGGAGAAGGAGGGAACGGCCTCGCGGGCCTCCTCGGGGGCTACGGCAGCGACGGCAGCGATTCGGGTTAAAAACGAGAGAGCGAGAGGGAAAAGAGAGGAGAGAAAAGAGAAAAGAACTGTGACAAAAATGGAAACGAAAGAAAGGAAAAACGAAAGAATCCCCTCCCCCCCCCCAAAAAAAAACCTTACATCAACATCTACCGCCGCCGTACCGCGAGCGACACCCCCGGGGGCAGCTCCCCCTCCATCGCCAGCGCCGCCTCCCCCCCCGAGGAGGCGAGGGGGAAGTCGTCGGAGACGACGACCCAGCGTGCGCGGGGGTGCAGCCTCAGGGCCCGCCAGAGCGCGCGGAGCGGCAGGCTGCTCTGATTCCCCGCCGCGGGCAGGCGGACGAGGCGCGCCCCGGAAGCGAGGAGGACTGGGGAGGTGCGGAGGCCGTCCCACAGGGACAGCGAGGGGGACGGGGAGGCGGAGGAGGAGGAGGACCCGCCGCCCCCCTCTTTCTTCTTCTTCTTCTTCTCGTCCTTCTCGTTGTCCCCGCTGTCTCCGCCGCCGCCGCCGCCTCCGAGGCTCGACGGCGGCGCCTCGACCCTCGCGGCGAAGCTGCCGCCGTCGAACGGCGCGAGCCTGTCTCCGCGGGCCCAGGCGGCCAGCCCCGACGCGACGGGCGCCCAGAGCGCGGCCGCGGTGCCCCCCATCTCCTCTCCTCCCGCTCCCGCTCCCGCGCAGGCGGGCGCGCCGCCGCCGCGGTCCTCAACGCACGGCGCGATCGAATTCGGAGAAGAGTTTGGGTTCCACTCGAAGGCGAAGTAAGAGCCGATGTTCCCGGAGCCGTGCGCCGACCACAGCGCGATGAGTTCGGGGGCGCCGTCGGCCCAGCGCCGGTGGGAGGAGAGCGATGCGGCGGCGCGCGCCCTCTGAGCGCGGGTCAGCGGAGGGAGCAGGCGCGGCGACGGAGGAGGAAAGGCGACGTCGACGGAAGGAGGAGAAGAAGGAGAAGAAGGAGAAGAAGAGCCGCTGCTCTCCCCTCCCTCTCCTTGTCCTTTCCCTCCGTCCACGGCCGCGGCGAGGGCCTCCAGCCAGGGCCCCGGGACAGCCGGGTCCGCGCCGCGCACCCACGACGCCGCGGCGGCGCCGTCGAAGGCCAAGGACTGCAGCGCCGAGAGGTCGGCCGCCAGCGCCGCCCCGGCCGCCGACGCCGCGGCGGCCTCTCCTCCCCCTCCGCCGCCGCCCCCGAAGCCGTCCCCTCCCCCTCCTCCTCCCCCCAGCCCCCCGCGGGCGACGGAGCGCGCCAGGGGGTTGTTCCTCCCGACGACGACCTCGTCGAGCAGGAACCCCCTCCAGCCCGAGGGGGCGCCGGAGGAGGAGGAGGGCGGCCTCGCCGCCAGCGCCGCCGCGAGCGCCGCCCCGGCCGACGAGGCCGCGCCGTCGTTGCGGCCGCCCGGGCTCGCCACCGCGCGGAGGAGGGCGAGGGCCGCGGCCGCCGGGGAGTCGGCCGCGTCGGCCAAGAGGTCCCGCAGGAGGATGAGGCGGCCCGCGGCGAGCAGGAGCTCGCGGGGCGGCGGCGAGGAGGGGGACGACGAGGACGGGGACCCCCCCGGGAAGAGGGGCGAGGGGGCGCCCCCTCCGCCGCCGCCGCCGTCGCCGTCGTTTCTTCCGCGGCTTCCGCCGAGGAGGTCAAAGCCGATGGCGCGCGGGGGGCGCAGGAGGCGCCGCGCGCGGCCGCCGGCGGCGGTCGTCGGCGGCTGCGGAGCCGGCCGGGAGTCCGGGGTCGGAGGGGACCGGCGGCGATGGCGATCTCGGCATCCCGGGAGCTCCGTCACCGCCGGCGCCGTAGTCGGTGGCCTTCCGGCCGCGCATTGGAGCCGTGGCCTCGCCGAGAGAGAGCTGCGACAGGGGGCTACCCTTTTACACGCCGGCGGCATCGACAGAGGCATGGGGCGAGGTAAGGTCGGGAAGGGAAAAAGAGAGACGAACCAGGAGACGCAATCGGCTGCGACTGGGTTCTCTTTTTTTTTTGTTGTCGTCTCAAGTGTGTCGCCAAGCCATTCCGTGCTTTTTTTTTCTTTGTTGCTCCCTCGCAGCGTTTTCCTTCCTCCGCATCTCTCTCTCCTCCCTTCCAACAGCATCATGCTCGGCCCCCTCCGCGCCGCCCTGCGCGGCGCGGGTGCTCGCTCAGCTGCGAGCCCCGCTGCTGCGTCCCGACGCGGCTTCGCGGCCGGTGAGTTTGCTTGAGAGAAGCAATTTGGTCGCCCTCGACGAGCACCGAGCCGCGATGGGTTTTTCTGTGCTTTCCTTGTTCTGTTTTTGTTTGCAGGAGGCGAATGTCCTCCCGCCAATCTTGCTCCAGGATTTGGGCTCGAGACTTCCTCTTGGCCAGAGGGGGTCGAAGGGAAAAGCGAACAAAGGAGGAGAAAGAGAGAAAAGCTTTTCTTTCATTTCAGCGACGGCTCTTTTCTTCCTCAGTCTCACCCAAACTCCATCCCTCTATCTCGACCTCGACCTCACCGCCCCGGGGGGAAAAAAACTCAAACAAACGTTCCCTCAGACGCCCACGGCGAGGCGAAGGTAGCCTACCCCTGGCTCGCGCCCACGGACCCTGCCAAGTGGAAGGAGGAGCACACCGTGTTTGTGGTTCTGGGCGGGTGGGCCATCGCGATCTCCTCGGCGATGAAGATCTTTGGGGGAGGGGGGAAGAAGGGAGACGAGGCCCCCGCCGCTGTCGTTGCGGCGCCGGCGAAGTGAAAAAGCGACCGCAACCGTTCGCGACGGGGGGAGAAACACACCCTGCTGTCCTGTTCTCCCTTTCCTTCTCTGTGTTAATTTTAGAACAAAAAAAGAAAGCACCCGTTTCAATCTCCATTTTTACTATTGCGGGGAGAGTGTGTGTGTGGAGGGAGGCGAAAATGTTTCTCTTTCTCTTTCCCTCGCTCCTTGTCTCTTTCCCTCTCTCTTTTCCCCCCTCCAAAGACCCTCTCTCTCTCTTTCTCTCTCTCCCCCTTTCTCTCTCTCTCCTCTCTAAGCAGTGTCATCGATCCCGGTGACGTCGAGGTCGGTCATGCTCTCGTCCCCTCTCTCGTAGACCTCGACCCCGCCGGCGTCGCCAAACGCGGGCCTCGACGCGACGCCGCGCCGGCGGCGGTGCTCGCACTCGAACCAGCTGCGGTCGTGGCTCAGGTCGTGGACGCGCAGCACCGCCTCGCCTCGGAAGGTCTCCCCCGGCTCGAGCCTCACCGGCCGGGCCATCTCGCCGACGAGGCCGACGGCGACCCGCCGCGCCAGCAGCGTCCGCGCGCCGCCGCTGTTGTCGGCGTCGGCGTTGGAGAACGCCGACGCGGCCTCGGCGGCGTGCGCGCCCGTCGGGTCGCCCAGGCCGTACTCGCCCCCCGGGTGCGGGTAGCTGACGAACGCGCTGCCCGCGGCCAGGTCGGCGGCGTAGGCGGCGTCGACCGCGGACTGCGCCGCGGCGAGCCCCGGCACGCGCCGCCTCGCCCTGGGCGCCGGCGCGCGCACGCCCGTGTCGCGGAACCCGGCGCGCGGGATCAGCTCGAGCTCGAGGTCCCAGGCGCCCGTGTCGAGCACGACCGAGCCCGGGGAGAGGCGGTAGGGGCGCGGGGCCTTGTCCGAGAGGCGGCCCCGGCCGCGCTGCAGGGGCGGGGGGGCTCTGGGGCGAGGGGCGGAGGAGGAGGCCGCCGCGGCGGGCGTCGAGGAGGAGGAGCCGGAAGGGGAGGGAGGGCCGCTGCCGACCCAGACGACGTCGACGTGCCGCGTGCCGGCGAGCGAGAGCGGCTCCTCGGGCGCGACCCCAAGCTCGGGCGCGCGCGGGAAGAAGAAGCCGCCCGCTCCCTGGGAGCCTCCGCCGCCGCCGCGGCCGCCCCCCGAGGAGTCGAGCGTGACGCGCCCGGCGGCGCCTCGGACCTCGGGCAGCGTCGGGTGGCGCAGGGCGACCGAGGCGCAGACGGCCGCGGCGAAGACGAGGTCGCCCGGGCCTTCTCCTCTCGCGCGCTCGCGCTCGCCCCCGCCGCGCTCGCCGTCTTCGCCTTCGAGGGAGGGAAGGGGGTTCTCGACCTCCAGCACCATCCGCAGCTGCATGGGCGCCTTCGGCCCGGGAGGCGGCGCCCTCCGCAGCTTGGCCAGCTTCCCGTCGGGGTCGTTCTCGGGCGTGAGCTCCGGGAAGTCGTACGGCAGCAGGCGCTCTTCCCCGCCGTCGTCGTCGTCGTAGTCATCGTCGTCGTCTTCTTCTTCAGTGTCGTCGTCGTCGTCTCCGTCTTCTTCGTCGTCCGCCGCCGCCGCCGCCCCGGCCTTTCCTGCTGCTGCCTTGCCGGCGCGCGCGATGGGAAGCTTCGCTTCTCCTCCTCCTCCTCCCGAGGCCTCTCCTCCTCCTCCCCCCCCCTCCGCCGCGGCCGCCGTTGCCGCCGCCTCCCTCGCCGCCCTCCTCTCCGCCGCGGCCACCGCCCTCCTCTCCTCGGCTCTTTCCTTCTTCCTCTCTGCCCGCGCCTCCTCGTCTTCATCCGCGAAATCGTCGGACTGCATCAGAGAGATCGTGTACGTCGCGGAGAAGGCGTGCGGCCACAGCGCGCGCGTCGCGGGCGAGTCGGAGCAGACGAGACAGACGGAGGGCGCCGGGTCGCTGGCGGCGCCGGCCTCGACGGCCTCGGCAGCCTCGGCGTTGAGCTCGCGCGCAAACTCGCGCCACAGCTCGCGGCCGCTCCTCCCGCCGCCGCCCCCGCCCCGGTCCCGGTCGCCACCGCCGCCTTCGTCGCCGTCGCCGTGCCACCAGCCGAGGAACCGCTCCCGCCCCCCGCGCTCCAGCCACCACTCGCCGCCCCACGCCCCCCACCACGCGCCGAAGGCCTCGAGGTCCGCGCGCCCCGGCGCGGCGCGCGACGCCTCGTCAAAGGCGCGCGGGCCGTCCCACCCCGCCCCCCACGCGTCCCACCCCCGCCAGCGGCTCGCGCCTCCCCTCTCGGCCGCCTCGCCCAGCTCCTCCTCCCTGGCCTCGAGGACGAGCTTGACGATCCGCCGCGCCTCCCACCTCGGCCAGGCCTCGCGCGGCGACACCGGCGTCGCCGCGGCCGCGGAGGCCGCGACGCGCCAGCGGGCGTGCCTGAGGATCCCGTCGGGGGGCAGCTGCGGCCAGGAGGCCCCCGCCGAGGAGGCGAGCCCGTCGGAGCGGCCGACCATCGGGAACGCCGGCGCGACGCCGAACGCCGGCGGTCGGCGCGGCGGCGGGGGCCGCCGGGGCCGCCGCCCCTCGTCCCCCTTCTGCTGCCCCCACCCTCCGGCCTCCGGCGCCGCCATGGCCGCCTTGTCGTCCCCGTCGGCGGCGGGCCAGGAAAGGCCACCGGCGCTGCCCTCCTCGGTGTACAGCAGCTCCCTCGGCTCCACGGCGAAGGGCCCCTCCTCCGAAGCGCCGCCGCCGCCGCCGCCCTCCTTTTCCTCCCGCTCCCTTTCCCCCCTGCCGGACGAGGAGGAGGGGACGCCGGGGCGGACCAGCGACGTCACCACGGCGCCGTGGAGGCTGACCGTCGCGGAGAAGCCGCTCGGGTGCTTCAGGACGACCTGCGGCCCCGCTCCGTCGGCGGAGGGCGAGGCCTCGAACGCGACGAGTCCGGGGATGCCAAACTCGGCGTTGAGCTCGGCGACGGACTCCTCCTCCTCGGGAGCGCTCTCGATCGTGGAGCGACCATCGCCGTTGAGGAGGGCCTCGGCGTCCGCTCGCGTGGGTGCGGACTCGAGGCCGAGGCCGGGGGCGTTGGCGGCGGCGGCGACAGTGGCTAGACGAGGGAGAGTTTGGCGGCGCCAGGGCGACGCTGCGACGATGGCCGTCGCCGTCGTTCTTCGTGGGACTCCCTGCCGGGCTTTTCCTGGCGCGAGTCGTCGTCCTGTGTAAGATAGAGAGCGCGTGTCAGGGTGTGTGGCGTGGGGACTAAAGTCGTGAGTGGAACGAGGGGCCGGCGAAGGCTCAAAGAGAGGGAGGCGGCGCGGCGACGCATGCCGCGTCGGGGGTGGGACGTCGGCGGCTTGATGGAGAAAGAAGAAAACTCTCTATTCCCGCCCCGCGAGAAGATTCCTCATGCAATCTGCCTCGCCCGGCACGCCATGCGACATCACGATCTACGCATATGGGCGACACGAAGACACGGAAAACGCGCGAGCGACAGGGAGGAGTAAGGGCTTGTCGGAAGAAAGAGCCATCGTTTGCTGTCGCGAGCATTCGTTTCCCCCCTTTCTTGCTGTCTTCCATCGTCGGTCTCGATTCCGACGTCGCCTCGTACCTGTCGTCCCTGCGCTGCTGCTCAGCGGTCGAGCGACGGCCATGCTCTCAGGAGAGCAAGAGGAAGCCGCCGCCGTGGTGTGAGAGGGGCGCATTTCCTACTGTCGAAGAGGCGAGTTTTTCTTCTTCTTCTTCGCCGTCATCGCCACCGGTCGAGGGGGAGAGAGAAATGATTTCGACCCGCCTCGTCTCTTTCCGTTTTCCGGGAAAAAACCCGCGCGAGACAACCGATTTTGCAGTCGATTCCAATTCGAATGAAGATTCTTTACACGTGCCAGGAGACGAAATAAAGATGATGACATCGAGCGGGAGATGAAAGGAAAAAAGCTTTCAGAGGCCCCCGCCGCCGCCGCCGCTCCCATCCTCGCCGCCGCCGCCGTTCCCTCCTCCTCCCCCGGAGAGGAACAGCTCCCCGATCCTCACCGGCACGGGAGCGACCACGGCGGGGCTGACCCACGACTCCAGGGCCTTGAAGGAGGCTCCCTGTCCCGCGCAGACGCAGTGAACGGCGATGGAGGGAGGAGGAGGAGGGGCGGAACGGGGGTTGGTCGCCGCCGCCGCCGCAGTCCCCCCTGCGGCCGCCTCGCCGCCGCCGGCGGAAGCAGCAGCGGCAGCAGCAGACGTGGCGGCGGCTGCGGCGGCGGAAGCGGCGGCAGCGGCAGAGAGCCACCGGCTCCTCCTGCCCCATGCCTCCCTGTTGCGGGGGAGATCGAGACACACGGAGAACGAGACGGGCAGCGGGAACGGGAGGAGGAGCGCAGGAAGAGGAGGAGCAAGCGCAGAAGCAGCAGCAGCAGCAGCAGCAGCCGCGGCGGAGAGAGGAGGAGCAGCGGCGGCGACAGAGGCGGGAGAGGGGGAAGAAGAAGAGGACGCCGACGAGAGGGCGGCGAGGGCCGCGTCGGTGCCCAGGAGGACCTGCACCGGGGCCGCGCGGGGGCGGCGGGCGGCGGCGGCGGCAGCAGCAGCCGCTCCGCCGGCGCTGGCCCCTCCACGCCTCCTCGCCGCCGCCGCTGCCGTCCTGCGTCCTTGGCCGTCGTCGGCGGCTTCCTCGCCTCCTCCCTCTGCCCCCTCTCCCTCTTCTCCTTCGTCGCCGTCGCCGTCGCCGTCGCCGTCGTCGCGCTCGCTCCCGTCGCTCCCGTCGCTCCCGTCGTCCCCTCCTCCTCCCGCGGCTCCCGCGGCTCCTCGGCCCC
>Ga0114918_10005262_pt1 | contig 11123 bp, 13 predicted proteins | sample LantaG_FD_87015 | JGI IMG/M metagenome (GOLD analysis project Ga0114918, IMG submission 87015) | Deep subsurface microbial communities from Baltic Sea to uncover new lineages of life (NeLLi) - Landsort_02402 metaG | ecosystem: Environmental > Aquatic > Marine > Oceanic > Sediment | place... | reverse complement strand
TGTCTGCCTGCCTGTCTGCCTGTCTGCCTGCCTGCCTGCCTGCCTGCCTGCCTTTTCCTATGCCCGGATTCAATTGAAATTGATAACCAGTATCATTGAACATAGGTAGAATCCATACCAGACTACTAGGGATTCAATTCACACAATTCCTACCAGGTTAGTAGGAATTCACCCCCCCATAATCGTAGTGGCTACTACACTTGCCACGAGACAACACGACGTACAGTGACACTTTGACCACACTGAACACGTGTTCAGTGTGGCGTACATACCACACTGTACGCGGCATACATGACACACCACTGTGGCATGGATACCACACACGCCCGTTATCACAGTTCACACTGTTAACCTGTAACAAGGGAACACGTTAACGGTGTTAACTGAATGCCGAATCCAGGGGTGCTGTACACACTACGTACACATACCCCCCTCGGAACTGAACGATCATTCATTCCGGTCCCCTTCGGAACTGAACGATCATTCATTCTCGTCTCGTTCGGGTCAGAACCAAACCCGAATACCACCCCGGGGAGTACCCGAAGGCCCGGCACCCCCCCAGCTGGCCCAGCATGGTGTCAGAAAATTCTGGTACAATTTTTGAATCGTGCATCCAGCCCGTCCGTGTTTCATTCCGACGACCGCCATGTTCCAACTCAACCAGTGTAACGTGTTCCATACCGCATGTCAATTAAAACATCTGGGCACACCCGCACCGCCGCCTAAACGGGTTGAAACATGCTGAACATGCTAGCACACCACCCCGTTTCCACAGACCACACTGAAACAAGGACACGTGACGGACGTTTCAACCGTACAACCAGCCTCCGACGAGGTTATGCACCTGCCAAGGCTGCCTTGGCACACTCCACTATGACAAACGTTTCAACCGAACCACGCGTTGCGCTTCGCGCGTACAGGAACCAACACCGCGACTGTGCCGCCTGCCTATGCACCGTTTCAACAAAGTCTATGCACAGGGCGCAAATTCAGACCCCTTGACAGCGAGATTGAAACACGGTAAGTTCTGTTAGACTAGGGAAACTACGTGGAGGAAAAAATGGGAAAGAGAGAGCGGATGGAGCAAGCCGCCCTTTACTTTGTGGAGGGGTGCGACTTCGATACGGTGCAAGGTCACATGGGCCTGACCGCTAAGACGCTTAAATCGTACATGGCCGACCCGGAATGGGAAGGCATTGTTGAGGCCAGCCGAGAGCCTATCATCGAAGGGATGCGCGGCGCGGCTTTGCTCGTCATTCAGAAAGCTATCAGCAATGGCGACGAGGCCACGGCCAAGTGGTTCTTGGAGCGGACGACCCGCACGTTCAGTTCGGATGCCAAGACCAGGCGGGAAGCGCACGCCGACCGAACCCAGACCCGCGTGCTGGACTTGGAGGCCGAGCGCGCGGCGGAGTTGGAGTCCGAGGAGGAGGATGTAGAGGCGTTGGCCGAGCGATGGAGGAACCGTAAATGAGGAAAGACGCAAAGGCGGCGCGGTACGCCGACCGCCAAAAGAAGGGCCGGTCGAAAGAGGAGTTGGCCTATCACAAGATGGTCAAGGACTCTTTGTACTGGTTCGGCGTACATATGGGGTGGAAGGCGGAGAAGACCGCACCATTCCACTTTAAAATCATCGAAGCGTTGGAAGCCGTGGAGAGGTTCGACATCACCAAGTTGATCCTGGTCGCCCCACCACGCCACGGCAAGACAAAATGGGTGTCGGAATACTTCCCAGCTTGGTTAATAGGCAAGCACGCGGATAAGAAGATTATCTCCGTGACCAACGCGTCGAACTTAGCCGAGCAGAACGCGACGTCCGTGCGGCGTATGATCGCGGAGCCTGCCTACCAGGACATCTTTGGGAACCCGCTGGCCACGTTCGAGGGCGCCCGCGACAACAAGTCCATCATGGACTTGCGCGATGGCGGCACGTACAAAGGCGACGGCATCACGGCCACCTGGGCGGGGTTCGGTGCGAATTGGTGCATCATCGACGACCCCATCCGTAAAAGGGAGGAGGCCGAATCCGTCACCCAGCGCGATAAGATTTGGGACGGCTGGAACTCCGACATCAAAACCCGCCTGGAATATCCCAACGCCGTCATCGTCATGCACACCCGATGGCATGATGATGACTTGGTTGGTCGCTTGCTGCGAGGCGCCGACGCGGACGAGTGGACCGTGCTCCACTTCCCCAAAATACAGGACGACGAGGACTGCGATCTTCGGCCGTACGACTCGCGCGAACCAGGGGAACCCCTGTGGCCGCGTATGTTTTGGGAGGAACACGGCAAACTATCCGAGGAGGAGGCCAAGGCCGAATACATCCGGCGCGCGGAGTTGGCCAAGGCCGATGATCCGTACGCCACGCAGTCCCTGGACCAAGGCCGCCCGTACACGAAGACGGGTAACATGTTCGAGGACGCCTGGTTCCCGCGCTACACGTCCGAGCCCGCAGGCATCGCGGCCCGTGCCGACCGCCTGTACATCGCGGTCGACGCCACCTACACGGATTCCAAGAAAGCTGACCGCGTGGGCATCGCGGTCATCGCCCGCCTAGGCCCCCAATACTACGTGTTGGAAGCCTTCGGGCGGCGCATGGGATTCCTGACCAGCCGGGACTGCATCGAAGGCTTGGTTGAGAAGTACCCAGCCGCCACGCTGATCATCGAGCCCAGGGCCAACGGCCAGGCGCTGTTCGAGGAGTTCGCCAAGCTGGTCCCATCCATCGCCAAGTTCGAGCCCGGCACGGACTCCAAGTCCAGCCGCGTTGAGTTCCTGGCATCCATCGCCAGCGCGCAGAACTTGTGGTGGCCCACGGACCAAATGGTCCCGGCCATCGTGGAAGCGATCGACGAGACGAAGTTCTTTGGGAGCCGACGTTACGACGACATCCCCGACGCCTTGTCGATGGTTGTCATCCACGACCGAAGCCGACGAAACTTCGGAGACGGGCTCCGCCGCGCTGTTCAAAACGGGGCGGGCGGCCTAGGACAGTTCATCAACCAAGGCCCGTTGTCGGGTCTGTTTAGGAGATAGTAATATGACAAAGCAACGACCCCGCATCGCCAAGGAACGAGTCATCTTCTTGCTGCGCGAAGGCTACCAGCGCCAAGACATCGCCAAACTGCTCGGCATTGGCCGGACAACCTTGTGGCGGCGTATGAAGGACTGGGGGCTGGACAAAGACGAGGCGGCGAACATGGACGCCGCCGCCTTGACCGAGATGCGCAAGACTGGTATGTCTTGGCGGGAGATCGCAAATGTGATGGGGGTGTGCCCTCGTCATGTGTTCCGACTACGCCGTGACCTAGAAGCCAAGGCAGGCATCGTCATTGAATAAAGTGGAACACGTTGGAACACAGTGCATAGGGGGGCTGTGTTACAATTGTAGTATAGGCGTGGAGTCTGCTCTGCCAGTGCGTGCAGCGCATCTGGCATTCAGCCTACGTCCCATCCGCAGTGTAGTGTAATAGTAGCACGCGGGGCTCATACCCCCGAAGCCCAGTGCAAGTCTGGCACCTGCGTCTTCGTAGTCCTACGTTTCTGACTTTTCTTGCAGTTTAAGGACCAGCGCTCGGAGTGCGTAGGCCGAAGCCAACGTGCTCTCCGTGGTGGGTCGCGCCGCGACTGCCTGGGATGCGGCTGCACGCGCGGCCAGTTCGGACGTTTGGTATTCTTGGGCGTCTGGCGTACCGTACTCCAAGGCATACACGACGTCGGGACAACCCGCATCGTCCGCACAGGACTTATAGGTCGCGATCAGCTGAATGATCAAGACCGTGGCCAAGGCGTTCGCAGCCAGCCAGTGACCCTCCGTGTCCGCACATAGGTGCTCCGCGCCGGCGAGCAGGGCGATACCTTGCATTTCAGCAAGCGTGTCACGCATCTGCTTGGCGGAGATGTCGTCGAGTGTTTCCGTGTCGGAGGCGTCTTTGAGTAAGGAGGCGATTGACACGGCACCCACGTGGGCTGTCAAAGCGCCCAGCGTGTCGTTTGTTTGAAGCAAGATGAGTTGCTTTTGCAGTTCTTTCATATCTGTCTCCATTTGTTGACGAAACCCCCAAATTCAAGGGCTGTACATGAAGTCTAAGAAGTCCAAGAAGGGCCGTCAACACAAAAAGTACGATAACGTGGCAGAAACAGTCGTCACGGACAGTGTACAGAACGTGACCACAGGTATCGGCACGCAAAGCGACCCCATCACACACACGGAGCCGACGCTCGACAACCGACTCACCTTGTACGAGATCGAGGTGCTATGCGCGACGTCCGAGATCGTCCGTCGCGGCGTCTCCGAGGTCGTTGAGGACGCCATCCAAGGCGGTTAGTGGGTCGATGACGAGGAGTCCGAGGACTGGTACGAAGGCAGGGTCGATGTCGAAGACACAAAGAACTTCACACACATCGAACTCGTCCAGCTCATCGCCAAGGCCGCCGTCAACGCACGGCGCACGGGCGCAGGCGGACTGGTCATCGTGCCCGAACAAGGCGCGTTGGACCAGCCGCTTATCGAAGGCGCGGGTGTTCTGAACATCCTTCCCTTCGACCGCTGGGACATCGAGGTCGCGGAGTTCGAGGACGACGTCCGTGTCAAAGGGCAGTGGGGCGAAGGCCGCATCTACGACCTGAACTGGTCGAAAGCAGGCGTCCAGACCGAGCCCATGAAGGTCCACCGTGACCACATCGTGCGGTTCCCCGGCGCGCAGGTGCCTTCCATCCTGGCCACGGCCAACGATGGCTTCGACGACTCGGTGGTGCAGGGCAGTTGGGACGCAATCCGCAACTTCCTCGACGCTAACAACGCGATGGCGGGGATGCCCCGCAAGTTTGAGACAAGCGTGTTGAGCATCGCGGGGCTGGCCTCCACGGAGCTTAACGCCGAACAGCACAACTTGCTGCTCGACCGCCTGCAAATCGCGTCACAGACGCTCTCACAGCTTAATATGATGATCGTAGACGCGGACAGCGGCGAGTCATTCACCCGCCAATTCGCCGCCGTCAACGGCTTCGATGTCCTGTGGGACCGCCTGGCCTTCATGGTCGCGGCCTCGTTCGGCATGGCGATGACCAAGTTGTTTGGGACGAGCCCAGGCGGCCTGTCCACGGATGATGCGTCTGGTCGTGCTTCGTGGCGCGCCCGTGTAGCGGCTTGGCAGAACGCCAACCTCGCACCGGCGCTGAACAAGTTGTACTTCCGCCTCACCGGCGACAAGGCCAAGACGATCGAGTTCAAACCGACCGAAGTTCTGACGCCCGAAGAAAAGACACGTGTTGAGGAGTCCCAGTCGCGCGCCTACGTGGCGTATAAGACGGGCGGCATCCTCTCCGCCAAGGAAATTCGATCGCAGATGAAGCAAGACGGCGTGTTAAGCCCACGCAACTTTGACGACGCTGCGTTCGAGGAAGAATTGGAAGATAAGAAAGAGGCCGATAAGCCTGCCCCGGCGCCCGCAGTCAACGGAGCCGCGCAGCCGAACCTCCCCGCCAACCCGGCGAACGAGGAAGGCGCCGCCGCCCCTAACAATGAGGTCAATCTATGACAATACAATGGTTGGTCGCGCTCGACCAGACATTCAAGATTGAACGTCAGTGGGTGGACGAGAACGGCTTCCTCCACGTATGGGGCCAAGCGGCGGTCGAAGGGACGATGGACTACCCGGAGCACGGGTTCAAGGCCCATGTCCCAGCCGAAACGCTTCGAGCATCCGTTGACGGCCTGATCGGTAAGCCGGTCACGCGGGAACACCCGCCTGGTGGCAAGTTGATCAAGCCCTCCGACGCAAAGAGCACTGTGCTCGGTACGGTCATGGACGCCTCGTTCGACGAGGCAAACAGCCGCATCCTCGTACACGCAGTCGTGTACGACGCGGAGTTGAAGTCCGAGATTCAGACCAAGCGCCGATACCAGATCAGTCCTGGGTACTTGACCCAGTTTGCAGACCTCAAACAGCCCACGGCAGACGGTGCGACCAAGTACCAAGCTAAGCGGGTTTACAACCACCTCGCCTTTGTAGAGGCGGCGCGCGGCGGCGCAGAATGCGTGGCGTTTGACGCCGCACCGCCCGCACAGACGACGGAGAAACCGACGATGGCCGACGAGAACAAGAACGCAGATCCCAAAGAAACCAAGTCCTTCGACGCCGACGCTTACCGCGCGGAGATGGACGGTCGCTTTGCGGATATGAAGAAGTCCATTGACTCCCTGGCTGACCTGATCAAGGCAGGCAAGAAGGACAAGGACAAAGAGGACGAGGAGGACAAAGAGTCGATGGACTCCAAGTCCCTGTTTGCCCGCATGAAGGCCGCATCGGCCGTCGCCACCAAGCACGGTTTGGAGATCGCGGACAGCGACGACATCGAAGCCTACGAGGCCGCAGTCGCCAAGGCGTACACAGGCAAGGATGTGCCGAAAGCACAGATCCCTGGTGTCCTGTTCGCCGCTGACAGCGCGCCTGCCAAGACGGACGCTGATCGCACCCGCGAACAGTTCCGCAACCAGCCCGGCAAGAAAGAAACCAAGGTCAACGACTCCGCACTCGCAGACCTTCCACCCGCTGAAGACTGGCACCTGACCAGCCTGCGCGTGAAGTAAACCCGCCCACCTAACCCTTTGTAACGGAGCCCTTAGATGGCATTTGAACAAACAAGCGTGGGCGCACGTCCTCGCGGCCAAGTCGGCCAACTTTCCAGCATCAATCTTCAATACGACGAAGACCAGCTCATCGCAGCCGGTCTTTCCGCCCAGTCGGTCGCCATTACGGTCGCCTCGGCGGTCAACGGCGCCACGTACCAGCTCACCGAGTCCAACCTGGGCGAAGTGGCCACGTACGTCGCGGACGGTTCGGCCACCACGACCGAGATCGCAGCCGGGCTCGCAGCCGCGTGGAATGCAAACCCCATGCTTGCCAGCCTCGGTCTGGCATCGGCGGTTCTGGCCGTGTGTACGATCCCGATGCGTTCGACCAACGACGGCCAGGACGTCGCGGTCATCACGTCCACGGGCGACACACCCGCCAACCTGACCATCGTGAATACGGCGGCTTCGCTCGGTTCTGTGGTCCCGTACGGCGTCCTCATCTACCAGGACGCAGACGGCAACGCCACCACGACGCGCCCCGCTTCTGGCACCATCCCCAACGTCTTGCTGGGCTTGTCCTTCTACCAGTCAACTCCGAGCGCGCGCCGTTCTTTAAGGCGATGGGCACCCAGCCCGGCGACTTCGTTCGCATCCTGCGAACGGGTGGTGTCCTGGTCGCAGACGGCGACGACGCCTCGTACAACGATCCTGTCTACGTCGGTGTCGCGGGGGACGGCGAGGCCAACCAACTGTTCAACGCAGCCGCAGGCAGCCGAGAACTCCAATCAAAGCAACTCATGCGCTGGGTCGGTCCCAACGAGATTGAGATCACCATCGGTCGATAATCGACCCCACGACGAGGTAAACTCTTATGTCTAGTAATCTTTTCGCCGTGGGCGACTCGGCTATCCGCAACGTCGTCGCCATGCACGGCGCGGATCGTATGCTCGATGCGTTCCAACGCGACCGTGAAGGTCTGGCAGGCCCGGAGGAGATGCGCACAGCGCGCATGGAAGCCATGCAGGCCATCGAGGACGCCATCCCGGCCGCCCAGGGCTGGGGTCTTCCGCGCATGTTGGAGATGATCCTGCCCACGATCCTCCAAGAGAAGTACGAGCCGAACAACGCCATGCGCTTGTTCCCCGTGTCCACGGTGATCCGTGAAGGTTACAAGACCTACACGATCCGCCGTAAGCGCACGTATGGTGAGTGGAAGTACGCCGGGGGCAACGCAAAGCCGCCTGGCGACTCGCTGTCCTTGGAGGAGAAGACCTTCCGCATCCTCCCCGCAGTCCACGCCATCCGTATGAACTACCACGACATCAAGTCGGCGGCTGTCATGCGTCTGAACCTGGAAGCGGAGTTGCGCGACATCGCCCAGCGAACCAGCCAAGACTTCCTCAACGACAAGGCCTGGTCGAACCCGATGGCTGCGCTGTCTGACGTGCTGAACTACCCGTTCATCGCCCAGCAGATCTCCCCGTCGGACTTCGTGGACGGCACGTCGGCAGACACGATCCTGTCCATCCTGCACCAGGCTGCTAACTTCCAGGCTGGCCGCACCAAGGGCACCTACACCCCCACCCGCATGATCTTGTCGCGCAGGGGCCGCGACTACCTCTCCACGCGTTATCGCAACGCGTTCGGGGACCAGACGATCTTGGACGGCTTCTTGCAGAAGAACCCGTACATCACACAGGTTGAGATCGCGGACGAGCTTGACGGCGCGTCTCCGCTCGACCCGGGTGCGGACGTCATCATGTTCGACCGCCCAGACAGTTACCAGCACGTCCTGCCCAAGGGCGTCACGGCACTGCCTGCGCAACGCGACATGTTTGACATCGTGATCCCCATGTACTTGCTGCATGGAGGCATCCGAAACGACGAGCCGTTGAACTGCATCAACCTGCACGTCAACTTCCCGCATAACGTCTGATAGATGGGGCGCGGTGTCCTAGGACACCGCGCCTATGCAAGCCTTTAAACACACAGTATTTGCGTAGGAGACGCCGTGAAATACATTCAGAACAACACCGACCGCCCGCTTAGTTTGATGATCATGGAAGACCGCACCGAGCCGCGCGTCGTTCAGGCCGTGCTCGATGCCGAGTCTGGCAAGATCGACAAGGTCCAGAAGAACGTGACCTACTCCCAGTGGGTCGGGGACTACTACTTCCCCGAAGAAATCAACGGTGATTTCTTCCCGGTCAGTCTGACCGATGCGGAGTTTAAGGCGTTGGAGGCCCGCAAAGACTTCCAGGTCTTGCGTCGAGGCACCCGCCCCGTGCTGTCCGTCGTGGACATCCCGGCCGAATCGGCCAAGAAGTTGGACTCGTTCGCACGCGCGCGTGACATTAAGGGCCTGTACTCCAACGACCAGGCCCTCATCGACGCACACTTAGCCCTGCTAGGAGGCTGACATGCCCACCGCCCTCGAACTGTTCCGCGCCATTGCACCCGAGTTCAGTACGATGACCGATGCGGAGGTTAATATCTTCATCGGCATGGCGACGAGCCGCGTGTCCGTGTCCGTCACGGGCAGTCAGTTATACGCGCAGATCATCGCGTACCTGGCCGCGCACTTGGCGGCGTTGACTTCGTTTGAGGGCGGGGCGTCAACCCCTGTGACTGGTCGCCGCGCAGGCCAAGAGGCCATCAACTACTCGCAGGTCGCCATCCTCGGAGACTTCGACCTGACCGCCTACGGGCGGGAGTACAAGGCGCTGGTCAAGGGGCTCGCGCGCGTCAAACCGCTCACCACGTCCAACTGCTTTCGCCTGTGAGGTCCGCCCATGAAGGTCAACTTCACCATATCGGTCGAGGTTGGCGACGACTGGGAGACTTTCGAGCTGTGGGAGATATGGCTGCGCTCGGCAAGCCGTGCCCGCACACAGTGGGCGGCGGGTATCAAGGACCGTAACATCGCGCCCTACGCGCTCATGGTCGAACTAGGCACGCAGGATATGCCTGCGCGGCCTTTGTTCGGTATGTCCTTTGACGAGATGGCGGGCGAACTCAACGTCAACGACTTCATAAACAAGCACTTGGACAGCGCCGGGCGCGGTAATCCGCCCGGCCTGCACGCCATTCCGTCGTTTATGGACCCCCTTTGCGACGCGCTGGGCCAGGATTTTGTTGAACGAGCGAAGAACATGCAGGGCTTCGCGCCGAACAGTGAGAAGTGGGCGCAAGAAAAGGGCCACCGACGTCCGTGGGTTGGCCGTCAAGGCCGTGATCGCATGATCCACGACATCCTATGGCCGCACGCCCTGGACTCTTTGTTCGTGTGGAAGCTGCGCTCAAAGCGCGGGAGCGCAGGGAAGCCCCGCAAGTCACGCTCGAAGGGCGACAAGGAGATCGTGCGCAGGCCAAAAGCCGCACGACGGGCCCGAACGAGCCTGACGGCGGGTTCGGTGCTCGGTGCGGTTGGTAAGGGTCTAAGCGGCGGTGGACGGGGCGGGGGTCGAAGTGGCGGCAAGTTCAAAATGAAGATGCCAAAAATGAACATGGACTCCCAGCGCTTCCTGTCCGTCGGTAAATCGCAGTCAAAGAAAGCGACGAATACCCGCTTCAAGCCACAAGGTGCAAAGGGCCGGAAGTATTCCTACAACCGACCGTACGGGGCCTAGTTCAAGTAGGCTTTGCTAACAAGCAGGTCCACGGTGAGCATATACTCCGCGACGACGGCGCGTGGGGCGTACCTTCGGCCGTTGTGGTAGTAGCCGCCTTGGCGGGTGGACTCGTCCAAGACGCACTCGTAGACGAGCACAGCGTGCCTCGCAGCAAGCAAGATGAGCGCCTGGGGCAGTTGGGCGATGAGCCCGTCTACGAGGTCGCTGGCTTCGAGGTGCGCGGACGTCCAAACGTCCCCACAACAGGTCACGGCGGCCAGGATGCGCGCAGGGGCGGGTGGTCTGGTTCTGGGCTCAGGTGTTCGTGTCATCTAATACCTCGGAGGTAGTTTTGGCAAGACGTAAAGTGCTCGGTGAGCAAGCCCTCACAGCATACAAGGTTGTGGCCACGCCCGTCAACCGAAAAAACATCATCTCCCTGGAGCCCGGCTTCACTTGGTTCGCCAACGTGGACCCCATCACAGGGTGGAGGCTGACCACGGTGCCCGAAGGCGACCGCAACAAGAAGAACTTATACCTGCACTCCACGGATGTCGAGCTGGAACAGCCCGACCAGGAGGCGGGGACACTTGGTCACGTCGTCGTATATCGCGGCGAGCAGTACATGATCCGAGACGTCATGCACTTTGACCGGGTTTTGTCCCACACGGAATACAGGGTAATGCGAGTCTCGTCTCCGATTCCGTTACCCTGACCGTACGGGGCTCCTAGGAGCCCCGTACACGGCTTTCAGATCGAAGTACGACCAGACACCGCCGTAAACGCACGGAGCGCCGTACGGACGCAGACAGGGGCCTTCTCGCAGGGATGGGCGCGGGGCGTGAGCCCAAGGCGTGCCGTTCAGGGCCATCGGCCCTGCCTTGTGCGGTTGTGCAGGGGCTGCACGGGCCGTAACACATGCGATGAGCCGC
>Ga0114918_10005261_pt1 | contig 11124 bp, 14 predicted proteins | sample LantaG_FD_87015 | JGI IMG/M metagenome (GOLD analysis project Ga0114918, IMG submission 87015) | Deep subsurface microbial communities from Baltic Sea to uncover new lineages of life (NeLLi) - Landsort_02402 metaG | ecosystem: Environmental > Aquatic > Marine > Oceanic > Sediment | place... | reverse complement strand
AACTTCTGCTGGATTCACAGCAGATGCATTTGAAGTCTTATCATCAACACCAGGATTCCAGATTGAAAAATCATTGAATCAAATCAAACTTTCATTTCAAGAAATTGGTGACATCATCATGCCGACAATTTCTGGAATCATCAATGGAATATCAAATGTCATTGGATGGTTTGGAAAATTAGATCAAGGAACAAAAAATTGGGCATTGGCAATTGCTGGTGTTTTGGCATTGGCTGGTCCTTTGATTTCATTTTTTGGATTTCTTGCTGGTGTGATTGGATTCATTATGTCACCAATTGGATTGATCATTGCTGGTTTGACATTGTTGGGTGTTGCTATATATAAAAACTGGGACACAGTCAAAAAATGGATTGCAGCATTTGTCAACTATTTCATTGATCTATACAATGAATCATTGATCTTTCGTGCTGGTATTGAATACATCATGATGACTTTCAAGAATCTTTGGGCAACTGTGAAATTTGTGTTCAATTCAATGAAAGGAATTGCAACAGAATTGATCAGCACATGGATCAAACAATTTGGTGCAGTTGCAAAAGTAATTTCAGCAGCATTGAAATGGGATGGTGCTGGTGTGAAGGAAGGTGCAAAAGAATTTGGAAAAGCAACTGTTGATGGTTACAAAGCAACTGGAAAAATTCTGATCAAAGAAGCAAAAGTTCTTGGTGATGAAATTGCTGAAAACATGAACACTGCAATTTCAAACACTTTGGATGGAACAAGGGTTGAATACATCAGTGAAGATGATATTCAAAATGGAGTGGATGCAATTGGATCAATGGCACAAAAAGGATTTGACAAAATGAAATCATTTTTTGAAGGTGGTGGATCTGAACTTGACTTTTCAAATTTGTTTCCAGAAGTTTCAACTGCTGCTGGTGGATCTGCTGGTGGTGGTGGTGATGCTGGTGGTGGTGGTGATGCTGGTGGATCTGCTGCTGTCACAGCAATAGAAAAACAAAAATCTGCAATGCGACAAATGCTGGAGGGCATGTCATCTGGTTGGGTGACATACTTTGCAAATCAAGATCTTGCATGGTCAAGTTGGGGTGAAAAAACTGCTGCTGTGATGGGTGAAGTTGCTGCATTTGCAAGTGATATTGGTGGACAAATCAATGCCATTGCACAACAAAGACATGCAAATGAAATGCAAATGTTGGACAATGAATATTCATCATCAGTTCAGAATCTGGAAAACAGAGGTCTTTCAGAAAAAGAATTTGCAGCAGAAAAAGAAAAAATTGACAAATCATATCAAACAAAGAAAAAAGCACTTGAAATCAAAGCAGCAAAAAGAGAAAAAAAGATGGCAATCTTTCAAGCAATCATCAACACTGCTGCTGGAATAGCAAAAGCAATTCCAAATCCATATCTGATGGCATTTGCTGGGATCATGGGTGCTGCACAAGTTGCTGCAATATCATCTGCACCAATTCTAATGGCAAAAGGTGCATTGGCATATTCACCAACAAATGCAATTGTGGGTGACAATCCAAATGCAATGAATGATCCAGAGGTGATTGCACCATTGTCAAAGTTGTCACAAATTCTTGGAAATCAAAACAGCACTGTTGAAGTGGTTGGAACAATATCTGGAAATGATGTTGTTCTTTCAAGTTCAAAAGCAAACATTTCACTTGCTAGGTATGCATAAAAATAAAAAAAATTAAAAAATGGCAGTAGTAAATGCAGCATATGAAGAAAGATTCAGATCATCATTCAAATCAGTTTCTGGTCGTGATTGGTTTGTCAGTATATATGACAGAAATTGGACTGCAACTGGTGCTTTATATTCACCACCATATGGTTTCAAAATCACAGACAATGGATTGAACATTCAATATGATTGTGAAGGTGATGAAAAGTTTGCACCAATTGTTGGATCAAAATTGAAATTGAATTTCCTGGTTGACTATGCAGACACCAGTGAACAACATGGTGATTTCATTGATGACCTTCTTGGATATGGTCCAAACGGTCCATATGTTGAAGGTGATGTGTTTATTTTAGTTCGTGAAGGATCAGCAACTGGAGGTGTGATTTTTTGTGGTGAATATTTGCAAGATCTGGACACACTTCCAGATGTTGATGGACCATTTCCAATTCAATTGACTTTCACTGATGGGATTGGAAAATTGAAAGAAACAACATGGGATTCACAAAATATTGACACAAGTCTGGAATCATATTCAGGAATGGGATATAAAAGTTTTACATATTGGATTTCACAATGTTTGTTGCAAACTAATTTTTACAAAACAGCAGTCAATCCAAATGGATTCTGGGATGGTCCATCAAACAAACTTGGATTTTATACTTCATGCCGATGGTATAATACAGACATGTATTATAAACCAAACAACACAAGCATCTGGGGTGATGTTTTGATGCAAACACAAGCAACAACAAAATGGGCAAACAAATTCAATCCATCAAATGGACAATTGAACATTGCATCATGTTATAAAGTTTTACAACAAATTTGCAAATCCTGGGGAATGCGTGTCATTTCTTGGCAAGGTGCATGGTATTTATACCAAATTGAACAATATAAATATGAAAGCATACAAACTGGGGGATTCAATGATCAATGGCAAAATCCAGCAGATGGAATCAGATATTCATATCTAGCAAATGGAACACCAACACACAGAAGGTTGTCACTAGGGTTTCGGCAGTTTGACCGTTTTAATAATTACATATATAATATTACACATCCAGGTGCAAGAACACAAAAATTGCAAGGTGGATCATATAAATTTTTACCAGTTTTAAAAGAAGTAAAATTGAATTTGGTGCATGAAGGATTTCAAAATGTATTTGGTGGAATACCACAAGAAAATGCATTTGGAACAAATGGAATGATGTTCATTGGTGGTGCATTTCACAATTCATTGCAATATAAATTTGAAACAAACTTATGGTTGACAATCACAACACCATCTGGTGCAAATTTGACATCATGGAATTTGACACAACTAAATTTGAGAATCATTGCAATGCCACCAGGAATGACAAACATTTCACAAGCACTTGCAACATTGTCATATGACACTTCAAATCAATCATATGGTTGGGATGACACACCAACATATGTTGGAACAGATCTTGGTCCAACAATTACACATTATACTGTGGGTGGTCCTTTTCCTTCTGGATCTGCACAAACAGTTCCATTGTCACCAAAATTGAATTTTCCTGGATATCGAGATGATGCAACTGACTATATGATCATAACTGCATCACCTTTATATATTAGAAATCAACTTGGCACATTGATATCTGCTGCAACTGGGTTTCCATACGGATCATCATATCAATGGACATATGCAAATCCAATTAATACATCAGCATTGAATCCACCATCATGGTCAACTGGATCTTTCAACCAATATCTTTCAACCATTCAACCAGTTTCATCCTTATCATCAACAGCAAACACAATTTTTGTCAACACACAAACAAATGATTCACACAAATTGGAATGGGGGGATGTGTTCTGGGGTGATGGTCCAGAATATTGGGATGAATCTGCACTTAGGATCAGAACTGGATTTGCAACATATGAATTCAGTGATTGGACATCACAAGATTGGGGATATAAAAATGGATATCAAACTGCAAATCCAGTTGCTGGAACTGGAAAACTATTTGTTGAACAACTTGCATTGACAATGAAATCTGCACAAGCAATTGTTTTGAAAAGAGCAACTTTCAAACTTGCTGATTCACCAGATCAAACAACAATTGCTGGATGGGCTGTCATGGTCAATCCAGTTGGAAACATTCAAGACATCACATTGCAATCTGATGGAACACCAGAAATGAAAAAATTCTTTTTTAGAAGAGGATCATTCAATATGATCATGAATGAATGGGATAGTGAATGGATTGAAGCAACTTTTGGACCACCAGCAACATCATCAACATCATACAAGATGGCTGGTGGATCAAATTTGAATGGTCCTGGGAACACATTGGCTGGTGCATTAAGTTCTGGAAGTAATACATCAGCACAACCAAGATTGACATTGTTACGATCAACAGAAAATGTGGTTGGTGGAACTGCAATCAGCAGCATCACAATTCAAGTCAACAGAGGTGAAGATATTGACAGTGAAACTGACTTCCTTTTGAATGTTGATTTCACAATCAAAACTGGTGACAAAGTTTGGATGGTCTATGATAATGGAACAAAATATGAATTGACAATCACTGCTGATGTTGCAGATGATTCAACATCTTTGTCATTCACAGAATTCACACCAGAATTTTCAAGTCCAACACCACCATTGATTCAAATTCCAATGTTGAAACTGTGGGAAAATATGAACAGAAAAACCAGTGGATCAATTGCTGGATTTGTTGTCACTGCTGATGATCTGACAAAGGATGGAATTTCAATTGATGGATTCCTGGATTCAGACACCATGACTGGTGCATCTGCAAGAACACTTCCAACATCAGAATCTGTGAAAGCATATGTTGATTCACAATCAAGCACAGCATTGTCAGTTTTTTCAATGCTTACATGCACAACCACAACCATCACAACAGCAACAGATGGTGTTGCAAATGCAGTGGTCATGAAATTTGACACAGAATCAATCACAGAAGGACCAGCAGCAGCAATTGATGTGTTTGGATCTGATGGAATTGAAGGTGTTGAAAACAGTCAATTTTGTTTTAGAATAAAATATGATTCAACATCATTGAGATATTTTGAATTTTCCTGGAATGTTACATCAAACACAAACACTGTGAACAACAGAATTTTGTCTGGAATAAGACTTCAATCTGGTGTTTTGTCTGGAAGTTTAATCACATGGAATGAAATTGATCCAACAACATCATATATTTATGACAGAGGAAATGGATCTGTTAGAAAGGGATCAACTGCTGGATCAATTGTTTTGGCTGTTTTATCAAGTGAATCAAATCTTTTTTTCAGAATGCAGTTTTGGAAGGAATCAGCATCAAGTGCTGGAGTGAAATCAGAATCAGTTTTGAATGGAACACAAATCACAATAAAACAACTAAAATGACAAAAGATTTGAAAGATACAGCAGAAATCATCATCATGAATGGTGCAGCAGTTGGATTCAGCATCACAGATTGCAATGAAATATTGACTTTTATTTCCTTAATATTAGCAATCACAATTTCATGTTACAAATTGACATTATGGATAATGAAAAAAAAATAAAAAAAAAGAATGGTGTTTTGTCAGTGGTTGAAATCAAAAAATTGGTGGAACAAGTATTCAAAAATAAAAAAAAGAATGGAAAAATGGTATCTGGAAAAAAACAGAAACATGGATCAAACTGAATTGAGATATTTCAAAAAAGATTTGAGTGAATTTGATTCACCAGATCAACCAGGATCTGGATTTGAAAACATGGATTTGAACTTTGTGAAAAAACTGGATCAAGCAAGACACTTGACAATGGGAACACCTTTCAAGATCACCAGTGGATTCAGATCACCAGAATATCATCATGAATTGAAATTGATGGGCTATGACACAGCATCCAATTCATCACATTTGAAAGGACTTGCAGCAGACATTGCAACACCAGATTCAAGATCAAGATTCAAGATCATCAGAGCATTGATGGAAGTTGGATTCACAAGATTGGGAATTGGTGAACATTTTTTGCATGTTGATGCATCACCAGAAAACGAAAAATCCCAAGAAGTTTGTTGGGACTATTACTAATTAAAAAAAAGAAAAATGTTTAAAAATCTAAAAAAATGGTTTGTGTCTTTATTTGTAAAACAGATATTCACATCAAAAAAATTCATTTATGCCATCAGTTCTGTGATCATTCCAGCAATTGGGACTTGGTTGGGTGTTGATGAAATAACTGCAACAAATTTGTTCATTGCACTTTTGAGTTTGGCTGGATTTCAAGGTCTTGCAGATCTTGGAAAAGAGGGTAAAAAATAAAACAAAAGGGTGGAGAATTCCACCTTTTTTCTTTAATCTAAAAAAAACACCAAATGCACACAGATCAATTTTGGTGTCTTTTAAGCAACTTTGCAAGTGTTGACAACTGCTAGTATTAAACAATTGAGATAATGCAACAGCATCAATTCACTAGGTAAAGAAAAAACACAAAAATATGTTTGAAAAATACAAAGATGTTGTGATCAAAATGTGGTTGGATGGGTTTGGATCATATCATATTGCACAAGATTTGATTGAAAAAAATCACTTGACAATTGACAAAAATGAATTCAAAAAAATCATTGAACAACTGATCAAACATCATTTGGTTGACAAAGAAATATTGAAATCAAATGTCATACTTTCAAAGCAAAAACAGAAAGCACAAGACATCAACAGAATTGAAAGAAAGACATTCAGAGAACATGCAAGAATTGAAAATGCTGTTTCAGACTATGGAAAAGAAATTGCAAAACTTCTTAAAAATTACAATTTTACTTTAAAAACTAAAGATCACAAGTCAACAAAAAATGATGCTGTGATGGTGGTCCATTTGACAGATACACATTTCAATGAACTGGTGAACATTGATGGAAACAAATATGATTTTCTGGTGGCATCAAAAAGGATGCAAAAATTTGCAGACATTGCAAAACAACATGCGAAACTTTACAAGATCAAAAACATACTTTTGGCAATCACTGGTGATCTGATGAATTCAGACAGAAGGTTGGATGAACTTCTGCAAATGTCAACCAATAGAGCAAAAGCAACATTTCTTTCAGTCAATCTGTTGACACATTTCATCAATGATCTGAACACAATTGGAAATGTGAACATTGCATGTGTCACTGGAAATGAATCCAGGGTGAAAGATGACATTGGATGGATTGATGCAACAGCATCTGACAATTATGATTTCACAATATATGAAATGCTGAAATTGTTGTATAATCAAAAGAAGGGTGTCACCTTCCTGGAATGTGGTTTGGAAGTGGTGGTGAAGGTATCGGATAAAAATGTGCTGTTGATCCATGGACACCAATTGAAAGGATTGAATGACACATCAGTTGCAAAATTGGTTTCAAAATATTCAAACAAAGGGATCAAAATTGACTTTGTAATTTGTGGACACAAACACCATTGCATCATTGGTGACTTTTATGCACAAGCAGGATCAACAGTTGGTGCGAATTCATATTCTGACAATGCATTGAATCTTTCATCCAGGGCATCACAAAATCTTTATATGTTCACAGATGATTCCAGACATGATTTGAGGGTTGATCTGCAAAATTTTGATTCATATGAAGGATATGACATCAACATGCAGTTGGCAGAATACAATGCAAAATCATTGTTAAAAACACAAAAGAAAAAAACAGTGTTTGAAATAATAATATAATATATTTGCAATTCAATTTGATCACATTAGTGAATCATTACTTTGTTTTTGTTTAAGTTGAAAGGATCTGGGTTTCCAGATCCTTTTTTTATACAAAAACCACAACCATTGATCAAAAAACGATCAAAAAAACCATCATTTTTCTTGGTAAAATAAAAGAATTTTGTCTTTAATTTATAAGACACACAGAATCAATCACTTAGGTCATAAAATAAAATTGATATATTGTTGAAAAGATGCAGTTGTTCACACTTTTGTCTTATATTAGCATAAAACAAAATAACTTAATTTATAAACTTAATACAAAAACAAAAATGGAAACAATTAAATTGACAAACAGAATGATTCAAGACATGATCAAAATCACAAATGAAATGGAACGATATGATTCTGCAACAATAGGGAGTATTCAAAACAGATGTTCAAGAAAATTTGATCTTGCAAAAGAAGAAGTTTTTCACTACACTGAAATATTGATTGCACTTGGACATGCTGAAAAAATCACATGTCAAGGTGGTGATGGATGGAATACTTCATATAAATATGAAGAAATCAAACTTGTGATGAATGCAGATGAAATTCAAAAAGATCTTTTCAATTTTTATGACTGTGATGTGATAGGAAGTTTTGATGAAAATGGTGATGCAATATAAATTCAAAATCATTTTTAAAACTTGGACCTGGTATTTTGCCAGGTCTTTTTTTTGTTTATTAAAAACCAGTTGTTGAAAACTTCAATGTTGAAAAACATATATTGTGAACAATCTTTGTAGTTTTGGACCATAACAAAAACAAAATAATATGAAAGCAAATCAAGATCAATTCAAAATGTCCAATGAAAGAATTCAGTTTTATCAAAAAGAAATTGAAAGATTGAAGGAAATTGACAAACAGATCACATTGAAAGTTCAGCACCAGTTGAATGTCATGGATCAAAATGAAAGATGCAATGGAAAACAGAAATAACTATTTTTTACGATCACCAGTGGAATATCAACTTCAACTTCTGATCAATGCATTTGCAGAAATGTCAAAGGAATACAACCAGAATGGTGTTGGAATTGCATATCAAATTTGTGCTGATCAACTTCAAGATCTAAAAACTGAAATCATAAGGGATGACAATCATCAAATTCAAGTTCTGAAAAATGCAGAAAACATCAAAATGTTTGAAGTATTATCAGACAAAATTTTTAAAAAATAAAAAAATGCCAGAAATTAACAAGTCAAAAATCAAATCAATCACAAAACAAGATCAATGGAATGATCTGTTCAAATTTGAAATCAAGTTTGAAAATGGATCAGAAGGAATGATGTTCAAAAAAACACCAGATCCAATGTGTTCTGTTGGTGATGATGTCATGTTCACTTTGAGTTCAAAAGGAACAATTAAAATCATCAAGGAAGGTCAAGAACAATTTGTGAACAAACCATTTTCCAAATCAACTAATGACATGATCATGATCCAATGCATGTTCAAAGCATCTGCAATGTATCATTCAAAAAGATCAGCATCAAATGATCAATCAGTGATTGAAACTGCAAAGCAATGGTTTGAAGCATCAAAAGAAATTTTGGAAAAGAAAAAAGATCCAGAATCAAAACCAGTGTTTGATGACATTCCATTTTAAAAATGGAAAAATCAATTCAAATCGCAAAAAGTGTTCTTGGAAATATGTTCAATATTGAAACAATTCACTTTGAAAAACATCTTTCAAGATCTGCAAACATAAATGAAGCAAGAAGGTTTCTGATTTTCTACTTATATACAGAATGCAAGATCAAACATTTGCACATGAAAAAATATATTCCAGCACTTCAAAATCATGCAACATCAATTCATCATTTCAGAAAAATGTCTGATCTGATGGAAATGGAAGTGAACACCAGGAACTTATATGATGAATTCAAAACAACAATGATTGAACAAGGGCATTCACATTTGATGAATGACTACACAAACGCAGTCCAGGATCTTGCTGCAATTCAAAACAGATTGTCAACACTTAAAAAAATGATATGATGGAAAAATTCTTTGAAAAAATAAACCTATCAAACAAAAGATCAGATGATGAAACCTTTGATCAATACAAGGAAAGATTGAAAAAAAACAAAGTGTCCATCAAGATGCATTTGCAAGGTGAACAAATATGGGATTCAATAAAAAATGGAACATATCAAAAAAAGAAAAATGGAACTGATTGATTTCATAAGAATCAAAAGAAATGTGGAAATGATCATTGACATTGAATTGTCTGGTCATCCACAGATCCAGGTCCAGGAATACATTGGAATGTTAGAAACAGAATTGATCAACCAAAGTGTTGAAGCACCAGCAGATCCAGGACCAATTGAATTTGGAATTCCTATTGATTCATATGTTCACAAATCAAATCAATACACAAGAAAAGATCTTGAAATGGAGTGTGATCAATATTTTGAAAGATACAATCTTGATCTTGAAATGGAAAAACTTGATCCAATTGAATATTCTGATCAAATGAGGAAAGCAAACAACAGATTGAAATTCAGAAAACAACAAAGAAAAAAATTGAAATTAAAATAAAAATGAAAGCACAAATCACAAGTTTCAAAAAGCACAAATCCAAATATGGTGATGTCTTTTTTTATGTCTTTTTTAAAGATGAAAATGGTCAAAGTTTGAAATCATGTATTTATACAAACATGCGAAACTTCCAGAAATGGGACAAAGTTGTCAGACCAGGAATGGTCCTGGACAATCTAAAATTGAAACACAAAGGTTTGATTGATGCTGATTCACAATTTCATGTGGTTGGTATTAAAGAAATCAAAAAGCCAGTGGTGGTCCTTAAAACACCAGCAGAAGTTGAAATTGATGTTCAAACAGAAGTTCAAACAAATTTGTTTTAATATGGAAAATCCTTCATATTATGCAATCATCCCAGCCAATGTCAGGTATTCAAATTTGAAACCAAATGCAAAACTGCTATATGGTGAAATCACTGCACTATCAAATCAAAAAGGATTCTGCTGGAGCTCCAACAATTACTTTGCAGAACTTTATGGTGTTACAAAGAACACAATCAGTTTGTGGATCAATCAATTGAAAGATCAAAACTTCATTCATGTTGAGGTGATAAGGAATGAAAACAAGCAAGTGATCAAAAGGTTGATGACTATCACGAAAATTGATGATAGGTCACAACAATACAATGACCAGGGTATCATCAAAAATGGTGAAGGTATTACTACAAGTAAAAATATTACAAAGAATAAATTATCTATCAGAAAAGAAAATTTTTCAATTGAAGTGATAAAAGAAAACATTGAAATTTTAGATGATCAACAGATCCAAGAATTCATTGACTACTGGACCGAATGCAACAAATCAGAAACAATGAAGTTTGAAATGGAAAGGACCTGGAACACTTCAAAAAGGATGTTGAGGTGGAAAAGTAACAATGAAAAATGGAACAAAAAACCATCAGCAAAAAACCAGAAATCAAAAATGAACAATGCATTTGATGAATGGACCAAAGCAAAAGAATTCATAAGAAAAAAACAATCATGAAAATTAGTAACGAATGTAATATGGAGTTAATGTCAAGGTATGAAGATAATCACTTTGACCTTGCTATTGTTGATCCGCCTTATGGTTTAAGTTATGAAAGTAGGGTTTTTAAAGATGGTAAAAAATGGGATGACAATATACCACCAAAAGAATATTTTACGGAATTGTTAAGAGTATCTAAAAATCAAATTATTT
>Ga0114918_10005260_pt1 | contig 11125 bp, 20 predicted proteins | sample LantaG_FD_87015 | JGI IMG/M metagenome (GOLD analysis project Ga0114918, IMG submission 87015) | Deep subsurface microbial communities from Baltic Sea to uncover new lineages of life (NeLLi) - Landsort_02402 metaG | ecosystem: Environmental > Aquatic > Marine > Oceanic > Sediment | place... | reverse complement strand
TCTGATCCTGTCAAAGGAAATCACAAAAAGGAACCGAGAAAGAACGGTTCCACTTTCGGAACGAATACAAATCGCCATCGCCGAAAATTATGATATTGTTTGGCTTGGCTCCGCCCCAATAATCCTTTATTGGGCGTTTTACGGTGCAAACTACAGTAAGCATATTACCGTTAGACAAATCCAGCGTATTATTGAAACCGCCTCAATTATTGCCTTGGGCAAACCCATTCATCCGCATATACTGCGTCATACTTTCGCCAGCCGGCTACTCAGAATTACAAATATCAGAGTAGTTCAAGAGCTGCTTGGTCATAAGAGTTTACAAACAACGCAGATTTACACGCACCCGAACCAAGATGATTTAGTTACCGCAATCAATGGATTGAATAATGCCGAGACGCAAGAAAAAATCCAAACATTACAAAATGCCAAAATCGATCTGGCAAATTCCTAGCCGGGAATTGTCGCTCCGTCAAAAATATTTTTTAGCGTTTATATGGTGGTGCGCTCCGAAAGGTTGCCACTGCTGGAACTGCCGGCTTGAGAAACGCTTTAAGAAAAGCAAGCGGACGATTCAATATTGGATTAGTCATCTCAAAAAGATGGAACTAATCTCGATAGGTTTTCCTGACGGGCCAGGGCGGACCCTCTGGCCGCGGTACATGCACCCGCCGCGCCTGCTAAAGCGTGGCGATCCGCCGGGCAAAACTGCAGAACCGCCAAAAAAGCCCATCTATCCCACACGCGAAAGCTCAATTTTCGATTAAATTTTCCCTGTGGATATCCTGTTAAATCATAAGCTTGAAATGTCACTACCCCGTGCAATTAATTGCACGGGTAGATAATACATCGTATATATATAAGGATAAAGCTCTTATATATATACTAGACGCTTTGCTTTATCGCGTAAAGGGGGGATAAGGAGTCGGCCAAAGGCGCCGACCCTCTTTTATACTGAAAACTCATCGATTATTAATCGATGAAGACTTGTTTTCAGCTGCACGCAGGAAAACAGCTGTTCGAATTCGAAAAACTGCGGTTCGGTGAAGCTCTTGAAAGATTTTTACAAACTTGAAAATTTATCCGCCATCGTTTATGATTTCAAACCATGGGAACAATACCAACACCAGATTATACAGAGGGCGATCAATGCTCAAGATGCTGGGGAGTTGGTAAAGAATTTGGAGACAATCAAACACCGGAAAGAATTTTAGCGATTGTCTCCGGTATCACAAAATGCCCAGGGCAACTAACAAATATATTCAATGGAAATTGGATATTAAATCAACACGGTGATAATCCTTGTGTTTTCTCTTATGGCGATGCTGTGTTGGATATTTATTTTCAATTCAGCGAATTCGCCGGAAGTTGGCAATCGCGGGCACAGATTGTCGGATTTGTTCCTCTGGTGAATGTTTTTGTAGGTAAGTCAACAGAGTGCAGCACTATAATTTTTAATGAAAAGTTATTTGCTACTTGCGGGATCGCTGGTCAGATTTTTTACGGCGGGCAAATCGAAGTTTTCTGGGGGCCTGAAATTTAAGGATATGAAACTATGGGCGGATATACAAAAGGTGGAGCATTAACGCTGCTCGATGATTTTAATTTTTTCCCATCCGGAGGCGTATTTATGAAATCCGGAGGCGATTTCCTGATCACTAAATACGAAAAATCCTATGCTGCAGACGGAGAAGCAATTTACACGCTTGCAAACACCCGCCAATCGGCTAATATCCTTGTGAAATTTGAGGAATAAATTTTTATCTTGACATCTGCTCGGCTTCCAGCGTATAACGCTGGTCAGTTGGGTCGCCGAGAATAGAAAATCGGCGGCCCATTTTTTTTAACTCTTTTTTGGAGGTTATAAAAATGGCACTTATCAAATATGGCGGCGGAATAGTCCAAATGTCCGGAAGCATCGCCGGCAACACTCACGCAAGAAACAGGTTTGGGAATTACGTTCGAGCAAGAACAAAACCCGTAAATCCAAACTCAACAAATCAGGTCCTCGTTAGAGCTGTCATGGCAATGTTAACGACTCGCTGGGCGCAAACGCTCACTGACGGCCAAAGAGCCGCTTGGAATCTTTACGCTTCCAGCGTAACGATGAAAAACAGACTTGGCGAAGCCGTCAATCTAACCGGCTTCAATCACTACATCAGAAGTAATCACTGGTTTGCAAGAATGGGAAGAACCCTGGTTGATGATGGTCCAACAGTCTTTGAGCTACCGGACCAAGATCCCACAATGTCAATAGCTGCATCAGAAGCAACGCAGCAAATAACAATGACATTCGACGATACGCTTGATTGGTGTAGCGAAGATAATGCCATGCTTGTCATCCTGCAAAGTGACCCGCAAAATCCGCAACGTAATTTCTTTGGCGGTCCCTGGCGTGGACGTTCGGCAAAAGTAGGAGCTTCGGGAGTACCGGTAACGAGTCCGCTGGACTATGCATCGATCACCGTTGTTACTGAACTGCAAAGGGTTTGGGCAAAGTTTAGAATTTTGAGAGCCGACGGTCGGCTTTCGGAGGCCTTTACTGCGAATTGCTTTTGTGGGGCCTGATATGATTAGCGGCGGAATACTTTTGTGGCATGGTACTATCGCATCGATCCCATCGGGGTTTGTTCTCTGCGACGGCAACAATTCAACGCCCGATCTGCGTGACAAATTTATTGTCGGAGCAAAGGAAGATGATGTCGGCGTTGCAAAGTCAAACCTCGAAGGCAGCTTAAAGCAGACCGGCGGATCCTTAGGTCATCTGCATGCGGCTGAATTAGACGGAGCTTGTAATCTAGACTCAGGTACCAGTGTTGGTGCAGGTACCGACTTTGACTCCACTGGTCCTGCGGACGCATCCGGCGATACAGATACTACAAACGCCGTGCCTCCATACTACGCTTTGGCTTACATCATGAAAACTTAAGGTGTTTGAATGTGCTCAATCCCGACAATGAGACCATACGCAGCCAAAGCGATAATCGAGCATCAATTTGATATCGACCAGTTAAACATCTTTGTAACTTTTCGGTTCCCGATGGAACAATCTGCTAAGCCGGATCATGAACTTTGGATTTGCCTGGTTGACGATGTTGAAAAAGATGTCACTGTATCGGTCTGGCAGGATGCTTATACGCTGCTGCTCACTGTCCCAAACATCGATGTCCTGCCGACAAACGTTACTCTCGAATATGCCGGCCCAAGTGAAGATTTAAGAATAACCTGGTTGAAACAATGGGAACCGTGGGGCGCAATCGTTTCAGTTGAACTTCCACCGGTTGCAACGACAAGAATTTTCTCAACGGGTCCGGCTCAGCAGGATAATGTCGATGTCGCAAACGTAAACGTCCTTTTTATCGACTGCTCAGCAAACGCGATCACAATCGGAGGCTTCACGAACGGCATCAATGGTCAAAGACTATACATCGCAAGACTTTGTGCGGCTGGAAATCCGATAACACTCAAATACGCTGAGGGCAGCAGTGATCAAGATATTTTACTACACGCTGGAGCTGATGAAGGATTAAGCGGCGAATATGGAGGCTGGATGCTCGTATGCAACGGATCTAACTGGTATGATTGCAGTCATGCAAAACACGTTTAATAATTAAGGGGAAAAAAATGTTCGAAAAATTAAAAGACAAATTACCTTATCTCCTTTCGGTAATTGTTATTTTCGGTGTACTGTTTTGGGTCTTTGGCTGTCAGCCGGAGACCCAATCTTTACTCAATCCGGAACGAAAAATCGACAGGCTGGGCCTTGTTAGTGAAATCGCATATCTCAACGCAAGATATGAGGCCGCAATTAAATCACTTGACAAGCAGGAAGAATTTCGTAGTATCGTTCTTCAGCAGACGTTCAGAATTGCCGAGACGGGTTCTGTTAATCCCCTCGGTATAGCAACTTCGCTCTTGGCAATTTTCGGCTTAGGAGCTGGAGCAGACAACGTAAGGCTGAGGAAGCAGCGGAAAAATGTTAATGCAAATAATCAGTCCGGTCAAATTAACGAACTTCGGAATGATTCCAGTCCACCCGAACAAAGCGGCGATTGTTGACGTCCTAGAATACGAGCATCTTAAAAAATTCAACTGGTATATTATCAAGCAACACGGCCTACCTTACGCAGCCCGCAAAGTTTCAACCAACGGAAAAGTTTACTGGGTCCTCATGCATCGACAAATAATGCACACGCCAAAAGGTTTTATTGTCCACCACAAAAATCGCCGGACTTTAGATAATCGAAAACAAAATCTCATAAATCTCACAGATGAGCAGCACAAAGAAGTCCACAAATACCCATTTACTCAATTTAATTTTTGAAAGGGAAAAAGCATGGAACTACTTATCACACTCAGAAAAGATGTTGACACGACAGAGCAAGCTCAAGCCCTCGTATCGCAAGTTAAAACAATCATATCAGAACATCCGTCAATTACTATGACTGCGAGAACAAGCGAAAAAGTCGAAACAAACTAAGGCAATAGATGAGCATTGAAAAAATCCTGCCGAGTTTAATTATCACAATCAGCTTTTCGGCTTCGATTGTATATTTCTGCTGCAGTGATCCGCGCCGTGGAATTTACTGGCTTGCTGCAGCAGTCTTAAACTCAGCAGTAACTTTTTGACTTCCTCCCCCCCAGGCCTGGTCAACTCCGACGAACAAGCTCGTGGCCCATTCTCGTTGACCAGGCTAAATTTTTTTTAGCGGAAAAACCGGTATCCCCCACAAAAAAGCAAACACATGCTCTATGATACATCTTAAATATATCCCTTATTTTAATATAAAATACAACCTACCAAATCGTATCAATCTGCATTAAGCTGCATTAATCTGCATTGATCAGCATTGTAAGCAGCACAATATCACCTATCGTTATCCGCCATCATCGGGCGAAGAAAAACGACATCGCCCGGGGGTTATTCCTTATCGAGCATTTCATTCCCCAGCATCCGCCATCGAACGGGCGAAGAAGAACGACATCGCCCGGGGGTTATTCCTTATCGAATGTTTTCTCCGCCTGCATCCGCTTGCACCGTTCGGTTGTGGCTTAATCGCCACAACCTTACTACACCGCAAACAAAACCGCATAAATGCGGCATTGTTTGCTTTGCGGCGGCCGGCCGTCTAACGCCGGCCAGGCCTGCGAACGGTTTATCCGCTTTCCATTCGGCTTCGCCGATTTAAAAATTCGGATGGTTTAAAACTATTCTATAGCCCGCCCACCCTGGCCGGCGGAGCCGGCCGCCCCTATTGTAGTCAGTAGTCAGTACGGCAAAAAACAAAAAACCAGAAAAGAACAAACGGAAAACTCCAAAAAAACCAAAAACAAACGCCGCCAAAAAAGGCGGCTAAAAGCTGTTTTTGTTTTTTTGGCCGTTTGTCCATTTTTCTTATTTTTTTGTTTTTTGCCTAATGGACAACCTTTATTCCGTAATTGACATCAAGTTACCACTGAACGGTTTAAAACATGCGACTTTGAAAATCCCAAAAGCAACGTTCTTCAAACGTCCAATTTGGAATTTACTGCGAGCAGTCAAAACATTTTTATTCAATAAGTCGAAACAACATCGACTTCCATAAAAATTGACAGCATCGCATCAAAGTCGCAGCGGATATTTGCGGTTTGAACCGCAAATTGCTTTAAAGAAAGCCGACCGCAGAAAAAGGGGACCCCCCTTTTTTTTCTGCTTGCTTCCGCCGGGGCGGCCGCATGGAGGCGTCCTTTCAGGACGCACTATTTAATTCTGCGGCTCCAGCATCGGCAATAACATGCGGTTGCACGATACAGCTGTGCAACCGCACTTTCCCCGCCGGCCTTTGGCACGGCGGGGAAATCCGGCCCAGACAGCGGGCCGGCAAATTGAAGTAAATCACTTCATTTTTAAAGGCATCGGAGTAGTTCCCCAGTATATCGTGGAAAAAATACAGTTAAAAATGGGTCTTTTCGTTCAAACCTGCAAAGACAGGCGGTTCAAAACTCGACTTTTGAGTCGTTTTGGGTATCGTTAGTCGCAACTTTGGCGATCGTCCATCCTGAGCGATTCTGAGCGTTTTTGAGGATTGCGTCGCTTTATGTATATTATGCGACTTAATTTGACAAATCGAATTAATCCGCCGGCGAAAAAAGTCATAAAAAAATAGTCGTTTTTCTCTTGACAGGTTTGTCGCTTTATGATATTTTCCAAATAAATCGAATTCGTTTTTTAATTGAAAGGAAAAAACCATGAAAGAGAAAGAAGTTTTGGACTCAATTTTGAGACAGATGGAAAAACTGAAACCGCCGGCGGATCCAAAATATGGGATATGCTATATTCAAGAACAAATTGTCATCCTGCCATATTGTAATATCCTAAACAAAAAATCTGTTTTGTTTATGCTGTCGGCAATAGATATCAGAAACGGCCTGACTAACAAAAGCTGGTCGGAGCTTGCCGACGTAATTAGTAAATTTGTTCTTGACCCTGAAAATTATCGAAAGGATAAAAAAAATGCAAAAAACACCAAAAACACTCTCTGGGATTGAAGCCGAAAAACTAATCGAGCAACTAGGCAAACATACAAACACCTGGTCATCAAAGCACAAGGCTGCTCGAAACAAACTGATCGGCCTACTCATGCTCGAAGCTGGCCTCCGTGTCGGCGAACTATCAAAACTCAAAGTATCAGATTTAATTTTTGCAACACGGCCGGTAACAAATCTGATCCTGTCAAAGGAAATCACAAAAAGGAACCGAGAAAGAACGGTTCCACTTTCGGAACGGATACAAATCGCCATCGACGAAAATTATGAAAATTTGTGGCTTGGCTCCTACCCGGTAATCCTTTGTTGGGCGTTCGGCGGTTCAAAATACAGCGAACATATCACCATTCGCCAGATCCAACGCATAATTGAAAACGCCTCAATTATTGCTTTGGGCAAACCCATTCATCCGCATATACTGCGTCATACTTTCGCCAGCCGACTAATGAGGATCACAAATATCAGAGTAGTTCAAGAGCTGCTCGGCCATGAAAGCTTACAGACAACGCAGATTTACACGCATCCGAACCATGATGATTTGACAAACGCAATAAATGGGTTGAATAATGCCGAGACGCAGGAAAAAATCAAGTCATTACAAAATGCCGAAATCGATCTGGCAGATCAGCAATAAAGAATTACCCTTACAGCAAAAATATTTTTTAGCGTTTATATGGTGGTGCGCTCCGAAAGGCTGCCATTGCTGGAACTGCCGACTCGAGAAACGCTTTAAGAAAAGCAAAAGGACAATTCAATATTGGATTAGTCATCTCAAAAAGATGGAACTAATCGCCATCGGTTTTCCGGATGGACCAGGGCGAACGCTCTGGCCACGGTACCGGCACACGCCACGACTATTAAAACGGGGTGATCCTCCAGGCGAAACAGCAACGCCGCGAGAAAAACCAATTTATGCCACGCGAGAAAGCTCAATTTTCGACTAAATAATCCATGTGGATATCCTGTTAAATCATTCGCTTAAGATGTCACTATCCCATGCAATTAATTGCACCCCTAGATAATGCCACGCATATATATATAAATAATATATATATATGCTGGGAGCTTCGCAAAATTCACAGCTCCAAAAGCAATAATGAGTCGGCCAACGACGCCGACCTTTTTTTACATTGAATTCCAAAACGATCATTGATCGTTTTAAGCAGGAATCCAACGCCCGGAAAAGGATAACTTGTCATCATTTGAAAAAATGCGGTTCGGTGAAGCTCTTGAAAGATTTTTCAAAATCGGGTAAGCTTTCCGCCCATGGGAACTATTCCAGATCCAAACTACGATGAAGGCGATGACTGTACCGGCTGTTTTGGTATTGGAAAAGAATTTGGTGACGTACCAACACCGGAAAGAATTAAGATTGTCTTTTCCGGCATGACAAGTTGTCCGGGCACAGGATGTCCGGAATCCGGAACTTTTATTTTAACTCAAGGAATCGAACCTTGTTATTATCACTATGGAGATTTGGACGGTAACACTGTCGATGTTCATTTTTTTGACGGGCCAGGAGGGAGTGAATACACCGACATCTATTTTGGTTTTGGTGGATACAACTGCTTTTGGGCACAGCCGGGTCCATGCAGCGTTATAGCCAATAACTCCTTTGACGTTGCCGCTTGTTCACTTTTTGATACTGGTTGTTATGGCGGATCCTGTGAAATATCCTGGGGTCCGGAAATTTAACAACAAAACTATCAAAAAAAAGGATACAATGATCCCCGGTCTTTTTTTTAACGTCTTACAATCGATGTCAGGAGGTGACTTTTGGGCGGATACTATAAAGGCGGAGCATTGATCTTGCTCGATGATTATAATTTATTTCCTGCTGCAGGCGTTTTTATGAAATCCGGAGGCAACCACCTCGAAACAAAATACGAAAAATCAGAGGCAGCAGACGGAGACGCCATTTATACGCTTGCAAATACGAGAGGAAGTATTAACATCTTAATCAAATTTGAGGAATAATTTTTTATCTTGACAGCTGCTCGGCTTCTGGCGTATAACGTCAGTCAGTTGGGTCGCCGAGAATGGATTTTCGGCGGCCCTATTTTTTTAACTCTTTTTTGGAGGTCATTAAAATGGCACTTATCAAATTTGGCGGCGGAATCGTTCAGATGTCCGGATCGATCGCCGGAAACACTTTCGCAAGAAACAGGTTTGGAAATTATGTCCGGGCAAGGACCAAGCCAGTCAATCCCAACACATCCGGTCAGCAAGCAGTCAGAAACGCCATGTCAGAATTAGTCGGCAGATGGTCAAGTATTTTAACAGCGGCACAACGCACCGCATGGACTCTTTACGCATCAAGCGTATCTATGAAAAATCGACTTGGTGAAGACGTCAATTTGACCGGCTTTAATCATTACATTCGAAGCAACGCTTTTCTTATGAGAAGCGGCGGAACGGTCGTTGATGATGGTCCGACAACGTTCAACCTTGCCGAGCAAGATGGAGCTTTCGCCGTTACGATATCCGAAGCCACTCAGCTGATTTCAGTTGCGTTCGATGACACGCTCGCTTGGCTCGATGAAGATGATGCGCACATGATCGTCTATTGCGGCCAACCGCAAAACCCGACGATTAACTTCTTCGCAGGTCCTTGGAAATATGCCGGTGCTATTGCTGGCGATAGTTCAACGCCGCCAACAACACCTACCACAATCGCAACGCCTTTTGTAGTGACGGAGGGACAGAGAGTATGGGTAAAAGCGCGAATAGTTCGTGCCGATGGCCGGCTCTCTGAAGCCTTTCGGGCGGACTGTTTCGGTGCTGCCTGATATGATTTCCGGCGGAATATTACTCTGGTCTGGTTCTATCGCAACAATCCCGGGAGGATTTGTTCTCTGCGATGGCAACAACGGCACGCCCGATCTGCGCGACAAATTTATTGTCGGAGCAAAACAGGATGATGTCGGAATTGCAAAATCGAACATCGAGGGCAGCTTAAAGCAAACCGGCGGTGTAAATAGTCACGGGCACAACACCTCATCTTCTGGCGATGCAATTATTTCCGCAGGCACAGACATTGCAGCAGGCGCAGATTTCGACAAAACAGTTGGGATTGATATCACTGGATATGCTGATGATGAAAACAACATACCTGTCTTTTTTGCACTCGCTTACATCATGAAAACTTAAAGAAAGCTGACAAATGTTTGAAAAATTAAAAGACAAATTACCTTATTTACTCTCGGTTGTGGTAGTTTTTTGTGTATTGTTTTGGGTTTTCGGTTGTACGCCGGAGACCCAATCTTTACTCGATCCGGACCAAAAAATTGACCGTCTCGGCCTTGTGAGCGAAATCGCATATCTCAACGCAAGATATGAGGCCGCAATAAAATCACTTGACAGGCAGGAAGAATTTCGCAATATTGTCCTACAGCAGACCTTCAAAATCGCCGAGACAGGCTCTGTAAATCCTCTCGGTATAGCAACTTCGATCTTAGCAATTCTTGGTCTGGGTGCAGGTGCAGACAATGTTAGATTGAGGAAGCAAAGAAAACATGATTGTCAAAATCAACAGCCCGGTCAAGCTGGACAACTTTGCAATGATTCCAGTCCACCCGCACAAAGCTGCGATTGTTGATCTCGATGATTATGAAAACCTCAAAAAATACAACTGGTATATTATCAAGCAGCACGGCCTACCTTACGCAGCCCGCAAAGTTTCAACAAACGGAAAAGTCTATTGGGTGAGAATGCATCGACAAATAATGCACACGCTCAAAGGTTTTATCGTTCATCATAAAAATCGCCAGACGTTAGACAACCGAAAACAAAATCTCAGCAATCTCACAGATGCCCAACACAAAGAAATCCACAAAGACCCATTTTTAGAATTTAATTAACGAAAGGTAAAAACCATGGAACTAATTATCACACTCAGAGCAACGGTAGAAACAGAAGTCGCAGCGAAACTTTTGACAGATAAAATCATTGCAGATCTGCCAAAAGAGCAGAAAATTAAAATTTCTTCCAACGTCCGGAACGAAGTCGATTCATTGAAAGTTTCCGGATGAACATCGACAAGCTTTTCCCTTATATAATTATCGCACTCAGTTTTTTAGCTTCTGGTGTCTGTTTCTGCTGCTGTGATCCTCGCCGTGGTATTTACTGGCTTGCAGCTGCAATATTGAATTTAGCGGTTACTTTTTAACTTCCTTCCCCCATGGCCTGGTCAACTCAGACGAGCGCGTTCGATGCCCATTCTCGTTGACCAGGCTTAATTTTTTTTTAACCAAAAAATACCGTGCAGATCTGCACGGTTGTTTTTTTTACAGCTTAAAAACCGGTATCCCCCACAGAAAAATATACGCTATATCTTAGATGTATCTTAGATATATCCATCTTCTGTATATTAATAGTATATTATTAATCGTCCACATGCGCTATATCATTGCCGTTATTATCACCGGCATCGATGCGGATCATTATTCCTATCCCTCCGCCAGCACCGCTTAATTTCGCCATATCATGGCTCATTAAGCTACAGCCGCATCGATGATGCTCATCGCACCATCGATGCTTTCCATCGGCCGTCCGCATAAATGCGGCCAGGCCTGCGAACCATTATTCGCTATCCTCCGCT
>Ga0114918_10005259_pt1 | contig 11126 bp, 10 predicted proteins | sample LantaG_FD_87015 | JGI IMG/M metagenome (GOLD analysis project Ga0114918, IMG submission 87015) | Deep subsurface microbial communities from Baltic Sea to uncover new lineages of life (NeLLi) - Landsort_02402 metaG | ecosystem: Environmental > Aquatic > Marine > Oceanic > Sediment | place... | reverse complement strand
ACTACTCAATGAACTAATGGAACTACTTGAAGAAGAACTACTTGAAGAACTACTTGAAGAACTACTACTTGATTTTGAAGAGCTACTAGAGCTTGAAGAACTTACAGAAGAACTCGAAGAACTTGAAGAACTTACAGAAGAGCTACTAGATGAACTACTAGAACTCGAAGAACTTAATGAACTGTTACTTGAACTTGAAGAGCTTGAACTACTGCTTGAACTACTCGAAGAACTACTATTACTTGAACTACTCGAACTACTCGAACTACTCGAACTACTCGAAGAACTACTCGAGCTCGAAGAACTACTTGAACTTAAAGAACTTAGGGAACTTGAGCTGGATGACGAACTGCTCGAAGAACTTGAAGATGAGATACTTGAGGAACTTGAGGAAGAATTACTTGAGGAACTTGAAGAACTTGAAGATAATGAGCTTGAACTTGAGCTTGAACTTGAAGAAGAACTTTTAGATGAAATACTAGAACTCGAAGAGCTTGAATAACTAGAAGAGCTTGAACTTGAACTACTCTGAGATGTACTAGAAGAACTACTTGATGTATATTCTTCTACCGAAATTCCCCACTTATAACTAAGGCAATCCTGAACCTCTTCTCTTTGAGCATCTATTAATTCACCTTCGTAAATAACTATTTCAGCTATATCCCCATTCCAATTCAAAACAGAGTCGCCACGGGCTCCAATCTTACCCGGACCATATTCCCTTGGGTCATTTACAGTGGTCGAAACACTTCCACTATCTATCCCATTAAGCCAATACTTAGCTTCGTCAAGAGTTGTTATAATGCTTCCTATATATGCTCTACCACTATGAGTAATAGGACCATATAGTAATTCTTCTTTAACGTCATTATTTAAATATTCACTTAATCTAAAGTTAGACCCATCTCCGACAATGCCAGTTCTAATAGCTCCTTCATCGAATGTATTCTTAGACATTAAATAAGATTCATATAAAGGGTCAACATCGTACCTAAATACAAAAAATGCTGTTACTTTAGAATATGTTCCAATATCGGGATAATTCAAATAGTCATCTACACCATTAAATCTAATAACATGTCTACCGTTTAATGCATTACCTACATATTCAGGGCGATTAATAGTTAATGTCTGAGTAGCATGGTAATTATTTCCAGATTTATCATTCCATTGAAATACTTTTTCATCAGATTTTTGAACACTATGGAAGTCTGATGCATCTAACCATAGAACCAAATTATCAGTAGGGATACACTCGGACTCACTACTACTTGAACTAATCCCAAACGAACTTGAAGAGCTACTTCGGCTCGATATAGAGCTTGAAGAATTACTTGAAAGACTACTTGAACTAGAAGATGAGCTTGAAGATATAGAACTTAAGCTACTTGAACTAGAAGATGAAATGCTTGAAGAACTTGAGGAAGATACAGAACTTAAGCTACTTGAACTAGAGCTACTATCTATACTGCTACTTGAAGAACTACTTGAAGACTCTCCTGCTTCACTCTCGGAACTCCTACTACTTGATGAGCTCGATGAACTTGATGAGCTCGATGAGCTACTTTCAGAACTACTACTTGAGCTTGAAGATACCGAAGAACTAGAAGAACTACTAGAACTACTAGAGCTTAAGGAGCTACTTGAAGAACTACTCGATGAACTACTCGATGAGTTTGAGGAGCTACTCGAAGAGCTAGAAGAACTACTTAAACTACTTGAAGAACTACTACTTTCACTACTAATCGAAGAACTTGAAGAGCTATTAGAACTACTCGATGATGATGAACTGCTTGATAATGAAGAACTACTACTTGAACTAGAAGAGCTACTAGAACTAGAAGAAGATGAACTTTGACTACTAATTGAAGAACTAGAAGAGCTACTAGAACTACTTGAAGAACTTAATGATGAACTGCTACTTGAGCTACTAGAGCTTTGAGAAGATATTGAAGAACTACTACTTGAGCTACTCTGAGAAGAGCTTGAAGAACTACTTTCACTACTTTTAGAAGAACTACTAGAAGAACTACTAGAAGAACTTGATGACGAACTACTACTAGATGAATCACTACTAATAGAACTGCTTGAGCTTGAAGAACTACTTGATGAGCTTTGGGAAGAACTTGAAGAGCTACTTGAACTACTTGATGAGCTATGGCTTGAGCTACTTGAGCTACTTTCCGAACTAACACTAGAAGAGCTACTAGAACTATTGGAACTAACAGAGCTTGAAGAACTACTTGAGGAGCTTGAAGAACTACTTGATGAGCTTATAGAACTACTTGAGGAACTTGAACTACTTGAACTACTCTGAGAAGAGCTACTTGACGAACTGCTTGAACTTATAGAACTACTGCTTGAACTCGAAGAACTACTTGAGCTACTTGAGCTACTACTTGAGCTACTCTGAGAAGAGCTTGAAGAACTCTCTGAGCTTATAGAACTACTTGAGCTTGAAGACGATGAAGACGGAGATGACAAACTACTTGAAGAGCTTGAAGAACTACTTTCGGAGCTAGAAGAGCTTGATGAACTACTACTACTTGATGAACTACTCGATAATGAAGAGCTACTTGAAGAACTTGAGCTACTTATAGAACTTGAAGAACTTGAAGAACTTGAACTACTCTGAGAACTTGAACTACTTGAAGAACTAGAAACACTACTTGATGAACTACTTGAAGATGAGCTACTCTGAGAGCTCGAACTGCTTGAACTGCTTGAAGATAATGATGAACTGCTTGAACTTGATGAACTGCTCGAACTACTGCTTGAGCTTGAGCTGCTTGAACTATTTGAGCTGCTTGAACTACTCGATGAGCTTGAAGAACTACTGCTAGATACTGAAGAACTTGAACTACTTGAACTACTTGAGCTACTTGAGCTTGATGAGTTTGAAGAGCTACTTGATGAACTACTTGAACTACTGCTTAAAGAGCTACTTGATGAACTACTTGAACTTGATGAACTTGATGACGATGACGAACTAAGCTCTTCTTCGTTTCCATATATTAATAAGTTATCCCTACCAGAATAATAATCCGCAAGAACCCAACAGTCTGACTTAGCAACCGAAGATATTCTAACTTCATCAATAATTCCATCAAAGTTTTTAGATACAGGATCCGAAGCACCAATTAGAATATCATCGACACTTCCCGCGGATAGCCCACCACTATAAGAGCTATCAAGATTACCATTAAAATAAAATTTCCAATTAATTCCATCAAATACTATGGCAACATGATACCACGTATCGGTTGATATGGTATTTACAAAATTTTGGTCTCCCGGTGTGAGATTATTCTCAATATGAACCTTATTAAGACCCCCTACACCAATGGAAACCGAAGTAAGATTTCCACTCCTCTTAAATGTTAAAATCCTTGTATCATCTGCTCCCGCACCAATAGAGTTAGTCTTAAACCACACAGAAGCAGTAAGTGGACTATTAACTGATGGTATATAGCTAGATGTTGGCCTCAAATCTATGTTATCATCATTAGCGGCAGTAAAGTTTTGAGAGTATCCAGAAATTGCATCAATAGATCTATTAGGAACCCTTGATATAATCCCTCCACCACCTCTCCCGTCTAACCCGTTACTAGTACTATCTTTATATTCCCCCTCTACCGCTCCACCTTGTTCTGACAAATGATAAACAGCTTTATAGCCACTACCATCCCAAACCGAAGTTCCAGCAGCAGTGTTAACATCTCCTATATAAGTTGTATTGTCGGAATGGTCATTGTCGTAATATAAATATAACTGTGTATACTCTGCTCTCTGGACAGAAGGAACCGTAACCCATACCCAAGCTTCAGATGTCAATGGGTTGCCGGTATAGTTCCATCTCTCTATTTCGGCATATACCTGAGTAACTCCATCTTGATACGTAAAGGCTATTTTTTTATTACTAGAACCTATTTCTGAAAATACCTCAGTAATATCCCTACTAGTAAATCCGGAAGAACTAGATATATGAATCAATAATGGAAAATTAGACAAATCTTCGCAGACCTTAGTTTGGTCCGTAATAATCTTAATCCTGTTGTTCCATCCGGGTAGCCAATCATCACTTGAAGACATTGAGGAACTTGAGGAACTAAGAGAACTTATAGAACTACTTGATGAACTCTCTGATGAAACGCTACTCGAAGAACTACTTGAACTTATAGAACTACTTGAACTACTTGAACTACTTGAACTACTTGAACTACTACTTGAGCTGTCAGATGATGAAGAGACATTCTTTAATGGGGCAGCAGCAATAGCTATAAGGCTCAAATCTGTAGCCGACATTGTTCCAGCTTCAATAAACCATCTTCCCTTTACCGTATATGTTCCAGCAGGCAACTCAGTTGTGGTTCTGGTATAAATCTGAGTACTTGATGGAGATGAGTTTGATGGAAACTGAACCGTTTGAGTTTGATAATCGGTTCCATTAATATTGATAGCAAAATTACCCTGCTTATTACCCTGAGTATTCTGAGGGGTTAAGGTCATAGCAGCAAATATATGAGCCGTAGCTGGCAAAGTAATATCAGTAGTTAAGCCAGTAATATCTACTATAGTATTAGATGCAGTAGAATCCGCCACTACATCAATGTTGGAAGATGGAATGACGTCATCACCATTTAACTCCAACGCAAGTGACCCTAACCTACCCCTAGTTAAGGTTGCAGTACCACCAGATGTTGACCATTGAGCCTGAATGGTCTTAGTCCCCGGAGTTAACGGACCAGCTTCATGTGCCAATCCAGAAACATATAGCTTATTAGCACTACCATGAAATTCTTGTGTTTGCCCGGGGCTTCCATCAATATCTATAGAATATGTTACAGTATTACCATTACTACCAGTAGACGATGAAGAGCATAAAAAAGAAGCTATATTTGAATTTGACGAAAGTGGAATACTATTACTTAAACCAGCAATATTCTCAAGAGTAGCAGATGTTGTCGTATTTCCATTAATTATACTATAATCTGACTCAATTATTCCACCATCCGAATCTTCTAATCCAATAGCCACTAATGCTACATGATTAGCCGTTAAGGTATTTTTATCCGTATACCATTGCCCCTTTACGGTATATGTTCCTGCCACCAACGGAGTAGGAGTTCTATAAACTCCACTAATACTTCTTTCGTAGTTTTTAAGAAAGGTTTTAGGAATAAGAGTAGAAGTAGTGCCATTAATATCTAAGGCAAAATAACCAACCTGATTACTATGACCACCCGAAGCATCCATAGATATAAATGCCATTATGTGAGCCGTCTGAGACAAAGTAACGGTAGTAGTAACCCCCGTCATATCTACAATAGTTGTAGATGTGGTGGTTATTGGTCCTGCCACAGCAGCTTTTGAAATTGGAATTGTCATCTATAATTTTCCCGACTAACCGAACAATAAAACACTAATATCCTTATTATTTCTAAATTTATAAGGCAACTTCCTTGATTTATTCGGAAGGGAAATTAGTCTTTTCTAATAAAATTATTATACATCCTTATTGTCACTATTATTTCCGTTTTTAAAACTTTCTCCATTTTCTCCTTCCCTAGGTCTACTAAAATAAGCATAAAGAACGATAAGAGTGATTTCATGAATGCGGTCTTCATCCATCATACCGTTACAGGCAAGGTAAGCATAAACAGACCCAACAATGACAGTAAAAATGAACCGACCAGATGTAACCTTCCAAATCAACCTTTCAAATATATCTCTCCAACTTTTCATAATAGCACCTCCTTATTATTATTCTAGGAAGAACCACGAAAACCCTATAAAATAAAAAGAGCTGACTATGTTTTTACATAGTCAGCTCTTTAATAAAAATAAATATGATAAGACTAATCAGATAAGTCCCCTAAACATTCCCCATTTGTCTCGATAATATGCTTAAGAGCCTTATTGGATGCATAATTAATTAATGCCTGCTTATCATTCTTTATAGCCTCTAAACCAAATTCACAAAGACCATCGACGATTTCTTTATCTAACTCTAAACTAATTGAATGCATCCTGACCGTTTCTTCTGCCTCTTCAATAGGAACGGAATAATAATTCTCCAAATCTTCTTTATGATAAGCAAATGTGTTATGATGCTCAGTAGACACAAGTATCCATTCATCTACCTCTGTAAGGTCAGCATGCCACAACTCCAATTTTGTCTTATCAAGGTGGTCAATATAAACCACATTCTTAAAATGCTCTCCCACCCGACTCTTTTTATCTATCTCTTCTACCTTAGCCATTGCGTCTTTATAGTTCATTATTTCTCCTCTTTCTCAGCATAATCACTAACTATTTTCAAAACATCATCTAATTCTTCAGTAGTTAATTTATAAAAAAATCTCTTTATATCTTTTTCTTTTTCTTTCCTTGATAAATATTCTTCTGCTAATGCTATGTATTCTTCTGAACGTTCACCAAAACTATCTTTAGCGAACTTCTTAAATCCTTCTATTCCACAACCATATAACCATCTACCTATAACCACTTTCTTGTCAGGGTCAACATTAGTACCCAAATGGTCACAAACATACTCTGTATATTCTTCATAATGAGATACTATTAGTTCAGCTATTCCTATTGCTATTTTTGTCTTTTCAGAAATCCCTTCATCACCTGAGTACTCTGTGTGAAAATAAAATCTTGCCGAACCGTATTTTTCCTTTACTTGGTCAAAAACTAAAGTAAAATCAAATTCATCCTGAAGAACCTTAACCTTATTACAAATCCCATCTAAAACATGCCTCCATCCCGGACCGATTTCAAACCCGAAATTCATAGGGATAATTATTTCCTGCCCTTCTTTAGCCTCTCTGTTTTTAAACATATCTGGATAATTCGACATCATATAATTATCAAATTCTTCCTCAGACATATCAAGAAGACGTTGCTCATGCTCATTTAAACTATTATGACTTAACCACATTTTTATTTACTCCCATACATTATCTAATATTTTATAAATTAATTCTTCTTGTTCATCTGTAAATTCCCAACGCACATTAACGTTTTTCTTTGCCCACTCCTGAGGCTTTCCTCCTCTCTCCTCACTCATACTCATCCAATCAGCACACATTTCTGCAACGTCCAAATCTTTCATCCCGGTAGCATCAATTATTTCCTCTGGCGGCTTGTCTCTATCCCCTCTATTGATTAAATCTACTTCTTTTTTGCAATGAAATTCTGGATGGTGACGATTATGCTTAACATGGTGTTCTGTCGCTATGCTCATCTTTTCATCCATGCCATCAGGACACTCAAATTCTCTTCCATCATCCTTACACTTGTATTGCCATGTCGTATAAATATAAGGCTCCATTTCCGGAGACTTATATTTACTTTGGTCATGAATCTTACCTCTTTCAATCAGTTCTTTAAATTCAGGAAATTCATCAGCGACCTTTTTACAGTATTTCTGAACTCTCTCTATATGATTCTTAGTTCTCTTCTCAAACCAATCTTTCATCTCTTCGTAATTATTTGGCTTTCCTTCAGCTTTTTTGTACCAATTCATTCTTACATCCTCTTATCTATTTATTATCCTTATCCATTAAAACAATTATATTATACAAGAGTTAACTAGAAATGAAAGAATAAACTAGGAAGAAGGAAATAGGTAGGTGAAGTGAAAAACAAGAGGAAGACACAGGATAGCAGAGTGCCCCCGACCGCCATGGCCTATATTCTATAAAAAACAATAGAATCTAACGAGATATTCCGGATTCTCTCGTCAAAACTTGACTCGAACAAGAAGGGACACTCATGATTATTATTTCTTAAATCAACTCACCTTATCCTGCTAAATTAGAATATAAATTCTTTGACAATAATGGAAACGGAAATACATCAAAGTTCCATTCTGACCCTGCCCCACAATTACTACATATATAACGAACCAAATCGGTATCGGTACATTCAGCTTGGTCATTTAATATATCTTTGCATTCAGGACAATAACAAATACAGCCACATTGCCTTAAAACCTTATCTTCTCTTTTTTCTCTTTTAGTTTTGAAAAATTTCAAAATTACCTCATTTATACTTTTCAGGATTATTAATCACTTCTTCGACGAATGATATATGCTCTATAAGTTCGGATGCCAATACATCATTATCACTTATGGGGTCTTTAATGGTTACATTCATTCCACTAGCCCCCATTTCTTTCAGCCTCTTTTTTGCTTCTTCTAACTCATTCATTATATCACCCATATTATCCTCCTTCAAATTGGTCGGGGTGGAGGGATTCGAACCCCCGGCCTGATGCTCCCAAAGCACCCGCTCCGCCAGACTGAGCTACACCCCGTATTAATGTTATATTCCGTCTGTAATATCTTCAATATCACAATTCATAATTTTGCACATTTTTCTTACACTAATGAGTCCTCGTTCTAAAACATATTTCACAAGAGGGTCATTCTTAATCTTATTCCTTCTCTGCCTCTCTTCAATTTCTTCTTTCTGTTTTTTCAATCTCTCATATTCATTGGTCATATTTATTCCCTACATTAAAAATCTAATTCTGATGGGTCTCGAGCTTCAAATAACCCTTCCATTACTTCGAGGTGTTTTAAAGCCCCCTTAGCATACTCTTCATCCGATGCACCCGGAATTTCAAATGCAAAGTGTACGTTAGTTACACCCTTAGAATCCAACTCTTCTATTTTTTTCTTTAACTGCTCAACATATGTCATAATGTTCTCCTCTTGACTTACTACAATTCATTATACATAAACATTTATTATTTTCAACTAAAAATGGTATCCCTGCGGGGAATCGAACCCCGATTGCTAGGATGAAAACCTAGTGAACTAGCCGTTATTCGACAGGGACATACTTATGTTTTGTGGGGCGACTAGAGAGAATCGAACCCTCGTCAACTGGACCACAACCAATCGCTCTACCATTGAGCTATAGCCGCACCGCAAAACACAAATACTAAATTATTAAAGAACTAAAAATGGTTGGGGATGTGGGAATCGAACCCCTCCCTAGCGTCCCAAACGCCATGTGCAAGCCATTACACCTCATCCCCATTTAAATTGGTACTCCTACGGGGAATCGAACCCCGATTGCTAGGTTGAGAACCTAGTATCCTAGCCGTTAGATGACAGGAGCATACTTACAGGTTGGTATTAGTTATTTCCAAAAAATAATGCCTTACGGCAAGAATGCTGTAACCAACCTTTAAAATTGGGGCGACCAATGGGATTCGAACCCACAACCATATTAACTAGGGTAGTAATTACACCCTTACCGCTCTACCATTGAGCTATGGCCGCCATCAAAATTCAATATTCAAATTTTAAAGAACTAAAAATGGTAGGTGGAGAGGGATTTGAACCCCCGACATTTGCCGTATCAGGACAACGCTCTAACCAACTGAACTATCCACCCATTAAATTTTAAAATTGGTACGGTAGACGAGGCTCGAACTCGCAATGCCCTTTTTTGAGGACTCCAGATTGAAAGTCTGGTGGGGTTAACCAATTTTCCTACTACCGCATGTTATTTTTTTTACTTTATCTCCTTCTAAATTATCATTTTGGTCAATTGTTTTCCACTATGACCGTAAATCTGTCAAAAATTTTACTCTAAACATTTAATCATCCCACAAAAAAAGCCCCTCGTTCCTTTCGGAAGAGGGGCTAGATATAGACTATTTATAAACAGACTACTCCATACCCCTCCCTTTCGGTTCGGGCTCAATAATATGTTCTGGAATATGTACTATCTTGTTCATGTTTTTCTTATTCTCCAAAAGTCTCTTAAATTCCTTTATCATTATGTAACCATCATATGCGTAGAACGAATTAAAGTCAAGGATTATTTTCAATTATTTTACTCAGACACCCCGATAGCCTTGGCGATTGAGTATATGTCGTCATTGCTCAAATTCTGTCGAAGAGTGTTGTAGACCAGCATGGCCATCTGGCTATCCGCAGTCTTGGTAACATCAGCTTTAACTGCCGCGTACATTGCAGTTGCCGCCTCTGCTTCCGTGATCGGCATGGTGAGACTGAACACTGAAAGCAGTGTCGCGAACTGTCCTACCTGTGTCCCGTAGATTTCCGCGAGACCTGCGATCCTAGCAGCTTCCTTAGCCGCTGCCCTCGCCTCCGCTTCAGCATCTGTCTCAACGTCCCATACTTCGCTTGCTGTAGTTCCGTCCACAACGATCCTGCGGGTGTTGGCAATCTTCTGGTAGCCTTCAGGCGTGACAAAGGGAACTATCTCTTTAAGCATCCACCCTGCTTCTATCAACTGGTCTGTGGTCGGCTGGTTGATGTATCCAATGCTTGTGTATATTAGCTTAGGGAGTTTAGATTCTTCCTTCGTAGTGGTCTGATTGTAGAAGCTTGCACGTGCTCCCAGTGTTAGTGCGAGTAATGCTGTGAGTATGTATCTTGTCTTCATTCTGTGGTCTCCTTGTTTTGTGATCTGGTTGTAGTAGCTCATGTGTCGTGTTCTCCTTTCTGCATTTTGTGCCTCCTTAGTTTGTCAGAACTTGTTCAAGTACGCGCTCTCGCATGTAGTCTTGTCTGCCGTTGTCAACGGTTGCGGCGTCAATATTCCCACGTAATCAGCGTTGAACGGCACCAGCGCGACCATTCCCAAACATGCACACATCGTTGCCTTCATCCTACCTTCTCCTTATCTCGCGCCATTTGGCGCAACGTAACCGTTCACGGCGTCTCTCTTCTCACGGACCCGCCCGCCGCCTGCGGAACCGTGTGGGAATTGGCACCAGCCAAATCCCGTACATCGTCTGGCGGGTCACCCCTTACGAGAAGATCCGCCGGCGAACGTCGTTCTGTACTACTTGATCATAATCACCGTACCGCTGGGTGGCGGTTCACTGTCCCACCGCTTCCTTCCACGTCGTGGCGATGCGGACTTCATCCGAGTAAAGGCCGCCAAAGCCACCAGTCAACCGCAGCTTATCGAATGTGAAACTCTGACCGAGTACCGAGGCCTTGGCCGTGGAGTTGAGCGGTTCTCCCGCCGAGATAACGGGATCTACAAATAGACGGACATCGTCACCGCCAGCGGCGAAATCGATACGCAACACATAGAGGTGTTGGGGGCTGGAGGGGATTGCGGGT
>Ga0114918_10005256_pt1 | contig 11127 bp, 15 predicted proteins | sample LantaG_FD_87015 | JGI IMG/M metagenome (GOLD analysis project Ga0114918, IMG submission 87015) | Deep subsurface microbial communities from Baltic Sea to uncover new lineages of life (NeLLi) - Landsort_02402 metaG | ecosystem: Environmental > Aquatic > Marine > Oceanic > Sediment | place... | reverse complement strand
ATGGGTAAGAACCATCTTGCCAATTGTATGCTACAGTTCCTGGATTGTCTGTATAATAGAAACCTGGATAATCCCAGCTATATGTTCCTGAATAGTTTTCTACTTTAATTAATAGGTTATCTGTGTTGTTCCATGAAAATGGAGAATCTAAAGTAATTTCATTCCAACCTACATTCCACACTAAAGTACAATAATATACCAAGATCCAATCAGAGGATACATGATTTGATTCTTCTGCTTCCTCAACAGAGGCATTTGGAAAAGAAGATAAAGTGGTATGTGCCATGTATATTTTTTGATTGGGCATAGTATAATCTGCAGGAGTATCTTGAACATTGAAACGAATTTGAGTAATTTCTCCTTCCATATCTATTTCACTTTGTTGATATATCATAGTGGACCATGAATATTCATAGAAACCATAAGAAGGAATATCATATACAACACCTGTTCCAGCTCCAATTGTAACTAGGTTGGGAGGATCAGATGATACTGTAGCTTCATACGCTAATTGAGTACTTCCATTTAAGACTCTACAACTATATCGTGTTAATAGAATTGAATAATCTCCGGTAGTTGGACATTCCCATACAATTTCTGATTGTAATCCAAATGTATCATCATTAAATGCGATTATAGTTCCGCCTGTAGGGCTATCATATAGTCTTAAATATGTGTCTACTGTTGTTAACCCAATTGTAGAAAAAGTATACGTTACACCAGCGGTAGCTGAGAAATTAAATGCTCTTCTACCATTTCCATAACTTGTGGTGTATTGGATAGTTGAGGTAGGAGTTATAATTTCGTTTGAGGATACTGTATTACAGTATTGTGGGGTTGTTATGAATGGAAGAATTGATAGCAATAAAAGGATAAAATTTTTCATAAAATTTAATTTTAAAATTAAACTCACTTGAAGAATCCTTAATGGAAACCCCCATCTAACCATGGGCCGGTTGAGTACTACATATAAATATAATAAAGCTATTAAAAAAGTGTATTTTTTATATAAAAATTATTGATTCTATCAAGTTTGTGATGTGGTTCAATAAAAAGTGGAATACTTATAACTTTTATTAATTAGTCCTACAAAACAATTTTACTATAATTTTTACTTTTTACTTTGTTTAAAGCCATCTCATATATATCATATAATCTGACATATTTATATTCTTTAATATTTTTAAGTTTACTTACCTCATCAAAAACTTGGTCTCTTAAACCTAATGTGTATGCCTCGTACACAACATCCTCAATCCTATTCATAATCTTTATTTTTATACATTATTATAGTAATAACTATGCTTAACATGTTAATAAATCATTAAGTTTTTTTATGAGCGTTAACATTTTTTTCATTTACTTCAACGATAGATAAATCCATTTTTGGTTTTTCTTCCAAAACATCGTATTTACCCTTACCTGATTGTTCTTTCCATAATAAGTCACCTTCCTTAGGATAATCAATACCCCACTTAACAGTGGATTCATTTTCCATTATTTTTTTAGAATCTTTATGTAGTGGTATTATATATCTAAACTGTTTTCCCCTAATTCTACGAATACCCTTAAATTTCATAAAATCAGGAGTCATCCAAAATAACTTTTCCTTACCTAAAAATTCCGCGTTCTCTTGTAATAAAGATTTGGCACTTCTTGGGTGTATTTTCTCACCAGTTGGTGATATGTAAATGTCGGTCCAAATAAATCCACCATATTTAAAATTAGAAGCTTGGTAAACATACCCAACCTTACCAACTATGCCATCCGCCCATGTATATAAAAACTTTTTTTCAGGTAGGTTTTCTTTCATCCATCTAACAACACAAGAAATCATTTGTGATTCCGAGTTTCTAGGCATTTTATCATCCATACACATTTTACCAATCTCATAATAATCTTCTGAAACTAAATTAGGGAAAAGTTTTTTAATGGTTTGTAAGGGTTGAGTTCCCCAACCCAATGTTAAAACACCTACCAGTTCTTCACCCAAAAAACAACCCAACCAATGTTTGGTTAATCTAGGCATAACTTTCGAGTAATGTCGTTCTTGGATAAACTCTATTGCTATAGTTTTATCAATTTCTCTTATATCGAAAAAATATTTCATGTATCAATAATAAGATAAAAATTATTAACCTTGTAGTCTTTCACCCGTTTCTTTTATGGTAAATTGTGATAGTTGGTTGGTCCCACTATTTCCTCTTTTGCCTGTGATATGTTTTAACAAACCACCATTATAAAATTTGTTTGGTGTATTAAATGTTTCGCCTTTAAAATGTAAGATTCCTTTAGTGTCTAATAAAACATCGTAATCAACACCTTTATAAGTTCTAATTAACATCGTGTCTTTGCCGAATCTATTTGCGGTATCGATAAGTCTAGTATCTTCAGGTTCCATTATAGATTCTTTTTCTTCCTCGATATCATAAAACTCTGCACCATACGCTACCATAAAATTAATAAACTCACCTGTTAGGGTGTCTTCATCATCTTTAAACCATTCACCATGAACTCTACGACTATCTAAGATTGCGTGTAACATCTTTTCCACCCGATTCATATCATCTACTTTATAGGTAGAAATAATACGATAACCAATAGGACTTTTAGTTCTGTTAAGTTGATTTTCTCTTGATAATGGGTTTACTGATAACCCTATTTTTTTATCTGTTATCGCTATTTCACGACCTAGAACATCATAATGTTCCCCTAAATAAATGTATCCTTCCATATTTTATTTATTAGCATATAGTTTAACTGATTCATCCCATGGTGTATTTCTTAGATCTCTAAGGAACTCATGGTGTTCCTCTTTTGGGATACAATCCAAAACTACTTTAATTCTTGGGGTTATGGGGACCATTATACCACCAGTCATATATTCAGCACCATCCTTCTCAATCAAACTAAGGTGGTTTTTTTCGTCTACATACAATGAGATTAATTTCACAATCTCCACACCGTCTGTGGAAGGGGTAACATGATAAACATTCATAATTTTAATTTTAATTGTTTACACAAAAATAGGTATTTTATTTTAATTGGCAAAAAAAAGAGGAAAAACTTTTCAGTAATCCCTCTTTCATAAAACATAGGTGTCAGAATGATGGTTCGGCTTTTATTTTACATGATGACCGTCCCCATGGTAGATTGTTAACTCAGCCCCACTGAGTGTTTTATTTTTAGTTGTGACAAAACCAACCACCCCTTTTACTTGTGGTGAACAAGAGGTTAGTTTTTCGACTTAAATTTCCCATGGTCGTCACTTTATGATTAATTTTGGGGTAAAGTGATTAAAACCCCCCTGTTCAACTTGTAGTTCTATATGAATAAGTTGCTGTAACCATTCTTTTGTCGGGTCTTAAAGAGGATTCGTTTATCCTCAAACCCAGTACACCTTTTAATAATGTTGTGGTAACGGAATCGTTCTGTTACTTTACCTAACCCTGAGTGGTCCCCCGTTTTCACGGTTTACACCCTTTTGTTTAGGAAGGTTTACAAAGCCTTCTCCATTGATCTTAATTTAGCTTTTTTAATTTTGCTGCAATTATTCCTCAATACCACAATATTTTCAAAGAACTTTAACAATCTAGACACCGAGTATCTTTCATCACCTATGAAGTGCTAGACCGTTACTTGTTCGTATCTTTCTGAATTAACAGTTTCATTCATAATATTAACAGGTGTTAAACTGTTAGGATTAGAAATGACTGATTTCATAATTGAGGGTGAAAACCCGCTGATGAGACATGTGTTCATCTCATCAAAGGTTGCTGGGAAGTTACCTCCGCTGGCGTTCAAGTTCCAGAATATAATTCCAGGTCTTGTGTAACCAGCTTCGGTATACATTTCCTCAACCATTTGTAACGCTGTTGGGTTCCATTCAGATTCACCTCTCCACCCATCACTAGTTGCCTGATTAAACATCATGTCCGATAGAATTAATACCTTGGTTGGCATTTCCTCTTGTGGGACGTTAAACTTAACCGCTTGTTCTAGTAATGTTTTGAAAGCTGCCTCCAAATCAGTGGACATTCCCCATTCAGCTCTAGCTAGTTGTCTGTATCGGTCACTTAAAGGACCTAACAACTTTTGAATTTGGGGGTTAGAAGAAAATGTCATAAACATATCCTTAAATGCCCCCTCATTTTTTTCCGAGATATACATACCCAAAGAAATAGCCACCTCCATACATGTAAGGTTTTTATTACCACCTACAGGTACCTCCATTGAACCTGATACATCCACCATAGGTAAGATTAGTTCATCAGAACCTTCCATCCAGTTTGGTAATGCTTTCCATTGTTCGTTAGCCAAATCTTTGTTATCACCAAATCTAAGATTTTTAGTGATGTCGTATGGGTATAGTGCTCCAGCGTTTACCTTCGTCTCACCATTCTTCAAAGATTCGATGAATTGGGTAAATCTTTCAGCATCATTACGACCAAATGCTTTACCGTATCTTGACATTGCCAAAGATGGTGTCTTTGGGTATTCAATCTCTTCCCATCTTTTTGAACACATTTTTTGTTCAACAGTGTTGGATAATGAAACAATCATTTTTCTTAGTTCTTTCGGTGTTACCTTTAAAGCTTTTCGTATTTTGTTAAACACTAAACCTTTTCTTGGCATCCACTTCGCAACTAATGAAGCTGTTTCAGGATTACTTAATCCTTGTTGGATTAGGGTGATAGCTTCACTTTCTAATTCGGTTCCGAATAGTCCGTGTACGTCATCCCATCTTCCATATTCAGGAATTAAGTCAAGATTAACCTTAACTGCTTGAGGGTGGTTTGTTGCTAGGTAGTTAACAACATCTCTAAAGATTTGTCTTTCACCAGCACCTTCTCTAACGTCTCTAGACCAAAAAAGAATTCTCATCGCAGTTCTTGGGTCTTCGTTGAAAGCTTTTGAAAACATAGAGATAACGTTCTCTTTGTTTTTTCCTCGCATTGCTCCGATGTTGAAGAACAGGTTTACACACTCGTTCAAAGAAGATGAGTTTGTGGTCATCCCGTTTGTAGTAGTTGTGTTTTCTGTTTGTAAAGCTTCCATTAATCTAGACATAATACTTTTTTTTTATTGTTTTACTATTTGATTGTTGTTAATTATAGTGACTATATTTTGGTTTGTCAACCCATTTTTTGATTATTTTACTATTTTTAACCCCATATCCCTCATTTTTAGAATTGATTCGGCGTTACCTTTAACGTCATCAACTGGGTTGTGAGTGTGTTTGGTGTCTCTAAGATATTTCCATTTAGCAAACATATCATTTTTAAAACCACAATAGATGTCACCTATTCTTCTAGAAGACCAACCAAATGGGTTTCTACCCACATAACGATGAAAATACCAGTTAATCCATGACGCATCATACCCATTATTGTCTGACATCAACGTGGGTCTACCGTTTGTGTTTTCTCTAATCCAAACAGCAAAAGCCTCCATCACCTCTTTTGGGTCATCAAATTGTTCGTGTTCTTCACGACTAAAACCACTAATAGCTAAAGCCTCTGGGTTATATTCTTTAGAAATTGGTTTTACTTTACCATAAAAGGTTCTTTCCAAACCATCTTCAACTATTACCGCCCCGAAACACACCATAGAGTTAATACCTTGTAGTGGACCATCACTTTCAACATCTATTACTATTAAATTTCTCATGGTACAAATATATAAAACATTTTATAATAAACAAAGATATTTATTATAAAATAACAAAAACAAAAATATATTATTATGAGTAAAGAAAAAATTTTAGGAATTATTCGTCACACGTTAACATTTGTCGGTGGTATATTAGTGATGAAGGGGTTAGTTGATGAGGCAATTGTTTCTGAGGTAATTGGTGGTGTGATGACACTTACTGGTACTATTTGGTCTGTGTTGAACAAAAAATAAAATTATTATTAATAAAAAAACCCGATTTAGGTCGGGTTTTTTAATGCTCTATAATTAAATTAGACCACTTCCATTACTTCTAACTCAAAAATCAATTTCTTTCCTGCTAGTGGGTGATTAGCATCTACTTTAGCTGTTGTCTCACCAATTTCAGTAACGGTAACATTAATAGGTCCTTGTTCTGTTTGTGCTTGTAACATGGCCCCAACCTCTACACCTTCAGGTAAATTTTCTTTAGGAACTTCACTAATTAACTCTTCTCTAATTTGTCCGTAAGCTTCTTCGGCCTTAATTTCAATTGTTTTCTTATCACCAGTATTTAAACCCATGATACCATTTTCAAAACCTGGAATTAATTTTCCTTCACCTACTACAAATTCTAGTGGTTCTCTTTCTACTGATGAATCAAAAATATTGTTATCTTCTAATTTTCCTGTGTAATGAACTTTTACTTTACTTCCTTTTTCAATCATTTTTTATGTTTTTATTTTTAATTATTCAGTAATAAAACTAATGGCGTTAAACCTTATTGTAAAGTCTTTTCATCGTTTTGTATTAATAAAGAACCGATTCTATATAATTTTCTTTTCCAATTTTCAGCTTTTTTATGGAATCTTTTTTCAAAAAATTTAAAAAATAAGTAAGGATTTTTTTTAGCTTTTTCGGGTACTGGTAACATATTGAAATCTATTCCATGTCGTCTTTTAATACCTTCATTACCTATTTTAAGTGTTTTATCCCATAAATTTATTAATGACTTGATGGCATCTTCTTTTGAGGAAAGGTTTATACCCATATCCTTCATACTTTTTTTTCCTTGTAAAAGCATATTTAAAACCTCAAAAGGATTAAAGTTGTCCACACCAATAGACTCAGAAGGTAATTCAAACTCTTTTATATACTCTTCAGCGTCAAAGTTTTCAAGTAAACTCATTTGTTTCCAAACTTCGGTTTTTTTTAATTCACTTAAAAATTCTTCTTTGGTATTAATGCCTCTTTCTTTAAATTCGTAATATAACTGAGTTACTCTAGCATTTATCTCAAAAGAAAGGTGTAAATAAACTAAATATAAAAAATTTTTCCACCAACCAATCTCTACTTCGTTTAACATCGGATGGTTTGTTAATGCATTTAAAAGAGTTTCTTTACCATAATGAGATTCACCTCCAGCTTCAACTTGTTTAATTTTTTGGTAGGTGTGTAATAATTCATGGGATACAGTGGATTTAAATTCAGATAAAAATTTATTATTAGGACCATTAGTTGGTATAATAATATTAAATTTAAAAGCCACATTAGGGTAAACAGCTGTTTTACCTATATTACTAAATTTTTGTGTTAAATCTGTTACTACTGAGGCTTCAATTGAGGCTCTGTCTTTTCCATATAATTCTTCAGGTATTGCTACCACATTAAAAGAAACTTTAGGTCTCCAAAGGGGTAAACTTTTAAACATATCTGATTTTATAAATTGGCCCATATCCGAATAACCATTAAACTCCATTAATCTTTCCATAAATTCATCACCTGGAATAACAATATTTTCTGTTCTATAGGCTATATCAGTAATCTCCTCACCACTATCTGGGTCTGTATAAGTTATTTCACCTTCTTGTTCATACCCATCTTTACTTTTTTCAGCTATTACATCAGTAATAATTTTAGTAAAAGAATTAACCCATGGTGTTATTGCTTTAGGAACACCCATTATTTCTTTTAGTAATTCTTTCTTCTTCATATTAAACTCTTTTCCTATAAATATGCTTAATTGAAGTTGGGTAATGTTTTTAATTGTTTTAATTTATCTTCTTCTATGCTACTCAACTCTTTAGGTAAGATAGGGTTTAACGTTACTAACATATCACCACTAATATTTGTTTGCGTATCGATAAAACCTTTACCTCTTAACCTAAATGTTTTATTCATCTCAGATAATTTAGGGATTTTTATTTTTACTTTACCATCCAAAGTCTCAAATTCTTTTTCTGTACCTAGTAAAACATCTAAAATAGGGACATCTAATTTTCTTTTTAAGTTTAAACCTTCTAACTGATATGTTTTATTTGGTTTTATGTTTATAACAAAATAAACATCACCTCTAACACCTCCTTTGATATTATCACCTGCATTAGGGTAAGTATACATTGTACCGGGTGTCATCCCTTTTGGTAGTTCTAAATCTAAGTGTGTTATTTTATTTGTAAGACCTCTACCACTACAGGTATAACAAACTGATTTAAATATTTTACCACTACCACCACAATTATTACACATAAAAGCAAAAGGCCCTTGTCTAACATGCCCATGTCCATTACATTGATTACAAGTGGTGGGTTCAAAACCACCTTCCCCATCACATTTTTGGCAAGATTCTTTTATATTGTAGTTAATTCTTTTTTTAACCCCATGATAAGCTTCATCCAACTCTAAATCCAACACCAACTTAATTGGTTTTGCTTTAAATTTTCTTTGTTGGTTAAATGGGTTTTGGTTTTTTGGTTTTTGTTTCCCTGTTAATACCTCATGAGCTTCAGATATTTTTTTGAATTTTTCTTCAGCCTCTTTGTTATCAGGATTTAAATCAGGGTGGTATTGTTTACTTAACTTTCTATAAGCTTTTTTAATATCTTCTTGACTAGCATTCTGATTTAAACCTAAAATATCATAATATTCTTTCATTTGTTAATAATAATAGTGTGGACATTTATAGTAAATATAATTATTATTAAAGATATGTATCAAATTATATTGACTGAAAACGATAAAAAAATTAAAACCCTCTATGAATATAGTAGGGAACACGATGCTTTATATCGTTTTACAAATATATCTAAAAAAGTAGTTCATTACCCTAAAAAACAAGTTTATAAAGGCAAGGTTTTAACTGAAGTGAGTTATCATATTCTTTTAATTAAAAAAAGAGAAGAGGGTGATAAAAGTATTATTGTTAGAGATAATTATGGTAAGTTATTGGAATCTTTTATGGAAGACCCTAATTGGGTTGTTTTAGGTCGTAATGAATACCAACTAGAAGAACAATTTTCAGTAACAGATGCTAATAGAAAATTAAATTTACAAGAAATTATTAGGTATATCTTACTATCAAAATTAAGTTCTAAAAATCCTAAACAAGTTTTAATGTTAAATAATAAAATTATTGTAGAAGGAATAAACTTAAACGTGATAACTTGTAAAAATATGGATGAAACTATAAGGCTTTATAATAAATTACGTTTGCATTGTTTTGATAACAAAGTACAGGATGTAATATTTTTTGGTTCCATACCTAAAACAGATAAGAGTATTTGGTATAAAAAGATACACGATTTAACAGGAATTGATTATAATCGTTTGTACAGAAAGTCTAGTCGTTAATTAAAATATTTTTCAGAAAACTAATTCTATGTTCTTCTGTTACACCCACTTCTTTTATTGCATCTATATGTTTTTTTGTCCCATAACCTTTATTAGAATTCCATTCATACTTGGGGTATTCCTCATGTAAATTTTTCATATACTCATCACGAGTTACTTTAGCTACAATAGATGCGGCAGCAATAGATAAATAAGTGTTGTCACCCTTAACAACACAAGTATAAGGTATATCCTGTATTGATTTAAATGAATTACCATCTACCAATATATGGTCTATTTTTGTTTTTAGATTTTGAATAGATTTATTCATGGCCAAAAAAGTGGCTTCTTGTATGTTTATTTGATCTATTTCTTTAGCTGAAACCATAGAGTAAGATATTTCTATCGCATTATCCTTTATTAACTGATAAGCTAAATTTCGTTTTTTTTCTGATAATTTTTTAGAATCTTTGATTAAATCTGATGTAAAATCTTTTGGTAGGACTACTGCTGCAGCAAAAACAGGTCCAGAAAGACATCCCCTTCCCACCTCATCAACACCGGAAATATGATTTAAATGAGATAAATGGGGCGGTGTGTTAATCAACATTTTTAGTAAATTTAAAATTAACACCAAAAATATCTACTTCAAAATCTTCACTAAGTTCTGTTGTTAGATAATCTTTTTTTTCCTCTTTTATTTCTTTATGTATTTTTTGGTGATTGTTTTCATCTAACTCAAACACAATTTCTTTTGGTAAAATAAATTTACCATTCTTGGTTTCATCCATATTAACTAATGAATACGCAAAATCAACAAAATTTTTTAACTCCATCCTAAAACTTTTTTAATTTTTGACCAAATACTTGGTTTTTTAACCATTTTATTTGGTTCCATTAAAAATTTTTCACCCAAACCATTTTTAATTTCTTCAATGAATTTGTTTTTCTTCATATCAGTTATCATAGACTCTTGTAACATTTTTCTTTTTTCTAACTCTATCTCCCATTCTTGTCTATTCATTATAAGATATTTTTTGTGTGTTTAATAAAACTTTCTCTTAAATTTAATAAAGGTTTCACTAATTGGAAAGTATCTGACCATCTTTTATGCATTGGTGACGGTAAGTTTGTTTCATTATGCCAACCAAAATCATCGTTCTCATCTAATTTTAGACTAGGTTCAAATTCTTGATCAACAAAACCAACAAAAACATGAAACATTTTAGTATCTTTTACTACGCCAACTTTCTTAATATTGTCAATAAATGATGGATCTAAATTTATCTCTTCTTTTATTTCTCTTTTAACCGTTTCTAAGGGTGTTTCACCCCCTTTATCCATCTTACCCGTTAGAATGGACCAAACGATAGGTTTGGTTGCTCTATGCAACAACATAAAGTTATTAGTATCTTTTGCTATTATTAAAATTCCTACAGACTCTTTCATTTTTTATTTGATTTGTTCAAGTTACCCTCATAAGTGATACCATTAATTTTTCTAGTTGTTGCCCACAAAGGTTGTAAATTATCTAAAGAATTAACAATGTGAACTGGTGTTGTTTTATCGAATCTACTTACTGGTTTAATATGGTCAATATGCCAATCACCATAGTTACCCCATGTCATACCTTCAGTAAATAAACTTTCCAAATGTGTTTTTAATTCATCAGGTGTATAACCCAATATATCAATTGTTTTGTTAGTTTTATTTTGATCAAGTCTTTTTAAAGCGTTTTTTAATGTACTTCTCCATATTTCGATATGTGGGTTTTCTTTATAATATCTTTTTCTATATTTGCGTTTATATTCATTAATTTTATTTCTGTTTTTTTTATTGTATTTCACTTTATCTTTTTTTATTTTT
>Ga0114918_10005255_pt1 | contig 11128 bp, 10 predicted proteins | sample LantaG_FD_87015 | JGI IMG/M metagenome (GOLD analysis project Ga0114918, IMG submission 87015) | Deep subsurface microbial communities from Baltic Sea to uncover new lineages of life (NeLLi) - Landsort_02402 metaG | ecosystem: Environmental > Aquatic > Marine > Oceanic > Sediment | place... | reverse complement strand
ATCGACTGGAGACACTTACACCAACCGTCAGCCGGTATTCGCAACCTGCTTTGTATACGGCGTCCAGGTCCTGCTCCAGTGCATTGCCCGTCTGTGAACCGAGGAAGGCAAGCTGGCTGCCGTCGGCGTTGACTATATGATCGAAGCTGTTGGCATCAGTATTGGCAAACACGCCGGTATTGGTGCTGAACAACGTGTCGATATCGACCTCCGTCCAGCCATCCACAAGCGGCACAGCGCCGAAACCGTTCGGATCTACTGCCGGGGCTTCGAACGAAGCGTTCTCAATCGGAATCGAAACGGGTGCCGATTCGATGAGCCTGACGTTATCCAAATCCCAGAATCCGCCGGGCTGCCCAGATGCGCGCAGGGCTATGCCGATGTTCATGCCCGTCCAGGCGTCGCCTGTTTGAACCGCCGGAAGTTCCAGCGAGAAATCCTGCAATTGCGTATAAGACTGACCTGTTGCCTCAACCGTTTGTTGAGCAATGTCCACAACATCGTTCGCATCGCGATAGTAAAACACCATTTCGAGTGTGTCGACCGGCTCGACGGCTGCCGGCGGGAATCTACTGGAGACACTTACGCCGACTGTCAGACGGTAGTCGCAACCTGCTTTGTATACGGCGTCTAAATCCTGCTCCAATGCATTGCCCGTCTGTGAACCGAGGAAGGCCAGTTGGCTGCCGTCGGCGTTGACTATATGATCGAAGCTGTTGGGATCAGTATTGGCAAACACGCCGGTATTGGTGCTGAACAGCGTGTCGATATCGACCTCCGTCCAGCCGTCCACAAGCGGCACCGCGCCGAAACCGTTGGGGTCCACCACCGGGGCCTCGAATGAGGCATTCTCAATCGGAATCGATGCCGACAAGACCGGCATGGCGGCCCATGAGCCAAATAATATTAGTATAAATAAATTGATAACGTTACGCATCATCCCTTTTCTCCTCGCACAGCGGATCTCTCCGAACATACCGGATAATCCTCGCATGGATACAGTTTAACCGACTCAGCTACGCCGCCGAGCTTCTTATCTGAATATAGTATCAAGTATGTCCGAAAAATTCAAGGCTTCCGGCTATAGTTTCTGTGGCAGGCAGCTTAAATAGGCGCTGAAACTCAAATTTTCCCAGTAAATATTCAAATAACTGACATATTTTCACCATCTAATAGTTAAAATAATCGAGTTTTTAGTCATATCTGTCACTATCTGGAACTTATGGGGATAGGTTTCGAACGCGATTAATTGGGTTAGAATACTCTTCAGGGCAAATTTCTATAAGTTGTGACTACATATTTTTGCATATTTTATGGAAAATTTTTCTTGACGTGACTATGGGGCGTCTGGTATAAATAGATAAACAGCATGAAGAAGTTTCTGCTGATTTTGGCTTTAAGGCGTATTACGTATCCATAGTTCCTGGGCAAAACCTGATGTGTGATCAGGAATGGGACAGAGTTGGAAATTAGGTAATACGGCAGGAAACGGAGCAGTGGTGTCAGGCGGAATATTCAATTTTCGCCCGCATCTTTCTCTGCCACATATATTTGTGGCCCACCAATCTTGCCTAACTGGCAACTTTACCTATATACAAAATGGAGGGTCAGTGCGCAAGACCCTTCAGAGCAAATGTTGATCTGACTCTTGTCAAAAACAGATTGTTTGTACGGAGACAACTATTACGAGTGAGGAGAAATATGATGAAAAAACTATTAATGATTTGTATTGCATCGATTCTGACGCTTCTTGTCAGTACCCCGTTTGTGAATGCGGCCCCAACTCTTGTCCAGGAAGACGGCCCTGTAGACGCCCCGGAAGGACTGATGAACTCGACAGAAACATCGACGATTGAGGCCGACTCATGGATCACCATACAGTACATCGGTGCTGCACCTGGCATGGATGTATATAGAGGTACAAATGATGACTTCGGTTGGTCTCACACCTTTGATCCAACGGGAAAAGTAATATTTGATGTCGAACTGACAATCCACGCGTATGACGTGGACTTTGACCAAGGGGAGCAAGACGATGTATATGCTGACGGAGTGTTGCTTGGTCCCTTAGTAGGCAACACCGGTGAGAATTGGACAGACACTGTCTTCGCAATTGATCCGGCAATGCTGGCTGATGGTCAATTAAATATTTGGCTCGATATTGATGTCGCGGGAGAAGGTTGGGATGTTCTCATTGATTACTCCCAGTTGAGGACCCACTGGGATGTTATTCCCGCACCAGGTGCTATTTTGTTGGGCGGCATCGGCGTTGGCTTTGTCAGTTGGCTGAGGAGGCGTAGAACACTGTAAGTAAGAAGGACATGGTAACACGATTTTAAAAGGCTGTGAGTTCAACGCTCACAGGCCTGTTGAACCCCTGCTTTTATACGATTTCCCTCCGAAAAGCAGGGGTTTCTTTTTTTCTTCCTTCCAGGCTAACGCCTTATGGCGGCCGAAGCTTGTTAATTGGAAATGTCTGGACGTATTTCGAGGCCCATTACTGTTATATCATCAACTTCGGTCGGCACGATTGACTGATTCTGCAAAACCGAATTGAGCGAGTCGATCATTTCGGTTATAGGTGAATCCTTGATATTACAAAAGTCTTCGTCGAAACCAAAGCGGCCCTGATCATCAAACCTGCCTATGAAAGGCTCGGCTCCGTCGGAATACAGCAGCAGTTTATCGCCGGGTTGAAGTTGTATGGTTCGCTGGACATATTCAGCCTGTTCGAAAATTCCGAGCAGTGAGCCTCTTATTTCCAGTTGTTCCGGCTGCTGCCCGGACCTGATAAGAATCGGATAGGGGTGCCCGGCACGCGCGTACGTCAGTTGCAGTGTTTTGATATTCAGAAGACAATAACAACAGGTGGCGAACTGATAACCTGAGAGTTTTTGCGCGGTCATCCGCAAATTGAGATTTTTCACAACTTCGGCCGGCGAGAATACACGATAATTGTTATCGATAGTCTCTCGCATTACCAGAGCTTGCTTCAGGAAAATTGTCAGCAGAGCAGCAGGCATCCCGTGTCCGACTATATCAGCCACATAGAAGCCTATGTGCTGCTCGTCGATACGGACGATATCATAAATATCGCCGGAAACCCACTCGGCCGGCAAAAAAATCGTAGCCCACTGTACCTCATCGGTATTGGGTAATTTGGATGGTAGGAAATCCTGCTGGACCAGACCAGCCAAACGAAGCTGTTCTGTCAAGTTATCAGCTAACACTTTTGTCATAGCAAGTTGCTCCGCCAGTTTATTCTTGAAAAATGTATGCGCCTGCCTTGGTGGAATCGCAGATTTTATCGTCATTGACGAACTGTCTTTGCGGTATGTGAGATTGACACTTATTCTTGTCCACAGTTCATCTACGGAAACCGTCTCCATTGTACCGCCCACAGAGAAACTGGTATTTGTTGGTGACAGGGAAAAACTTTTAACAGGTACTCTCATTCGGTCTGTGAGCAGAATCACGTCGATATGTTCGGTCTCGAGCGACTCGATTATTCGAACCAATTGTTGCTGCGAAGTAATCGAGTCTTTCGTATCGATAATGACGGTCCCTATCAAATCGAGTCTATCACGCACTTCTGAAAACTTCTCTATCGGAAGAATATGGTAAGAAAGCTTTTTTACCTTTAACAGGCGTTTTATTTCGGACGGTACACCTGGCTGATTCGTCAGGTATAGAACATCTGTGAAATTTGACGGCACCTCAATAGCATGTAATGGTTCTGGTCTTTCCATATCATTTGCTTTCTTTGGCTGCGTTATAGGACTTTGAGCAGAAATTAGCCCGCAGCATAAGCGTATGTTAATTTCGGCTTCTTAGAGACGGTACTTTGCTTTTTTCTTGCTTTTTTCAATATTGGAGGATTGGCAGAATTGAATCAGGCAGGTCTGAAGGAATTCGAAATCAACCTGCGAATATTGCCGAGCCGATGCGGAGGATGGTAGCACCTTCTTCGACGGCGATTTCGTAGTCGGAACTCATACCCATACTCAGCTCGTTAAAATGCGGGCCAACAATTTTTTCGCCGCACATTTCGACAAACAACTCTCTGGCCCGGACGAAACAAGCCCTGACAACGTCCTTATTATGGGTCAGTGGCGCCATTGTCATCAGGCCGACCAGTTGTAAGTTCGGCAATGTTTCTATCTGCTCGGCAAGATGCGTAGCTGCGCCTACAGGGACACCGTATTTTTGCGGCTCGTTGGAACAATTGACCTGCAGAAGCACTTTTGGGCGTGAATTCAACTTTGCTGCGGCGGTGTTTATCTCTTCGGCCAGCCTAAGGGTATCCACTGAATGTATCAGGACGGCTATCGGTAAAACCTGGCGCACCTTATTACGCTGCAGGTGGCCGATCATATGCCAGTTGATTTCTTTTGGCGTGGCCGAGTTGACATCGGGCCCGTGTAGAAAATCCGCCACCTCGGAGGAGATTTTTTTCAGTTGCTGGACCCGATTTTCTCCCAGGTCGGTTACGCCCAGATTTATGACCTCTTTTACAGCCTCGATAGTGACAGATTTGGATACAACGACAAGCTTTACCTCATCGGGATCTCTGCCGACGCGATTACAGGCAGAGTTAATCGTGTCTTTTATCTGTTTAATTCTTGCAGCAATTTTTGTCATAAAACAAGAGTCAGGAATTACATTTAGGATTCAATCCATTGCAAACCAAGGCTGTACTAAAAATATCAGCCCACAAAGATATTTGCCAGCATAAAATCTTCGGGACATAAATATTGACGGTTTTTTATTCCATCAAGGGAAATTCTCGCTGAACAGTAACTTTTTAGGACCAATTGGCTTCTTAGCGATACCAACAAGCATAAGTATTTGAACCGACTGGTCTTGTGATTTTCGTCCGGATAATACAATGTTCATAAAAAAATCGAAATAATCAATTTTATACTTGCATTTTACAGCCAAAACCTGTATACTAATCATATTAATAAAATGTGGGGTGGAGTGGATGATAAACACCTTGCAATTTTTCCGTATTTTTCATTTTTCGTTTGACAGGAATTTCTAAACTCTATATTTTACTTGTTTGGCTCTTTAAGATAATGAATTGACGCCCCTTAGGGGCTGATAGACCTCGGCGAGGCAGTGTGGTCCACCGGTCTCCCCCCCAGCCGGTCCCACCACCTCGCCCTTTATATGCGCACTGACGGATTGATGCAGTAATGGTCATTCTCTTAGGGGTGTCACTCTAAATTATCTATTCACCGCGGATCTGGACGATGACTTTTCTGCTGCGCGGGCCGTCGAATTCACAGAAGAAAATACCCTGCCATGTGCCGAGCTGCAAAGACCCGCCCTTAATCAGAATCTGCTCGCTGCAGCCGATCAGAGAGCTTTTGCAGTGCGAATCGGAATTGCCTTCGGAATGCCGATAGCCGGAACGATGCTGGGGCAGCAGATCCTCAAGTGTCAAAAGAATGTCATGCATAACGGACGGGTCCGCGTTTTCATTGATAGTAATCGCCGCGGTAGTGTGTGGACAATAGACAATAACATCGCCGTCAGTGACACCGCTCTGGCCGACAAGCGAACGGACCTGGCTGGTAATATCGATCATCTGATTGCGGCTCTTAGTACCGACGCGAAATTCTTCCTGGATAATATTCATGATACACACATATCAAATCTTCCATAACCTTAAGGTTTGTTACATGGGAAAGTCCATTTTCTTAAACTCAATCAAGAAGTTTCTCCAATTCCGTAATAAGCGATGGGATATCCAGCATGTGCCGCAATCTAACTTTGTCTTCATGCTTGATATTGAAGTTCGGCATTTCGTACCACCTCGTCACGGAAATATTGGCTTAAATCCTCAGGAGTTCTCAAATCTACCTTCCTGCCAAGCATTTCCGCAAGTTCCATCTCCATTCTGACGATCGAAAAAAGGCCGGGTGTTAGACCCCGTTCGAATTCCACTAAAAGATCTATGTCACTGTCGGGCAGCAGCTCGCCCCGTACTGCAGAGCCAAAAACAGACAGCTTCCTTATATGGTTCCTTTTGCAAAAGCCTGCGAGCTTTTCTTTAGATATTTTATTTTCGAGCGAATAAGCCATCTTATAAAACTCCGAAGAATCGGGCACATGGTTTATCTCTAATTATCCGGTTAAGCAATAGAATAATCCTTATTTGTTGAAATTGCAAGGATAAACAAAGTAGCACTTTTCCGGTGAGGGCAATAAAGAGCATTGTTGAATTTTGCATGTTTAAATTTTACGTCACATCTGCTCTACAACTTCGATGCCCAGTAGTCCGTGAAGGCCGTGCTCGATTATCCTGGCGGTCAGATCGCAGAGCAAGAGCCTGGTCGGCTTCTGAGCCGGCTCGGCGCTCAACACGGGGCAGTTCGTGTAAAACGCGCTGAACTTCTGCGCAAGCTCGAAAAGATACATGGTCAGATAGTTGGGCCTGTAGTCGACCGCGGCCGATTGGATCGCCTCGCCATAACGAATGATATGTTTGGCCAGATCAAGCTCGGCTGGCTCGGCAAGGCTCAGTGCCGTCAGCTCCGCAGTCTCGGCAAGATTCTGTGCCGTCAGCTCCGCGGGCTCGGCCTTTTCACGCAGAAATGTATCATAGTTCTGGATCGACTTTATCCTCGCATAAGCGTACTGCATATACGGTGCCGTGTTGCCGTCCATCGCCAGCATCTTATCGAAGCTGAAAACATAATCGCTCGTGCGATTGTTGGAATAGTCGGCGTATTTGACCGCGCCGATGCCGACCGCCTTTGCAATCTCGGCTTTCTTGTCCGCAGACAAATCCGGATTCTTTTCTTCAACGACCGACATAGCCCGCTGCACTGCCTCATCGAGCAGATCTTTCAATTTGACGTTTTCGCCCGAGCGAGTTTTTAACGGAGCCCCATCCTCACCTAAAACACTGCCGAACATAACATGCGAAAGCTCGATGTCGTCACGCGTCCAGCCCGCCATCTTCGCTACCGCAAACAACATCTCAAAATGCAGCTTCTGCCGCGAGTCGGTGACATAGACGATAGCGTCGGCCTTCAGTTCGTCAACCCGATATCGCAGCGCCGCCAAATCCGTTGTCGCATAAAGATACGCTCCATCGGATTTCTGAATAATAAACGGCAAAGGCTGCCCTTCTTTATTCTTAAACCCAGGCGGAAAAACACAAATCGCATCATCAGATTCTTTGGCAAAACCTCGACCCAACAATTCTTCGACAATGCTTGGCAAATCGTTTCTGTAATCGCTTTCGCCACGTACATGCTTATATTGGAGTTCCACGCTCAGGAGTTCATATATTTCCTGGCAATGGGCAAGGGATTGTAGGCGAATGAATTGCCAATTGGACAATACATCTGGATCACCCGAATGAAGCCTAACAACATATTCACGCGAGTGACGCGCAAACTCGTTATCCGAGTCAAAAAGCCTCTTTGCGTCGCGATAAAATTCTTCCATGTCAGGAATGCTGAAACTTCTAATGACACCTATACCACCAGGCGCGGAGACTGAGTCGACCATGGGCTTTAGGTAATTGGATTTTACATGGTCAAGGTAACACGCAAGCATTCCGAACTGTGTACCCCAGTCGCCGATATGGTTTTGGCGGATTACTTTATGGCCTAAGCATTCGAGCATTCGGCAGATGCTGTCGCCGATGATGGTGCTTCTCAGGTGGCCGACGTGCATCTGCTTGGCGATGTTCGGGCTCGAAAAATCAACAACAATGGTTTTCGGCTCAGGTGTTTTTTTTATGCCGAGGCCAGCGGTATCTTTATTTATTTCGAGCAATTCACCGGCAACGAAATCGGCTTTCAGCCGCAAATTGATAAATCCCGGCCCGGCAATCTCGGGCGGTTCGCAGATGTCGCTCAGATCCAAATTCTTCACCACCTCTTCGGCGAGTTTTCGCGGATTGGTCTTCAACTTCTTAGCCAGCGCCATGATGCCGTTGGCCTGATAATCGCCGAACTTAGCATCCGTCGCCGGTCTGACTATAGCGGCACAATCCTCTCGTCCGGCAACAACAGTCATCGCCGCACTAATTCTTTCTTCAAGTATGTCAACAGCAGCTATCATCAAAATAGTCAATAATCAATCGTCAATAATCAATCGCTCCGCGTCTCCCCAGAGCAGTTCGAGGTCGTAGTAGTCCCGGTATTCGGCGTCGAAGATGTGTATAACGACGTCGAAGAAGTCGAGAAGGATCCATCGTCCCTGATCGTAGCCTGCCCTGCCGAAACGCTGCTGGCCCTGTTCTCTCGCCGCCACACAGATATCGTCGGCAACGGAGCGCATCTGCCTGTCGCTCGTGCCGGTAGCGATCATAAAATAGTCGGTGGCCGGCGATATATCCCTCAGGTCCAGAACCACAATATCAGTGCAATGCCGCTCTGCCGCAAGCCTGGCGGCAGCCAAGGCTAATGCTTTTGCCTTTGTATTTTGCTTACTCGTCAAATTCTATATCCTCATACTTAATAAAAAAAGGGGCAGCCGATCAGGCCACCCCGATAGATTACAAATATTTAACAATAACGTCAATAGATTCAATATTGAAAGTGTCGATTAGAAAGTATAACCAGATTAACGGCTGGAAAGAACGTTATTGAGAGCTGTATTGCGGATAAAATCGGAAATACCCTTGAATCCGAGATTCATCGCTGCATTGGCAAAAAGCAGTTTCTCTTCGGCGGTCAATCTGACGTTCACCTGTTCGGTACGCCTTCCTGCGGATGCCGGTTGCGGTGGTCTTTGGCCGCACTCAATCATAGTCGCAACCGCAACCATCAGGGCCTCCTGTGTAGCCCTATAGCACTGCTCGGGCGTTTTGGCATCAACAAAGACGGTAGGAAGCTCGACGGAGCTGCCTATGAAACCTAACCTTTCATTGCGCTCAAGTATGATACGGTAATCGGCCACAATCTTCCCGGCTTTGCGCACGATTGATTCCTTAAAAGGCTTGTTGAGTGCCTTAGATTTCGCCCCGGTCTTCGAGGAATTCTTTGAACTTCTTGACATATTCGGCATCTACTTTCTTGTCATGTACCGGGATAAGCCAGGGAAGCTCTCCTTGCTTAACGAATACCCGATACGGCTCATAAATCTTTTGCAGCTTCCAGCCGTACGACTCGAAGAATTCCAATACTTCTTTAAAATCAACGTTTTGCGCCATCGTAGGTTCCTTTTTCTTCAAATTTTTGTATACCCCTCTGCGCAACAATCGTAACCTACGATGGCTCAATCATCGCGCCGCCTATTCATTATCAGCTTATATAAAGTATAGCCTAAGATATACAACATGTCAAGGGAATTTTTTGTCTTTTTTTAAAAAATAATTTTCCAGACCGGCTCCATCTACGTCACACCAAATAAAAAGGGGCGGCCAATTTGGCCACCCCGATAGATTACCTTAATTACGTCTCTGCGTCAATAGCAGAGCTTTGAATGCGTGCTATTGGCCGCCAAGGTGTAGCCACTCGCTGATAGCAGGGGCGAATTTTACTATGACGCCTGAGAAGACTACGCTGACCATTGTCATCAGCTTGATCAGAATGTTCAGGCTCGGCCCGGAAGTATCCTTGCATGGATCGCCGACGGTATCGCCGACAACCGCCGCCTTATGTGCATCGGAGCCTTTACCGCCGTGGGCGCCTTTTTCGATATACTTCTTGGCGTTATCCCATGCTCCGCCGGCATTGTTCAGCGTGATAGCAAGGGCAAAACCGGTTGTAAGACCGCCGACCAGCAGGCCCATGACACCAGCGACACCCAGAAGCAGGCCGGTCACAACAGGGACGATAATCGCCAGCAGGGACGGCAGCAGCATTTCCTTCTGCGCCCCCTTGGTGGAAATAGCAACACAACGGGCGTAGTCGGGCTTGCCTGTGCCCTCCATGATCCCTGCGATCTCCCTGAACTGCCGGCGAACTTCGTTCACCATTGCACCTGCAGTTCGACCGACCGCCTTCATAGTCATTGCACTGAAGACGAAGGCCATCATCGCGCCGATGAAGATGCCGCCGATAAGTTTCGGGTTCATAATATTGAGACCGAAGGCATCGACGAAAACCATGATTTCTGCGGTCTTGACATTGATGGCCTCGCCGACGCCGTCTTTGGCGGCAAATACAACTTCGCCGACCTGATAGATTCCATCGACACTTTCGTTGGCTAATCGGCCGATCCATATCCGGACCTCTTCGATGTAGGCGGCCATAAGGGCCATGGCTGTCAGGGCCGCCGAACCGATGGCGAAACCCTTGCCGGTTGCCGCAGTGGTGTTACCGAGAGAATCCAGGGCGTCGGTGCGTTTGCGAACCTCCGGTCCCAAACCGGCCATTTCGGCGTTACCGCCGGCATTGTCGGCGATGGGGCCATAAGCGTCGGTTGCCAGCGTGATGCCCAGAGTGGCGAGCATTCCCACGGCCTCAAAGCCGATGCCGTAAAGACCCATTGCGATGTTCGAAAAGCCTCCCGCGAAGCCGAACGCACAGAGAATACCAATAACAATCGTAATAACCGGAAGGCCGGCAGAATACATTCCCGTAGATAAACCGTCAATGATCGTGGTTGCCGGCCCCATTTTGGCCTGGTCGGCGATACCCCTGGTAGGCTTGTACTCGTCGGAAGTATAGTACTCGGTGAATTGTCCAATCAGAACACCGGCTACCAGACCTGAAATAACCGAGCCAAACACGCCCCAGGTAATCCAATGCAAGGCAGCCAGTCCTGCAACGGCCACGATGATTAGAACGGAACTGCCAAGCGTACCGACCAGAAGGGCTCTTAGGAGATTCTTCTGAGTAGCGTCCTCTTTGCACCGAACCATGAATATTCCGGCGATAGAAAGCAGAATGCCCAGGCCGGCCACGACCATCGGCGCCAGCACGGCTTTGAGCGGAGTAATCCCTGCCGGTAGAGAACCCAGAGTCAGTGCCGCACCCAAAGCTGCGGTCGCGAGTATCGAGCCGCAGTAGCTTTCGTAAAGGTCGGCACCCATGCCAGCCACGTCGCCGACGTTATCGCCCACGTTATCGGCAATTGTAGCGGGATTTCTCGGATCGTCTTCCGGAATCCCTGCTTCGACTTTACCAACCAGGTCGGCTCCGACATCGGCGGCTTT
>Ga0114918_10005254_pt1 | contig 11129 bp, 10 predicted proteins | sample LantaG_FD_87015 | JGI IMG/M metagenome (GOLD analysis project Ga0114918, IMG submission 87015) | Deep subsurface microbial communities from Baltic Sea to uncover new lineages of life (NeLLi) - Landsort_02402 metaG | ecosystem: Environmental > Aquatic > Marine > Oceanic > Sediment | place... | reverse complement strand
CGAGCTCGAGCTCGGCCTCTGCCGTCGCCATGGCTTGACGAGAGAAGAGAGAGAACAGTGTCTGGCTTGATTTTTGAATTTTTTTCCTCTCACAATTGGCGAAAGTGTTTTCGCATTCGAACTCGAATTGGCGAAAGCGCGCCCAGAGAGCAGCGCAGGCGGGGCGCACGCCTTCGACTAGCGGCCGCTTCAGCCGCATAGATCTCATGCTAGCCTCTTCATCGTCCTCGTCATCGGAAAGCGAAGAAGACGCCGCCCGCTTCGCCTCGGTCGCCATCGATGGAGAGACGATCTCGACCGGCGCCGCCGCCGCGGCCGAGGCCTCAAAAAAAAAGGTCACGGCGCTACTCGAGCACCGGAGGAACAGGGAGGAGACGGCCGGGGGGAGGCCTGCCGCGGCTCGCCGGGCCCGGGAGCAGGAAGAGGACGAGGGGAACCGCCTGCCTCCGGCCGTGAGGGAAAAGGTAAGAGAGAGAGAGAGAGAAAGAGAGTCGAAAGAGGTCGGAGGTGGGGCCTCTCGAGTGCGGCCTTCCCTTTCTCCTCCCCCCCCCCCAGCTCACAGTGATAAAGCTTTTCCCCTCCTCTTTCTTTCTTTTCGAGCAAAACACAGCTCTGGAAGGCCCTCGAGCGCAAGCTCGAAGCCGAGATCGACCTCGGCGATGGAGAAATCTCGAAGAAGAAGCAGAAGAAAAAGAGCAAGAGCAAGGACGAGGTCACCGACGACGACGACGACGACGGCGACGACGACGCCGGAGTCCGGATCTTTGGCGCCGTGCCCCTGGGGGCCCCCTTCCTCGCAGACGTCGCCAACCGTCAGGAGGAAGCCCCTGCCCTCAAGAGAGAGATGAAGAAGCATGAGAAGATGAGGAGAAGGAAGCTCCGAGGAGGAGAAGGAGGAGGAGGTTCAGCTGCTGCTGCTGCTTCGTCGTCCTCGTCGTCCTCGTCTTCCTCTTCCTCTTCCAGCAGCGACGAGGAAGAAGAGGGAAAGTCTCGCCTCGCCGCCGTCGCCGTGGACTTCTGCTCGATTCTCTCCGAAGCAGCAGCAGCCGCAGAGGCCGCGAAGAGCAGGGTCGTGGGCCCCGGCACGAGCAGCAGTGACAGCGAGAGCGGGAAGAAAGACAAGAAGAAGAAGAAGAAGAAGAAGAAGAAGAAGAAGAAGAGGAAGAAGAAGGAGGAGAAGAAGGAGGAGAAGAAGATGAAGGAATGATTTTTTTAAGTTTTTTCTTTTTACTAAAAAAACTTGTACAGATATATCAGTGTTACGCAGTGCTGGAAATCATTCAAAAGAGGGAAAGGGGGGGGGCAGTAAGGGGGGGGACCGGCGCGGTGGGATGGAAACGCGCGGAGGAGAAAGGAAGATGGAAAAAAAACAAAACGAAACAATTTTAAACTCTCTCTCTCTCTACTTCCCAACAGCCCCGCCACAAAACCCGTTTGCCGCCGCCCACTCCGCCGCGTCAGCGACCCCGGCGGCGTACACTTTGGGGAGCACCGCGGGCGTGAGGTTCAGCACCAGCTTCTGCCACTCGCAGGGAGTGAAAGGTAAGGGAGAGCCGGCGAACTTGCCCGGGTAAATGCTCGGCAGCTCGCCTCCGGCCTCGGTCTGATTGACGAGGCGGGGCCACGAAAACGTCGCCGCTTCCTTCTTCGGGCAGAGCGGGGTCGCCTCGGGCAGGGCCGGGGCCGGAAGGGACGAGGCGGCCCCCGTCGTCGCGTTGCTGACCGCGGAGGCGACGGCGAAGCTGAGCGTCGTGAGGGACTCTGTCAGCGGGTTGAGCCTCGGGGGAGGAGCCGCTCCCCCTTGCCCCTGCGGCGGCGGCGGCGGGAGCGGCGGCGGCGCGGCGGGGTCGCTCTGCCCAGAGGCCGCCGAGGCCTCCGCCGCCGCCTCGTCGACAGCCGCGGCGGTCTCCCGGGCTGGATACTCCTCTGCCATGCTGCGGTCGATCGCCGACAGCCACGCGTCCTCTGCTGCCAGCGCCGCCCTGGGCAGGACGCCCATCTGCAGCAGGCTCCTGCGCAGGGAGCGCCTCCTCCTCCTCTTGGACGGGAGGGCGCACGACGCGCCCGACCTGTCGCTGTTCCCCGGCTTCACGTAGGGACCAAAGATCCCCGTCGCGGCCACGCGCACGCACTCTGTGCCCCCGGCCGTGCCGTTCAGCGACGCAGCGCACATCGCCCCAAAGTCCGTGGAGAACCCGCCGTCGACGACGGGCTTGCCCCTGTAGACGTAGAACGGGATCGGGGCCGACCAGCACGGCAGGAAGCTCGACGACGAGACCGCGCCGACGACGTCCGCCGGCGCCGAGAAGGAGGAAATCGCCCAGGGGCTGGCGCCGCCCAGCTTGTCGTCGGCGACGTCGGCCGCTGAGGGCCAATTTCTTCCATAAGCGGCGACGGCGGCGTGCGCCGGGGACGCCGCGGCGAACGAGCTGTTTTTCGCCGGCGACGACGTGCGGATGAGGGCGGTCTTCGGAGACGTGACCCCCGAGACCACCCCGCCCGCGGCGCCCACGGCATTCAGCCTCGTCATGAAGATGTTCACGCGGTCACCGTAGACGGCGCCGACGTCGGGGGGCAGCAGCGCCCTGAACACGGCGGCAAGGGCGACCTGGCACGCGCCCGGGTCGCAGGTGTTCAAGGTCTCGGTGACGACGGCGTACATCTGCCTGCCCGACAGGCCCGCGGCCGAGGTCGCCGCCGCGACGGAGCCGCCGGACAGGCCCGAGATCCTCGATTTCAGCGGGTCGAGGGCGCCCGCCTGCTGCAGGGACTCGAGGACGCCGGCGTAGTAGATGAGGTTCCAGCCGGAGCCTGTTTGGGAGGGAAAGCGAGGTCGCGTGGTGAGTCATTTGTCTTCTTCTCTCTCTTCAACCTCTCAAAAAGGAATTAACCCATAAATAACTCTCTCTCTCTCACACACACACACACACCTCCGAACGCAAAGACGGGAGGAGGCAGGGCAGGGTCCCGCGGGACGCAGGCTGGAGCAGCAGCCGCAGCGGTGGCCGTGCCAAGGACGAGGAGCTGTTGTGAGTGTTTTCGGGAGTTTTGAGGTCAAAAACAAAAAAGCGGGGTGACATGTGAGTTCAATTGAGAGAGGGCGCGTTCTGGCAATCGACGCCGAATCAATTCATTTCTATCGCGTATGAACGCATAGAGATCGCACTAAATCTACCCGCTAGAAAATCACTGCTGATGAGCAACGCATGGCGGGAAAATGAGACGGGAGAAAAGGTTGAAACTTTTCTCTTCCATCTCGCTCGCCATAATATTCGACGCAGTTCACAATCAGAGAAGCTCCCTCTCTCTCGCGCGCGCGCACAATCCAGAGCAGCTGGACTCCCGACACGCGCACCACGAGTGCCGTCGCCAGCGCGGCGACGGCACGGGAGAGAGCTGCTATAGGCGCCATGGTTTGGGCCCTTTCCCACGCGCACAAAAGGGAAGAGAATTGAAAAAAGTGAGAGAGAGACACATTCCGGCTCTTGTTCTCTTCGTTTGCACTCTCTCTCTTCTCTTCTCTCTCTCTCTCTCTCTCTCTTAACTCAACGACCAACGAAAAGGAAAAAAAAAACGCGTGCTGTTTGCTTGCTGCTACTGTGTTCTCTCTACCTCTCTCTCTCTGTGTTATTCCCCTTATTTTGCTCCTCATTCCCAACCAACGAGCGCAGAAGAATAAATGGAACGTTTTTCTCTTTTATGTGCTCGCCCGCCGCAACGACCCGCGCTCTTCTCTTCCCTTCTCTTTCCCTCGCCTTCTCCAACCTCCTTCTCTCTCTCCCCCCTCTCCCTCTCTTCTTCACACGGCCAACAGGCGCACGCCGCCCGTCAGCGACTGGATCAGCCCGCGAGCCACGCCGGCGGCAGAGGCCGCGTTGGCGTACCCCGTGACGACCTTCCCCCCCCCGGCGGCGATGACATGCGGAGCCGCAGATAGAGCCTGCGCGGTCGAGGCCCCCGCGGACACCCCCCCGCCGTGGCCGGGGGCCGGGGCCGAGAAGACGACCCCTTCGCGCCTCAGGCGGGACTCGAGAAGGAAGGGGACGGCCGCGGCCGTGCCGTTGGCGTCCTCGTCGGCGTTGGAGATGCCCGTCGCCGCGACGCCGGGCCCGAGCAGGCCCGCCTCGAGCAGCGCCGCGGCGCCCCAGCCGACGGACCCGACGGCGCCCCCCGCGTCGGCGCACTCTTTCAGCACGCGCGCGACCTCGGCGTTCTTGCAGAGGTCCCAGGCGCCCGTGGGAGACAGGACGACGCAGGCGTCGAAACGGTCCCCGCCGACGTGCGCGACGGGGCGCGGCGCCGCCAGCAGCTGGGCGGCGCTGGGGTCGGCGCGCAGAGTGCGCGCCTGGCGCGCGGCCGGGGACGCGACGGCGCTCGCCGCCGGAGGGGAGGAGGAGGAAGGGCCCCCTCCCTCCACTCCGGACCAGTCGAGCGACGCCGCGGCGCCGGAGACGGTGGCGAGGTCGACTCGGAGGCCGGCCTGCAGGACCGGATAGTAGCACGCGGCGAACGTCTCGGCGCGGAGCAGGGCGGGCATACCCTCGAGGTCACCCAGCGTCGACGCCGACGAGAGGATGAAGAGGACGGTGGGGGTAGGGTTGGGCGTCGTCTGCGAGGAGAGAGGCATCTCGCTCTTTTTTTCGTTGGAAAGAAGAGAGAGAAGAAGAAGAAGAGGACGAGGAAGAAGAAGAAAAGAAAAAAGTGATGAGGAGTCAGATGACGACAGATGACGATAGGATAAAGCACGGCAGAGTATAGAGAGACAAAAAGTGGAACATAGAATCTGTTTTCACTTTTTCTTTTTTTCTCCTCCCCCTCTTTCTTCCTTCCTTCTCTCGCTTCAAAAAATAGCCATGGCCACCCGCGCAGCCTACCCAGCTGCAGTCACGGTCATGGGCACGCCAGTGCTCTCCCGGATGCAGCAGAAGCCCTCGCGCGGGGGCTCCTTTGACGTGGACGAAGAGGAAGGGCTCTCGCGCTTTGGCTGCCTCGAGTCGTCGGCGGCGTCGTCGCCCGCGGTGACGCCGCGCCAGCGCCACATTCTCTTCGAGGAGGAGGAAGAGGCCGGGTCCCCGCTCATGCCCCCCTCGCAGCAGCAGCAGCAGCAGCAGCAGCAGCAGCATCTGCAGCAGCAGCAGCGCGGAGGCGGCGAGGAAGACCTGCAGTACGAGTTCGAGCTCGCGCCGGTGAAGCCAGGTGAGTCTTTCCTTTTTTCTCCTCTTTTTTTTTTCGCTCGAGGGTTTTTCGACAAAAAGGTTGAGGGAAAAAAAACACCTCTCTTCATTAGGCTTCCGCCCCGCCCTCTACCACCCGCGCGAGCGCGCCCGACCGCTCTCGGGCACCTCCACCCCGACCAAGGCCTCCCCCAGGCGCTTCCCGATCTACGCCCCCGTGGCGCGCGGCGGCGCCTCGCTCTTCGGCGGCGGAGGCGGCTCGGCCGCCTCCGGGGCGCCGGCAAACGACCCGGCGATCGAGGTCGCGCCCTCGGGCTTCCTGCCGCCGCCGGACATCCCGCCCTACGCCCGCGCCCCCCCGCCCCCGCGCGGCGAGAAGGGCAGGGACAAGGAGGCGGTGCTCTCGGAAGTGGTCCAGGCGGAGGCCGACAGGATGATGGTGCAGATCGAGCGCGAGGCCGCGAGGCCCCCCTCCGCTCCCTCCGGCGCCGCCGCCGCCGCCGCCGCTGCCGGCGGAGGCGAGGGCCTCTCCCCCTTCTCCTTCGACGCGCAGAGGCTCGAGGGGGCCCTCGCCGACCAGCGGGCCGCGGCGCGCCGCAGGGCCCGCGCCCTGAGGGCAGCCGAGGAGGCGGCCTCCGAGTCCGACGCCTGCGACGCTGCCGCCAAGCGCGCGCAGGCCGCCGCCCGCGAGATGGGCTCGGGCGCGGAGGCGCTGCCGGACCGGGAGCGCTCGAGGCTGGAGGGGGTCAAGTCGCGGCTGGAGCGGGGGCGCGAGAGGGCCGAGGACGCTATCATGGCGCTGAAGACGGCGGAGGACGCGAGCGCGGCGGCGGAGGCGCAGAAGGCCGACGCGGTGGCCGTCGCGAGGTGAGGAAGTTGAAGTTGGAGTCTTTTTCTTTTCCGAAGAAGAGGGGGGGAGAGAGGGGAGAAAAATAAACTCAACTCAACTTTTCCCCTTCTCTTCTCTCTCCGAATCAAATCAAAACAAAAACAAAAACAGGCTCGCCACCCGCTCTGCGCGCGCCCGCGCCGACGAGCTCGCCGACCTCGAGTCCCGCCTCGCGCGCCTCGAGAAGCTCCGCGAGGCCGCGGCGGCCGCGAAGGAAAGGTCCCTCGAGGCGCAGCGCGAGGCCGAGGCGCAGCGCGAGGAGGCCGCGCGCGACGAGAAGCGCGTCGCCGGGGCGGCCCGCGAGGTGCTCTCGGCGCGCGAGACGCTCGAGGAGCTCGCCGAGGAGCTCGCGGAGGCGATGGCAAGCTCGGAGCTGGCCCCAAGCGTCGCCTCCCGCCGCGCCGAGACTGCCGCCAGGCTTTTTTCTGCCGCGGCGGCCGACTCGAGGAGGGCGCTGGCGCTGGCCGAGAGGTGGAAGACTGCCGTGCGCGAGGTCGAGGAGGCATCTCGCGAGGAGGCGGCGGCGGTGGAGCGCATGATGGAGGCCTCGGATGCCTCTCGCGGCCTCGGAGGCGGAGGCGGAGGAGGAGGAGGTTTGTCGGCGCGCCGCCGCGTGCCCCCGCCGATGCCGCAGGAGCCCGAAGTGATCCGCGAGGCGGCGCAGCCCGCCTCGCCCGGCACGCCCCGCGAGCAGCAGCAGCAGCGCGCTGGCTCGATGGGAGGCGGAGGAGAAGGCGAGACGGAAGAGCACTTCTCGGAGGCAGAGTAGGAGAAAAAAATAGAAGAAGAAGAGAGGAAAGAAGAACGTTGAGACAAGAGAGGGAGAGAAAGAAGAAATTCGCAGCGGTTTCGCAAAATGGCCGCCTTTCCTTTACTACCGTCGCAAGAGAGATAAAACAATGGATAAAGTGGGGCGAGGCTCCGCGGAGGAGGCCTCAAAGAGTTTTTTTGATTTCACAAAATGAAAAGAGAAGTGTTGTTGAGGAAAAACAAAAACAAAAAAGGGACAAAAATTTGGCTGTCAGCAGCACGGTGAGCAGCGGCGCCTCGCTGCTGCTCTCACGAAACGAAGAGACGAGCAGAAAGGATGTCCCCCCCCTAGAACTGCCCGAACCCGGCCTCGACCTTGGCCCTCTTCTCGGCGAAGCGGCTGTCCCGCTTGCTGACGCCCTCGGCGAGCTCCCGCTCCCTCTTGATCGTCAGCATCTGCGCGATCTTGGTCTTGTGCCAGCCAAAGTCCGAGCCCTTGAAGTCCTGTTCGTTTCGGAGTTATTTTCGGGGTGGGGGGGTTCGAGAGAGGGAGAGGGAGAGAGAGAGAGAAAGAGGACAAAGAAAAAGCGGTGAGCAAGCAAGCGGGGAAAGGAAGAAGAAGAAGAGAGGAAGGAGGTCGAGCGGCGGCTGCAAAAGAAAACAAAAAGCCGACGTCGTCGTCGTTTCCGAATTGCGACCGATTCTGCGTTTCGAAACGCTCTTCCTCCGCGATGAGGCTCCGGCGTTGACAGGGCCGGCTCCAGCGCAGTGGCGAACGGAGCAGAATCCCTGCGCGAAGCAGCTCGAATCGGGAGGCAGAATTGTCGTTGCCACTAGCCGTCGATGTTGTTCGACGACGACAAAAACGGCGACGACAGCGCGGGATGCCGCCTTCCGAATCGCGCCTGGCGCGCCCTCTTTTGCTACGTGCGAGCCCCCGAGAGACGCACGAAACCATCTTCTACGAACCTGTCGGGTCTTCTGCGCGATGCGCATGTCGAAGAGCGCGCGCTTGGACTCGGCGACGGCCGTGTCGATCTCGTCGTTGGAGAGGCCGCGGAAGTCTGCGGCCTTGGTGGGCTTGGCTGCGAGCGGGGCCACGGCCGAGGCGCGGCGGGGAGCAGCAGAGGCGAAGGCTGCTGCGCTCCTGGGGGAGGGCGCGAGGGCTGCGGCGCGCATGGTGTTGCAAGAGAGAGGCGAAGGAAGAGGGAGGAAATGCGATGAAAAAAGAGAGACAAGAGGGAGGGAGGGAGTGGCGTTGACCCAGGACAAGAAGAAAAAGAAAACTTTTTTGCCCGTCGAGTCCCCTTTCTTTGCCCCCGACACTCCTTCGCTCGGACGAAGACACAACAAGAAAAATGAGCGCCTCTCCTTCCGAGCCTTGCTCTCACGCAGAGGCGTGGGCAGCCGCTCGCGGAGGCCCAGCTCAGGCCTACCTCCCCGTCCAGCGCTGCCTCGTCGAGGAGTGGCGGGAAGCGAGAGCGCGTTCAGCGGCGAATGCAAGCAGCAACAGTGTCGACGAGGTGAGGAGAAGAAAGATCGATGGCCGCCGACATCAAAACGTCGGGCGTGCTTGCCCTTTTTGAGGCAGAGAAACGCTCCCGCGCTCTCTCGTCGCTTCTTTAAAACTCGCTCCAGGGATGCTTCATGAACGCATCTCTGCTCCCTGGTGGTTTGGATCTCTTGAAAACGGCAACTAGGAGACGAAGTTTGCTCTCGAAGATGAACCAAAAAAAGAACTTTCGACTCCCCAAACGACTTGGACCCCTCCCCTCGTGTCGACCTCACCCTTGTTTTTTTTCCTTCTTCTTTGACCCCGTCCGAAACAACACCAAAAAAACAAAAACCGCCAGGACGCGCCGAACCCGCCTTTCACCTGCCTGACGTGCGCGTCGTGTGCCTCCGGCCGGAACTCTCTGGACGAAGCTTGCTCCGATAAAAGTAAGTTTGAAGAGGGAGGGAGAAGAGGAACGAAACCGTCATCATTATAGCCCGTCGGTTCTTTTCTCTCACTTTTCAAAATGAAAAACAAAATCGAAATCCAAAAAAACAATCAGCGCACGCCCTCTGGCTCGACGTGGAGCGCGGCGAGCTCTTCTGCCGCTCCTGTGACGACTACGTCTACGATGCGAGCTTCGACGCGTGCGCGCTGGGCGCTGCGGCCGCGGCCTGGCACCTGCGAGGCGGCGCGAGGGCGAGGCCCTCCTCGGCGCTCGCGCCGCCGCCGCTGAGAGAGGCTGAGGTCGAGAAAGAGGAGCAGAGGGAGCTTGCTGCTGCGGCCGCTGCAGGCCTTCCCTCGATGGAAGAAGAAGAAGACGACAAAGACGACGGCGCCATCGACGAGGAGCTCCTGCGCTCGATCCCGAGGAGGCCGACGACGCCCTCGACGGCGGCGGCCCTCGGCGCCGCGACAGACGCCGACGCCGCCCTCGCGGCCGCGCTCTCTTGCTCTTCTTCGGACGCCTCTGCTGCGACGACGGCGACGACGAACGAGCGGTTCGCAGCCGCCACGGCCGCCGCAGTCGCGGTCCCCGAGGACGGCATGCCCCCGGGGCTCCGCGGCCTCGCCAACCTCGGCAACACCTGCTACATCTCGTCGGTGCTGCAGGCGCTGGTGCACGCCCCGCCGCTGCGGGACTTCTTCCTGAAGGGGGGCCACTGCAGACACGCCTGCGCGGACGAGCGGAGCGCGGCGGCGGCCGCGGACGCCGCCGCCGCGAAAGCCGCCGCCGCCGCTGCTGCTCCTGCTCCTCCCGCTCCGCCTCCGGGCACTGCCGTGCCTCTGCTGAACTTTGGCCGCGGGAGCACGCCGCCTCTACCCATGTTCCCCCCCTCCGCCAACGGCGCCGCCTCCGCCTCTGCCGCCTCTGCCGGCGCCGCCGCCCTCGGCGCCCTTCCGCCCTGTCTGCCCTGCGAGCTCTCCTCCGTCGTCGCCGGGGCCTACAGCGGCGATCGCTCCCCGGCCAAGCCCGCCGCCTTGCTCGCGGCGTGGTGGCACGTCAGCGGCCTGTCGGGGGCGCAGCAGCAGGACGCCCACGAGTTCTACCTGGGGGCGCTGCAGACGCTCGACGCCTGCAAGGCGCCGCCGCGGCCCTGGCCTCGGCCGGCGGCGGCGGCGGCGGTGGCGCGAACGGGAACCTCGAGCGCCGCCGCTCCCCCTGCCGCCCCTCCTCCTCCCCGCACCCCGCGCCTGGGCCGCGGCGCCCCCATCTCCCGCGCCGCCTTCGGCGGGCTGCTCCGCTCCGACGTCACCTGCTGCGGCTGCGGCTTCACGTCGACGGCGCACGACCCCTTCTTGGACATCAGCATCGACGTCTCGAGGCCGCGGCCGCCCGCGCGCGTCGCCGGGGGGGGGGTGTCGTCGGCGAGGAGGGTCGCGGCGGCGGCTGCGGCGGCGGAGAAGGCCGCCGCCGCTGCTGCTGCCGCTGCTGCCGCGGTCACTCTGTCGGCGGAGGGCAAGTCTTCGCCGTCCGCCTCGCCCTCTCCGGCGCCGGCGCCCGCCGACGACGACCAGCCGGTGCCCGCCGACGAGCCTCCCCCGCTCCTCCTCCTCCGGAGCAGCAGCAGCCTCCTCTTCCACAACCCGTACCCTGGCCAGGGCGCCAGAGGCAGGCGGGGGATCCGAGCCGCCAGAGCCTCGATGCGGAGGCGCTGCGGCGCGTGCCCGACCTGCCAGAGGCCCGGCTCGAAGAAGGCGTGCCTCGACCCCTTGGTGCTCGCCGGGGCGGTCACGGGCAGCGGCGCCGCCGGGGGCACGGGAGCGGCAGCGGCGCGCGGAGGGAGCAGCAGCTCTGCGGAGCCCTGGGAAGGGGAGGCCGCCGCCGCTGCCGCGGCGGCGGCGGCTCGGGAGCAGCAAGAGCAGAAGCCCGCCTCCTCGTCGCCGTCGCCAGCCGCGGGGCGCGCCTCTGCCGAGCTCGCCGCCGCCGCCGCCGCCGCCCCCCCCCCCTCGGCGCCGCCGCCCGCCCCCCTGCCCAGAGGGATGTGCCTCGACGCCTTCACGGCGCCCAGGGCCGCCCTCGCCCGCGGCGGCGGCGCCCGCGCGGTCCCCGCCCGGCCCCCCGGGGCCGTCTCGCTCCTCGGCTGCCTGCGCCGCTTCGTCGCGCGCGAGCGGCTCGAGCCCGGGCGCTGGCGCTGCGACGGGTGCGGGTCCGACGCGCCCGGGGCGACGAAGCAGATGTCGCTGCGGAGGCTGCCGCCCGTCCTCTGCCTGCACGTCAAGAGGTTCGAGGGGGCCAGCGGCTCCGGCGGCGGCGGCGGCGGCGGCGGAGGGGGGGGAGCGTCGGGGTGGGGGAGGGGAGGCGGCGGAGGGGGGGGGG
>Ga0114918_10005253_pt1 | contig 11130 bp, 9 predicted proteins | sample LantaG_FD_87015 | JGI IMG/M metagenome (GOLD analysis project Ga0114918, IMG submission 87015) | Deep subsurface microbial communities from Baltic Sea to uncover new lineages of life (NeLLi) - Landsort_02402 metaG | ecosystem: Environmental > Aquatic > Marine > Oceanic > Sediment | place: Baltic... | reverse complement strand
TTTTTTACCGACGATTCAAAAACCTTCACACAACAGCTTCTGCCGACAATCCGCTGGATTATAGATTGTTATCACGACGGCACGCGGTTTGACATCTGCACTGATGCCGATGGGCTTATAACCGCAGGTAACGAGGAGACCCAGCTAACCTGGATGGACGCCAAACATGACGGCGTTGCCATAACGGCCCGGTATGGAAAAGCGGTCGAGATTAACGCCCTGTGGTATAATAGTTTTTGCCGGCTTACTGAGTTTTATACCAGGCGACGAGATACAGAGACCGCAGAGCATTACCACGCTATGGCAGATAAAGTTAAGAGCAGCTTTTGCAAATTATTCTGGAACGAAACAAGCGGTTACTTAAACGATTGCATTCTGCCCGATGGTTCAGTTGATGCAACGCTCAGGCCCAACCAGATATTTGCTGTTTCACTTGGGTTTTCGCCCCTGGGCCGTCGCGAACAGACCTCGGTAGTAGATGCGGTGCAAAAAAATCTGCTCACACCTTACGGGCTGCGAACATTAAGCGCTGCGGACAGCCGTTACAGAGGCAAATATGCCGGCGGCCAGCAACAGCGAGATGAGGCTTATCATCAGGGTACAGTTTGGCCTTATCTAATCGGGCCGTTTGTGGAAGCGTATCTGAAGGTTAATGACTTTAGCCGAAAAAGTAAAAGAAAAGCGGCTGAGTTTATCGAGCCATTGATGCGGCATCTGACCGAAGACGCCTGCCTCGGACAACTCTGCGAGATATTCGACGGCGATGCGCCTCATAAGCCGAGAGGCTGCATTGCTCAGGCTTGGAGCGTGGGAGAACTGATAAGAGCGTATCAGTTGGTAAACAGCTAATTGGGACACTATTTCTCCCTCTACGCCTCGTGACCCGTGCTCGCACCTGTGGTAACGCGAGTACAGGTGACCCGAGCGACGAGGCACGAGTGACGAGCGACGGAGTAATCCCGCACCGAAAAAAACCCTTCGCTGTGCCCATTTTGGTGGGGGACTGGTCATACAGACCATTCAGTTGACAATCCCTGAAAGGGGCTATATTTTTCGCCCTTCCTGTGGTTCGGCCGGAAATCTGGTATAATCTGTGTAGTAGTTTTAAGGGAACCGGACAGTTTGGGAGGTTAAAATTATGAAACACATCGTCACCATAATCACAGGAACGTTCATATTGCTTGCTGCCTTTAGATGCTTTTCGAATGCGTATGCACAAACAACGCTAAATGAAAGCAACATCGAAAAAGAACAGACGGTTTTTGAAACTCCCCGAAAAACCACAAGACCAAGAATGGATTTCGTTAAAATGGTGGACTTCTATCTAAGGGATAGCGAAAAGCTCGTATTCGGAAAGTTAGTGTTGGAAGATAAGAGTAAAATTACCGTCGAACGCCTGGACGAAAGCAGGATTATCGTTTCTACCTACAGCAAAAGAGAAATTGATGCCAGAACGCTGCGCACCAAAAACATACCCGAAGCCAAATACTACCTGGAGCTTGCCGACTACTTTTCCGGAAAGACCTGGGACTTCAGGGACGACCCGGATGATTTCATACAGGCAATTCGCTGCTGGGAGAAAGCCAAACAATCCATAGCAGAAACCCAAGGCCAGGACTCCGAGAGGATTGCTGAAATAAACAAAAAGATAAAACGATTGCAGGCAGACAGAAAAGTCTGGGTCAGAGAAGTGCAATCGCGGGCCAAGCTAAAGAAACTTGAGTTTGAAGCTACGATTGAAACAAGAATCAAGGAGCTTGAGGACAAGGTTGCCGCAAGCAGCCAACAGGTTGACGAGACTATGACCGATATGAAGGATAACCGGCAAAAACTCGAAAGAGGTATTTCTGAGATGGATAGAGTTCTGTCTGAGCGGTTGGAAATGCTGGAGGACGTGGTCGAAACCAATAGCAGGATAATCGACCGTATCGCTCGTACCTTGAACTATTACCCCCAGTATTATTATCCGTAGCGCGGAGGTGACTAAACCGTCAGTCTGCAAGCAAGAAAGCCGAAACGAAGAGAGTATCTGCTCCGTGTTCCTTTTTGAGGGCCCCTAAACGGGAAAAAGTGTGTTCAGGCGGGTTCCAGCTCAAGATACCTTCAATACGCCTGTTAATCTCGGAGGTGTTCAATTGTGCTTTTAAGGTCACTTAAAAAGCTTGAGATTTCAGCAAGCATTTTTTCCCTGTTGCCTAAATTCTGTTCAATCAACTGCACTATTCTTGAGCCGATTATTACACCGTCGGCCCCCGCCCGGGCGATCATTGCTGCGTGTTCGGGTTTGCTGATTCCAAAGCCTACGCAAACGGGTACACTGGTCAGCTTCTTTAATTTGCCAACCAGGCCTCCGACCACATCGGAGAGCTTTTCCCTGCTGCCGGTGACACCTAACAAAGAGACGGTATAAATAAAGCCGGTGGTTTTGGAGGCAATCAGCTTCATCCTCTCCGGGTCGGTGTTCGGCGTCACCATAAACACGGTGTCAAGGCCTGCCGATTTGGCCGGCTCGATAATTTCATCCGCATCATCAATGCTCAAATCGGCAATCAATACACTGTTAACGCCGGCTTCATGAAAGTCGCTGAAAAATTTGCCGGCCCCGTACTGATAAACCAGGTTGTAGTACATCAGCAGTCCTATCGGAATATCTCTGTAATCCTTGACCTGCTTGATGAGCTGCAGCGCCTTTTGCACATTCATACCGGCGTTTCGTGCGCGTATGTCGGCTTTTTGAATTGTCGGGCCGTCTGCTATCGGGTCCGAGAAGGGTATGCCCAGTTCCAAAATATCGGCTCCCGCATCGATAGCCGTTTTTAAAATTTGCACACTTGTATCAAAATCCGGGTCGCCAATTACAAAAAACGGTATCAATGCTGCTCTTTTTAATTCCGATAGGTCGGAAAAAACTTGTTTATATGTCCTCATCACTTGCATCCTTTATTGCAACGGTCGGTGTTTTTCCACAATTGAAACATCTTTATCGCCCCGGCCGGAAAGATTTACCACAACCATTGTGTCCGCCGGCAATTTTCCTTTCTGACTCATAAGGTATGCCAATGCGTGTGCGCTTTCCAGAGCCGGCAGTATCCCCTCCGTTTTGCTCAGCAGCCCAAAGGCATCAAGCACCTCGGCATCCTCTGCCGCGACATACTCGGCCCTGCCGGTGTCCTTTAACAAGCAGTGTTCCGGCCCGACAGCAGGATAATCCAACCCGGCGCTTATCGATTCGGTCTCATAAACCTGGCCTTCTTCATCCTGCAGCAGATAGGCTTTTGCACCGTGTAATATACCCACGCGGCCGGCAACCAGTGTTGCAGCGTGCTTACCGCCGGCCAGACTCCTGCCGCCGGCTTCAACACCAATAAGTTTGACGTCTTTGTCATCTAAAAAGGCCGAAAAGATACCAATCGCATTACTGCCGCCGCCGACACAAGCGACAATCATATCCGGCAATCTGCCGATTTGTTCGAGACACTGCTGTCTTGTCTCTTCGCCGATACAGATTTGGAAATGTTTTACTACCGTCGGATACGGATGCGGCCCGCAGGCTGAGCCGAAAAGATAAAACGTATCGGTCACGTGAGCCGTCCAGTAACGAAGGGCATCGTTGATGGCGTCTTTGAGAGTGCCGGTACCGCCTTCAACGGGAATAACTTCCGCACCGCACAGTTTCATCTTATGAACGTTGACGCTCTGCCGCTCAATGTCGATTACGCCCATAAAGATTTTCGTCTCCATACCAAACAATGCCCCAATCATCGCAGTAGCCAGGCCGTGCTGACCGGCGCCGGTCTCGGCGATGAGCTTGGTCTTTCCCATATACTTTGCCAAAAGGCCTTGTCCGAGCGTGTTGTTGACCTTGTGCGCCCCACCGTGCAGAAGGTCTTCACGTTTTAGATACACCTTAAAACCAACATACTCGCTGAATCTTTTGGCATAATAAAGCGGTGAGGGTCGGCCGGCATAATCCTTCGAAAGCTGGGCCAGCTCAGCCACAAACTGTTCATCCTTATAAAAGCGATAAAACGCCTCCTCCAATTCTTCCAATACCGGTATCAGAACTTCCGGCACATAGAAGCCGCCGTAATCCCCGAATCTACCCTTGTATTTCATATCTGGTACCTCATATCTCGTGAAGCATGAAGCGTATCTCGAACCCCTGTCATTCTGAACGGAGCGCAGCGAAGTGAAGAATCTCTTCTCCGTTGGCCAGATTCTTCGCTGCGCTCAGAATGACAAAATCGCTTCACGCTTCTACGCCCTCAAATGCCTGATGTTCTCAAACAGTTTTTTCATTTTCTTGTGGTCCTTTTTGCCGGGCTCAGCCTCAATACCACTGCAAATATCAACCCCATAGACGCCAAGCTCCACCGCCTCCACCACGTTATCGGGATTTATCCCGCCCGCCAAAAAAACTCGCTTGTTTATATGCCCGACGATATTCCAGTCAAAGGCTATTCCTGTCCCGCCGTATTTTTCAGGGTCGAAAGCATCGAGCAAAATCGCATCGGTAAAATAATTCTCCGCCTTTTCAATATCGCTTTGGTCCTTCACTCGTATTGCCTTCATTGTTTTTACGCTATGAGAGAGAAACTCCCTGCAGAACTCCGGGCTTTCATCGCCGTGCAACTGAACCCAATCTAACGTACACAGGTTCTTCGTTTCCTGAATTTGCTCGAGCGATTCATTCACAAACACACCGGCTATATCTATAAAGGCCGGCAGCTTGTTTATTATATCCGCCGCTTTCTCCGGAGCTATAAACCTCGGACTTTTGGGATAAAAGTTAAAGCCCAGCAAATCCGCACCTGCATCCACCGCTGCGGCAGCATCCTCAAAGTTCGTAATACCACAAATTTTAACTTTCACTATCAACATATAAAAATCAAATATCAATATGGCAAATAAGAAACTCGCAAATGACACAAAGTGTCATTGCGAGGAGCGCAGCGACGAAGCAATCTCAACCGTTCGCAAGTCGGAGATTGCCACACCCTCACTTCGTTCGGGCTCGCAATGACATCTTGATTTCGCATTTTGCAATGTAATTTTGATATTTGCATCTTAATTTTTACGTCTTATTTGAGATTTCGATTAACTTTTCCAGGCAGGCCAACGCCTTGCCGTTGCCGACCGAGGTCTCTGCCATCTTAATTGCCGATTCGAAATCATCAGCTAAATTCCCAACAATTATGGCGGCCGCAGCATTTAGGATAACAATATCTTTGCGAGGTCCCGTCTCTTTGCCGGTAAGTATACCCTTCAAGACCTTGGCACTCGTTTTTGCATCGGCTACTTTCAAGTCCTCCACGCCGGCCAACGCAATCCCCAAATCTTCCGGATTTAGTTCTTTGGTTGCAATTTCGCCTTCTTTTAGTTCGACTATTTTGGTCGTTGCTGCCGTGCTTATCTCATCCATCCCGCTGCTGTGCACAACCATAGCATACCTGGTGCCTAATAGTTTAAGCGCCTCGGTGACAATCCGCATTAGACTTTCATCAGCCACTCCCAGGACCTGTGCCTTTGCGCCGGCTGGATTGGCCAAAGGCCCGAGGATATTGAAAACCGTTCTAAAGCCCAGACTTTTGCGTATCGGTTGAACATATTTCATAGCCGGATGAAACATCGGCGCGAACATAAATCCGACATGAGCTTCTCTTATACATTCCGCTACCGTTTCAGCGGAAGCATCGATTTTAACACCCAGTTCCTCGAGTACATCGGCCGAGCCGCACTTGCTGGTTATACCCCGATTGCCGTGCTTGGCGACATAGACGCCTGCGCCTGCTGCTACTATCGCCGCGGCTGTTGAAACGTTGCAGGTTTTAACCACCCCGCCGCCTGTGCCGCAGGTGTCAACTAAATTATCGATATCGACCTTCACGGCCACCGCATGTTTTCGCAGCGATTTGGCAAGACCCGCCAGCTCGGGCGCTGTCGCTCCCTTGATACGCATCGCAGTAAGAAACGCCGCAATCTGGGCCTCACTTACGTCGCCCTCGAAAATGATATCCAAAAGCCCGGTCGCCTGCTCAAAACTCAAATCTTTCTTTTGAAGTAACAGCTCAATATATTCAGTTATTGCCGCCATCGCCGCCTCCCTGCCTTTTGCTTCTTGTCACTGCAATTGATAAGATGTTCTCGATTATTCTACCGCCTGCAGGGGTCAAAATACTTTCCGGATGAAACTGCACACCGAATATCGGAAGCTCCTTATGCTCAATGCCCATAACAATTCCCTCGAACTCAGCGGTTTTCTCCAGGCAATCAGGCACTTCCAGAACACAAAGGCTATGATATCGTCCCGCCTGCAGCGGATTTTCGACACCGGCAAATATACCTCTTTGGTTGTGTGTCACCCTCGATGGCTTGCCGTGCATTGGCTCCGGCGCATGACCAATTTTGCCGCCGAAATACTGCACTATTACCTGATGGCCCAGGCATACGCCGAGTATCGGCAGTTTGTCTTTGAAATAACCCACCGCCGAAAGCGAGACACCGGCTGTGTCCGGCGTACCAGGCCCCGGAGAAATCACAAGAAGGTCGGGGCGGAATTCATCAGCTACAGCCTTTAGTTCTTCAAGCTCTGTATCGGCACGGTAAACCTTGGCCTCGCAGTTGCGCTTGCAAAAATCATCGACCAGATTGTACGTGAACGAATCGAAATTATCGATGAACAAAACTTTTTTCATCTTTTCTTCCATAAGGTTTTATCCCTTTAGTTTCCCTGAACCGCACGCAAACAGGATCTTGCTTTGTGTTCGGTTTCCTCAAATTCACTTTTTGGAATACTATCGTGCACGATGCCGGCACCGACTCGAATATAAGCAGTGTGGTCTTTAATCTGCATGCTCCTTATAGTAATGCAACTGTCGAATTGGCCGTCAATCGTCAGATACATAACCGCTCCACCGTAGTAACCGCGCTTTGTTCTCTCAAGCTGGCGGATTATTTTCATCGCTTCAATCTTCGGTGCCCCCGTAAGTGTCCCCATATTCATCGTGGCAAGATACGCGTTCAATGCGTCAAGGTCCGTTGCGAGATTGCCTCTGACATTACTTACCAGGTGCTGCACCGAAGCGTATTTTTCAACTATCAATAGTTCCGTAACGACCCTGCTGCCGGGCTTAGCTACTCGAGCAATATCGTTTCTGGCCAAATCCACAAGCATTATATGCTCAGCCAGCTCTTTACGGTCGAGCTTCAGCTCCGCCTCATATCTAAAATCGGTATCAGCGTCAATTTTATTTCCAACTCGGCCTCTTGGCTTTGTGCCGGCAATAGGCCTTATCTCCACATTGCGGGTCTCGGTCCCACTGACCCCGTTAGAAGTAAGGCCCTCTGGGCGCCTGCCGGAGTCTCGCTGCAGACTTCTAACGGGGCTGACGCGCAAATTCAGCTCCGGACTGGAACCCAATAATATCGTATTGCCGGTATTGAGATAAAACATATATGGCGAAGGATTTAACTCCCTCAGCCGCTTATAAACATCCAAAGGTTCATCCGGACAGGGCTCCATCTTTGTCCTGCTCAAAACCACCTGAAGAATATCGCCGTCGAGAATATGCCGCTTGGCGGTCTTGACCATCTTTTCGTATTCGGCTCGGCTCGTATCGGTCGAGGCAGGGGCAAGCGGACCGGTAAACTTGTGCCCTTTCGGCGTCTCAGCTCGTGCTGTGTCAAAGTAGTAATCGAAACAATCTTCTGCCTCTGCGATTATCGTCTCACGGTCACCATTTGTTATTATCACGTTCACAATCACGTAACTCTTGCCTGCTTCGTGGTCGCACAGAAAGATATTGTCAGCGAAATAAAGCTCGTAATCAGGGTTGCCGAGCGAGTCTTCTTTGTTTGGCGGCAGTTTTTCAAACTGGTCTATGAAATCGTAGCTTAACGCACCAAGCAATCCGCAGGTCACGCGGAACGGTTTGCTGGCCAGGCTGAACGCAAACGCCACCGCCCGCAATACGTCCATTTGATTTATGCTTTGCAGCCGCGCTTGCTCATCGACTGTTTTTTCGTCCTGCCTAATTCGACCGGTAATTGCCTCCGGACTGAATTGAACTCGTTCGCAAAAATCGAACCTTTTCTTCTGCTCGGTGGACAAATACTCTATCATTCGTCTGCCGGTATTATTCAAAGCCTTGATAGCGAATTCAGCCCCGGTGCCGGTCAGGTACAGTGCCGGCCTCGCCGTGCCGAAGCTCAACGCATTTTCCGCAAGGTGCTCTTTGGACTCGAACAAGCAGCAGTTTTTGGCCCGGCCGTAGTCACTGAGCCTGGCAAAAAAGTCCACCGGCTCAGCCATATCCATCTGCTTGACGATGGGTATAATCTGCCCTGGTTTGGCACCGAGTATTATTTGTCTGTAATCTTCCATAGTTTCAGCCTTTAATCGTAATTTTTATCCTCAAGTTAACACAAATACAAATAAAAAAACAGCCTGCTTTTCCAACAGGCTGCTGTTTAGCAAATCTCAATATATTTTTTACAGCAAATCACCGCATGCCTGCTGGAATTTATCCCGCAGGCCACCACCAGTTACCGGTATTTTTACGGTCAATCTGCCTCATAACTTCTGTATTAAACCAAATTCCTTTACCTTTGTCAAGCAAAATCGCAAAAAAAATAAATCAAGAAATTACAAAATCCACTGGACGATATACGCAATACGCATCCTTGTCCTGAGCGTAGCCGAAGGAACGCAATACGAGACAAACTGCGAGCGAGAGGATTCGAACCTCCACAGGCTAAAAAGCCCACCAGGACCTAAACCTGGCGCGTCTGCCAATTCCGCCACGCTCGCTGGTATTTTTACCGCAGAGGCCGCTGAGCTCGCGGAGTTGTTTTTTTGAATTTTACTTTTCTCAGCGTTCTTTGCGTTCTCTGCGGTTAATTCTTTTCCTCCACTATCTTCTCAATCCGCTTCTCAGCCTTCTGCAATATGCCCCTGCAATGCTTAATCAGCACCATTCCTTTTTCATATTGTTCGAGACTGTCCTGCAGCGGGATTTGGCCCTGCTCTATCTTGCCGACGATGCTGGTAAGCTCTTTAATTGCCTCTTCAAAGGTCATTTTGCCGATATCGTTTTTCTTCTCGTTTTTTGCCATAGTATAACCCCTAAACTATTTGCCTCTATTTTGCTTTTTTGTTACCTTACTTTCAACCAGTTTTTCTTCTGCAAGCTCGGTAGTCAGCAAATCCCCGATTTGAACATCCTCTAACTTTCTTACCAACCGACCCGTTTTTTTATTGGTTGTAATACTGTATCCTCTTTGCAAAACCGACCTTGGATTCAGTACAACCAACCTATTTTCCTGCGCTGTTAGCTGAATTTGCAGTTTATTGATAACAGCTTTTACGCCCGCATTTGCTTTACCATCTATGGCGCTTAACTCAACAGTTTTTTTTCTCAAGACCCCTTCCGGCCGTATCCTTGCAATTTCTTCGCGATTAAATTGAAGTTGTTTTCTTACGTCAGCTAACAATCCTGCAATCGCATCTTTTAAACTAGCAGCTTTATCAGTAAAACTTTTATTTGCTTTATTCAAAATTGATTGCATCGCCAGCTCTACTCTATGTTCTAAAGTCTGTAAACTAACGATATTCCCTCTTAAAAGTCGGTACGGCTCAATCTTGCTGACCTTCTCATGACTTCCGTTCACTTTTCGCAGTGCTTGCGCCAGCAGGCCCCTTATGGAATCCGTAATCGCTGTCCGTAAATCGTCCAGTTGCTGCTCTCTATCACGCACCGGCAAAAGCGGATTTCTAAATACCGAACTTGCCAAAAGCGTCTGCAAACTTTCTCTGCACAGCCGAAGTTCTGTCCTCACGGTGGAGTCTAATCTTTTCTCAAAATATGTTAATTGTCCCAGAATTTCCTGCATATCCGGCACCGCTGTAACACCAGCTTTGGTCGGCGTCGATGCGCGTGCGTCGGCGACCAAATCCGCCATTGTGGTATCCACCTCGTGTCCCACCGCGCTTATGACGGGTATTTTCGAATCAAAAATCGCCCGTGCCAAGACTTCCTCATTAAACGCCCACAAATCCTCCGGTGACCCGCCGCCCCGGCCGACAATCAGAATATCGAGTTTAAGCTCTTCGTTGCGTCTGTTTATGTCTCGCAAGCCCGCTGCGATTTCATCCGCCGCCCCTTCGCCCTGCACCGGCACCGGATATAGAAACAGCTTCGCGCAGGGCCAACGATTAAAAATGCTGTCTCTTATATCGTGCACCGCCGCTCCAGATTCGCTCGTCAATATCCCGATTCGCATCGGATACTTCGGCAGCGGCTTTTTGTACTTTTCCTCAAACAGCCCTTCCGCTTTGAGCTGTTTATACATCTGTTCAAATGCCAACTGCAGCGCGCCAATACCTTCCGGCTCCAGCTTATCAACATAAAGTTGATACTTGCCGCCAACGGTATAAACATCGATATGACCCGTTGCCAGGACCGCAATTCCGTCTCCGGGCGAAAACTTAACACTTTTGAACCTGCTCGCCCACATAACGCACGGCAGTATGCCGTTTTCGTCTTTGAGCGAAAAATAACAGTGCCCGCTTGTGTGATGTTTCCAGTCGCTTATTTGGCCTCGAACTATCAGCCGCGGAGGCAAACTCTCTTCGAGGGCTACTTTAATTAGCACATTAACCTGGCTGACCGTATATATCCTGGTTTTATTTTGCATCTCGAAGGTAATTATACGCCCAAACCGCCCAATCATCAATTCTCAATACCTGCATCTGCCGTATATCGCCCCACCGCAATATCAAAACGGCACGATTCAATTCGCCCTTTATCGGACCACCGCCTAATGCGCTGTTTCGTTAGGGATTTATCTCAGGTGCATGGTAATTCTCTTGATTTTTGGACACTTATCTGATATATTACAAGGACGAAAAGGTGTGGAAAGAGGAGGGTCCTCCGTTTCCACAGAATTACTACGAGCACAGCTTTGTCATACGGCTGAATGTTCAGGAGAGAAAGTGAACCCCTGGCTTGAAACTATAGGTATTGTCCTGGTGGCGATATTGGGCGTTGCAGTTGGCAGGGTGTTTTCGAGCTTTCGAAGGCCCTGCTGGACACTGGGCTATTTTCTGCCCCTCGCTCTCATAGCAATGCT
>Ga0114918_10005252_pt1 | contig 11130 bp, 2 predicted proteins | sample LantaG_FD_87015 | JGI IMG/M metagenome (GOLD analysis project Ga0114918, IMG submission 87015) | Deep subsurface microbial communities from Baltic Sea to uncover new lineages of life (NeLLi) - Landsort_02402 metaG | ecosystem: Environmental > Aquatic > Marine > Oceanic > Sediment | place: Baltic... | reverse complement strand
GCATGGGCGCGCGTGCTGGGGGGGGGGGCGGGGGGGGCGAGACGGAAAGGGGAGGGCGGCACGGGGGGCGCTGGCTGGAGAGAGAGGGTCGGGGAGAGAGAGGGAGCGGGGGGTCGGGTCGGGGCGCGCTCAGTCAGCGCGCGGACCCACCCATTGCCCTCCCTCGCAGCCCTCGCCCGCCCGCGCTCTCAAGGCGCGCTCATGGCCTTGCTCCGCCCTTGCATGCCGAGTGCTGAACCTTCGCGCACCCCCCTGGCCGTGCGGAGGGCAGGGTTGGACCCTGCTTCCCACGCACCGACACACGAAGAGGAGGAGAGGAGCGCGAGCAAGCGAGGCGGAAGAGACAAATGTGAGGCGCCCTTGCTCGGTCTCCTCCTGGCCAAAAACGAAGAAACCCAAAAATGCCCGCGGCAGGCGCCCCGCCTCCCACGCCAGCGGGCGCCGACCGGGCGGAAGCGGTCGCCGCCTCCGCCTCCACCGACGATGACGACGCCCTCTCGTCCTGGTCGGACCCCACCCCACCTGGCAGCTCCTCCGACGACGACGACGACCGCACCGAAACGCATGCGTCTGCCGCCGCCGCGTCCGCCGCCTTCACCGCCCTCCGCCCGGCCTGCACCCGTATCCTGGCCGCGCGCGGGGATGCGCGGGCCCTGGCAGCCACCCTGCGCGAGGTGGCCGCCATCGCGCGAAGCCAAGGGAGCGGGCAAGCCCTGCTCGACTCCAGCGGGCCGCCCGCCGCACCTCCCTCTCCGCCCTCCTCCGCCTCTTCCTCCGTCCTGCCCGGCCTGCCCGCCGTCGCGGAGTACGCGCTGCTGCCGGTCCTCCTGGTCATCGACTCGGTGGCGGGGTGCCGCATGCCCCAGGTCGTGGGCGGTGCCGGCGACGCCCCCCCGCCCCAAGTCCCCGCCGCGGCCGCCGAGGCGGTCGCCGAGGCGGCCGCAGACGCAGCGGCCGCCATCCTGACGGGCGCGGGCGGACCGCCCGCGGGCGCGGCCGCCTCGACCCTTGCCCGCCTCGCCCTGGTGGCCGGCCTGCCCCGGTCGGCGGCCGGGGAGGGCACGCGGGCCGCCGCCTGCGCCGCCGCCCGGGCGGCCCTGGGGGAGTGGGTGGGCGGGCCGGCCACCCCACGCCCGACCTCCCGCGCCTGGCGAGCCGCTCACGCCGCCGCCAAGCGTCGCGTGCGGGCGGAGCTGTCCGCCGCGGGGCGGGGCGACCCGGAAGCGGCGGGCGCGGTCGCCCTGGCGGCCCGGGCGCTCCTGGACGCGGCGGCGGCGGAGGCGGGCGCGGGCGCGGCCGGGTCTCGTGCCCTCCGCACCAGCGCCCTGGCCGGCGTGCGCGCCCTCATCTCCGCCGTCGGCGACGGCGACGCCTTGGCCCCGTTGCTGCCGGGCCTGGCGTCGGGACTGGCTGCCGCCCTGGCCCCCGCGGGAGGCCCCGGCGGCGCCGTCACCGGCGCGGCGGCGGGGCGGGGCGGGGTGGAGGCCGCCGCGGCCGCGTTTACAGAGGTGGCGGCCCGCTGCCTGGGGCGGCGTGCGTCGCCGCCACCGCCTGCGAATACAGCCGGGCCGAATGACGCCGCCGCGGCCGCCATCACGGACGCGGCGACCGCGTCGGCCGCCCTGGCCGGCCTGGCCGCCCGGGCGCGGGCGGGCGGAGAGGGAGGGAGGAGCGGTGGCGGAGGGGCGCAACCCCAACCCCTCGCGTTGGGGGTGACGCGGCCGCCCCCACCGCCCCCGCCGCCGCCGCCGCCGCCGCCGCCGCCCCGCACGCCCGGCCAGATGCCCCCCCCTCTGGTCCGGGACGATGCCTGGTACGCGGCGGCCGGTCCTCGGGTCGGCGCCCTGGCGGCCCGGGTCCTGCCGCCCTTGGCCGGCCACGCCGCGCCAGGGGCCAGGGCCGCTGCAGCCCGCGCCCTGATACACGTGTTGACAGACGCCGGCTCTGCCTGTTTCGACCCGCCGTCCGTCACCGCCCTCTCCGACGCCCTCCTCGCCCTGGCGGGCGACGACGTCCCCGCGATCGCCCGCCTCGCGGTGGCGGGGTGGAAGCAGGCTGGGGCAGCGAGCGGGCGTGACGGGGCCGTGGCGGCCGCGGCCTCCATCCGCCGCCTGGCGGCCGACCTCCCGAGCGCGCTGGCGGCGGGGGAGGGGCCAGGGACGCTGGCCGCCCGCCGCCTGGCCGCCGCCCTGCGGTCCGCGGCGGCGTCGGACGGCGCCGGCGCAGCGGTCGATGCCCTCATCCTGTCCCCCGCCGCCCTGCGAGGCCTGCTGGCCCCCCTGCGGGAGGCCTTCACGCCCGACCCGGCGGGCGTGGCCATGGTCCTGGCGGCCGCGCCGCCCGACCCGGGCGCGCACACGGCGGCGGCCACTGCAGACCGCTGCGGGGATGGCGGCAGCAGCCTGCCCCCCTCCGCCCCGCTCCTGCCCCGCCTGCCCCTGGCATGCGGCCTGGTCCCGGACAGGCGCGTCTACGCGGCCGTGGCCGCGGCCGCCCGGGCGGTGGGCGGCCTGGCGACGGCGGGCGTGGGGACGGGCGGCGGGCGCCCGACCGCGCTGCGCGCGCTGGGCGACGCTCTCGTGGCCGACCTCCTGTCTGCCTCCTCGGCCTCCTCCGCCTCGCCGCGGGAGGGGTGGCAGCTGGGCGCGGCGGGCGCGGCACAGAGCCTGGGTGAGGTCCTGTATGGCGCGGCAGAGGCGGGCGGGGGCGAGGGCGCCGTCGCCCGGGAGCTGGCCGCGCTGGCCCTCCCCGCCCTCGACGCGCTGACCGCGGCCCCCCTTTGGTCGGGGCCCACCCACCCTGGCGACGCGGGCGGCGGCGAGGGCGGCGCGACGCCCCGCCTCCTGGCCTCCAATGCGGCCTTGGGCCGGGCGGCGGCCGAGGCTGTGGGCGCCCTGGTGCGGGGCCTGGGCCAGTGCCACCCCTCCCCGCGCCTGCCCGGCGGCGTCGTCCGCCGCGCCCTGCTCCCCCTGCTGGAAGCGCGCGCGCGCGGGCCGCCCGCCCTGGCCTCCGGCGCGGCCGCGTCCCTGGCCGCCCTGGCGTCCGCGGACGGCCACGCCGACGTGTCCGCCCTGGTCATCGCCAACGCGGACTACGTCGTGGACGGCCTGTGCGCGGGCCTGCGCCGCCCGGACGACCACCCGCGTGCGCCGGCCCTGGCCGCGGCCGCGCTGCGGATCTCCGGCGCGTCGCCCGCCCTGTTACCTTTGCTCGCCGAGCCCGCCCGGGCGGCAGTGCGGGGGCTGGCCATCACCTCCCGCCACCGCCGGCCGGAGGCGATCGTGCCCCTCCTGAAATCGCTCATCGAGATTTGTGCGGCGGCTGAGGCGGATGCCAAAGCGGTGGCGGCCGAGGACGGCGCGGCCGCGGACGCGGCCGAGGCGGAGGCCGCGGCCCTGGCGGCCGCGGCCGCGTCTGAAGTGCCGGTGAGAGGCGAGGTCGAGTCCGACGCGTCCCCCGGCATCGGCGCCCGCTTCTTTGCGGAGCACGCCAGCCGGACAGCGTCGAAAAAGGGCCTGCCCGATGGGGTGGAGATCCAAGAGGAAGGGGAAGAAGGTGTCCTCTCATCCGACCTCCCTTCCTCGCCCCGCGTCGCCTGGCCGGCCTCCGCCTGGGAGGCGGACGCCCTCCGGCGGGCCCGGGCCGCGGCGTCTGCCCTGCTGGCGGACGCGGCCGCGGACGTGGCGGGCCCGCTCAGCGGGGCGGGCGGCGGGCGGGTGGAGCTGGGCCTGGCCATCCTGGCGGCCGACACGGCGGCGGCCGCCCTGGCCGCCCTGGCGGCCGCCCAGGCGGCGGCGGACGCCCGGGCCCGGGCGGGCCGGGTCCTGGCGCCCCGCCCGGGTGTCACCCCACTGCCTCCTGACCCGCCCGCCCTCCTCCCCGCCATTCACCGGGCCTGGCCGGCGGTCGCGGGTGGCCTGCGCGACCCGCGCGCGCCCGTCGCGGCGCGCGCGGCGGCCGCGGTCGCCTCTGTGGCCGCCGCCTCGGGGGGTCGCTTCCTGGCCGGCCGCCTGGCGGGCGATGCCTGGCCGTCCATGGCCCGCCTGCTTCGCAGCGGTCCCTTCCCGGCGCCCGCGCCCGCGGACAGGGTGGGCATGGGAGTGGGAGCGGACGCGCCCTCCACTCCAGAGTCCGCCCCCGCCCCGGGCGCGGTGCGGGTCGTCCGCCTGGCCGTCTTGGGCGCCCTGACCGCGATGGCGATCGACCCGGCCGCGGCCCCCGCCCTGGGCGACCTGGCGGGCCCCGCCGCCGCGGCGGCCCTGGCCCTGACCGGCGACGGCGAGGACGCGGGCGTGCGCGGCGCGGCTGCGGGGGCGGTGCGGGCGCTGGGCGGGGTGGACGCGGACGCCGTCTGGCTAGTGTGTGCGACCGTCGCGTGCGTGGGAGGCGGCAGCAGCACCCCCGACCTGTTGCCACCAACGCCCCTCCTCCCCCTCGCCGGCCTGCCCCCGCTCCTCCCCGCCCACGCCCTCCTCCCGCCACTGGCCGCCCTGGAAGGCACCCCCTTCCGCGGCGGCCTGGACCTGCCGCCCGGCGTGTGCGGGCGGGCGGCGCTGCTGGTGGAGGAGGTGATCGGGGCGGGGCGGGGCGGGGGATGGCAGGCGGACTGTCCTGTCGGGGAGATGGAGGTCGGGTAGAGAGAGAGGGGGAACCGAGAGGGATAGGGAGAGAGCGGGGCGTGGGGGTAGCTTTTTTCTCAAACCTCTCTCTCCCCACTCTGAACGCGCGGTCACGATGGCCTCTCCCCCGCACCCAGACCCTCCCGCCATCCCCTCGGACGACCCCTGGGATGACCCCCTGCCCGTCCAGCCTGCCTGGGAGGGCGCCGAGGGACAGCAGGCGTGGGGTGGAGAGGAGGCGACGGAGGAGGAGGAGGAGGAGATGACGGGCGTCAACCCCCCGGCCATGTCCTCCTCCCTGGCAGCCTTTTTCACCTCCCTCCTCACCTGCCTGGTGGCGGGCGGCGTGCCGGACCTGGAGCTGGCGTCCCTGCGGACCGGCAACACGGCGGCGGGCGGGGCTGACGGCGCGCCGACCCGCCTCGGGCGCGCCACCACCACGCTCTCCCTTACGGGGCGGGGCGCGCGGGGCGCGGGCCGGTACGCCCGCCTGCTCATGGCGGGCGCGGCCGCGCACGAGGCCCTGTCCACGGGGCGGTGCCTGACCCAGCGCGACCTGTACTACTCGTTCAAATGCGTGGGCGTGGGCGGGGTGACGCCTGCGAGCGCCGCGACCGCGGTCACCGACCTGCAGGCCTACTTCCGAGCGCCGCGCGCCGCCTTTGGAGTGGTCGCGGCCGCGCGCGGGTCAGTGGGGGGCCAGGTCTGGCTGGGCATGGCGGGGGCGGAGGAGGGCGATCCTGCCTGGGCCGACGCGTCGGCCGAGCCCGCGGGCCGCCCCCTCCCCGGCGACCCGGCCGCCCTGGCCCGCCTGGCCACCCGCACGGACGCGGCCTTCCTGCTCATCATTGAAAAGGACGCCGTCTTCCGCCGCCTGTGCGAGGACCGGGTGTGGGAGGGCCTGCCGGGCGGGGCGGTCCTGGTCACGTCCAACGGCTGGCCCGCCGCGGGCGTGCGGAACTTCATCACCCGCCTACGGGCGGCCAACCCGGCCGCCCTGGACACCGTCCTGGGCGTGTGCGACTGGAACCCGGCGGGGGTCGGCATCCTGTGCGCCTACAAGTATGGCACCCGTCGGGCGGCCCTGGGGTGCGGGGCTGAGGGCGACGAGGAGGGCGGCGGGGCTGAGGGCGCCGGCGTGGACGCGCACGCCCTGCCGTCCCTGGGCTGGGTGGGCCTGCGCTCGCTCCGCCTGGCGGCCGCGCCGCCGGAGGCCTTCCAGGCGCTGACCCCGAGGGACCGGGCGATGGCAGCGAGCCTGGGCGGCCGGGCCCTGGCGGGGCACCCCGCCTGGACGGCGGAGCTGGAGGTCATGACGGGCAGCGGCCTGAAAGCGGAGCTGGAGGCTGTGGACGCGGTGGGTGGGCTGGGCAGCCTGACGGCGGCCCTGGTGGAGGACGCGGTGGCAGGGGCCTGGGCGGCGTGAAAAAGGTTTGGAACCTCCCTCTCTACACACGCACGCAGCCTCTCTTTCTCTCTCTCGCTCTCTCTCAACTCAAGGGGTTGTCATCGTCCGCGGGCACGGGCTCGCCCGTCAGCGGGTCGCCGAGGGGTTCGGGTGGAGGAGGCGCGGGTGGCGCAACGGGCACAGGCGCGGCCGAGGCTGGCTCCGGCTCCGGCGCGGGCGCCGGGGGTGGAGGCGGGGGCGGCGGTGACGGCGCCTTGGGCGGCGAGAGAGGAAGAGGGGGTAGCGGCGGCGGCGGCGAGGGCTCCCGTGGCGGCGGAGCGACAGCCGCGGGCGGCGGAGGTCCGGGCGGCGCGACCGCCACCACCGCTGGCGCCGCCTCCTCTTGTACCACCACCACGGCCGGTGCTGCCGGCGGCGGCGGCGGCACAGGAGCACCACCGCCCGCCGTCGCGGGCAGGGCAAAGGCGCCCGCCCCGCCCGCCCCCGCCCCCAGCAGGCCCGCCACCCCGTCCCCGGCTCCGCCCACCCCGCCGCCGCCCGCCACCCCGCCCGCGGGCAGGTAAAGGTCGTGCCGGGCGTCGCCGTGCGCGGCCCAGGCGGGCTCGGACCCCAGCTGGGACGCCACCGCGGCGGCGGGCCCACCGCCCGACGGGTCCGCCAGGGCGCGCAGGGCCTCCACCGCGGCGACGCGGGCGACGGCGGCGTCGGACGCAGCACCGGGCGCGTGCCCCGCCCCTGTCCCTCCAGCCCCTTCCTCCGCCTCGCCCAGGCGGGCGAGGAGGATGGGGACGACCCCCGCCGTCGCGGCGGCCGCCACCAAGGCCGGCCGCCCCCGGGACGCGGCGGCCAGGCCCCGGGCCAGGGCCTCGGACGCCAGGACCTCGGCGCCCAGCCCCCAGGCGGGGCCCGCCTTGGCGAGGGGGGCCAGGGCAGCAGGCGGCTCCCCGGCCAGCGCGTCCCCGGCCGCGGGGCAGTCTGCCAGGACGGCGTGCAGCAGGCGCAGGGCGGAGCCGCCCAGGTCGTCGGGCGGGGCGCCCGGTGGCGGCGGCGGCATCGCCGGCGGCAGACGGGACGCTAAAACAGCCAGGGCGGTCCGCACCGCCCCGGCCCCCGCCGCCCGCTCGCGCAGGGGCGGGCGCCCCCGCACCAGCTCCGCCGCCGCGGCGGCCGCTAGAACGGCGGCCTCGACGTCGGGCACCGGGCGGGCGCGGGCCGCCGCGGCGTAGGACGCCAGCAGGCCGTCCAGGAAGGCGACGGGGTCCCGCAGGGGCGTCCCCGGGCTCGCCAGGAAGCGGCGCGCGTACACGCCGCCGATGAAGGGCTCCCCCTCCAGGGCTGGGTGGGCCACGCCCGCCCCGGGCGGGGGCGCCCACTCCTCCGCGCCGCCCGCCAGGGCGGCCCGGGCAGCGCTGGACAGGGCAGCGGCCTCGTCCGCGATGGGCGCCGCCATGGCCGGCGACCACACGTGCTCCGGCCCGTCCGCCGCGGCGTCGGGCCCGAGCGCGGCGGCCGCCACCTCTCCCGGGCCGTCTGCCAGCACCGCAAGCGCGCCCGGCGGCAGCAGGCGGGCCAGGACCAGGGCGACGCGGGCGCCGTGCAGGGGGTGGGCCACCAGGCGGGCCAGCAGGCTGGCCGCCGCGGCCCGCTCCGCCTCGGTCGGCGGGCGGGGGTGAGTTTCATGACAGCCCTCGCCCGGCGGCGGCGCCCGCGCGGCCGCGGTCGGGATGAGCACCGTCAGCAGTGCGAGCGCCCCGCCGCCCGCCGCGCCCTCCCAGGCCGCCTCCGCGGTGTCGGCCAGGGGGGCCAGCAGGCGCAGGGCCAGCGCCCGGGCGGGCGGGGTGGGCGGCGCCGCCACCGCGGCGTAGGCCGCCCGCAGCGCGCGCGGCTCCGCCAGGGACGCGACGCACCCGGCGTGCGCGGTCAGGCGGACCAGGGCGGCCAGGGCCAGCGTGGCCGCCGCGGCGGGCGAGTGCTGTGGCGGCGAGGCAGTGCTGGACCCCTTCCCCTCCTGCCCGCTCTCCACGGTGGCGACCAGCGGGGCCAGGGCCGGGCGGGCGGCCATGACGGCCGCCGCCCGGGGCGCGGCCTCCAGCGCGCACCGCAGTCCCGCCAGCGCCTCACACAGGTGGCGGGCCGCCGTCGCGCTGTCGCCGCTCCCTGCACTCCCTCCGCCCCCCTCCTTGCGGGCGGCGTGGATAAAGGTGACCAGGCCCCGCACGAGCGAGGCCGGGTCGCCCAGCGGGAAGGCCGGGTCCGCGACGAAGAGGCGGACGTAGACGCCGGCCACGACCAGCTCTCCGGCCAGGGCCGGGTAAGAGAAGCCCGCCAGGCCGGCGACGGCGTCCGGGCCCGGACGGGCCGCGGCCGGCGCCGCCAGCGCCTCCAGGAGCGCGCCCCGCATGGCCGGGTCCCAGATGGCCTGCGGCGAGCGGACGGTGCCGGCGAGGTCGGCCAGCAGCGGCGCCGCGTTGGGCGCGGCCAACCGGCGGGCAAGGGGCGGCGTCAGCAGCGCGGCCAGGGCGGCCCGGGCGCGCGCGTTGGGCGGCGTGGACCCGGGTGGGTGAGCCGCGCCCGCCAGGCGGGCCAGGCAGCGGGCGGCCGCCAGGGCCAGGGCGTTGAGGGCGAGGCCGACAGTGGCGGGCTCGGCGGGCGCGGTGGCGGCCACCGAGGCGGCCGCCTGCGGCACCGCCACTCGGGCCGCCGGGCCAGCCAGGCCGCCGCCGGTGGTGGCCAGGGACAGGGCGGTGGAGGATGGTGCGGCGGCGGCGGGCGGGGCGGGCAGGGAGGCAACCGGACCGCCGCCGCCCGTGAGGGCCAGGGCGGGCTGGGCCCCACCCCCGCCCCCTCCTCCCCCTCCCAGCCCCAGCCCCACCCCCGTCCCCAGCGCGGCCGCGCCCGCGGCGGCCGCCTCCTCGTCCAGGGTGGGGTCGTACCCGAACAGGAGGGGCACCAGGGCCGGCAGGGCTCCCGCGTCCAGCAGGCCGTCCTGGAGGGCGGGCGAGGCGGCGGCCGCGGCCGCTGCATCGACCGCCGCGCGCGCGACCCCCGGCGCGCCCCGCAGGCCGGCCAGGCGGACGACATCGCTCGCAAAGGCTGGCTCCAGCCCGGCCATGGCGGTCCGGGCGGCCTCGCTGGCGGACCCCATGCGCTCCAGGGACCGCAGGGCCGCCACCGCCAGCTTGGCCGCGGGCGCCGCGTCCGTGGCGGCCGCAGGCAGCGCGCCCGCCGCCCGCCCGGCCGCGGCCGCCAGGACACGCACGCCTCCGCACCGGGCCAGCTCGGCCGCGTTGCCGGGCGAGGCCGCCGCCGTCAGGGCGCACAGTTCGACCGCGGCCTGCAGGAGCGGGGCGGAGGACGGGGCCAGGAAGTGCTCGCCGCCGCCGCCCGCCTCGCCCCCCTCCACCCTGACCTCCTCCTCCCCCTCCACCAGCCCTCCATCCCCCTCCCCGGCCGCGGCCGCGTCGGCGTCGCCGTCCGGCAGGCCCGCCAGGCGGCGGGCCACCGTCCGCACCAGGGGCCGGTACCCCGCGTACCGGTACGGCGCCAGCTCGCCGCCCGCCCGGGAGTAGAGGACGGCCTGGGCGCGCAGGAGGAGGAGGAGGCGCCAGCGGCGCGCGCCGCCGGCGGGTGTGGCGGGGGCGGGAGCCGCGCCCTCACCCCCACCACCACTCCCACCTCCGTTCCCCCGCTGCTCCGCCGCCCGCAGGTCGGAGGCCAGGGCCTCGTACGCCCGCGCCGCCGCCTCGAACCGGTCCCGCCCCGCCGGGTTGCGGTCCGGGTGGAACTTGCGGGCGGCCGCCCGGTAGGCTGCGCGCAGGGCGTCGCCCGAGGGGAGGCCGCCGCCTGCGGCGGGGCCCAGCCCGAGCTCTGCCAGCGCGTCCGCGGCGGACAGGCCGCCCGGCGCCCGGCCCAGCTCGGCCCGCCACTCGGCCAGCAGGGCCTGCAGGAAGGTGACGTGGTCGGCCAGGGACCAGGCCGGGAAGCGGGCGGCGTCCGTCAGGTTGCGCAGGCAGTACCGGTGGCACCACACCTCGTCCGCCAGCTCCGGGTACTCCACGGGCGGGGCGGGGAGGAACTCGTACGGCGCCCGGGCGTGGGCCCGCAGGCGGGCGGGGAGGTCGCCCACGTGGGCCCGCATCTGGGGGACCAGGCGCCCCGCCCGCATGGCCGCCGTCCACACAAGCTCGGGGCAGTCCGCGTCGCCGGCCAGCGCGGCCGCGAAGGCGCCGGGGCCCCGGCACTCGAGGACGTGGAGCAGGCCGTCCGGGAGCAGGCCCGCCAGGAACGAGTCCTCCGGGCGGGCGCGGAGGGGTGGAGGGCGGCTTCCCTCCTCCTCACCACCGCCTCCGCGGCCCCGCTTGCGCGCTCCTGGAGGCCAGTCCTGGGCGGCGTGCGTGGCGGCCAGGAGGGACGCAAGCTCCGCGAGGTTGGCCCCGCCGTACGCGAGGGCAAAGAAGAACAGTCCCGTCCGGTACAGGGACGCCGCCGCGCCGGGGCCGCCGTCCGTGGCGACGCGGGCCAGGAGCGCGCAGGCCAGCGAGACCAGGGCCGGGTCGCCCGTCAGGAGCTGCTGGGCCAGGACGGGCGCGCAGGCGGGCGAGGCCAGGGCGCGCAGGACGCGGGGTGGGGGCACGAGCACGGCCCCGCCCGCCGCGCCCGCCGCGGCGGCCGCGTCCGGGCCGACGGGCGAGGACGCCAGGCCCAGCAGGGTGCGCAGGGCGACCTCCGCCATGTCCCGGGGTCGGGCTCCCGTCGGCGTGGCCGCCCCGGCCGCCGCTGCCGCCGCGGCCGACGCCGCCCAGCGCAGGTCCCGAATGGCGTGCGCGTGCGCGGCGGCCGCCATGCCCGCCGCCCACAGCCGCAGGGGCGGGGGCGGGGACGCCGCCGTCGCGGCCGCCGCGGCCGCCATGGCCGCCGCCCGCAGGGCGCCCGCCCGGGTGAGCGGGCCGAACAGCGGGGCGCCGTCGCCCGGGGAGACGGCGGCGGGGGATGGGGTGGGGGTGGAGGTTGAGTCCCCTCCACCACCCTCACCACTCTCCCCCCCCCCCCCCCCCCCCCCCCCCCCCCCCGGGGGGGGGGGGGGGGGGGGGGGGGGGGGGGGGG
>Ga0114918_10005251_pt1 | contig 11134 bp, 12 predicted proteins | sample LantaG_FD_87015 | JGI IMG/M metagenome (GOLD analysis project Ga0114918, IMG submission 87015) | Deep subsurface microbial communities from Baltic Sea to uncover new lineages of life (NeLLi) - Landsort_02402 metaG | ecosystem: Environmental > Aquatic > Marine > Oceanic > Sediment | place... | reverse complement strand
ATACTATACAAGGTTGCGTTCATTTTTGTACCACCTTTCTCCCTCAGCAATACCTTATTACATAGAGAAAGTTCTTGGTCTAATGACCCTCCTTCTCTCAATAAGTCGTTAGCTGTGTTTTTCTTTTTCTGGTAGTCACCTTTGAATATTTTAGAATTAACTAATTTTGTCCAAGTTATTTCCGGATATGACTGGATATAGTCGATCACTTTCTTTTCCAGAGGATCGTTCTCAAGCAAATAGAATCTCTGGAAATGATCTCCGTAGTGGTCTGTTACATACATCGCTGTTTTGAAATGTTCTTCTGTTACAAGGAACTCTTGCTTCTCATTCGGTTCAGAGTCTTGGACGCAGATAGAAGCGGATAGTTTAATCGCTTTCCAGTTCCTACCGGTCAGATCTCCAACGATGCCTTTGTTGTTCGAGTTGTGTATTTTATATGCTGTCTTTGCGCATTCATTTTCATAGTTGGCATACAGAGCTTCGACCTCTTTAGAGAACTTAAACACAGGACCGTTGAATGGTGCTTTTATATTCTTCGCATACTTGGTTTTTTCAAAGATGTCATAAAACCCGGCAATGCACTCCTTCCTGTTCTCGTTCTTGATCTTCGCTAATTCCTCCCTCTTCTCGGCGTTTATTTCAATAAAGTCTTTATCGGGGTCGGACATAGTTATAAAGGAACGTCTAGCCCAACCGAGGTCAAAGAAAGATTTGAACACGTCGCCTTCTTCTTCTGAATCTATAGCTCCGTGCAATGCGACCAAATGTGGTACGCCGTCAATATCTCTAGGCTGCTTGTTGCTCTTGATTATCTTGCTTTTACTATCACCATGATCGAACGCCTCTTTGTTGTATTTCAGAAAATCTTTAGCTCCTTGTTTGGAGTTCATAGAACTAACCATGTCGTAGATTTCTGAATCTTCCCAAGCCGTACAACCAAAGCCGGCATCTTCAAACGCTTCACGTTGAGCTAAGAACCCTTCAAGCGTGGCGTTGCTATCTATAAGCGTTTTTAAGTACCTGGGAGAGTTCTCTCGGATATAGTCTTTCTTCTTGGCTTCAGATGTCATTAACTGTGCTTCAGTTTCCACTTCTCGTTTCTTCACTTCATGATAGTCAACATAGTCTTTCTTAATTTGCGTTTCCACTCTGTATAAAACATCAGATAGGCATTTCATACTCATATCCTTACCGGATCCACTCTTGCCGAAAGCTAGCATATATATATTTGGACAAGTATCTCGTAATGTCATGTTGTCGTTATGTAACCTAGCTCGGTTGTGACACAGTATCTTGGATATGGAGTAATTGACTAATAAGACTAGGTAATCGTAGTCGGCACGTGGCATTGACGGTTGTAGGTAGTTTTCTACAACATCTCTAGTGAACTTCGGTATTCTGTTTCTATCAATCATGTTTGTTTATAATCAAGAATCCCAGCAGCAAGCTCGAAGCTTCCAGGCAACAAAGCCGACTGCTGGGGTTCTTGACGATAAAGTAATATTTTCATGTTGCCTGGAATTAAATTTAGCATCACCATTATAGTCTTTGTGGCTAAATTGTAAATGCCATTTAGCGTAAATTTGTTTACGGATTGTCGTGTTTGTTTCATAATTTGTAGTGAATTTAAGAATTGAACTATTTCACTAATTTCGATACTTCTAGATATATATTCTGTGTGTGTGCGTGTACCTGTCCGTACCTGTACGTATATATAATATAATATAATATATATATATATATAATATAATTATTAAATAGTATAAGAATAATGGCTTCCACATGCGCCTTTAACTTTTGAAAAATGGATAAACATAATTAAATTGTTAAATTACATAGGCATTATCACATAGACGAACAGCACGGTGGAAAGTAGTGAGAACATTACTAGCCATGTGGCTGTGAATATTATTTTTGTGTAGTACATGTTGTTGTGGTTATCTTTTTGTTATTAGTTATATGAACCTCTTTTACCTCACCCTCTGACGTGATGATGCATGGAGTGATACCAATATATGTTTTCCGGTACCTACTTAACCTATTCCATGACCTTCTACTGATATGTAGCAGCATGATGTTGTGGTTATACTTTTGTTTTAGTGTGAGTGCCAAGGTGTCCTAGATGATCGTTTCAACCAAATGGGAGTATGTGTTGTACTTATCTATCTTAGGATAACCCTCGCACTCCAAGGTCAATGTCTACGCATAGCGATACAGACTTGAGTGATTATGTCCCCTCTGTGCAATGCGTATTATCAATGTTCGTTTTCTAACTATCTATATTATATCACCATTGTCATCACAATACAAGGGAAAAAGTTTATTTATATTATTGTTTAAGTAAATAATGTTGCATTGTCATACAATGCGTGTTATACTATATCCGTGAATAAGACTGAAAATAAGACTGAGAAATTGAGTGATGGGGAATTAGATGCACTTATTAAGAGGGCTATTAAGAAAGTTAAGAAAGTTAAGAAAGAAGAGGAAGTGCGGAAGAAATCGTTCTGGGTTATAGGGACCAAGAACTGTAGTAAATCAAGATAATTATATAATCACATATATCTATGTCAGATAAAAAAGTCGAAGAAGCTAAGGCTGAAGAAGTTGCAGCTCCAGTAGTTGAGAAATCTGAAGCTGAAAAGAAAGCTCAAGAAATGTTGCTGAAATTACAGAAAATGGAACTAGAACTAGCTGAAGTCGGTCTTGCTATACAGATCGTGCCAAATTACTCGATTAGAATTGTACCAAAGCAATAATTATGCCAAAGAAAGTCGTAGAAGTAGAGGAGGAGTTCGATAAAGTGTATACGTTCCTGGGCCATGAAGTCGGAGACGTGTATTACAATTTATACAAAGAGAACTTCGTGAGTGGATGGGAACAAGCAGAAAAAGATTTACAAACTTAATGTAACATTTATGGGCGCACCGAAAGGAAACAGGTTTTCACCTGGTAGACCTAAAGGATCCAAAGACAAGAAAACTGAACAATGGGAGAAGTTCTCTGAGTGGTTTCTTTCTACCGGTCTACAGAAGCTAGAAAGAGAAGTTAATAAACTCGAAGGAAAGGACTTCGTACTCACCGTGAAGGATATGCTTGAGTATTTTAAGCCTAAACTTGCCAGGAGTGAGATTACAGGTAAGGATGGGGAAGCGTTACAGATAACACCAATTTATGCCGGACATAGCCTTCCAGGACACGACAGCGACAAGAAAAATCTTCCAGCTCCGAAAAAGGATTAGAGCTGTTGGAGGTGGGACCGCTGCTTCTAAAACTATATCTATACTCGTATGGCTAATTGATTACGCTCAGAGTACAAATAATGAGATATTGACTGTTGTAGCTGAATCTGTGCCACACCTCATGCTTGGTGCTGTACGTGATTTTCAGGCTATTATGAAATCTAATGGGTACTGGGAGGATAAGAGGTGGAACGAGTCAAAACATATCTACACGTTCGCTACAGGTAGTTTTATCGAGTTCATATCGTTTGACAAGTTTGGTAAAGCTCATGGACCGAGACGTGATGTTTTGTTTCTGAATGAAGCGAATAACGTACCGTACCTAATAGCTGACCAATTGATTACGAGAACACGTAAGATTGTCTGGATGGACTGGAACCCATCAACAGAGTTCTGGTTCTATACAGAGCTATTGCCACGCAGAACCGATGTGGATTTCATCACACTCACATACAAAGACAACGAGGCACTTGACAAAATTACGATAGATGAGATTGAGTCACATAGACACAACAAGCAGTGGTGGACTGTATATGGTGAAGGGCAACTCGGTACACTAGAGTCACGTATCTATTCAGGATGGCAGGTGATAGATGACATACCACACGAAGCTAGGCTCGAAAGGCGTGGATTGGATTTCGGTTACACAAACGATCCGACGGTTATCGAGGATATCTACAGCTACAACGGTGGCTTCATAGTGGATGAGATATGCTATCAGAAAGGACTCTCAAACAAATCTATAGCTGATCTGTTACAAGCTACCGGCACACCCAACACTCTCACAATAGCTGATTCAGCAGAGCCTAAGAGTATTGACGAGATCAGAAGTTATGGTGTCAATATGGTACCGTGTGCTAAAGGTCCAGGTAGTGTGTTCCAAGGAATACAGTATGTACAGGATCAGCGTATTAGCGTGACTAAGCGTAGCGTCAAGACAATCAAGGCGTACAGGAATTACATGTTCTTTACAGATAAGAATGGTGTTGTACAAAACAAACCCGATGACTCGATACATGAGTGGTCCAACCCGATGGACGCAATCCGGTATGGTCTAAACAGACCTAAAACGAACAAGACCGGCATTTCTCAATATAAAATACATGCGAAAGAGTACACTGGTGACGAAGATCCACTGGCACAGTTTACACCAGTCGCTGACGGATATATGACTACCGATGAGGCAGAACGTCAAGCGAAAAGTTATCTGGAATCTATTTAAACAAATTTACTAATTTGTCAACCTAGTGTATAATATGTCTTGAACAATCTCTAACACTACTCGTATGGAAGAAACTTTAGATACCAAAGTGAATATGAACGTTAGGAGTGGTCTTGACAATAAAGCGGTCAAGACTTATTTGAATATGGTTGGGGATAGCGTTTCAGTCAAGACAGTACAGCAGTCAGATTACACAGCTATCCAGGATCTTCTCACTTCAAACTTCGACATTAGTGATCCTACCGGGTCACGCAAACTTAATTCATACAGGTTGTATCAGGCGTTATGGCGTACAGCTAACAGAATGAAACCGCTAGACTTCATGATTCACGGCACAGGTATTCCTGAGTGGAAAGAGAAGATTGTTTCAGCAGGTATCGGTACAGTTATGGATAGAGGTGGTTACGATTCAGCTTTGAGAGATAAGAATGGTGTGTTTTTCAATATGTTGTTGTATGGAGATGGACCGCTAATGATCGGTATGAATCCTGACAAGAAGTCTTATGCACCTCTATTGTTCACTCCGTTCAGTGCGGTAAATCTATATATGGATGGATTCAGTACAGGTATCAGGAACAGAGGCATGGCAGGTTCAGCTTATAGAGCTATGGCGATATTCAGTTATTCATGGAACTACGCAACAGAGCTATGGCCACAACTCAAGAAGAACGGTGGTATTGGTAAAATACCTAGGGAGCGTAACGCTTGGCTAAAACAGCAGGAGCGTAGTTATGAGCAGACATTTAATCTTGAAGATGAGGTAGAGATAGGGTTCGGATTTGACATACATAAGAAAAACTTTGTAGTATTCGCAGGAGAAGCGTGTACAGTATTAGAGGAGTTCAATGGTGCGGATTATCCGTTTGTTAGAGATGACGGTACACCGTACATACCAATTCTACAGTTCATCTGTATTCCTTCAAGTGAGGGACCGTTCAATTACGGTATTGGACATTTGTTGTATAAGTTAGCTCTGGTCACACAGAGGCTATTGAACATGGAGCTTGGACATGCTGAGGATAATACATACCCAATCACGCTCGTAAATACTCCACAGGGTGAAGCGGCGAACTTCTTTGCTAAACTTGTCGAAGCAAATAAGATGAGGGCAGCCGGTAAGAAGCCTTTTGTAGCTATGGAATACGATCCAAATAATCCTAACAGTTCAAATGTCCAAGCTCAGTCTTTACTGACACAGAACCTAACGAATGAGTGGCAGTTGATTTACAACACACTTATTGATGAGATACAGATGCTCGGAATCAATTTGAAAGAGTTGACACGTGAAGGCAACCCGACAGCTACAGAGATATTGTCAGATGAGGAGAACTCAAGTTCGTGGGTAAAGCAAATGATGGAGTATAATGCTTCAGAGTCGCAGTGTGCAGTTGAGATAACTATGGACGCTGTAAAGAAGTTCGTGTCCAAGAAGTCCAAGACTCCGTTAAACCTTACGAGCAAGGTCCTGTATGAAGGTAAAGAGATACGACCTGACATGATAACTATGGGCATGTTGTCTACAGAGTTGAAAGACGGTAACTATTGGGTAAAGATCAATTCACGTACCGGAACGATTCCTTCAGATACTATGAGGAGAGCGAAAGCTATGCAACTACTACCTATGGCAGCACCAGGATCTAAAGCACAGAAAGCGTTGCTAGGCACATTGTCAGGCATAAACGACCTAGACCTTGTTGGTGAAGATTTCTTGCCTGAGATGCAACCACAGATGCCGGGAGGAGTTGGAAACGTAGTTGAGGAAGGAGCCGCACCAGTTATAGCGTCAGAGACAGAGAGATTGACATTTAACCCACGAAGAGCTGAACAAGAGCCGGTATTCTAAACAATCAGTTAAGAAGCTCATTGAAAACCGAGGAGTTGAGGGAGAGGTCACGCCATGTCAGTTAATACTGGGTGACTTAGAGAGTGTGTATGTACTAGCTGATTTCTGGGAAAGACACCCTGAGGTATTCCAGTTGATAGCAGCTAACGAGATGATTGAGTTCATACATACGCAGAAGTTTTCGAGTGAGGAGTCAGCTATGTACCTACTCGGATTAGAGAAGTTCCCGGCGTTCTTTAAGAAGTGTTATGATGAACGTCAAGCGATAGAAAAGTCGAAGATTGTTCTTTTTTCTCAAGAGACTGAGAAAGAGGAGTAGTCATTCGACTGCACGTTATTTAATAACCGAATAGTCTATGGATGAACAGTCCACACACGGTGAGGATGATCTGGGTTTAGATTCAGACACCGACACTGATGATGTTGCTGACACCGCAGCATCTGACACTGATGAGCAGGAGACTGACTCAGAAGATGAACAGGAGCAAGACACCCTTGAACTCAAGGATGTTGAAGAAACTCCGAAAGACAAGGGCAAAGCTGAAGCCGCTAGACAGGCAGAAGCGTGGGCTAAGAAAATCAAGAGTGGCGACAAGACACTTGATGACCTGCCAGCGAATCTGCAATGGCTAAAAGCTGACGTTGAGGCTAAGCTAGGGAAAAAGGAGCTTGGACTTAGTGAGTTAGTACAACGAGAGATCGCTACACAGAGGGAAACCGATAGATTCGAGAACCTCAAAGATGATCTTGAAGATTACGGACTCACGAAGCAACAAAAGTCTGATTTGCAAGAGAAGTTTAAGAACTTCAGAGGCAAAGGATTGACTAAGTTGGATGCTTTAGAAACCGCTATGGAAACATTGAGCATCAATCCAAGTGAAAAAGCACTAGAAGCCAGACGACAAGCGATGCGACTTCGAACACCTGGTAGTTATCGTAAAGGCAACAATGTATCTCCTGACGAGTTACACAAAGAGGGATACGCAGCGGTCGCTGAAGGTACTACGCCTGAGAAACGGATAGAATACTTGAAGAGGATCAGACAGGGGTTGTAGCTTATAAGGTGAAAATAACGGTTATACACTAACCTAATTTTCACATGGCTAACACACATTCAGCTTTAGCTCCAGTGAATTTTATGCCGATGGTTCAAGATTTCTTGAACGCTAGATTGGTTGCAAAGCCAATTGCACGCACAGAATTCCGAGACAAGCTAAGAAGCGGGCAGTCAATCGACTGGCCTTACCTAACAGATCTACGTGTCCAGACTTATACTCCTGGTACAGATCTAACAATCGACAACAACGTTGCTACAAGCAACACAATGAGCATTGATCAATCACGTGCTGCTACATTCACTCTTGACCCAAATCAACAAGCACAGGCTGAGGATAAGAGAGTACAGGCAGAACTAGCTGATCAGGCTGCTTACAGAATTGGAAATGACATCGACCAAAAAGTCCTTCAGGAAGGAGCAGACAATGCTAGCAATACCATTGCTGGTGGAACTCTGTCCGCTAGTACACTTTATGGACAGATGACAAATGCAATGGCGACACTACAAAGAGAGAACGCTACAGATGGTTCTTTGTTCGCTGTACTTGATCCAGAAACTTGCGCTCTATTAGCACAAGTAGAAACTGCTAACGGATTCAACCTTGCAGATGCTGCATTGAAGAACGGATTTGTTGGACCTTAGCACGCTGGATTCAATATCTACAATTCAAACAACCTACCTACAACAGTTACGATGACAGTAGGTACACAACCTAGCAATACAGATACATTCACAATTGCTGGTGTAACATTCACTTGTGTAACTGATGGTACAGCTGCAAACGCAGGAGAAGTTGCTATTGGTGCAGACCTAGCTGACTTCAAGACTATTGTAGTACAAGCTATCAACGGCACAGGTACAGAAGGTGTGTCCAACTATATTGATGTATCGGTTGAAAATAGGAGAAAACTACAGAACGCTGGTATTTCTGCAGCGACTTTTGCAACAAACGACTGTGTTATCACAGGATATGGCAAACTAGCTTGTTCTGAGAGTTATACAAGTGGCAATAACTTCTTCACACTTGAGGCAGGTTCAATGCTATTTGGAACAGTTGGATCAATTTCCCTAGGAATGCAGATTATGCCTAATATGTATGTTGGTAAAGAGCCAAAAAGACCTGAAAGCAATTACATTGTTCATACACTATTCGGTAAGAAAGTATTCTATAGAGATGCTAACCGTCTAGTAAAGATGACACGAACAGTTACAGCTGCTACAGGATAATAGTTTTATAAAGCGCTTGGTGGGAGCGTTTAATCCCACCATTCCGTGAGTTTGGTCACTAGGTAGGGGAAAATGCTACCAAAATAAGACACTGGACTTACAAATAATAATTAACTCACAAAATTATGCCTAAAAATCCATTATATGTGGAACAGGTAAACTGGAAGAATGATGTGACAGTACAGCCATTGGCAGACGGAGAAATCCGTTATGTAGACGGAACAGGATTCCGTTTCTGCCAAGAAGGTTCTACTTACACTTTCCAAACATCTTCTTCCGGAGGTGCTAGTACAGCGCTAGACAATCTAGCTGCTGTAGCTATCAATATTACTCTAGTTTCAGATACAGATTCTACTGACAATCTAGGTTCTAGTTCAGTTTACTGGGCTAATACCTATAATGACAGAATGTATGTAAATTCAACTGCGTATGTCGATGGAGCGACAGCTGGTAAATTCGATATTACAGGTGCGGTAGATGTAAGTGGAGCATTAGTAGTCGATCTTGGATCCACACTAACAGGTAACGTATCTTGTGGTGGAGATCTTGACGTTAGTGGAACATTCACAACTGGAGGATTCGCAACTGACGCTGTAGTCGCTGCAACTGCGGCTACTACACTCACTTTAGATGGTACAACTTCAGGTGGTGTGAACATTTGTTCAACATCAACCGGTGGTATCACACTAGGTGATGACACAACTCTTGCGACAGGTAAAAACTTCACTATAGTAAATGGTGCATTCGGTATCACAGCTGGAAGTGCTACATTGACAGATGGTGACTTTGTGTCAGCTGAAGGTAAAATTACCCTAGATTCTACCGCAGATGATAAGAGTTATATCAAACGTAACGTAGCTGCTACTACTGGACCATTGCTTGAACTTGAAGATACTAACGCATCGTCTGATAATGAGACACTATTGATCGACTCTAACGGTACAGGAGCAGTTGGCTCAGTAGTTATCGATCACGAAGGTACAGCCGATGCTATCACTTTGACTTCGTTGGCAGCAGGTGCAAGTCTTTTGAAGGCGACAGCAGAAGCTGCTACAGGTACTGTACTTGAGGCTATTTCAGCTGCTAGTTCAACAGTGGCAGGTGCTACATTTACTAGCAGTGGTACAGCTGCTACAGGTTGGCTAGGTGCTGACGGTGTAGGTCAGGTTCAAATTGCTTGTGATGGTAACTTGGCTCATGCCAACGCATCTTGTCTCTTGATCGAATACTCAGGAACAGGAGCTGCCACAGGTCTAGGTACTTCACTTAGAATCGTGGACACAGGAGCTACTGCTACTTCAACAGCGGTATATATCAGTGCAGCAACCGGAGAAGCTATGAGAGTAGATGCTGGTACTGTTATATTCGACGAAAGCCTAGATGTAGGTACATCACTTGCAGTAGGTACAACTCTTGGTGTTACAGGAGCAAGTACTTTGACAGGAGGTGTAGCTGGTAAGTTTATTCACACTGGAACAGGTATCACCGCTACAAGTGGTCCTGGAGCGGTTGCCGTAACAGGTGCAGTACACGAAATTACTACGACCGGAGCTGCAGATGCGATGACACTTGCTAATGGAACAGCTGGACAAAGACTTTCTGTTATTTATGTGGCAGAAGGTGGCGGAGCTGATACAGCTGTAATCACACCAACTACTTTAGCTGGTGGAACAACAATTACGCTAAGCGTTTTGGGCGACTCTTGTGACCTTGTATATTCAGCCACTGGTGGTTGGTATGTACTAGGACTAGGAGGAACTGCGGCAGTTGCTTAGTAAGTTAAAATTAGATCCTTTTAGAGGAGGAGGGGAGGAACCCTAAAAAGTTCTTTCCTCCCTAAAGGGATTCACAATAACAATTAACAATCAAAATTATGGGACAAATGCTAAGAGGACAATACGACGTTGGTGCGATAGTACCAATGCCAACAGACAGGGTTGATGATACTTCGGTATCTAATACTTCAACTGCTGAAACTTTGACTTGGTTATACGTTACAAGTGGGGCTTGGGCTTCAGCTACAGGACAAGCTGCCGGAACAGTAGTAACCGGGAAGCTAACGTATTCGGGTGTTCTGAATTCAGTTGGTACAGCGATAGGAAGTGATCTCGATAGCTCATTTAGTCTAGGAGCTGGTACGAGATTCAACACTAGGATAGATATAGATGAGCAGGTAATTACAAGTTTGCAGTTTATGAGTCCTGCGCAACAGTCATCTACAATCGGATCATATTTAACAGCAAACGGACATTATTACGTCGATCATCGTAGAGGACAAGTTTGGGGTAAAGCATTGGCAATAGTTGCAGATGATGCAGCTACTTACCAGTATGCAACAACTCTTTCAGGTGGAGGCACAGGTGACAAAGTTGACTTAATCAAAGTAGGTGGTACAGCAGTTCCACTAGCTAACTCGGCATTTGGAGCAACAACTCCGCTTGTACCGATAGCAGGTAAATACATGGCAACACCTACGACTTATGATGATCTTGACGCAGTGCCAATTTTGACAGATGCACAGGGTAGAATAACTTTGAGTT
>Ga0114918_10005250_pt1 | contig 11135 bp, 6 predicted proteins | sample LantaG_FD_87015 | JGI IMG/M metagenome (GOLD analysis project Ga0114918, IMG submission 87015) | Deep subsurface microbial communities from Baltic Sea to uncover new lineages of life (NeLLi) - Landsort_02402 metaG | ecosystem: Environmental > Aquatic > Marine > Oceanic > Sediment | place: Baltic... | reverse complement strand
GGGGGGGGGGGGGGAGAAGGCAAAAAAAAGAACAGTGCTCCATAAAATATTTGTGCGCGCTGCGCCAGAATGCGGCGCGCGACGACAGCTTAGTTTTAAGTTCGTCTCGAGATGAGAGGGGAAAAATGGAAGAAGCGAAAAAGGTTCCCCCCCCAAAAAAAAATAATAAAAAAAGTTTTTTGTTGTTGTTGAGTTTTGGAGTGTTTTTTCCCAAACGAAAAGGTAGGGGAGAGGCGGTACATCTTGTTTCATTCATCTCAGCAGCCTCCTAAATGGAGATTTGTTGGGCGCCTTCACGGAAAGCGGGAAGCAAAATCAGAGGGAGGAAGGAGTTGCGGAAACAAGATGAAAAAAGTTTCTTTTCTCTCAAGCCGCGACCTCGATCGCCATCATCCTCTCATCCTCGTCGACGGTGGCGGCGGGCTCGAGTGGGCTGTCCATGCTCACCGCGGCGCCGAGCGGCCTCAGGTGGCTGCTCGGCCTGTGCTCCTGCGCCTGCGGGGTCGTGGGCGTCGAGGGCCGCCACGACGACGACGACGAGTGTCGAGACAAGTCCTCAAACTCAAACTCAAACTCCTCCGCCGCCGCCTCGCGCCGCGGCGACGACGAAGGCCGCTGCCGCTGCTCGCCGGCGGCGAACTCGCCGCCCTTGTCGCCCCTCATCTCGGGCGTCGACGGGGCGCACCGCGCGGGCGTCGACGGGCTCGGCGCGCAGTAGCCCGTCGCCACCGCGAGGTTGCCGCACGGGGCCTCGTAGAGCGCCCACCCCCCGCGCGCCGCCAGCCACGACGCCATCCCGAACCGCCGGGACAGCAGCGGCCTGACGTCGAGCGCCGGATCGCTCGCGAGCTCGCGCAGCAGCGGCAGCACGGACTCGAGCAGGTGCGTGTCGGCGCCGTCGCCGTCGAAGTGGTGCGCGGGGACGCCGCAGGCGGGCTGCAGCAGGAACGAGAAGGGCGAGTTGTCGACCAGCACGGTGCGGCGCAGGTCGCGGCCCAGCGGGGCCAGGTACTTGACGCAGCTGTGCCCGCCCGCAGAGACCGTCGACTGCCGGAAGAGCCGCACGGGCAGGAGCGTCCTCTGCGGGTCGAGGGCGTCGCAGAGCGGGCTCGCGTACCCGGGGAGCCCCGCGGTGAAGAGCACGACGTCCGCGATCTCCGAGGCGGCCTCGAGGAACTCGCGCAGCCCCGGGCGCAGGTAGCAGCGTACGGCGCCCGAGCGACCGTCGCCGAGGTCGACGTCGTCGACGACGAGGGCGCGGGAGGGTCCCCGGCGCCAGGAGCGCGGGGCGCGGGGGGCCGGCTCGGGGTAGGCGGCGACGAGGGTCTCGTCGAGGTCGAGAACGACCTGATTGTGGACGTTGGTTGAGAGAGAGTTTTTTTTTTAGAGGGAGTTTTTTTTTAGAGGGGGGGAGAGAGAGAGAGAGAGAGAGAGAGAGAGAGAGAGAGAGGAATTATGTGGGCGTGAGAGACGACGGAAAGAGAAGGAGAAAGAAAAAAGTTCACCTCGGGGCGCCACCTTGGCATGCTGTCGAGAGTTTTCGCCGCAGCGAAGGAACAAGGGCAACTTTTTTGAAAATGATCTGTCACGCGGGGGGGGCCCGCATCTCGCCAACGTACCGTCAGTCGCCCCTCCGAGGCGCACAGTGGCAATGGCAAAGGGTGACACGTCTCAACTCCGTCGCGGTAGTGTCCCCCGCGGGAGGAAGGGGGCGTGGCAGGAGGGCTCGACGCCGCCGCCGACGACGACTGCATTGTCGCCGCGGCCGTCGTCGTCGTTGCCATCTCGTCGAACTCGCCGGAGGCGTCGGCAAACTCGTCGCATCCGTTGGCGCTGCGCACGCTGGATCCTCCGTCGAGACGCGCAAAGGCAGACGCGAGGGCTTCGAAAATGCTCTTCATTGAGGGGCTCGCGCGGGGGAAGCGATGGGAGACTCGAGTTTTTGTTTCGTTTTTTCGGCCGAATTTTCTATGGCGAGAACGAGCGAGCCGGGAGAAAAAGTGCAAAGTTTGCAACCTACTTTTTTTTCCCGGTGACTCGGACCCACCCTCGTGACTCGGCATTCTCTTCTTTCGCGCCCTTTTCCGAAGCTTTAAGCGGGGCAGAGATGGAAATTGAGCGCTGCGGCTCAACAACGGAACCGATCGTTGCCTTTCTTCAAAATTTTCCCGAAGACCTCCCTCCGCCTTTGGGCTCTTCGAGGAAGAGGGAGGAAAAGAGGGAAGCAAACAGAGGGTAAAGCCTCTCCTTCTTCCAGTTTTACACTGTTGAATAAGATAAAGAGGGCGGCGTGAGATTCGTCACGGCGCTGCCCTCGCCGGGAGGAAAGAAGGGTGCAACAAGAGCCCCCGAGACTCGGTCGTCATTTTCTGCTTTTTTTTCCCTTCGAGGCCATCAAGTCGGGGTCGAAATCTCGACGACGGCCAGATTTCCATTGCTTCTAAGAAATTCTAGAGAGAGAACCGATTTCCTTTCTTTTTCTCTTCTCTCATCACATCCGTTTCCTTCCCTGCACAAACACGATGAGCGCCGCTCGACGACTCGTGCCCCTGCTGGACCGGTGAGGAGATTCGAAGGGCGAGAACAGACGCCTCAGATAGGGTATCGAAGAACAAGAGCTCCCCTTCAGCTGCCGCCGCTGCAGCCGATTCCTCTTCTCCCTTTTCGCTTCTCACCCTCCCGCTTTCCTCCCTCTCTTTTTCCGCTCAATTCCTATCAGGATCCTCGTGGAGAAGCTCGCAGCTCCTACCAAGACGGTTGGAGGCGTGCTGCTCCCGGAGTCTGCCACGGCGGGCAAGGTGCGTTTAGATTCGAATCGATCGCCGCATCAAAAGCAAGCCACACGACGGCGGAGGGGGGCGGGGGCGGGCGGGCGCTGCCTCTTTGCTTCTTTTTCTTTTCGCTCACCTTCCTTCCTTCGACTCCCCTCCCCCAACTCCTTCCTTCGACTCCCCTCCCCCAACTCTCACCGCCACCACCAAACAACGACAGCTGACCGAGGGCAAGGTCGTCGCCGTGGGCCCGGGCCGCCGCGCCCCTTTCTTGGGCGAGGTCATCCCGGTCTCGGTCAAGGAGGGAGACACCGTCCTGCTGCCCGAGTACGGCGGCACCCCCCTGAAGCACGAGGGCAAGGAGCTGCTGCTGTACCGGGACGACGAGCTGCTCGGCGTGCTCCACTAGGAGAGGAGCGTTGAAGAGATTAGAAAGTAGAATCGCGTTGGCGCTTCGAGACGAGAGAGAGAGAGAGAGAGAGAGACGGGAAGGTTTGGTGCGAGCGCTCTCTCTTGTTTTCCCAAAGTGCAAAAAGAAAAAAAAAGTCTATCAATTTTCTGTTTTTTCAATTTTTTGTTTTTGTTTTGCATTTCTTCCTTTCGCTCTCTCTCGCTTTCTCACTTCCCCAGCTGCGAGGCCCTGAACGTGGCGAGCGCGTCCCCGCCACCCCTCGCGAGGCTCGTCGTCACGGGATTGACCACCACCAGCGCGCTGCGCCTCCTGCTGCCCACCGTTGCCGAGGCGGAGGAAGAGGTGCGCCCCCTCGGGCCAGAGGCGCGGCGCTCGAGCGCGCGGGCGAGCGCGGCGGCGCGGAGCTCGGCCACCGTCGGAGGGGCCGCCGCAGCGGACGAGGAGGGCCGCTTGTTGTTGCTGCTGGGTTTGCTCTTGTTCTTCGCGGTCGCGGCGGCAGAGGCAGCAGCCGCGCGGGAGGCTGCGAGCGTCGAGGCGAGGCCGACGGTCGCTGCGATGGCGGCGCCCGCGGCGGCGTCGCTCGCGAGTCCCACCGCTCCTTTCTCCCCCTCCTTCCTCTTCTTGTCGCCTCCTCCTCCCGCAATCGTCGACGGCGCAGGAGCGCCCGCGAAGAACCTCGAGCTGAACTTGGGCTGCAGGGGCTGCGCCAGCAGGGCGTCGAGTCGGGCTGCCGCGGCGGCGTCGACGGCGCTGAGGCCGTTCCGGTGCCTCTTCCTCGAGTTTTCGTCGTTCCCGCCGTCGCCGCCGTCGTCGCTCTCCTCGTCGTCGCTCAGCTCGATCTCGGCCTCGGCGGCCAGCCTCCGCCTCCACGCGTCGTCCGCCGAGCTCTTCGCCGCGGCGCGCGTCGCGACGTCGACCCTCGACGCCAGTCTGACGCGCTTGGCAGACGCCGCGAGCAGCTGCCGGTCGAGTGGGTAGGGCGGCGGCAGGGGCTGCCGGGGGGCCTCCCCGCCGCCCGCCGCCGCCGCCGCCGCGCCGCCACGGCCGAGCGACCGCATCAGCGCCGAGAACCGCGCAGAGTCCCTCGGGGTCACCAGCGACAGCGCCAGCCCCTGCCCTCCCACCCCACGGGCCGTGCGCCCGCACCTGTGGACGTAGACGTCGGCGGCGGGAGGGACCTGGTAGTGGACGACGAGCGAGACGGACGGGATGTCGAGCCCGCGGGCGGCGACGTCGGTCGCGACGAGCACGGTCGTGGCCGTCGCCGCCGATGCCAGCGGCGGGCCGCCTGCCCCCCTCTTGAACGCATCCAGGGACTTGAGCCTGGCCCGCTGCTGCATCCCGGCGTGCAGCGACTTGGCCGGGAGCCGCAGCGCGCGCAGCAGCCCGGCCAGCCGGCGGGCCGCCGAGACGGCGTTGACGAAGACGAGGGCGCGGCCCTTGGTCGTCGCCAGCAGGGAGTAGAGGGCCGCGTCGCGGGCCTCGTCGTCGGGGAGCTCGAGGTAAGACTCGGAAACGCCTGCGGCGAGCGAAGGGAGGGGCTTCATCTTGTTTGGGCGCGGGGCGGGAGCTCCTTCGGGCCCGGCAGCTCTCGCGGCCGTCGCCGCTCTGCCGCCGCCGTCGGCGGCTCCTTCGTCGGCCTCCTCCTCCCCTTCTCCCTCCTTCGCCTCCTCGTTCCCTCCTTCCTCCTCCTCCTCCTCCTCCTCCTCCTCCTCCTCCTCCTCCCCCCTCCCCTTCGCGCACAGGTCCACGACGGCGGGTTTCGGCCTCAGCCTCAGTCCCCCGACCAGCTCCTCCAGCCCCGCCCCCCCCGTCCCTCCGCCGCCCTTGCCGGCACGCAGCCTGCCGCGCTGCGCCTGCGGCAGCGTCAGCGTCGCGGAGAAGACCAGCGTCTGCAGCGCCGCGCGCGGCACCGAGCCGTAGACCCTGCCCAGGATGTTGGACAGCTCCTCGAAGCGGCCCGACTCGGCCATGCGGTCGGCCTCGTCGACGATCAGGAAGCGGAGCCCCCGCAGGCCGTTGGAGGCGGCGTCCGGGGACGAGGACTGGAGGTAGGGCGACGCGGCGTCGCCGCTGCCGCCGCCGCCGCGGGAACCCTTGCCCCTGCCGCCGCTCCCGGCGCTCCCTCCTTCGTCGACGATCCCGGCGCTCATCGCGTCCCAGAGCCGCCCGGGAGTGCCCACGACCACCGCGGGCCTCGCAGCCAGCAGCCGCGCCTGCTTCTGCGGGGACATGCCGCCGACCATGGCAGCGACGCGCGCGCCGACGGCCCTGCCGAACGGCCGCAGGGCGCCCGCCACCTGCAGCGCGAGCTCGCGCGTCGGGCAGAGGATGAGGACGCGGGCGAGCTGCTGCTGCTGCTGCTGCTGCTGCTGCTGCTGGGGAGGGGGGGCGTCTGCTCCCGCGCCCTCCCCTTCTCCTGCCTCGCCTTCGCCTCCTCGCTGCTGCTGCTGCTGCTCAAAAAGCGGCGGAGGTGAAACGTCTCCGCGGTCGACGAGCCCCTGCAGCGCCGCGAGCCCGAACGCGAGCGTCTTGCCGCTGCCCGTGGGCGCCGCGCCAAGCACGTCCCTCCTCGCGACGAGCGCCGCGGGGAGCGTCGCGGCCTGCACCGGAAGCGGCGCGGCGAGCCGCGACTCGGCGAGGGCGCGCAGCAGCTGCGGGCAGAGGCCGAAGCCCCCCCACGCGGAGGCGTCGAAGTCCGAGGCGGGAGGGGCGCCGGGTCGAGCCGCGGCGGCGGCGAGCGGCGTCCCGGGCGCCGAGGGGGAAGTGGCGGTGGCCGCCTCCTTCCCCTTCGTCTTCCTCTCCTTGTCCTTTTTCTTTTTCCGCTCCATGTCCTTCTTCCTCTTCTTCTTCTTCTTCTCCGACTGAGAAGCGGCAACAGCAGCAGCGGCAGCAGCAGCAGCAGCAGGAACCTTTCCCTCGCCTATTTTGGCACGCAGGGCAGCGTTCTCGGCCTCGAGGAGCGCGAGGCGGACCTCGAGCGCTTCGCCCTCCCTGCCCTCCGCCGCCGCCGCCGCCGCCTCTTTCTTCTTCTCCTCGGAGGAGGAGGAGCCCGAGCCGACGACGAACAGCGCCTTGGCCTCGGCGCCGCTGAGCTCTTCGAGGCCCATGAAGCCTCCGTCCTCGTCGCCGAAGACCTGGTCCCCGAGGTCGACGGGGCGCCAGCTGGGTGTGTTTTTTTGGGGGGGGAGGGGGGGCGAAGTCGAGTTGGAGCGTGGAAGGAGGAGGTGAGCAAAAAAGGGGGGAGATGAGAGCCGTCGCTGCCATGCGCCGACTGGCAACGCCTCTTTCTCGCCGCATTTTTCGAATCCCCTCCTCTTGACTCTCGAAAACATTCTAGAACTCACTTTGCCTTTTCCCACGCCGGCTGCTTCTGCTTCTCGGTGAACTTCTGCTTCTTTAGCGAGCGTTTCGAGGGAGGAGGAAGAGGAGAGGGAGCTGCAGCAGCAGCAGTGGATGCTTTCGACGACGTCGGCGGCATTGGAGTTGTTTTAGAAACGGTATGCAGCGCTTCTGTGGTCTGTAATTCGCTCTTCTGCGTTCGTCTCTGCGAGACCGCGAGCAATTGCTTTCTCTCTCGACGGAGGAGAAGAAGGAGAGAAAAGAGGCGCCGAGAATGTAACTAGCAGCGCTTGGAAGAGTAATGAATCGATGCTTCTTCTTGGCGGCTAGCTCTTCGTCGTCGAAAAGTGAAAGAAAAAAAGTGAGCTCTTTCATCAATTTTTGTTTCAGTTTCCGATTAACACGAGGGGGGGGGGCAAAAAACGCAACCGCTAGAGCTCTTTCCAAGTTTCCTCCCTCCTCGTTCGTAAAGAGAAGCAGAAAAAGAGGCTCAATTTATTTCATCTTCGCGGTGTTTGGGGGACTAGGGGAGAAAAGTTCTGCTTCGAGTTCGTCAAGTTTTTTTTCCCTTCAAAAATTCAAAAATTCGTTCGTTGGTGGTGGTGGTGGTGCTGCTGCTGCTGGTGGTACCTCTCCAGCGCCTCCGCGAGAGCCGCCAGCCTCACGGTGGCCTCCAGCACCAGAGTCTCGGCAGTCTTTGCCCACACCAGCTCCTTTGCCTGCTGCCTCGCGTGCGGGCACGAGTCGACGAGCGCGCGGAGCGCCGCGGCCGGCACGACGGCGGCGGTCACCGTCCCCCTGGCGACGACCGAGGCGCCGCGCCGGCCCGCCGCGGCGAGCGCGGCCGCCTCGCCGACGAAGGTTCCGGGGGGGCGGAGCGCGACGGCGTAGTAGCCGTCGGATGCTGCAGGAGGAGGCTCGCCGCCGTCGGAGGTCCTCCTTCGAGTCCGACCGTGGCCGGTTCCGCTGCCGCTGTTGCCTCCTCGCGCCAGGGCGACGGCGAGCGACCTCGCCCTCCTCGCCCCGGCCACCGCGGAGGGGGGCAGAGCGGCGACGGTGGCCGCGTCGAGGGGCGGGAGCGTGGGAAGGGCGAAGGAGAACGACGCCGAGGAGGCGGCGGCAGCGGCGGCGGCCCCGCCGCCGCCGCCGCCGCCGCCGTCAACGGACAGCAGCGCCGCGGCGTCGGCGCCGTCGAACGGCGACAAGGCGCCGCCCCCCGCAGTCCTCTGCCGCCGGATCGCCCTGGCCCGTTGGTGCGCCAGCTGCAGCCCCAGCCCGGGGCGCTGCCACACCTCTGCCGTCCCGCGAAGCACGAAGAGCGCGTGCGTGCCGGGCGCGCCCGCGCGGAGCATCTCGTCGCCGTCGGCGAACTCGACGATCCGCGAGTCCGGCGTGACGAGCTCGAGCGCGAGCCGGTCGACGCGGGGCGGCGTCCCGGGAGCGAGGGAAGCGAGGGGGGAGGCGGGGCCCGGGGGCGACCTCGGGACGGACTCGCCCAGCGAGAGCCTGCCCCCCGCGCTGCCCCCTCTCGTCCAGGGGTGCGCCGCCGCGCCCCGCAGCGTCAACCTCAGCCCCGCGTCCTTGCACATCATCCTGCAGAGGAGGTCCTTGAGCAACGGAGAAACGGCTGCGTCGGGCGGGAACCGCAGCGGCTCTGCCCTCACGACGCGGAACAGCGCCGGCACGCTCGCGGCCGAGAACGGGATTCGGCCGAAGGCCAGGGTGTAGAGGCAGGCTCCCAGGGACCAAACGTCGGCGGGCCTGCCGCGGTAGCGGACCCTGCGGTGGTTGCTGCTGCAGCTGGAAGAAGAGGCGGTCGCGTCGCCGGCGCCGCTTGGGCCTTGCTGCTGCTGCTGCTGCTGACCCTGCTGCTGGCTGTCCGCCGCCGCCGCCGCCGCTCCGGTCCCGCCGCTGCCTCCCCCTCCCGGGACCCCCAGCGCCACCTCTGGCGCCAGGAACGCCGGCGTGCCGTCGCAGCGGTCGAAGACGTCGTCGAGCGATGGGTCGTCGGCGTGGAGCGGGTTGTTGTCGCCGCCGCCGGAATCGGCGGAAGAAGAGGCAGGAGAAGAAGAAGCCCTGGCGAGTGACAGCGGCGGCGGCGCACCGCCGACCCTCCGCATCACCTTCGCGCACCCAAAGTCCGAGAGCTTCACGCTGCCGCCGGACCCGCACAGCACATTCTCCGGCTTGATGTCCCCGTGCACGATCCGGTTGGCGTGGAGGTACGCCAGACCGGCCAGCACGTCCCGGAACGCGGAGCGAGCCACGGGCTCGGCGAGCCTCCGGCCGCGGTCGAGGTCGGCGCGCGGCAGCAGCGCGCCGCCCTCGCAGTACTCCATCACCATCGCGAGCCTGCCTCCGGCCGGGTCGTCGATGACCTGTGTTTTTTAACGAGGGGGAGAGAGAAAGAGAGGGGGGAAGAGGTGAGTTTTGCTTTGCTTTGCTTCTCTCTCGCGCGCTCTCTCTAGGGTGAAAAAAAAGGCTAAAAAACAATCACCTCCCGGAGCGACACCAAGTTGCGGTGCCTCAGCCTGCGCATGACCGAGACCTCCCGGCGGAGGTCCTCCGCCGAGGCAGTCGCGATAGAGCTCGTGGTGGTGGCCTCCTTGGCGGCTACATTGGCTGCAGCGGCGGCGGCAGCGGCGAAGGCAGAGGAGGAGGAGGAGGAGGAGGAGGAAGCTGCTGCCGCTGCTGCTGCTGCTGCCGTCGCCGGTGTCCCAGCTGCTGCTGCCGTCGGTCCCGCCGAGGCGGCGGCGGCGGCGGCGGCGGCGGCGGCGCGCCCGAAGCGGGAGACGGACTGCTGCTGCGCTCCCGTCGCCGACCCCGCAGTCGCCGACCCCTCCCGCGGCGAAAGAGAAGCCGAGGGGGCCCTGCCACCGCCGTCGCCGAAGAACGGCAACGGGCGCGGGGCGGCGCCGGCGGGCGGCGACGGCGCCGGGTCGCTCCGCCCCCCCGCGGGCGCGGTCCTCGGCCTCTTCACGACCTTGGCCGCGTAGAGGCCGCAGTCCCCCGAGTCCATCACCAGGTACACGCGCCCGCAGGCCCCGCGGCCCAGGTGCTTGATGACAGCGTACTGGTTGAGGAGCGTCGCGCCCCCTGGGCAGCGCACGAGCGAGAGGCCGCGCGTCTCCCTGACCAGGGAGCCGCTCGCGCTCGCGCCGCCGCCCCCGTGTCTGGCCGCGGCGAGCGCCGCGGCGGCGGAGTGCGGGCGCGTGAAGGATGACCGCGAAGACGAGGGATACGACGACGACGGAGGCGGCGGCGGCGGCGGCGGGGGGGGGACGGCCGAGGGGCCGCCCTCCCTCGGAGAGCGCGAGGGCGTCGAGGACGGAGGAGGGACGGCCGCCGAGGGGCGCGGGGAGCAGCGCGCCAGAGGCGAGAGCGGGGACAGCAGCCGCGGCAGGCCGGCAGCGTCGGCGCAGCCAGCGTCCAGGGACGAGGCCCTCCGCCTGAGCCGCCGCTGCTGCTGCTGCTGCCTCTGGGGCCGGGCGGCTCCGGAGGGAAGAGGCCGGCCAAACGGCGCGTCGTCGCCGTCGCCGTCGTCGTCGTCGCCCTCGTCTCGGGCCCCTCCCCCTTCCTCTGCTCCGCCAGCGCCGGCGGCGCTCCTCGCGGCAGCCGCGAGGACGCACGCCGAGAACTCCGCGTCCGCCGCGGCGGTCCGGGGCGTCAGCGGGGCGCCGGTGCCGTCCTGGAGCTCGCGGAGGCGTTCGAGCAGCGGCCTCACCGCGGCGGCGGCCGCGGCGGCCCTGGGCGTCAGCGGGGCGCCGGCGCCTCCGCCGCCGCCGCCGCCTGCGCCGCCTTCGCCGAGCATCGTGCGCTGCTTCGGGAGCGAAGCCGAGCGGGAGGTGAGCGGGGCCGCCGAGGAGGAGGAGGAGGAGGGCGGCGTCTCCGCCGCCGCCGCCGCTTCGCCCTCTCCCTCCCTCCCTCTGTCCGCCCGCTCCTCCTCCGGCGAGGGAGACGGGGCCGACGCCTCCGACAGGTCTGAGGGCTTCCTGGCGCGCGGGACGGTCACCCGAAGCCTGGGAGGTGGGGGAAGCAGCGAGGAGCTCGACGAGGAAGCCGTCGGGGCGCCGCTGTGGGTCGCGACCGGCTTATCGGTTCCGTCGTCGTCGCTGCCGTCGCTCTCGCAGGGGCGCGCGTTCCCTTTGTCGTCGTCGTCGTCGCCGTTTTCGTCACCGTTCGTCTTCCCCGGGGTCTCCGGCCGCAGAGCAGCGATGGAGGCCGACGAGGCCAGACTGGCCGCGGAGTTGACTGCACGCACGACGTCGCAAGAGGAAGCAAAAGGCGAGGAAGGGGAAGGGAGCCGCTTCGGGTCGGGCGTCCTTGGAGGGAGGAGGGGGGCAGCACTCGCTCCCGCAGCGGCGGCCTGCGGCGGCGCTGCCGCCACACTCGCCGGAGGAGGAAGCTTCAGCCCTCCGACTCTCGGCGGCGTCGCGTCTACCAGAGGTGTCTCGGATCCGGAGGCTGCGGTCGCCCAGGGAGCTGGGAAGTCGACAGCGACGGCTCGCCTGTTTTTTTTTTTTTGTGTGTGTTTGGGGGGGGGGGGGGAGAAGTGGGATGAAAAGAAGGGGGGGGGGGGGGCGGGTCGAAGAGAGGGGAACGGAGGCGAG